>Ga0209853_1000236_pt1 | contig 15273 bp, 18 predicted proteins | sample GWRWS1_30_40_FD_187224 | JGI IMG/M metagenome (GOLD analysis project Ga0209853, IMG submission 187224) | Riverbed sediment microbial communities from areas with vegetation nearby in Columbia River, Washington, USA - GW-RW S1_30_40 (SPAdes)... | ecosystem: Environmental > Aquatic > Freshwater >...
ATACTTCGAAGAAGGCGAAAGCCTCGAGGGCCAGGCCCAGGCCCAAGCGGGCGGCAAAGAAGGGTAGGCGCCGCTAGGCACCACTTATCTACGACATGAAGAACGACCCCCTCGCTTGAGGGGGTCGTTTGTTTGAGATTGCTTCGGTCCTAGGGCCTCGTAATGACCGGCTGCGCCGATCACCCGGCGACCTGGCTCCCGGTTATTTCCCGCCGCTGCTTGTCCATGTACATCTCGCGGTCGGCCACTTCCAGGACTTCCGTCGCCCCGTCCCAGGTGCTCACGCCAATGCTGACGCGCAATCCACGGCCGGCATACTCGTGTCTCCATTCCCCGAGATGCCGCTGGAACCGGGCCAGCGCCCCTCGGGCGTTCACAGCGGTGGTGCTCGGCATCAGAATCACAAACTCGTCGCCTCCGTACCGCGCGATCATGTCCAGGGAGCGGAGAGACGAACGAAGGAGATCCGCAAATGAAGTGAGCAGCGCGTCGCCGGCGAGGTGGCCTAGCGTATCGTTGATCTGCTTGAACTCGTCTACGTCCAGCATCGCGATCGAGAAGGGGGTGCCGGTGCGCTGGGCCCGGTCCACCTCGCGTGCGTAGGTTTCGCGGAAGTACCGGCGGTTATAGAGCCCGGTCAGAGAATCGCGGATCGCGAGTTGTTCCAGTTGCCGGCGCGACTCGGCCAGACGCGCCACCAGCCACCACGCGACGCCGGCGAGCACGAGCGAGGCCGAGAACAGCACGCTTAGCTCGATGACGCGGACTAGGTACGCGGCGCGCCCGGCTTCTTCTGCGATCTTGTTGCTCGTGACGACAGCGCGCACGATGACGGCCGCGCCCGACGCTGCCAAAGCGAGGCCGATCGCCAGAACTGCTACTGGAATCCGAGAGGCCGGAGTACTTACTCCCCGCCGCCGTTCCGGACTAACGTGAAGGATTGCAGACCCCCCCGAGGTCTTAAGCCAAAACAAAAACCTTCCCCTGATCCACAGGACCCGAAGGAAGGTGATGCTGCTCTTCTTCGGCAACCCGGCTGGCTCTGTGTATGAGCCCCGTGGCTTTGCGCCCCCGCCTTGCGACAGGTTTGCCGTTTCGGAAAACTATGTGATTAACGCCAATGTACCAAACCCATACGAGAAGTCAAGAAGTTCTGTTACTCTAAAACTTTCATATAAGTATTTGGGAAGATTCAAAGCCTGCAAGCCGTGCAGCAATCGCACGGCTCGCATACACGGCAAGGATTCGATTCCGGAACGCCCGAAGTCCGTGAAGATGCCACTGGCCGCGCAGCTGTATCATCTCCAGACGCTCGACTCCAGGATCGCAGCGCTTGAAGCCGAGCTCGCGTCGCTCGACGACGGCTCGACCCTGCAGGCTCAGCTGGAGGAAGCGCGTGGCGCAGAGAGCGCCGCCCAGGCCGACCTTCACGAGAAGCAGTCGCGGTCGCGCATCATGGAGCTCGAGTTGCAATCGACCATCGGCAAGGTGAAGAAGATTGAGACAGACCTCTACAGCGGACGCGTGGGCAATCCCAAAGAGCTCCAGGCGATGGATGCAGACATCCAGATGCTGACCCGACAGCGGGGCCGGACCGAAGAAGACGTCCTGGATCTGATGGAGCAGATTGAGCAGTTGCTCGAGGATACCCGGCGTCTGGAAAAGGAGCGGGAGGCGCGCGAACAGGCGCTGGCGTCACACCTGGAGACCTACCGCCGGCGGCAGGAAGAACTGAAACGCGAACTTGAGACTACACGGGCCGAGCGGGAAACGTTTGCCTCTCAGCTCGACCCCGACCTCTTGCGGCGCTACGAGCGGCTGCGAGGCCGCAAGGAGGGCGTCGCCGTAGTGAAGATCCTCAGTAACGGCATTTGCGGCGGCTGCCATTTCAAACTGCCGGGCCAGCTGGTGACGCGGGTGCAGGAAGAAGACGTCGCCCTCACTTGTGAAGAATGCGGCCGGATCCTCTATGGCGGGCCGTAAGCACCTGATCCTCCAGGTAGACGGCGGCTCCCGCGGCAACCCCGGACCGGCCGCGATCGGCGTCGTGATCAAGGACAAGAATGGGAAGGTCATCAAGCAGATCGGCGAGGTGATCGGCGAGCTCACGAACAACGTCGCCGAGTACCGTGCGCTCCTCCGTGCGCTGGAGGAGGCGCGGGCGCTGGGCGCCGGTGCGATAGAGATCCGCTCCGATAGCGAGCTGTTGGTCAGCCAGTTGCAGGGCAAGTACCGGGTCAAGAGTCCCGATCTGGGGCCACTCCACCTCGAGGCGACGCGCCTGCTGCGCGAATTCTCACACTGGAGTGCAAAGCGCGTGTCGCGAGGCGAGAACGCGGCCGCGGACGCGCTCGTCAATCAGGCCTTGAACAACGCCTTCCCCGAGTCGTCGCACGAGTTCTCCGCCATCATCGAGCAGGAAAACAAGAAACTCTACGTTGCCAAGGTTCCGGCGCTGCCTGGCGTGAAGGGGTATGGGGCGACGCGATCGGAAGCCCTTGAGATGGCACGTGGGGAGGTGATCGAGCGCATTAGGGAGCTTCGCACGCAGGGGCGGCCAATTCCAAAGGAAGAGCGGATCCGCGTGCGCGTTCGCGGTGATCTTGTTGGATGAACGGCATCTTCGAATCACTTGGGGGTGATCGACATGCGCAACCTTAGGTCGGCACTGCTTGTAAATGCTATCTATCTCATTCTCCTCGGGATCTCCACCCTATCTCCGTCTCTCACGAGTAGCGTATTTGGATATGAGGTCAAGGATGCCGGAATTCTACTCGTGCTGTCGAGTGTCTTCTTGGGCTTCGGGGTCGTTTTGTGGGCCATTGCCGGCAACTCCGAGAGGTATGGGGGTCTCGCTTCAGCCGTCGTAGTTGCCCTGGCTATTGGTGTCGTTTTCCTCATCTTGGGCTGGATGAGAGGACTTTACACCGCCCGGAACGCGCTCGTTCCTCTAGTTATCAACGTCGTCTTGGCAGGGTGGATCTGGTCAGCTAGGCCGCGGTCCTAAACGCCGCAACGAATTCGCGGCCGATTGAGTTCCAACGATCCCGCTGTCTCGTGGCTTCTCACGAGCCGCGACCCCTCGGTGAGATACTTGACCCTCACCGAGATTCTGGGCAATCCGGCGCGCGATTCGCATGTCCTTGCGGCCAGGCGTGCTATTCCAAAAGGCGCCAAAGTTCGCGCTCTTTTGTCAGGGCAGAGACGCGATGGAGGCTTCGGGGTTCATCCGTATTCAAAGTGGACCGGCGGCTTCTGGAGGTTGGTGGCGCTGGCTGAGCTCGCCATGCCACCGGGCGACCCCCGGATCGGTCCGCTCGCGGACCACGTGTTGGCGTGGCTGGAGGGTCACCGCAGGGGACTGACAACCGGCCCTGTTATGATCGGGAAGCTCGTCCGAGCCCACGCGACACAGGATGGCTTTGCGTTGGCCGCTTTCTGCTTGCTCGGTATGGCAAGGTTGCATCGAGTCAGGCGTCTCGCCGAGCGTATTATCGACTGGCAATGGCCGGACGGTGGATGGAACTGTGACCGAAATCCAGCTGCCAAGCACTCCTCATTCCACGAGACCCACGGACCCTTATGGGGGCTCGCGGAGTTCCACCGGACCACAGGTGACCGGGATGCCCGCCGGGCCCTGCTGAAAGCTTCAGAATTCTTGCTCCGGCACCGGCTGTTTCGTTCGGAGAAGACCGGCAAGGTCATCCATGACAGCTTCCTCAAGCTTCGGTTCCCACCATACTGGCACTACAACGTACTCCAGGGACTTTGGGCTCTTTCGCGAGCGGGAGCGCTCAAAGACGGTAGAGCAGGAGAAGGGATAAGCCTGGTTGCACAGAAGCGGCGCCCGGACGGTAAGTGGCGGGCCGGAGGGTACTACTGGAACCCCCCGGGCGCGCGATACCACTGCGACGTCGTCGATTGGGGACGCGGCGGGCCCAACGAGTGGGTGACGCTGCGGGCGTTGCGCGTGCTCAAGGCGGTGGGGCTCCTAGAGGAGAGATAGCCGGTCAGTAGAACTTGCGGAGGGCTGGAAGGAGATAATCTTGCAAGAAGCATCGAGACCACCTGAGACACCTCTAGACCGGGATTCGGAAGCCATCCCAAAGATCATAATGCTCTTGTTTGTTGGCGCTTTTACCATTGGCGGCCTGATAGGATACGTCACGCGGGGCTTCGGCTTTTTCTCTCAGTCCACGACGCTCCGATCAACCTCGACCAGGTCGCAGACCGCCGCCCCGAGCCGGCGAGAACAAGAGATCCGTTCTGTCATTGCGCCTGAGCCGATGGCCGTTCCCTCCCCGGTCACTCCGCCGGCGCCGAAAAAGATTAGCCAGCCCACCCCGGCCCCGGCGCCCGCTAGCCGACCGGCGCCGGCGCCCGTACCCAAGCAACCCACGGTTGCTCCATCGGGAGCTACCAAGCCGGCCGGTGAAGTCAGTTCTGCCGCCTTCCGGGTCCAAGTCGGTGCATTCCGGAGCCGAGAGAACGCGGAGGCGCTTGTTCGGCGACTCCAGGAGGATGGGTTCCAACCCTTCATCAACTACGCTGCCGGTATGTACAGAGTCCGGATTGGCCCTTTCTCCAACCGCGCGGATGCGGCCAGGCTGGCTGAAGAATTAAGAGCGAAGAACTACAACGTGTTCGTTACGCGGTAAACCCCTTTCTTTAAAGCAACCGCAAGGTGATGGAAGTCTTCGAGGCAGTGCGCACTGTGCTGGCCGTGAGAAGCTACCGCGACACACCAGTCCCGCCAGACACCGTGCGGCGAATAGTCGAGGCCGGGCGGCTAGCGGCGAGCAGTATGAACGCTCAGCCAATTCATCGATGATCTTGACGGCGTGGTCAGAAGGGGTCGGCTCGAACTGGATGGGCTTTCTCGGGTTCACCGAGGTCAAGGCGCTCCTTGGGATTCCGGATAACCTAGACGTCCTGGCAATTCTTCCCTTTGGATATTCGAAGCAACGCCTCGGTCGCGGTAAGAAACAGCGAAAGCCACTCTCCCGGGTGGCGCACCTTGAGCGGTTCGGGCAACCCTTTAAGTGATCCCAATCCGTCGCTTAGCGTTCTCCAGCGATAAGAATTAGGGTGGCCAGAACGCCGAAAGCAAGAGAAGTTCCGAAGATCCATTTCGCCCACGTATCCCATATCCTCTGGCATGCTAGGAAATCGTCGTAGCTCTTCCAGGGTCGAAACTGCCATGCAAGTTGCTTGCCTTTGAGGATGTAGTATATCCATACGCCGATGTTGACTACGGGGACAAGTGATCCAATGAATGCTATCAAAGCATGCGTATAGGCTTTCATCGCAATCAAATAGATGACGCCAAAAATCCCCGCCCCCCAAGACCCCGAGTTGACGACCCTGGCCTGGTCTGGCGTTAGGGCCTGAACGGAAGCATCCATCAGGTTGTCTCCTCTCACCGGCTTTAGCAGGGGGGTTCCCACTAGTTAATCGTCGTTCCTGTTGGTTGCCATTTGGATCCGCGAAGGACTTGAAGACGTGGCCCAGAAACTTTGGGGACACTCCAAAGCGAAGGACCAAAACGACTATTGAAGGAGGTAGACATGTTCATACAGCGAGTCTCCATCTATCCCGCCATGGGCAAAGATTCAGAACTCCGCGATACGCTCACGGAATGGATAAAGAAGCGACAGTCGCAAGGAATGAATGTAGGCTTATCTTCACAATTATTCGGTGCAGAAGGAACAACTTTCGTCACGACGACCAGATTCAGCGATCTGGCAGAATTCGAGGATCGCCGTCGCACGAACATGGCCGATCGCGACTTTCAGGCAGCGGTCACTAAATTCAACTCGCTGAGCCGAGCGCCCGCAAAATTTGAACTCTTCGAGGTCTTGGTGCCGCTCCCAAATTAGTCAGGTCAACTGATGATCGAGCCGACCGCCCAACCGATGTGACAAGGAGGGAGTTCTTCATGAATCAAGGTATCAGATTATTCATCTATCCGGTCAAAGACATAGCTCGAGCAAAGACGCTATACAGCAGGCTTTTGGGTGTAGAGCCTTATGCGGATGAGGCCTATTATGTTGGCTTTAGAGTTGGAGACCAAGAAATAGGTTTAGATCCCCATGGCCATAGTCAAGGGATGACGGGGCCCGTCGGCTACTGGTACGTTGACGACATCAAGAAGACTATCAAGCTACTCCAAAACGCTGGCGCACAAGCACAGCAAGAGGTCAAAGACGTCGGTGGGGGTAGGCTGATTGCCTCTGTAAGAGACGTAGACGGTAACGTCATCGGGCTTATTCAGTCACCTTGAAACTGCTATTTGGTGGCCGGTTGCAGTAACTCGATGAGGTTGCCTTCTGGATCGGTGACATAGCACCATGTCGTAGGCGCACCGGGCATGGTGGTAATCTCACCGAATTCGCGGCCACCAGCCTGTAGGACCGCTTTTCGCGTCTGCGCTACATCCTCCACCCTGAATGCGATGTGTCCATAACCCGGCCGGTTGGTAGCCGTCTTGCTGCGGTCTTCAAGCCGATTGTAGTTAAAGATCTCTATCGTTGGGCCGCTGTCGCCGTGGCCAGGTAGCCGCATATGGACGCCGCGCAGATGTGCCCCCGCAATACGCACGCCGGCGTCGAGTTTGTCGCCTTGAAAGTCGACCTCTCTGACAGGAACACACCCAAAGACCTGTTGATAGAAGCGGGCAAGCGCCTGCCAGTCCTCGGCGATGAGATTCGTGTGAGCATACGTCGCCGAAATGCTCATGTAGTGCCTCCGTTGATGGAATAGGGAGATACTTTTCCTACTGTTTCGAGAGTCCTATCAGTATCACGCGCCCCAATCAATTGAACCGGAAGGCGTGTATTCGTCTTAGGCTATCAACACTCTCCGGCGAGAGTTAGAAAGAATCAAAGCAGGCTATAGTCAACCATCAGCCTAAGGATGACGGCCAAGGCGCCGAATCCTCGGCCCGTTTGCCTCTGGCGTTGGCGTCGCATCAACCGCGCCCCGCGGTGGTCGTTCCGCTCGCGCCCGAACGCTATAAGGTTCAGTTCACTGCGAGCGCCGAAACGTACGAGAAGCTCCGGCTCGCGCAGAACCTCCTGCGCCACGAGATCCCGAATGGCGATCCGGCGGCGATCTTCGATCGGGCGCTGACGGTGCTCCTCGAGGACCTAGCTAAGAGGAAGCTCGCAGCGACGGACCGCCCACGAGGAGGCCGAGGGCCTGTCTCCAACTCGCGACACATCCCGGCCGAGGTCAAGCGCGCGGTTTGGCTCCGCGACGGCGGGCGCTGCGCATTCGTAGGCCGCAACGGCCGACGCTGTACCGAACAGGGCTTCCTGGAGTTTCATCATGTCTCGCCCTATGCCGTAGGTGGCCAGCCCACGGTGGACAACATCCAACTACGCTGCCGCGCGCATAACGGGTATGAGGCCGAGCTCGATTTTGGCCCGCGCAAACAACCAGTTGTGAGAGAGTCGGCTGTAGCCTTTAATGTCGCCCAATGACAAAAGCCCGGCCCTGAGCAACGCTGAAGGGGTTTCTTAATGCCGGGAACGAAGGCAAGGTCGAATGCGCTCTTAAATATACGATCGAAAAGGAGTGAACTATGGCCAAATTAATTGTGCAGCACAGGGTCCAGGATTACGCGCGGTGGAAACCCGTTTTCGACGACCGCAAGTTACGGGAAAAGCACGGCGCGAAGGGGCATACGCTGTACCGTGCGGTCGACGATCCGAGGGTGATGGTCATTCTCACCGAGTTCCCCACGACTCAAGGGGCCAAAGCGTTTGCCGCAGATCCCGCTTTGAAGGAGCAAATGGCTCGCGCCGGCGTGGAATCAGTGCCGAACATCTACCTCTGCGAAGAAGTCGAGACCGTGAGGTATTGAGTTAGTCGCGATATGCAGCGAGCTTCATAGAAGGGAACGGAGAGGGCCAATGCCGCATCCTCAGCCACAGGGCTTTCTCGCCATTCCCGCCATGGGCAAGGGCCAAGGCCTGTTGGTCCTGCACCCCTGGTGGGGACTGAATGAGACCATGAAAGCCCTTTGCGGGCGACTGGCTACGGAGGGTTTCATCACTTTCGCCCCCGATCTGTATCGCGGCAAGATTGCAGCCACGATCAAGGATGCTGAGATTCTCAGCAGCGAGCTCAACGAAACCCAGGCCAAATCCGACATTGCCGACGCCGTCACCTTCTTGAGCGAGCGCGCCGACCTAAGTGGCCCAGGCCTCGGAGTGATTGGCTTCTCCCTTGGGGCCTACTTTGCACTGGGTCTCTCACTTGAGGATCCGGACCGCGTGCGCGCAGTTGTGGTCTTCTACGGCACCAGAAGTGCAGACTACAGCCGATCGAAGGCAGCCTATCTCGGCCACTTTGCTCAGACCGATGATTATGAGCCAGCATCTAACGTCAGTAGTCTGGAGGACGCTTTGCGCACGGCCGGTCGCCCGGTCACCTTTCATACATACGTAGGCACTGGGCACTGGTTTTTCGAACAGGACCGGTCCGATGCATACAACGAAGCGGCAGCGAAACTGTCGTGGGAACGGACGGTAGCCTTTCTCAGAGAAGAGCTGCCCTTCTAGCCGAGCGTGGTCCCTAACAGCTCGCTGGAGCGGACCCTCCCTGCGCGGGGTTCCTCGCGGGAGTAGTCTTCAGGGTCGCTCAGCTCGCAGCCGTTTTTGGGTCGTTGTGGCACATCTGTGCCTGTGGTAGCATTTTAGGTCGGGAGCAGACTGGGCGATCGCCGGAGGCCAAGCGAAAGCGAGGCGTCGGGAGGAAAGTCCGGGCACCATAGGGCAGGGCGCTGGGTAACTCCCAGTCGGGGCAACCCGAAGGAAAGTGCCACAGAAACATACCGCCGGAACTTTCTCTTCCTAGGATCTGAAAGTCCGGTAAGGGTGAAATCGTGCGGTAAGAGCGCACGAAGCGCCGGGCGACCGGCGACTTGGGCAAACCCCGCTCGGTGCAAGGCTACGTAGGGGGAGATGAGGCTGCCCGCCGAATCCCCGGGTCAGCTGCTTGAAGCGCGCGGTAACGCGCGCTCTAGAGAGATGACCGCCGCCGCTCGAGAGAGCGGTACAGAACCCGGCTTATAGGTCTGCTCCCGCATAAGACCCGGTGTTTCCGGGTCTTCTGTTTTTCCCGAGCCTACGAGAGACTATTTCTGTGGCTTATAGATGAAGTATCGCTGCCGGATCTGCATGAACTTCTCGAGGTCCTTGTTCCATGATGCAATGATCTGATGCGCACTTTCCCCGCGGAGGATTGCCTTACGAACGGCATCTGTTCCCCAGACAAGATCGAATAGGTAACGGCCACCGCTTGACGGCGCGTGAAAACGTAGCCCTCCTGGATGAAGACGATTGATCGCATCTAGGATGTGAACTGCTGTTGAGGCCGGCCTGACCTGCCTGGGATCAGTGAGAACGAGGCGGATTCCGCCGTTCTGACCATTCTGACCTGCCCGATGGGCCACGAAGCGTACGCCTTGAAGCCGCCGCGAGTTGAGCCTTTGCGCCAGCAGCTCACCCTGGATCCACCTGGCAGTTACTGTCTCGAACGGTACCGAGCCACCAGCTCCAAGGGTGAGGTTTGTGCCCTCGAGCAATCCGTTTACGGCGTGAAACTCGGCAGCCTCCGGGGATGTCAACATCGGCGAGGGATTAATCCAGGCTAGACCTGTGTCTCGCCAGTGCATCCTTCGATCGTATCCGGACATCGGAACGACCGCCAAATCCGCACCAATTCTGAATTGTTCATTGATCATCCACGCAAGCTCGCCGATAGTCATCCCGTAGACGATGGGGATGGGTCGGATTCCAATGAATGAGGCAAATGCCGGGTCAAGAACAGGACCGTCTACGCGCGCAGCGCCCAACGGATTCGGCCGATCGAGGACGATGAATCGCTTGCCCTCCTCCGCGGCCGCCTGCATGGCCAAAACCATCGTCGAGATATAGGTATAAGCCCTAGTACCGGCGTCCTGTAGGTCAAGTATCAGAATATCAACGCCGGCAATCATCTCAGCCGTCGGTTTCTTGTCCTTTGAGTAGAGACTATGGATAGGAACTCCTCCAGTGCTCGATGGCACGAAGGCTCCAGCAGGTAAGGTCCCGCTAAATCCATGCTCAGGGACGAATAGTGCGACCACTCTTACGTCATCAACGAGGGACAGGACTATCGCAGTCGGATAGCCTCGCACGCTGGTCGCAGCTCTGTGGCTAATTACGCCCACCCGCTTCCCGGCGAGAATCTGAGGGTAATAGGCGAGAAGGACGTCGATACCCGGAAAGACAGGCGGAGGATTTGAATACCCTGATGCGGCGGGTAGACTGCTGATCGCGAACAGAACGATCAGGGCAAAGAGGTTTCCAGCACGCTTCAGAGCAAGCACTTCGCCGTTAATTTCCTGCTCACGCTACAACACCTGCTCAGCTAGGTTGCGATGACATGCCCTGACACGACCTCGCAGGTACGTCTCTTGGCACGTAAGAAGACTTCTCGGCGGGTACGATCAAAGGAGCACTTGAAGATCGTGCGGACTCTCGATGACCTCATCTGACGTAGCCGAGACTGCAGCCCAGGGCAAGCCCGCAGGCTTCCTCCACTTACTCGGTAATCGCAATTACGCCCTGCTCTGGTGGGGACAACTAGTATCGGAGCTAGGGAACCGCTTCCATTGGGTAGCCATTTCGCTCTGGATCTACTCGGAAACAAGGTCTGCTTCTGCTGTTTCCATTGCGATCTCGTCTATGTTTGCTGGATCACTATTAGTGAGCCTTTGGGCGGGCGTCATCGTCGACTACTTCGACCGCAAGAGGATCATGATTATTTCAGATCTGGTCCGTGCAGTGCTTGTAGCCCTCATTCCATTTCTAATGGGCGTCAATATCTGGCTTGTTTATCTGGATCTGATACTCATTTCCGCAGCAACGGCCTTTTTCCGACCAGCCATATTCTCGGTTGTGCCGCAAGTCGTTAGGCGAAGTGATCTCCTACCCGCGAACTCCTTCATGAGCGCAATGGATACAGGTACAGAGGTCGCTGGGCCAGCGGTAGCAGGCATTGTTGCTGCCGCATTCGGCTACGCGCCTCTCCTGTATATAGATGCGGGTACCTACCTAATATCGGCGATATGCATACTTGCTATGTCTGCCCCGTCCTTGCTAGCTGAAGCGGCGAGCAGATTAGATCTTCGTAGTGTGTTGAGGGGAGTTCGAGAAGGCCTTGAGTACATCCGCGAAGACTCTCTGCAATGGGGATTGTTCTTGCTCGTATTCCCCGTCGCGTTGGTCGGCGCCAGCCTCAACGCGCTTCAAACACCTCTTGCTAAGGGCGTTGTTGGGATCTCTGATTCCGAGTTTGGTTCCTTCCAGGCAATCTGGGGTCTTGGTTTCGTGTTCGCCTCGCTTCTGCTTGGTTGGTACGGGGCGAAGTTGCAAAGACACATACTGGTGCTGGGAGGATACTTTGTGGTCTTTGTCGCGACCGCGCTGATGGGCCTATCATTTTCGTTTCTAACCCTAGTCTCAGCAGCTTTCGTTGTAGGGTTCGCAAACACCATGTACTACGTGGGACTGAGCACAACACTCATGGAGCATTCCCCACAGCGTATCCTTGGAAGAGTGATATCCACCCGACAGTTGGCTATTGGCACGGTCCGTGTCATCTCCCCATTGATGCTGGGTCTGGTGGCCGATGCTGTCGGGACTCGCGCAACCATCGTTGCGATGGCAACAGTCGGCACGTTTGTCACCGTAGCGATCCTAAGCGTGTTCCCAGTGACCAGGAGCCTCAAGTCTGGGCCACTCGAAGGTGACACTTCAAGATCAATGTGGCGTGCACTCGTGGGTGGAGTGAACCCCCAATTCGAGGAGAGCCAACAGCATCGCCTGAACTTCATCTCGATCGTAGTGGCCTCTCTCGCATGGCTGGGTTTGGCCTTGGCTTTGCCGATATACGCTCTTAGTCTGCTAGTACTAGTGCCGCTGTTCGTTCTGTTCGGTAGTTTTGCTAGAAAGAAAGGCTGGCTAAGAGCTCCAGGAAGTTAAGGAAAGGAGGATTTCAGAGGCCCCCCCTAGAAGGCCGGGGGTTACAACCGGACCGGCAGCCGATTCGTAAGCGGCAACTTCAATGCCGCAACGGGCATCTCGGGGTTGAGAATCACCTCGATGCCCCAACTGAATATACGTGCTCGGGAGTATCAAGCGGGAATTCACCGTGAAAAAAGGTGACGCTTGAAAGTCTTGCGCAAGGCAAGACTCGTTTTGACTCTAGGGGCTGACTGGCTTCTCTAGCTGACGGTTCGGTTCTTCTTTTTGCTCCGATGCAAAAGCTCCCAGTCCAGTTTCAGATCTTCGTTATAACTGTCACGACCTCCGCAGCCGTGTTGGTCTGGATTCTTACTCCCCAGATCCCTAGGTCTGACTGGCCCGAGTTGTTCTTGTTCACATCATTGGTGACAATCGCGACAATTGCCCCCTTCCCCGACCTGCGAGGGGCCTATAGATCAGTCACACCTCTTCTACTCTACGTTCTTCTTAGCGTAAAAGGTCCCGCAGCTGCCCTTGTTGCAGCTGGCTTTGGCGTTCCAATCGGATTTGCGGTTTCGATCGGCTGGCAGCCATGGAGAATGGTTTTCAACGGGGCTCAGATCGGAATTAGCGTGTGTCTGGCAGGCTCCATCTTCAGAATGCTCGGGGGTTCACCACTTTCTCCCGGCATCCTTTCATATCTTGTCCCCCTCATTTTCGCCGCTATGGCACATCAGTTGAGCAATACCATTCTCGTGGCCTTCGGTCTGAGCCGGCTCAGAAAACTGCCATTTCTACCTGTTTGGATTTCAGGCGTAAGGGAATTCCTTTGGCCAAACTTGCTGAACATATCTACTGCTGCACTTTTGGCTTGGTCATACGTAGCTTTCAGTCCCTTCGCGATACTACTCTATTTGCCCTTACTCTACTTCCAGCGAAGCGGAACTCTTTCGTATCTCCAACAGAGGCGAATCCATGGCCAAGCTATCGAGGCTTTAGTCCTGGCAATAGATGCTGACTTTCCTGAAGGAAGAGGGCATTCTCGTCGGGTGGCAGACATGGCTGTCGCCATTGCGAGGAGGATGAATCTATCGGAACCTGCAGTGGAGGGGATTGAACTCGGTGCCCTGTTGCACGACATTGGCATGATCGGCCTAGGTGGAGATGTGACGGAGGGGGACCAGGGTAAGAGATTGCGCGATCATGTATCCATTGGTGCAAGTGTTGTACTACAGCTTCCGCGCAGAGATGTGGCAGACATAGTTCTCCATCATCATGATAATTTCGATGGAACGGGGACCGGCCTCAGAGCGTTTAAGATTCCTCTTGGTGCAAGGGTAGTCGCGGTTGCCGAAGCCTTTGACACCATGCTAGTGGGCGGTCCACCATATGAGCGCAAACACTCTGTTGATGAAGCGATTGAATCTCTAAAAAGAGACGCTGGCAAAGCCTTTGACCCGCAGGTTGTCAGTATCTTTCTTGAAGTTGTCCGGTCGGAGTCGATGGAAGGCTCCGAAGCGCAACCAAGACTTCCGGCAGAGCAACCAAACACCGGTGGCTAGTTGACGACTCCCGAAAGAGTCTACTCCACGGCAATTGCTGCGATCGGACTCGGACTGACTGGAATTGCCATAGTTTCGTTTGACGTAAGTGAGCTAGGAATGCTCGGTTTGCTTCTCTTCTTGGCCTTACTGACCTCTTGGCTGAGGATAAAGCTCGAGCCGTTCGGGCGAATAACACTAGCCCCTCTACTAGTGTTCCTTGCACTTCAACTTGCGAGTCCCTCAACCGCGCTCTTATTGGCTACGTGTTCCGCAATCGTGGGATCGCGCTTTGTAGCGAGGAATCCCTGGATGAGGACTCTGGTGGAAGTAGGCGAGGAGGCCATCTGTACACTGGCTGCGACCCTCGTCCTCTGGTCACAACGTTCTCTAGAGTTGGGATTGCAAAATCCTATCCTATTATTCTCTCTAGCTGTCTTTGTATACGCAGGTATGAGGACACTAGTTACCATGGTTGCAGCCCACGCACGGGAGGGAATCCCAGCAAGAAACTTCCTGCCAGGTGCGGGAGGGCCCATGTTCGTACACCAGATTTTCCTGGGAGCAATCGCACTTGGGCTGGCGTTCTTGGATCGGCAATTTGGCTTTCTGGCTATCCCACTTGCGACAGTTGCTCTGGCCGATTCCTACTATCCCGCCAAATTAGTGAGCGATCAACGTGGCATCCTCTACTCAAGTCTGACTATGATCGCTCACGCGGTCGACCTAAAAGACGTTTACACTGGAAGGCACGCGCGTGAAGTTGCTGATATCGCAGTTCGAATAGCTCGAGCAATACGGCTTCCCGAGAAGGAGGTGAGTACCATTCGAATTGCGAGCCTTCTCCATGACGTAGGTAAAGTCGGCATAAGCGGTCGTATTATTCGAAAGCCCGGCAAGCTTACGATTGATGAGGAGTCCGCTATGAAGCAACACCCCGTGATCGGAGCAGAGATTATGGAACCTGTGAAGCTGCTAGCGGATGCAGCAAATCTCGTTCGCCACCATCATGAACACTACGATGGTAGTGGATACCCAGATGGTCTGAAAAGTGAGGAAATTCCGTTCGGGTCTAGGATTGTTCTCGTTGCAGACGCTTACAACGCGATGACCACTGATCGTCCATATCGGCGCGCGCGCTCGAAGCAAGAGGCGATCCGGATCCTAAAGGAACATGCAGGCAGTCAGTTTGACCCCCTTGTTGTTGAAGCCCTCGAATCAATTATTGAGCTTAGTTGATTCCCTCTTGCTGGGCTAACTTCCGCCACTTCTGCGAGTATCATACGGTTGATTCTGAGATTTGAAAGAAAGCGATGTCGGTTCCTCCCCTTCAGAGATCCTGCCTGTGCTAGAATCGCATCGTAAGCTTTGTTTAGTGCGCGGCGTGCTTCTGCAAGTCTCCCAGCTGCAAGGAAAGCTCGATATTGACTCCAAAGGATGAGTTGAACCTGCTCAATTCCGTCCACTTCACGCATCATTCTTGAGATTTGATTTGCATATGTGGCCGCCAGCTTCACCTCTCTCTTTTCGATTAGCGCCATGATTAGGGAGGCTGTGGCGAGCAGCTGGTCGGAAGAACTACCGTTAGTACGGAAGATTCTGATTGCCTCCTGTAAGCAGAGGATTGCTTGTTTGCTTTCCTTTCTAGCGAGATAGATCGTCCCTAGGTGATGGTATACATCGCCCTTCACGAATTCAGATCTACGGCGGGAGCA
>Ga0209853_1000237_pt1 | contig 15230 bp, 15 predicted proteins | sample GWRWS1_30_40_FD_187224 | JGI IMG/M metagenome (GOLD analysis project Ga0209853, IMG submission 187224) | Riverbed sediment microbial communities from areas with vegetation nearby in Columbia River, Washington, USA - GW-RW S1_30_40 (SPAdes)... | ecosystem: Environmental > Aquatic > Freshwater >...
TAGGTCTCCACTTTCAATCCGGAGATTCGTCGGAAACCCTCGTCGCGGGTAACGATCGTGTCGCACCCGGATGCGATCGCGACTCCCGCGATTAGCGCGTCCAAGAGTCCAATGTCCCGGCCCTCGGCGCGCAACTTCGACAGGATTTCCGCGGCTTGCATAGAGGCGGGGCGGGTCAGGGGAAGTACCTCGAGTCGATTCAGCAACTTCTCCACAGGAGCGAGTCGTTTCGGGTCGAGGCGGCCGCGAGGATACGCCCCGAGCAGGAGTTCGAATGCATTGACCTCGGTCGTCCCCGCCGGCTCCCCCCTCTCCTCCATGGCCAGGACGACGCGTCGTGCACCCTCCCGCCGCCGGAGAAAATCCACCAAGAGGGTCGTGTCGAGCAGCTTCATCTCCAGACCTTCCTGCGCTTCAGTTCCTTCGATGCGGGCCGGTCGGCCCCATAGATTGCGCTCTCCATCTCCTTGAACTCCTTCTCCGGGATGTCGCCCCACAACCCGTAGCAGTCCAGGAGGCTTCCTCGGTTCCGACGCCACCGCCGGATCACGTCGCTAAAGCTCTCAGTATCCCCTTTGTCGTTCGAGAGCAGCTCGTAGACATCTTGGGCGATTGCGATCGTCTTCGCCATCGGAATTGTCATATTTGTATGCATATAGATATAATCTTCGGTGGGTCTTGGGACTTTGCCCCGGGGTTGGCCGAAACTACTACACGAGCCACACACGGGCCCTGCGCAGGCTCTCCGCTTTCTCCTCCTTCATGCCGGAGAACAGCTCGAGGGTCACATGGCCGTCGAATCCGTTCTCCTTCAAGGCGCGGAGAATCCCCTCCAACCGGATGGTTCCCTTTCCGAGCGGAAGATGCAGGTCCCCCGCCTCACCGTGGCCCTGGCGGTTGTCGTGGGCGTGGACGAGCGCGAGGCGGTCGCGGATCAAGGAGAGGAGCTGTAAGGGCCGCTCGTTGTCCCCGTCGAGGGATGCGTGCCCGATATCGAGGCATGCCTTCATCCTCGGGATCCGCGTGAAGACCTCAGCGAGAATTGAGAGGGGTTCCTCCACGTTCTCCAGGGTGATCGTCAGCCCACGTGAGTGCGCCGCGTCGACGAGCTCCGCGAGCCACGCGGTGCGGACATCGAGCAGGACTCCCGTCGCAGACTTCGCGGGCATCAGGTGGACGTTGAAGATCCTCGGCCCGACAGGGGCGGCGATGTCGAGGAACTTCTGGAACCGCGCCTGGTCCTCCTTCGTGAACCTCGGTGGCGGGAGATGCGCCGTCTCCGCGGGAAGGATCCCCACGACGGCGGTCGCCTCCGCCTGCAGCTTCGGGGTCGGCTCGATCCACGAGAGGTCGAACTCCCAGTAGTCGAACCCCGCCTCCTTCAGCTCGCGGACCTGGGGCTCGAAGGGCCGCTTGCTGTACGTGGAACCGCCGATCCGGACCACGCGGGAGCGAGGCCGCCGCGGCACATAGGCCTTTCCGCGGGGCGGGGAGCTTCCTACTTCAGGACTGCAGAGAGGAGCGCCGGGTCGACGTTCCCTCCGGAGACGACCGCCACGACGGGGGATTCCAAGGTCTCCCGATGGCGGGACCACGCCGCGAGGGACGCCGCACCCGCGGGTTCCGCAACGACCTTCGCATCGAGCGCGAGCCTCCGCATCGAGGCCCGGATGTCGGCGTCCGAGACAAGGAGGCAGCCGTCGAGATTCCGCCGGAGGAGTTCGACTATGGCGGGCAACATGAGCCCGACCCCGATGCCGTCCGCGATCGTCTCCGGTCGTTCGAGGTGGAACCCCCGCCCCGTCCTCAGGGCGGTGGGAAGGCTCGCGGCCCCGTCCGGCTGGACGCCGAACACCTTCGCGCCCGGATGGCGGGCCTTCACCGCGATCGCGATTCCGGCTGCGAGGCCCCCGCCTCCGACGGGCACGAGGACCGTCTTTGCGTTCGGCGCGTCCTCGGCGATCTCCAGGCCCGCGGTCCCGTTCCCGGCGATCATCAAGGGATGCGCGAACGGCGGGAGGTACGTCTCGGGCCACGCCCGCCACGTCTCCTCCCCGTGGACCCGGACCAGCTCCGAACGGGGGATCGGGATCACCGCCGCGCCCTCGGCTCGGATCGCGGCGAGCTTCTGCGGGGCCGCCCCCTCCGGGACGCGGATCACGCACCGCAGGCCGAGGCGTCGGGCGGACCACGCGACCGCGCGGCCGTGGTTTCCCGAGCTCAGGGTCGTCACCCCGCGCTTCCGTTCCTCCGGGGTGAGGCGGGAGATCCGGTTCCACGCGCCGCGGATCTTGAACGCGCCGAGGCGCTGCAGGTTCTCGAGCTTCAGCCACACCTCGCCGTCCGGGCCTTCCAGCAGGATCGTCGGCGTCCGGCGGGCGACCTTCTGGACGACGGGCACGGCCTCCTCGATGTCCCCGATCGTCACCTCGATCCGGTCCACGGCCCTACCCCGGTGCCGGGATGCCGAGGGTCTTCATCTCCGCGAACAGCGTCTCCCGCATCCCGTCCTCGAGGGGCCGGTGGTGCAGCCCGAGCTCCCGCTTCGCTTTCGCGTTGCTCCCCAGGTACGTCGCCCCCGCGCTCACGCGGAGCATCTCGGAGCGGGTGAGGGCGGCGAGGAACCGGACGAACCCGGGCGACGGCCGCATCCGCGGGGCGGGGATCCCCGTGATCCGCTCCGCCATCTCGATCGCGTCGATGAACGTCTTCGGCTCGCCCGCGATGATGTAACTCTGCCCGGGCCTCCCGCGTTCCATCGCGAGGACGTGGCCCGCGGCCGTGTCCTCGACGTGGCCCCAGCAGTACGCTGACCCCTTGGGGACACCGCGGAGCTTCCGTTCCAGGAACTCCCGCAGGGCGATCCCCATCTGGCTCGGGTCCCCGGGCCCGTACGTGACGCCGGGTTGCACGACGACGAGCGGGAGCCCCTTCTTCATCATCGGCTCCGCGACCTCGTAGTGGGCGACCCACTTCGTGCGGTCGTACTCGCTCAGCCACGGGCCGTCGTGCCGGTACGACTCGTCGGGGACCTGCCCCTTCGTGTCCCCGAAGACCGCGAGGGTGCTCGTGTACACGCCCTTCGGGATCCCGAGTTCCTCCATGAGCCCGAGGACGTTGCGGGTGCCCTCGATGTTGCTCCGCACCCCGGGAGACTTGTCCTTCTCCCCGATCTTGTACCAGGCCGCGAGGTGGAAGATGCCGTCGGCCCCCGCCATCGGAGTTCGCATCGATTCCTTGTCCGTGATGTCCCCCTTGTGGAGGCGGACGCCGATCCTCGCGAGGTCCCCCGCCTTCCCGGGGTCCCGCGCGATCGCATCGACCTCGTGCCCCGCCTCGCGGAGCTGTCGTGCGAGCCGGGTGCCGATGAAACCCGTCGCCCCCGTCACGAAGTACCGCATGGGCCCGCCACGGAGGCCCCGCGGCGGATAAAAGGGTTCCCGCTACCACCCGAGGCGCAGGTACCCGGACGCCTTGACCTCCTTCGGGTCCACGGATTCCTGGAGGCCCCGGATCCGCGGGAGCGGGTACTCGAAGTCCTCCAGGGTCGTCTGGTCCGGCGGCACGGGGCGGTACAGCTCCTCGACCCCGAGGTCCGGCACGACGATCCTCAGCCCGCCCCGGTGGTGCTGGAACCGGACCGCGCGGTCCACGGTCTCGTACAGGACGCGGCGGATCGACTTCCGGCGGTACAGCTTCGCGAGCCCCGCGTTCGTCGCGACGACGACGGCCCCGCTCTCCTCCGCGGCCCTCCGGATCGCCCGCGCGGACCTCAGGAAGAGCTGGTGGGCCTCCGAGAGGGGCACGTCCTCGTCCAGGTACAGCTCCGGGAGGCACGACAGGACGACGAGCCCCGCCCCGACCTCCCGCACCTTTTCATCGAGCTGCTCCAATAATATTGTCGCCATCTGGTGGCACGTGAACGCCCGCGCGACGTGGATCTTCGGGAGGACATCGAGCCGCGCGAGCCCGACCCGCCGCGCGATCGCGGCGATCCCGTGGGGGTCCACGGAGTTCCCGCCGTCCACGAACACGACCTCGTCCCCCTCCATCACGGCCCGCACGCACAGGAGGGACGTGAGGTGGAACACGTAGTCGGACCCGCTGTCGATCAGCGTGATACGGCCGCCCTCGAACCCCCCGAGGAGGCGGTCCAGGACGGGGATCGACGTCGCGAGGAGCCGCCGCTCGGGGAGCTGGACGAGCTCCTGCGGAAGTACCTCGGTTCGAGCCTCGGAGTCGATTGGGCTCCTCCCCGCGTCTCCATGGGGCGGGAGGCTATTTAGGCGGGGGCCGGGGGGAGGTGGGCGAAAGTGCCCGCAGTGGCGGGACCCGCTACTGGATGTTCCCGCAGTGCGCGCACTGCCAGTATGTCTGGCCGGGGGTCTTCTCGATCCGGCTCCCGCAATCTCTGCAGAACCGGGACTCCGGCGTGCCCGTCGGCGGAGCCCCCGCAGCGGAACCGTATGGGGGCGGGTACGCCGCCTGGGGGATTGCCGGGGCCTGGATCACAATCTGCGGGACCTGCCCGGGGGCGAAGCCGCCCCACGCCGTCGCGACGAACTTCCCCTCCCGAGGGTCCACGAACCCCTGCGCGTACCCCGCCGCGACGGACTGGGAGATCAGGACCTCCGCCTCCGCGGGCGTCTTCCCCACCCGCTTCGCGACGTCCTGGACGCCAATCTCCCGCACGCTCCGGAGGATGGCGCCCACGGTCTGGAGGACCTTGTCCTGGGCGCTCGCCCGCCAGTACAGGTAGAAGAGGAGGACGGCGGGGGCGAGGAGGACCGCGGAGCACACGCCCGAGAAAATCGCGATCCCCGTCCCGCCGATCGTCGGGTCGAGGGCGGCCACGACCGTCGTGAGGACGAACAGGAGGCCGCCGAGGAAGAGCAGGATCCCGAGGACCAGGTACCAGACCTTCTTCATTCGCCCCTCCTCAGTTCACGCGGCCCCCGCACTTCGCGCAGAACGTCGGGCTGCCCTCGATTCGGGCCCCGCAGAACTCGCAGAACTTCGCGGACTTCCGCGGGGGCGCGATCGTCGCGACGGGCGGCGCCGCCGGCACCCCGGACGGCGGGATCGTGATGGAGGCCATCGGGGTCGTGCCGACGTCCCGGAACGTCTCCGCCATCTTCCGGTAGTCCCTCTCCTTCTGCCGCGCAACGGCCTGCTCGACGAGCTCCTGGACCCGCTTCCGCATCGCGACGGGGTCCTTGACACCCGCGAAGACGATGTTCCCCGCGAGCCACATCGCGTTCGCCATCCCCCGCGCGATCTGCGCGCGCTGGACCGCGGCCCCGCCTCCCGTTCCGGAGGTCGCGAAGACGATCGTGCCAATCCCGAAGAGCTTGAAGAAGAACGGCTGCATCAGTGTCACGTTCTGGATCGAGGTGAGCGGGGCGTCGAACGCGTTCATGCCGATGAGCCCGGACTTCTGGAGGACCCGCTTGTCCGTGACCGCGTAGAACGTGTTCATCCACGTCAGGTACCCGATGAAGCTCGTGAGGACGAGGATGATCGCGAAGATCACGAGCGGGAGCCCGCAGGTCCGGATTGCGAGGGGCACGCTCACGACCGCGAGCGACGCGAACCCGATCAAGAACACGACGAGGACCGCGGACATCGCGAGGGCGGGTGCGATCACGAACGGGATGGCGCTCGGCTTGATCTCGAGAAGGATCGTCTCGTCCGAGGTGAGCAGTTCCCTCGGGAATCCCTCCGCGCGACGCGATGCCATCCGCACTCCCCCTTTCGGGCATCGAGCCGGGGGACTCAAAACGTTCGCGGGAACGCCCGCATTCCCGCTACCGCGGGGGCGGCGGAGGCGGGGGCGGCGGGGACGCGACCACGCGGGGAGCTGCCATCGCGGCCTTCGCCCGCTTCTCGCGACGGACCTTCAACGTCTGGACGAACGCTCCCGCGAAGAACATCGCGGCGCCCGCCCCCACGGCCACGATCCAGGACTGGACCCCGCCCGGCGCGCCGGGTCCGAGGAACAGGTACGCGCCTGCGCCGACCAGGATCCCGCCGATGAGCGCGGTGATGATTCCGATGAGTTCCTCGATGAAGTAATACGCGATCGCGAAGACGACGATGAACGCGACGATCGCCCCGATGACCCGGGAGTCCCCCGCCCCCGTGCCCGACGGGGCCCCGAAGGCGATGAAGACGAGGGCCGCGGCGAGGACGCCGAGGGCGAGCGCGAAGCCGATCTTGATCAGCTTCCAGAACAGGATGAAGCCGATGAACGCCCCGACGAGCCCGAGGCCGATCGCGAGGAGGCTCCCGCCCCCCGAAACGAGGGCGGCGCCCGCGAGGTACCCGATGATGCCGCCGAGGACGGCGCCGATGATCGCCATCAGGGATTTGAGGATCCGGCGGCCGAAGAACGCGAACGCGAGGCCGACGACGACGAGGGCGCCCGCGATCGCCCACACGACGCTGGGGTCCAGGTCCAGGAACGCCATGCTCGAGATGCAATCATTTTGATGGGAGTATAAGAATCCGTCGAAGGGAGCCCCGGCGGAGGGAGCCCCCCGCCGCGTTTTTATTGCTGACCAATTATTTTATGAACCCGTTCCACCGTTCCCCCCGCATGGCGGGCACACGGAAGTCCACAATGGCGGCGGTGCGGAATGCAATCTCGACCTCCCTGGCGACGGCGTTCGGATTCGTGATAGCCTTACTCTGGAGCGCGGTCGTCACGAGCGGGCTAACGCTCGTGGGCATAAGCACCACGGCACCGGCTAATGCCGTAAGCTGGGCCCTCTTTGTCGTGACGGCGATCGTGTTGACCGTCGTGATGGTGATCCTGATCATCCTCGTGGGGCGCCTCGCGGTGAAGGAACCAGAAAAGGAACCTGACACGAGCTAGAGAATCGTCCGCCTCCTGGCGAAGCCCTTTTATCGCTCGCAGGGCATCGTTTGCGGCCCATGAAGGTCGTGGTCCTCGACGGGTACGTGGACGAGCCCTCGAACTTCGGCGTGCCCCCGTACATCTCCCCATACCCGAGGTACCTCGTCGGCGCGGTGCGGGACGCGGGCCACGAATGGGAGTACGCGACGATCGACCAGGTCCGCGCGGGCCGCCCGCTCCACGGGGACATCCTCGCGATCATCTCCGGCCCCATCGTTCCGGGTAAGTATCTCCGGGGACTCCCGATCAGCGAGCGGGAGATCGTCCGCCACGCCTCGATGTTCGACGGGGAGACCGTCCTCGGGGGCCCCCTCGCCCGCTTCCGGTACTTCGACGAGGACCTGTCGGAGCCCTTCGACTGGGTCGCCCTCCGGGACTACGACTCCGCCCTCCACGACCGCCTCGCGGACGGGGCGTGGAAGGACCGGGACCGCACGGACGAGGAGTGGGACCGGTGGGCCCTCCTCGGGGCGGACGTGATCTCTCACCACCCGGACTTCCCGAACCCGCTGATTGTCGAGCTCGACACCTCGAAGGGGTGCGTCCGGTACGTGAACAAGGGATGCTCGTTCTGCATCGAGCCGATGTACGGGAAGCCGAGGTTCCGGGACGTCGAGAACGTCCTCGCGGAGGTCCGCCGGCTCGCGGAGCTCGGGGCGGTGAACTTCCGCCTCGGCGGTCAGGCGGACTTCTTCAGCTACGCGGCGATTGGCCTCGGCTCTTCCGCGACCCCGCAGATCAACGTCCCCGTGATCACGCGCCTTCTCGACGGGATCCGGGAGGCGGCCCCCGCCCTGAAGGTCCTCCATACGGACAACGGGGACCCCGCGATGATGATCGCCCACCCGGAGGAGGCGATGGCGGCGATGCGGGCCCTCGTCCGCACCGCGACCCCCGGGACCCTCCTCTCCTTCGGCCTGGAGACCGCGGACCCCGCGGTGACGGAGGCGAACAACCTGAACGTGGACGCGGACGGCTGCCTCGAAGCGATCCGGATGGTGAACGCGATCGGGCGGGAGCGGGGGGAGAACGGGATGCCCCGCCTCCTCCCGGGCCTGAACTTCGTCGCGGGTCTGGAGGGCGAGACCCGGAAGACGTTCGACCTGAACCTCGCCTTCCTGAAGAACCTCCTTGCGGAGGATCTGTGGGTCCGGCGGGTGAACATCCGCCAGGTCCGCGCCGTGCGGCGGGAGTTCGAGCCCACGCACCTGTACCGGGAGTTCCGGCGGTTCAAGGAGGCGGTGCGGACGACGTTCGACCACGAGATGCTGCAGCGGGTGGTCCCGGAGGGGACCGTGCTCCGCGACGTGTACCTCGAGCTCCAGGACGGCCACGTGACGTACGGCCGCCAGATCGGGTCGTACGGGATCCTCGTCGGCTTCCCCTACGACGCAGCCGTGGACCGGTTCGTGGACGCGAAGGTCGTGAGCCACGGCCAGCGGTCTCTCACCGCGATCGAGTACCCGCTCGACGTGAACCGCGCCTCGATGCGGGCGATCTCCGCCCTCCCGGGGATCGGCGCGAAGCGGGCCGCTCGCATCCTGAGGGCGCGCCCGTTCGACTCCTGGCCGAAGTTCGCCGCGTCCCTCGACGACCCCGCGGTCGCGGAGCGGGTGGCCCCGTACCTCGGGCTCGCCGCCTAGCGGCCCGGGAGCTCGCTCGCCGTGCTGCGGATCATCCACCGGCGGCCCCGCTCTTCGATCACCGCCTTCCCGCATCCCCGGCAACGGTAGTACGAGATTCCACCGCCCGCCCCGAGGTACGCGAGCTCGCGGTGGTCGCAGTCCCGGGGATCGATCCCCATGGGGATCTGCCCAGTAACGATTGTCGCTACCATGAGGAAAGCAAGCGTCCCGCGAGCCATCGGGTTTGACCCGCCGTGCGGCGGCCGCGGTCGCCGGGCCTATCGCCGGCCGAACACCTCGTCCGCCTTCGACGCGATCTTCGAGAGCTTCTCCTCCGTGATCCGCTCCCGCCCCACGATGTGGGCCTCCACGTTCTCGTCGTTGTACTCCATCACGTCGATCACCGTCGGGATCCGGATCGCGTCCCCCATCACCGCCACCGTCCGGTTCGGGATCTTCGACAGGATGTTCGTCCACATCGCCTTGTCCGGGACCCCCGCGAGGGCCGCCTCCACGTCGCTCGGCTCCTTCAGGGACATCACGAACCGGTTCGCGAGCTGGCTCCGCACCTCGTCGCTGATCCGGGCGGGCCGCTGGTCGATCAGAGCGAGGATGAGATTGAACTTCCGGGTCTCCCGCGCGAGCCTGCTGAAGGTCGGCGCGAGGTCCGCGATCGCGGGGTCGAGGAATTTGTGAGCCTCCTCCAGGAAGAGCAGGAGCCTCGGGAACTCCGCGTTCCGCTCCGTGTACAGGTCGAAGAGCCGGCGGGAGATCACGTTCGCGACGAACAGGTACACCATCTGGTCCGTGCCGTAGTCCCCGAAGTCGAGGACGACGGACTTCCCGTCCCGGATCAGCTCCGTCATCTGGCCGAACGCGTCCTTCCCGGTCTCCGAGAGGAACGGGAGGCGGTCGAGCCGGCCGATCCGCCGCTTCAGCCCCGCGAGGGACATCTCGTGGGCCCGCTCCTCCCCGAGCTCCTCCATGGACGCCTGCTTGATCGCGGTGATCAGGTCCCGGCCCCCCTTCGTCTTGTCGATCTGGTACAGCGCGTCCACCATCGCGGGGGTCAGGTTCTGGAGGGCGATGATGAGGTCCTCCGGGGTGATCTCCTTCAGGTTCAGCCGGAACGGCCACCCCTCCTTGTTCTCCGGGTCCAGCGAGAAGATCTCCACCTTGTCCGGGAACCAGTACTTCAGGCCCTGGGTGGAATCCGTCTTCGAGTACACGCCGTACTCGGAGTGCATGTCGAACAGGAGGACGCTCCCCGCGTCCTTCGCGAGGATCCCGCAGCAGATCAGCTTGTTCAGGATCGACTTCCCCGTCCCCGTCCGGCCGAAGATCGCGAACGGCTTCTCCGCGAGCTTCCCGAAGTCGAGGTGGACGTGGAACTTCTCGACGCCGGAGATCGTCCCGACGGGCGCGGACTTCGGCGTCACCTCGTAGATCAGGTCCACATCGGTCTTCGTCGCGTACCGGCACGCGGAGAAGTACGGCGGGATCGTCTGGGGCTCGCTCAGGTTCCCGGAGGCCTTCTCGATCAGCTGGATCGGGCGGAGCTTCGCCATCGAGTAGAAGATCGGGCCCGAGAAGCTCTCGTCGCTCTGGCCGCTGGGGAGGACGACGTCCTTCACCGCGGACCCCGCGAGCTGTTTCGCGACGTCGCTCTCCTCGTTCATCACGTCCTCCACGAGGCAGTAGAAGTCGTATCGCTCCCCCTCGACGATCACGGGGTACGCGATCCGGAGCTCCTCCGGGTCCGCGATCTGGAGCTTCGCGAGGAGGCCGTCGATCACGCTCGCGGACACGATCTCCCCGATCTTCATCGAAGTCCCCTGGAGATCCGGTCGAGGTACTCGTGGAACGCCCCGCGCTTCCGGCCCTCCATCTCCGTGAGCCCATTGAGGACCGCTCTTATGTCCATTCCCATCCCCGTGGCGGTGCGGATGATCATCTCCTGGTACGCGCCCCGGAGCTGCCGCACGGTGACCGCCATCCGGTGGGCCTCCAGGAGGGGGAGCGGGTACCCAATCGAGATCAGGGAGCGGCAGTACGGCGCGACCTGGCCGAAGACGAACTCCGGGTCGTCCTTGTGCGTGCCGAGGTCCACCCGGAACCACTTCGGGGCGTGCGCGTGGAACCGGACGTAGTACACGTCCCCGAGGAGGAGTCCCTTCTGCGCCACGGGCACGCTCGGCGGCGCCCTCACGTACGCGGGGCCGGTGCCCCCCGCCCGGGACTCGCACCGCTTCAGGAAGTCCTCGTCCGTCAGGGTCTGGCCGAACGCGTGGAGCTGGGAATCCTTCGACACCCCGACCAGGAGGTGCCCCCGCTTCTCACATACCCTCACGAGCTGCTCCATCACCTCGAAGCGCTTCGGGAACTCCTGGAGGGCGCCGTCCACGGCGACGATGAGCCCGTCGGAGTCCGACGCGTAGTTCGCGGCGACCTCGCCCTCGATGAACCGCCGGAGCTCGTTCACCATCTCCCGGTGCTGCTCCGGGGAGTTCCGGGTGAACTCGTACAGGGCCCGGAGCCGCTCGTCCTGCGTCTCCACGTATTGTGCCCACGTCGAGACCCCGACGGCCCGTTGGACGAGTCGCCAGTCCTCCCGGTGGTACGCGGCCCCATCGAACCGGTACCGCAGGAGCGCGACGGAGATCAGGGCGAGCCACCAGCTGGAGATGTTCAGGAGGAAATTGTACGAGCCGTCCACGGCGACGAGGTCCCGGACCTGCGGGGCGGGCTCGAACCCGTGGAACTCCGGGACCGCGTCCTGCGGAATCGCGGAGTCCTCGTGGGCCTTCAGGGCCTTCGCCAGCTCCGACCGCATCTCGCCCGCGAAACTCATGGGAGGTACTCGACCCGGGACTCCTGCTTCGGCGTCATCGAGACGCGGATCCGTCCGGGGAACTTCTCCGCGACGTCCTCGATGTGCGTAATCAGGATCACCTTGTCGAAGAACTCGCCCATCTTGAACAGCTTTCCGACGAAGAGGTCCCTGGAGACCGCGGGGTCGAGGGAGCCGATGTCCCCCTCGTCGATAAACAGCGTCTTCATCCGCGCGTACGTGCGGCCGACTTGGGGCATCGATGCGAGCTCCTTCGCGATCGCGAACCGGAGGGCCGCGTTGATCTGCGTCTTCTCCCCGCCACTGAACTCCCCGACGTCGTGCCAGAGGCCGTCGACGCCCTCGACGAGGATCCGGATCCCGTGCCCCTTCCCCTCCTCGTACGTCTCGAGGCGGATCTTCGAGAACCGACCGTCCGTGAGGTCCGCGAGGTTTCTTGAGGCTTCGATCTGGAGTCCGGGAAGGAGCTGGTGGACCGCGAACATCACGACCCCCTTCTTGTGGAACACCTGGTCTTTGAGGATCGCGAGGAGCTCCCGCTCCTGGAACATGGACTTGAGCTTCGCCGTCGCCTCCGCGTTCCGGCGGTCGTCCTCCCGGAGTTCCGCGATCGCGCGACGGCGCTCCGTCAGGAGGCCCTCCGTGAGGGAGACCGCGGACCGCGCGTCCGAGAGGTCCCTCTGGAGGCCTTCGAGCCCGTCCTTCGCGGCCCCGTATGCGCGCTCCGCCGCCGTCAGGTCCGCCATCGACGCCTCCAACGCCTCGAGTTCTTCCCGCGCGGACTCGGCTTGCCTCCGGAGCTCCTCGAGGACCTTCGAGGCGTCCCCGGAGGCGCGGAGATTTCGCTTCGTCTCCTCGAGGGCATCCCGCCGCGGCCTCAGCTTCACAAGGATCTCGCGGACCTCGCCGAGGCGCTTCCGGGCGTCGTCCGTGAAGCCGATCTTCGCGACCTCTCGGTCCACGGACTCCAGTTGCGCGTCGAACTCAGCGAGGCGGGCGGACTTCGTCTCGTTGACCGTGCGAATCTCCGCCTTCACGTCGTCGATCTGGCGGCGGAGCTCGGAGAGGAGGAAGGAGTCCCCGCTGATCTTCGCGACGTCCGTTTGGACCCGCTCCCGCAGGATCCCCGCCTTGCGGCGGTCCAAGTCGAGCTCTTTGAGGATGTCCGGCCGGTCCGCGAGCCACGCGACCTCCTTCTCGATACGCGCGAGGCGCTCCTCGAGGGCACCGTCCTGCCGAAGGAACTCGAACGCCTGCTCTTTCGTGATGTCCGTCTTCAGTTCCGCGACCCGCCGCTCCGCGGCGAATAGCTTCTCACTGAGCTGCTTCAACTTCCTGTCGTGTTCGCGGAGAAACTCCTGCTGCCGCTGGTACGCCGCCTCGCGGTCCTTCAGCCGGAGCTGGTGCCGCTGCTGGATGTCCTTCAGCCGCTCGCCGTCCTCCTGGAACCGCTCGAAGTCCTTCGTCTCCTCCTCGAGGAGAAAGATCTCCGCCTTCAGCCGCTCCGCCCTCTCCGCCTCCGCCGTGACGCTCGCGATCTTCGCGTCGAGCTCCGCGATCCGTCTCCCGTGCTGCGCGATCGAGGACTCCGCCTTCAGGTACTCGGAGTGTTTCGACTCGAGCTCCTTCAACCTGGCGATCGCATCGTCCGTCTGGCGGGCAAGACCCGCGACGCGGGCGGCGCTCTCCGTGCTCTCCCGTTCGAGGCCTTCCATCCCGGCGGCGAGCTCCGGTAGCTTCGACACTCGTTCCGCGCGCGTCGCGATCTCCCGCTCCTGGGACTCGACCTGGGCGTGGACCTCCGCGTGCCGCTCCTTCGCGCGCTCTTGGGCCCGCTCGAACGTCTCGAGCCGGAACAGCTTCTGGAAGATCAGGAGACGGTCGGACCCCCGCTGGGACCCGAGGTCCTTCATTTCCTCCTGGCGGACGAACGTGGAGTTCGTGAACCCCGCGTAGTCGAGGCCGAGGATGTCCCGGATCGCGTGCTCCCGCTCCGGGATCGACCCGCCGATCGGCTCGCCGTCCCGCGCGAGCTCGAGGTACGCCTCCTTCTTCGACGTGAACCCCCGCTTCACTTCGTAACGGGTCTCCCCCTGCCGGAACGCGACCCGCACGTACCCGCCGGGCCGGCAGATCTCGTTGATCGTCGCGTTCGCGGGCGGGTCCGTCCGCGTCGTCGCCTTGTACAGGACGAACGTGATTGCGTCGAGAATCGAGCTCTTCCCCGCCCCCGTCTTCCCCGTGATCACCGTGAATTTCTCCGGGAACCGGATCGGCGGCTCCGTCCTCTCGAGGTACCGCATGAACCCCTTCAGCTCGATTTCCTCGATCACGAAGCCCGTGCCCGACGCCGCGGACTCGGGGACCGCCTCGGAGACGGACTCGACCGCCTCGTCCGCCTTCACCCGAGCACCTCCCGGAGGATCTTCTCGCCCTCCGTCCGGATTGCGTCCCGCCGCGGGTCCTTCTCGAACGTGCGGTCCACGAAGTCCCCGAGGAGCCGCAGCGGGTCCAGCGTGTACTCCGAGGGGGCGACGGTCTCCCGCTCCACGGCGATCCATCGCACCTCGTAGTGGAACGCCTCCTGGAGCCGCTCCGCAATCTTCCGATCGTCCACGCGGATCCGCAGGGCGTCCGGGATTGTGACCTCGAGGCGGACCATCGCGTCCTTCACGGTGGCCGGGAGCCCCGCCAGGATCGCGGCGGTCGGGTCGTCCCCCTCCCGGACCGTGACCTCGATCTTCTCCATCGTCCGCGCGGGGAGCTCGATGAACTCCCACGCCTTCGTCTCCGGGCTCAGGGCGAGGAACCCCTTCGGGTCCCCCCGCTCCCCCCAGTCGATCCGCTCGGGCGCTCCCGTGTACACGACGTTCCCCCAGATCGTCTGGTGGAGATGGATGTGCCCCATCACCGCGAGGTCCACGGAGGGCGGGATCATGTCCCGCGTGAAGCTGAACTCCCCGGGGATCACCTCGATGTTCGTCGTGCTCGACACCCGCGCGCCCTCCACGTAGTAATGGCCGAGGACGAGCCGGAACGTCGAGTCCTTCATCGATTCCGCGTGCTGCGCGATCCACCCCTTCCAAAGGGAGCGGGCGACGACGTACGCTTCCTCGATCGTGAGGCCCTCCACCTCCTCGATCCCCTTCCCCTTCGCGTTCTCGAGGACCTGCTCGGGGTGGAGGTACGGGAGCATCAGGAACCCGACCCGGTGGCCCGCGACCTCCTTCTCGACCGCCTCGGGGCTCCGGAACACGCGGACGTGCGGGTACCCGCGGAAGTCCTCCAAGCTCGTGGACCGCGCGTCCGCCCGGGGCTGGTCGTGGTTCCCCGCGAGGAGCCACACCTCGATCCCCGCCTTCCCGAGGGGCTCGATCACGTCCTTCCGGACGAGCTCCCGGAACACGGGGGCGACGTTCGGGCGGTCGAACAGGTCCCCGAGGACGATGAAGAGCTTCGTCCCGTGCTCGATCGCCCACGCCGCGGCCCGGGCGAAGTTCCGGTGGAGGTCCAGGGCCCGCTCCGAGATCGCCGTTTCGGGGTCCACGCGGAACCCGAACGAGATCCCTTCGTGGACGTCCCCCACGCAGACGATTTCATGCATCCGCGGCGCGGAACGCGAGGTGCGGGTATATAGGTTCAGTGGGAACGTCGGCGAAAGTATCAAACGACCCCGGGCCGCGGTGATCGTCGGCTCCCCTAGCCACCTTGGTATCCCCGCGCGAGCTTTATCATCCGCGTCCCGCATCCGCGAGGCGCGCAGAGGACACCCGCCGTGGTCGAGGACGACACGAAACACTACGAGCCGCGGCGCGTCGTGAGCCCGTACACGAGT
>Ga0209853_1000239_pt1 | contig 15136 bp, 11 predicted proteins | sample GWRWS1_30_40_FD_187224 | JGI IMG/M metagenome (GOLD analysis project Ga0209853, IMG submission 187224) | Riverbed sediment microbial communities from areas with vegetation nearby in Columbia River, Washington, USA - GW-RW S1_30_40 (SPAdes)... | ecosystem: Environmental > Aquatic > Freshwater >...
GCTCCGTGCCCTTGTACTTCTCCAGCACCTCGTCCCAGTATTCCCGCGTCGCCCGCGTTCGTCGATAGTGGCCGAGGTTCGGGCACAACTCCCCGCTCAGGATCGAGAGGACGGTGGTCTTTCCAATCCCGTTCGGCCCGAGGAGACCGACGACCTCGCCCGCCTTCGGGACTGGGAGTCGGAACAGTCGGAATCCGTTCTTGCTGTACTGGTGGACGAGATCCTCTTTGAGGGGCTCCGGGAGTCCGATTATCCGGATTGCGTCGAATGGGCACTTCCGCACGCAATTATGAGTCAGGCTTCCGGCCGCGACGAACGTCTGGTCCTCCTCGACTTCCAGGTTGTAGACCGTCGTCAACGCGTGGCGCTTGACGTCAATCGAGCGAATCGGGGAGTATACGAACTCCTCATCTTGGACGTAGTGGCTCGCGATTCGATTTCGCTTCTCCTCGAATGCGAGGCCGAGCAGCCGTGCCATCGGCTCCACGGAGTCGCCGGTAATCAATAGCGAGTACGCCCGTCTCTTCCCCTCGGGTCTCGTGCTAGTCATCCCCGCCACAATACCCAAGCTTGCGAGGATCTCCTGTGCCTGGTACGCGAGATGGGGCGAGGTCGTGCTGATCTGGTAATAGTTCTTCGCGCGCTCCCAGTGCCCATCCCCCCGCCAGAAACCCTTGATGAGCTCCTCTCGAATCTCCCTCGGGGCACTCAAGAAAGCGGATGGGACTCGCTTCCGGTCGGAACCAACTCCGAGCGAGGACAGGACCGAGGCAGCGACCTTCGAGTCATAGCGGATGTTGCGTCCGTGCGCGCTCGCCTGAAACTCCCGCCCCTCCAGGTGGAAGAAGTCCTTGACGAGGGCGTGGACGTCGTCGAGGTAGGCCCGCTCCCTCTCGTGGAACGCGAAGACAAACGATCGATCGCTCGCAGAGCCTTCCGCGAGGAAGTAGCCCACGAGCCGGGCAAGGTCCGAGGTAATCGGCAGGGATACGACCTGCTCGCTGAGAATCGGCCATCGCCCCCCTTTGACGACGACAGGGATCGGCACCTCCCAGCGCCGAGCGGTCGACTCCTCACGGATTTTCGGTTTCGCGAGATAGTCGCCGACCTTCAGGTCCCCTGGGTGGACCCAACGGAGCTGACCAACCCCCTTCCGGAGTCGCTTTCCCGCTTTGTACGATGGTCTGATGACCGCGAGGACAGGGTGTTCCGCGGTGACTTCCAGAGGATCGGCATGCCCGGTGCATCGAATGGAATAGATCGCGCCGGAATAATCCCGAACATACCGGTGTGTGACACTTCGATACCGTCCCCGGTGTGTGAGGACCTCGTCGCCCAACCGAATCTCCTCCATCGGCACGGTTCCGCGGGACGTCGAAATCGGGACGCCTGCCGGCAAGCATATCCCGCACGAAATGCACGTCTCTTCGCTGATCGCCGCCTTCCCCGTCTCTTTGTCGAGCCAGATCACTTCGGTGCCCGTTCGCTGCGGCGGGCAGAACGTGATGCACTCGAGGTTGCAGCGCTTCGGCTGACAACGATCCTTGAAGACGACAGCAATCCGCATGGAGGCTTTTGGATTGGAGGCGGGCTATTTAAACGTGCGATGGGGAGCTTGGTGGCCAGGTCGAGGGGACCACCAATCTCCCACCGCATGGGCCGCCGAAGCGGCAGGGCTCGGCCCCAGCACGACCGCCTTCGCGCCGAAGGTCAGTCTGTGGCAAGGCCCGAACTCCTTTCGTACGCCGGTTCGACCCCGCGCACCGGACGAGGGACTAGATTGCGTTCAGGGCATCACTAACGGAATACCTGCCGTCCGGCTTTCTCAACCGAGCTGTCTGTCGGTCCGTGTTGGGGGTCTCTTCTGACTCGGTCGATAGAAATCGATCCGTTCAATGCGGAAAATCAGGTCGTCGTAGTCATCATCGTCTCTGCCTTCGTTGCACCTATATCGGAAACCCGTCGGCAGCTCTTCGACAAGCATCCCGGAGTACATGCGCTGCGACAGAACGGCCCGGACACCCTGTGGCCGATAATCCCACACACTCCACACCCACAGCATTCCCTCCCTTGTCAGGCAAGCCAGAGTGCATTCAGGATTCTGGGGGTCGTAGATTATCGTGGCCCCTTTCCTATGAAATTTGTCGTCGATGAAGAGTCCACAATCTGACACAAGGCTTACGCCCTGCTCCCAGTCGGAGTTTCACGGTTTCGAAGACAAGGCGTAACACCTCCCCGTTCTTGGCGGGAATCCCATGCTCCCACTTGGCTCCGGAGGCCCTCGGCAGTCCCTCGATTCGCCGACGCAACTTTCCAGGACGACGGCGGAAAGACCAAGGGACTAAGAGCTCTAGTCCCGCATCCGTCAAGTCCCGTCCCAAGCCTGACCCCCTACCTCACGCGCCAGAGAGGGCAACATGATCGCCCCTAAGGATGACCGCAAGCCGACGTCGGCACGGTCATCGTCGCAAAGCCTAAAGAATCGCCCCTCCATGGAGCGGTCGGTGAGTCGATGATCCCGGGCATCCCCGGCGGGCGGATGAACCCCCGCCAGATGAAGGCGGCGATGAAGCGCCTCGGCATCGAGACGGAGGAGATCCCCGATGTCGAGGAGGTCGTGATCCGGACTCCGACGAAGGAGTACGTGTTCAAGTCCGTCGAGGTGAGCGCGATGACGGTCCAGGGCCAGAAGACCTGGCAGATCGTCGGGGAGCCGATCGTGATGAACCGGAAGACCGCGGGCGCCCCGCCCTCGGAGAAGGTCTCGATCTCCGACGAGGATGTGGACCTCGTCGCGGAGAAGGCGGGGGTCTCGAAGGCCGTCGCCCGGAAGGCGCTCGAGGAGGCGAACGGGGAGCCCGCCGAGGCGATCATCCGGCTGATGTCCCGATGACCAGCGGGAGGGTCCGGACGTTCCTCGGCGTCTGGGCGCCCCTGATCCTCGGGGCCCTCCTGATTGCGTTCGCGGTGAACTTCTTCGTCACGTCCCCGACTCCGTCTGGCCCGTTCTCCCGCTGGCCCGCGGAATTCTCGTGGGACCTGTGGCGGTCGCTCTGCACCGCGGGACTCGTCTTCGTCGCAGTGATCCTCGGGATCTCCACCGTGGGCAGGGCGCGATCCTCCCGGACACGACGTCGGGCGTGGGGACGTTGGTATCGCAAGAGGAAGGCGGGGCGGGAAGGGCTCCCGCCCCGCCCAGAGGCCCCGCCACCCCCGAAGCCGTGATCCGGTTCCCGCCCGCCAAGGATTAAATAGACTCTTCGGGTTGGGAACGGCGCTAGGCTAGACCGGGGGGTCGGGCCTCCCCTTGTAAATCCCGAACGGTCCTTAGGGGTGGTGACAGCCAGGGGCGGCGTCCCCGTCCGGCGCTGGTCTGGAGGCTGACGTTGAGGTCCTGTCCCGCGGGGCTGGAGGCGGTACGGAGCGCAGCTGGAGAGCGGTGCTCCGTTCCTCAGTCGCGGGGACCGGGTCAGGCACGGAAGTGAGCAGCCTCACCGCGGACGACCAACGCTCGCGGGGGTGCGGGGCCGAGGAGGCCTCCAGGTACCCCAGCGATCGGGCGGGGCGTCCACCCTGGTGGCCTAGCTCCTCGCGGGTCCCTACGGGCCCTCGAGGACCTCGTAGTGGTCGACCGTAGGCTCCAGGGACAGGAGGAGCTCACGGTCCTTCGCATAATACACCGCCTTCTCCACGTCGTCGCCCGCGAAGCGGCGGATCGCCTCCCAGGAATCCCAGAAGGTGACGAGGAGGAACTCCGCACGCCCTTCCCGCGTGCGGCGGAGGACGTAGCCGCCCCGGTTCCCGGGAGTGGAACGGTACTCCTTCAGCCCGGTCTCTCGCAGGTACCGGTGATACTCGTTCCCCCTCTCCGCCGCGGTCGCGCCCCGCCACAGTCGTGCGATCATGTCAATCCCGATGACGGATGGCGGGCGCCCCCAAAGCGTTGCCCCCGGCGTGCGCCGGGGTCACCGGTCCGCGAGCTTCATCTGGCGGGTCTCGAGGACGAGGGGGGCCATGTCGAACTTCTCCACGAGGAGGTCCGTGATGATCAGGTCCCGCACGTCGTTCCTCCGGTCCTCGACGGAGTACGCAGGCTCGTTCGTCGGGATTTGGAGGTGGAGCTTCGCGAGGCCGCGGCGGGCGTCCTCCCGCTCCTCCTTCGAGGCCGTGGGGAGGTCCGAGACGCTCTCGAACCCGCACTCCCTGAGCTCCCGCAGGAAGACGGGCCTACGGAACATGCGACCGAGGACGGACGCCGCGAGGCGGGCCTGCGCCTTCGGGTCCGTCTCCGAGGCCCGCACCTTCTCCCCGACGCACTCGTACAGGGTCTTCCCCCGGTACGTCGAGGCGGTGTACACCTTCGCGGGCGGGATCTCCTTCTCCCGGAGGACCCCGAGGTCCGCGAGGGCCTTCAGGTAACCCGCGAGGAAGAGCCGATGGAACTTGTACCCGACGAGGGTGAGGTCCTTCGCGAGGGCGCTGATCGAGCGCTCCTTCGCCCGCACGGAGGAGACGACGAGGTCCTTCAGATTCCGCTCTGGAACGAACAAGGGAGAGGCTCCGCCCCAGCGGCCGGTAACAGAACGGATAACAAATAAGCCTTTCCACCGGACGTATCGCTCACAGACCGAGTTCAAAAATTTAGATAACGTCGCGGCCGTTCTCGCGGTCGAGCGCTCCCGATTACTCCCCCTTTCTCTTTTTCTGTCCCTGTCGAGCGGAGCGGTTCCCCGGCGTTTTGCGGGCGGCGATCCGCTCCCGAGGCTACCACGGACGATAATCGGCGGGGAACGTTTATCTCCGAATCTCCCGGATGAGCGGGCCGCCGATATGGGGTCCAGCGGCAGGATTCGAACCTACGTTCAGGGGTTCGACGAGAAGCTCAGCGGCGGCATACCGCCCGGCCACATCGTCCTCCTCGCGGGCGAGGCGGGCACGATGAAGTCCACGGTCGCGTGGAACGTCCTCCACAGCGGTGCGGTGAAGGAGGGCCGGACGGGGGCGTACATCACCCTCGAGCAGAGCCGCGAGAGCTTCGCCGCCCACCTCCGGACGATGGGGATGGACCCGAAGGCGGTCGAGGACAAGGTCAGCATCGTGGACCTCGCGATGATCCGCAAGAACCTCGAGGGGATGGCGGAATCAACGTGGCTCGAGATCTTCAAGATGTACGCCCACAACCTGAAGAAATCCCTGAACTACGAGCTCCTCGTGATCGACTCCCTCACGGTCCTCCTGACCCTCGCGCGGTTCGACCGCCCACGGGAGCAGATGTTCCAGCTCTTCGAGTGGCTCCGGGATCTGAAGGCGACGACCCTGCTGGTCTCGGAGATGAGGACGAAGAACGACGAGTTCGGGGCGCACGGCGAGGAGTTCCTCGCGGACGGCATCATCCATGTGAAGATGGAGCGGGTCGACGACGCGAACATCCAGCGGCGGATCCGGTGCGTGAAGATGCGGGGCTCCGCGCACAGCCCGAACTACTACACGCTGATGTTCGAGAACGGATTCCTTCAGGCGACCCGCGTCATCGCGGAGTGACATTGCGTCCCATCGCGGCATCTCGGTCGAGGTCCGCGTACTCTGGTACAGCCCTCGAATTTTCAATCTCCGGGGGAACCTTTTTAATGGCGGCACCCCTACTCGGCACACGTTCTGTCGCCCGCCAGTTTCGATTCTATCCAGGACGGATGAGGAAGGTGGGAGGTTGAAGCCCAGTCGACTTGTCGGAGTGCTAGCCCTTGCGTTCGTGTTGATGTCCGGATTCCCCTCCCTCCTCGCGCTCGCCCCCACGGCGCCCGCCGGGATTCCGACGTCCGTCCTCGTTCACGCCCCCCTCGCGCAGATCGCCGCGATCGCTCCGGGCGTCCAGGTCGTCGAGGCGTACGACTCGTTCGTCCTCGTGAGGGCGAACCGGGATTCGATCGCCTCCCTCGAAGCCCGCGGCATCGCGGTGGAGTCCCAGGACGAGGGGCGATGGATCAGCCTCCAATCGGTCCAGATCGACACCCGCACCGGGGCGCCGGCGGTGAGCCCCGAGCTCACCGCCTCCATGACCCAGGCGCCCGCCTTGTACCTGATCCACTTCATCGGCCCCGCGAAGCCCGCGTGGCTCCAAGACCTCCAGTCGCGAGGCGTCCGCATCCTCCAGTCCGTCCCCACGTACGGCTTCCTCGTCTCCATGGACGGAGCCGCACGCGAGGCGGCGCGCTCCCTCCGGTACGTGGACTGGGTCGGCCCGTACCATCCCGCGTACAAGCTCCAGTCCGAGCTCGCCGCCGCCACGGGGACTGTGACCGTGCAGGTCCTCACCGTAGACGCGGCGGACTCCGGCGACGTCGTCGCCCTCCTCGCGAACCGGGGCGTCCCCGAGGTGCGCTGGGACTCCCGGGACCCCGGGATCCTGACCGTCTTCAAGGTCGGGGAGATCGGCGTCGTGCGGGCCCGCATCGACGCGGCCCTCCTCCCCGCGATCGCGCGGATCCCGCGGGTGATGTACGTGGAGCCGTGGCGGGAGATGCGGATCCTCGACTACAGCGCGCAGGCCCTCCTCCAGACGGGGATCACGCCGCCGTCGGACGTCAACGCGCGGCGCCTCTGGGCGAACGGGATCACGGGCGCCGGGCAGATCGTCACCGTCGCGGACACGGGGATCGACTTCGACAACAACTTCTTCCGGGAGTCCCCGACGCAGATCCAGAAGGGGCAGGGCGGGGATCCCACGGGGACGATCGGGCCCCTCTCGATCTACAACACGACGGACCTCACGCGACGCAAGATCGTCCGGTACATGCCGATGAGCCCGTACCGCGGGATCGACCCGTGGACGGGCGGGGACGCGGAGGCCCGCAAGGACAGCGTGAACGCGGGCGGCTGTCCGTCCGGGCACGGCACGTCGACCTCCGGGAACGCGGGCGGCTCCGACGACCCGCCGATCGGGACGAGCGCGCAGGACGGGATGGCGATCGGGGCGAAGATCATCATCCAGGACATCGGGACCGTCGGGCCGTCGACCCAGTGCGGGGGCGCGGACGGGGACGTCCTCTCGTACATCCCGGACAGCTACGACGACCTCTTCGGCCCCGCGAACGCGAGCGGGTCCAGGATCCACACGAACAGCTGGGGCGGCCCCGACAACGGGTACGACCTCCAGGCGATGATGGTGGACCGCTTCGTCTGGAACCACCCGGACATGGCGATCTTCTTCGCGGCGGGGAACGGGGGCGCGAACCTGTTCACGGTCGGGAGCCCGGGCACGTCGAAGTCCACGATCACGATCGGCGGGGCGAACGAGTACCCCGGCGAGAACGCGGTGAACGGCCAGAGCAGCCGGGGACCCACCGCGGACGGACGGCTGAAGCCGGACACCCTGACGTTCTTCACGGGGATCACCGCGAGCTCGAGCGGGAACCCCACGGACAACCTGAACCCCGGTGCGACGACGGGCTTCGGGGGGACGAGCCACGCGACGCCCCTCGCCGCGGGGATGGCGGCCCTCGTCCGGCAGTACTTCGAGCAGGGCTACTACCCGACGGGCCTGCCGGTCCCCGGGAACACGTTGAACCCGAGCGCGGCCCTCGTGAAGGCGATCCTCGCGGCGGGCTCCCGGAAGATCACGGGCGCGGGCTCGAACCCGGCCTCGGAGAACCGGTACCCGAACGACGCGCAGGGCTGGGGGCGGCTCGTCCTCGACGACGCCCTGTACGTGAACCCCGCCACGGAGGGACCGAGGAAGCTGTGGGTCGTCGACCATACCTCGGGCCTAATCACGGGCCAGGCGATCGACTACAAGATCCGTGTGAACTCGAACGCGGCCCCGCTCCGCATCCTCATGGCGTACAGCGACTACCCCGCGTTCCCGAACTCGAACCCGGCCCTCGTGAACAACATGAACCTCCAGGTCACCGCCCCGAACGGGAGCGTGTACAAGGGGAACGTCTTCTCCGTGTTCTCCGTCGGGGAGTCCCTCCCGAACAGCGGGAGCTTCGACACCCGGAACCCGATCGAGGGCGTGATCGTGAACTCCCCCGCGGTCGGGACCTGGACCCTCCGGGTCGAGGCGGCGAACGTCCCCGCGGGCCCGCAGAAGTTCGCCCTCGTCGCCGTCGCGGACGTCGACCTCGGGTTCGGGGACGTCCGGCTCGACAAGACCCTGTACAGCGAGAACGACACGATCCGGATCGAGGTCCACGACACGAACGCCGCCTCCGTCCTCGCGAACGTGCGGAGCACCCTCGAGACGACGCCGGAGCCCGTCACCCTCACGGAGACCGCGCCGAGCTCCGGCGTGTGGCGGGGCGTGATCCTCACCGCCCTCGGCGACCCTGTCGCGGACGGGCAGATCCAGGTCGTCGAGGGCGGGACCCTCGAGGCGGTGTACTCGGACGCGAACCCCGCGCACGATGCGATCGCGGGCGCCTCCGTGGACGCCTCCGCCCCCGCGATCTCGAACGTCCGGGCGGAGGAGATCACGAACGCGGGCGCGACCCTGAAGTGGACGACGAACGAACCCTCGGACTCGAAGGCGTACTTCGGCACGACCCCGGTCTCCCTCACGAGCACCGCGTTCGACAGCGGCCGGGTCACGGCCCACGCGCTCCCCCTCGTCGGCCTGAGCACGGACACCCTGTACTACTACGACGTGGAGAGCACGGACGGCACGGGGCACCGGACCCGAGACACGAACGGCGGGAACCACTACACGTTCCGCACGACGGCCCAGGGGGAGGTCCTCCTCGTCCTGGCGGACGGCACCTTCCCCTCGGACCGGGTGCCGATGTACCGGGACGCGCTCCTGAACAGCGCGTGGACATACAACGAGTGGCACGTCGCGGTGAGCGGGGACCCGCCCCTCACGGAGCTCCAGAAGTTCAAGGTCGTCGTCTGGCAGTCCGGGCTCGAGCAGTACCCGCAGATCTCGGACGCCCAGCGGATCCTCGTCCGGAACTACCTCGACGGCGGGGGCCGTCTCTTCCTCACGTCCCAGGACATCGCCTGGTCCCTCTGTTCCACGACGAGCAACCCGTACTACTCCGCCGCGCGGTGCGCGTGGTTCCGTTCCGTCCTGAAGTCGAACTGGCTCGTGGACCCGCAGACCTGGACCTCGAACGTCGGCCTCGCGGGGGACCCGATCAGCGGCACGTACACCGCTGGCCTCCCGTACGTGGGACACCGGGCGGGCGGCTACGGGGACGAGGTCCGGAACCTGTGCGGGACGGCGGGCGGGACGTGCGTCCAGGCAGGCGCGACCCTCACGTACGTGTGGCGGGACGCCGGTGGGGTCTCGACCCCCGATAACGACGCGACGAAGTTCCTGTCCATCGCGAACAACGGGACCACGGGTGTGGGCGTGTGGGGCGGCACTCCCTCGAAGGCGGTCGTCTTCTACTTCGAGTTCACCGGGATCAACTTCGTCTCCGGGGTCGTCTCGAACCCGGCCCGGACGGACATCCTGAACCGGACGATCATCTGGCTCGTCGGGCGGGACCATCCCGCCGTGCGGGTCCGCTCCCCGAACGGGGGCGAGGTGATCACGACGAACACGCAGCTGATCACGTGGACCCGGCAGGCCTTCGGCGGCACGAACATCGGCGCCCAGACCCTGTACTACAGCGACAACTCCGGCCAGGGCTGGATCCGGATCCTCCCGGACCCGCTCGCGACGGACACCTCGTACCTCTGGACCGTGTCCGCGCTCCCGAACGGGGGGAAGTATCGAGTGCGTGTCGTCGCGCAGGACGACGGCGTCGCGGGTATGCCCCCCTTCCTCGCGGGCTCCGACGCGTCCGACGCGGACTTCTCGATCAACCGGGCGGGCGGGGACCTCCTCGGGCCCCTGATCTGGCCCGGGAGCGTCTCCATCGTCCCGAACGCGATCGTCACCGGGAGCACCGTGACGTTCCGCGGGACCGCGGACGACACGAACCGGGGGAACAGCGCGATCGCGGGCGCGGAGCTGTTCGCGGGCCCCGCCCCCGGGGCGGACGGGACCGGGACCGCGATGTCCGCCTCCGACGGCACGTTCAACACGGTCGCCGAGAACGTCGTCTGGACGGGGACCGCCCCGTGGCCCGTCGGGAACACGTGCTTCTGGGTCCACGCCCAGGACGTGAACGGGAACTGGGGGCCCCACGAGAGCCGGTGCACGCTGGTCGCATCGACCGCGGGGACGGACACGCTGCCGCCCTCCTCGACGGGGCCGAGCGCGGCGTCCCTCTCCGGCGGGACGTTCAACGACGTCCGGGTCACCTGGGACCGGGCCCCCGACGAAGGCCTGATTGGCGGGACCTCCGCGTACCGCGTGATGCGGTCCACGACCCTCACGGGGACGTACACGCAGGTCGGGCCGGACATTCCCGGGACCGGGAGCGCGACGTACTCGTTCACGGATGTCGGCGCGGGGGACCAGGCGCCTTCCCTGACCTACTTCTACCGGATCCGGACCGTCGACGGCGGCGGGAACACGGCGGACAGCGGGAGCCGCGCGGGGAAGTTCAGCGTCGACCTCCCGGCGGGCGTCTCCCTGATCTCCGTGCCCGTCCTCCAGGCGGACTCGACCCTCACGGTCGTCCTGCAGACCCTCCTCGCTCCGACACCCCTCCGGGGCGCGTGGACCTACGATGGGTGCACGGCAGCCTGGAGCACCTACTCCAGCGCACGGCCCCCCGGCCAGAACGGGCTGAGGACGGTCACGCACCGCCAGGGGGTCTACGTCGACCTCGCCGCCGCGGACCGATTCAGCGTCGCGGGGGTCCTCCTCACGATGACCCGAATCCAACTCTGCGCCGGATGGGACCTCGTCCCGTTCCCGAGCTTCGGCTCGATGACCGCGGGGCAGGTGATGACGGCGACGGGCGCGAGCGCGGTCCTCACGTTCGACCCCACGGCCGTCCCTGGCCAGACCCGGACGATGGTGGCGGGGGACCCCCTCCTGCCCGGACGCGGATACTGGATCGTCGTCTCCTTGGCGACGAACTGGGACGTGCCCGGGCAGTGACGGCTACCCGTCCGTGACGTCGAACAGCTCCGATTCGGGGGCGCGGAAGTAGAACAGCGACTGTTCCAGCTCCCGCTCCTTCGACATCTCCCGGTCGATCCGCTCCCGCCATCCCGGCCGGAGGGCGATCCGGAGCGTCCTCCCAGCTTTCGTGAAGGTGACGTCCGGGTCCTCCGCCGGCTCGACGCGGATGTTCCCCTTCCCCATCGTGCACCCGCTCGAGAACTGCACACCGTCGACGACGCACAGCATCGGGGGCTCGGGGCGGGACCGCACGGTCGCGGACAGCCCCTTGTAGGCGCCGAGCCGCGCTCGGCCGATTGCCCCCATCCGGAGGCCGATCGTCACATAGACGCCGAGGTGGCCGTGAAACGTCCGGAGGGCTTCCAGCTCGGGCGGGACGTCCATGCCGGTCGAAAGGGCGCGGGCCCGTAAATCCTTGACGTCGCCATCGGGACGGGGTTCAGACCCCACCGACGGACACGCCCTGGAGGCCCCAGCGGGCGATGTTCGAGAGCATCCGCCACCGGAGCGGCCACGGGACGAACACGCGGGTCTCCCCCGCCCGGTACGCGGCGCGGATCCGCTTCTGCGCCGACGCCGAGTCCATCTCGCGATCGAGGAGGACGAGCACCCGGACGATGCGGCCGCCGTTCTCCGCGAGGAGCTCGTGCCCGGCGAGCTTCCCGTTCCCCCGGACCCCGCGGGCCCAGGAGACGTTGAATCCCTCCCGCCGGAGCAGGGCGCAAGAGGCCTGGATCGCCTCCCGCCATCCGTTTTCGAGGCGGGGGCCTCCGGCGGGGACCTCCACACGAGGCGACTTCATAGGTTGTCCTCTTGGGCCCGGTGGGATTTAAGGGCCCGGTGGAATTGTCCACTCTCGTGGGTCCCGACCTCAGGCTCCCGGACCGGTGTCTCCTGTACCTCCTCGACCGCGCGGACGTGCTCGAGGGGGACCCGCGGGCCCAGGACGTGACCCAGGCGCGGGTCGCGGAGGTCGTCGGCGCGCCAAGACCCCACGTCTCCCGGGCAATGTCGCGGATGGGGGCGCGAGGGCTCGTGAAGACGGCGAAGGTCCACGTCCGGGGCGAGCCCCGCCGCCGCCTCGCGTACTTCCTCACGGAGGAGGGCCTCCGGAGGTCGAAAACCCTGCGGCGGGAGGTCGAGGAAATCCGCGTCGTCGTGGTCGACCTCGATGGACGGGAGACGAACCGCAAGCTGTTCGAGGTCCCCTCTCTGCTCCCGCGCCGTCCGAGGCTGTCCGATCTCCTACCGCACGTCGCGCGCGGTCGGATCGACCTTTCGCGGGTCCTCGAACATCAATCCCGGCTCAAGGGAGGAAAGTTGTACGACGTCACCGCGACCACCCCACCGGCACACTTTTGTGGGAGAGCCGCCGAACTGAAGCATCTCGATGACTTCCACGCGGATTCACGGTCCCGCGGGTTGCTCGTCGTCGGGCTTCCTGGAATCGGAAAGACGGCCCTCGTGTCCCGCTGGGTCGCCGGCCTCCACGGCAAGACTCATGTGCTCTGGCGCGCCCTGCGCCCCGAGACGACGCCGGACGACGTCCTCCGAGACTTGGGGAACTTCCTCCGGGCAGTAGGACTCCCCGCCCTCTCGGACCATCTTCAACGTCCTCCCGAGGGGGGTCAGGACCTCTCGCGCGCCCTACTCGTAGGCGACCTCGCAAAGGTGTCGGCCGTCCTCGTGTTCGACGACGCTCACGTAGCTAGCCCCGGGCTCGGCTCCTTGGTGAATGAGATCCTGAGAGTGGCGGCACCGGCATGCGCGGTGAAAGTGCTATTGCTTTCCCGGGAGCGGGTTCCTTTCATCTCGTCCGAACAACTCGCCCGGGGATCCATCGAGGAACTCGAGGTCGACGATCTCGCCTCTACGGACGCGGATGCGATGATGAATGCCTTCAACATTGCCCCGGGAAAACGCAGGGCGATCCTGGAGTTCTGCGGAGGTCACCCCCTATCCTTGGAACTCGCGGCCGGTGGCCGCCTCCCCCTCGAAGGGGTCCGAAGAACTTCGGTGGAGTGGCTAGCCGAGGAGGCGCTCGACCGCCTCGACCCCGCGGCCCGAGATGCTCTCGCGTTCGCTTGCGTGTTCGGCGCGCCCGTCCCGAGAACGGCACTGGGCCCTGGCGTCCGATCGCTAATCCGGCGGTGTCTCCTGCGTGAGGTTGAGGGCGGGAGAGTTGACGCCCACGAGCTGATCCGTGCGGCAGTCCTGACAACCCTCCGCCCGGAACGCCTGAATCGCCTCCACGCGCGTGCTGGTGACATGCTCTCGGAGAGCGACCGACCTGAGGACGCGGTTCGTGCGCTCGAGCACTACCTGGATGGACGCGCGTTTCGTTTCGCTGCGAATCTGGCGATGGACCGGGGGGATGAAATCATCGATGCTGGCCTGGCGAAGTCCTTCCTCAGCGGACTCGATCGTCAATCACGGGTCGGGCCCAAAGGAGGGATCCAACCGAGACTTCGGATCCTCCGAGGGCATGCGATGTTTGCACTTGGCCGATGGTCCGAAGCGGTGAGTGCATACGAGGAGTGCGAACCCTCTCGCGATCCAAGGATCTCCGCGGACGCCCGCCTCGGCCACGGGAAGGCCGAAGCTCAGCGACATTCCCCACGTGCCCTATCCCTTCTCGTCGATGCCAGGGACCGGATGGAGCGACTCGGAGTTCTGCGAAGGGTCGCGGAGGCCCAGTACTGGATTGGGGGAATCAATGAGGATGGTGGGAAGTTCGGTGAGGCTCAGGACGCCTTCGAACGGGGCCGCGCGGTCGCGTTCGACGTTGGTGACCGTCGATTCGAGGGGCTCTGCACCTATGGACTGGGGAGAATACAATCGCTTCAACACAACTTCGAACGTGCGATCGCCCTGGAGGAGGAGGGGCTTCAGCTGCTGGAACGCGGCGGACATCGATTGGACATCGCGAAAGTGTGCGCGGGACTCGGGGGGAACTTCCTGGAGCTCGGAAAGCAGGACGACGCTGAGAGATATCTGAGCCGCTCGGCTACGGAAGCGAGGATGACAGGTGCGGCGGGTGTTCTGGCGGTTACCTTGTACAACATGGCGAACCTCAGGAAACAGGAAGGGGCGATGCCGACCGCGGTCCCTTTGTTCGCCGAGGCCCTCGAGCTTTTCGAGATGCTCGAACAGTATGACGCCGCGGCGCGCTGCGCGGGCTGGCTGGCCTCAGCAGAGTGGTCGTCTGGACAGATGGCTGAAGGGGACAGACACGCCCAACGCGCGCTCTCACTACTCGGCCGGACGACTGAGCCCGCTCTGCGAGCGCGAGCCCTGCTTCAACTGGGTAAGGCCTGCTTGAGGGCAGGCCGCAACGATGAGGCCAAGCTCCACCTAACTAATGCACTCGCTGAGGCACGACGGGCGAACCTGAACCAGCTGGAAGCCGATCTCGAGGGCGAGCTGGGTGCCCTCGCCTAGCCGGTCGTGCATGTCGTCACGGACATCGCGGAACCGTGTCCGTCATTGTACACAGCCACGACGCCGAAGTTGTACGTGGTGCCGGACGTGAGCCCCGTGACGACGAACTCGGTCACCGTGATTGGCACACTGTTCACCCGGACATACGTGGACTGGCTGGACGTCTTCCTGTAGACATCGTACCCCGTCAGGTGAGCGTCGTTCACTGCCGCCCAGGAAACGGTTGCCGTCGTCGATTCACAGACGCCCGTAACCTGTTTCGGTTCTAGGTGATCGGGCGTTTCCTCAGCCAAGGCAACGCCCGTCAGTCCCACACCCAAGAGACACACCAAGAGTGCCGCCCAGAGCCAGTTTCGCCCCATGTTCCACATGAAACCCGCCCTCTCGCAGCCCGCCAAGAGCGCGCGGTGGACATGTCCACTCTCGGGGGAATAGGGGCGAGCACGTACCAACGCTTTGGGACGGACGAGAGCAAATACCGCCGCGCTTGAGTACGTAGCACTGAATAGGGAGATCCAGTGAGTGGAGCGAGAAGAGTTCCGAATCGCCAACGGCGACTGCCGTCCGGCCGGGCTTCGAGACCGCTCCGGGACGCCGGGACCCGGTGAGGTGAATGGCGGGAATCCTCGACACCGTGTTCCTGAACCTCTCCCTCGGCACCGCGATCGTGTGGTT
>Ga0209853_1000240_pt1 | contig 15123 bp, 16 predicted proteins | sample GWRWS1_30_40_FD_187224 | JGI IMG/M metagenome (GOLD analysis project Ga0209853, IMG submission 187224) | Riverbed sediment microbial communities from areas with vegetation nearby in Columbia River, Washington, USA - GW-RW S1_30_40 (SPAdes)... | ecosystem: Environmental > Aquatic > Freshwater >...
CTCGATCGCGCCGAGGTCGACGACTTCGAGTCCCCACTGCACCGACAGCGCCTTTGCCAGCTGCTGTTCGGTGACCACGCCCTGCTCGACCAGAATGCGTCCGAGATGGCCGCCGCTCCGGTGTTGCATCTGCATGGCCTTCTCGAGTTGCTCGCGCGTGACCACGCCTTCGTCGAGGAGAATTTGCCCGAGCGACTCTGTACGGGCACGCGGGCGCCGCCCGGTCTCCGGGGTTTCCTTTTGCTGGGCCTGCGAGGCGACAGGCTGTGCCGTTGGCCTTACCGGAGGGGCCAACGGCTTGGCGGGTGGCTGTGGGGCAGGCTCACCTTTCTTCTTGATTTTGGATGGAGGCTCAGAAGGTGGCGCCGGCTGAGGCGTTGGCTTCGGCGGCGCCGGTTTTTGGGCCGGTTTCTGCAATGATGTTGGAGGGTGATGCATAGGAAACTGAGGTTCTTCCACAGCCTCTTGAGTCTCTTGCTCGTCGACCTCTGCGTTCTCCAGATCCTGAGGCGAGGGTTTCTGTGCAGGCGGCGCGGAGGGCGCAGGCCGGGGACGTTCCCGCGTTGCCGGTGGTGCTGGCGCTGCGGCCTTGATCGCCGGCGGCTCGGCTTCAGCCACCGGCGTCTCCGGCATGTCCGACAGGCGCGGCATTTCCTTCAGAATGCGGTCGATGCGATCCTGAACCTTCGAGGCGTCGCGCAGCCGGCCCAGCTTGATGTACACATCACGCAGCGCAGTGTGAACCTCGGAGTCGTCTCTCGCAAGCTCGGCGGCTTTCTCGTAAGCCAGCGCGGCCTTCTCCCAGCGCTCGGCCTCCGCCTGCATCTCGGCCAGTGCGACGTATACGACCACGGCCGCCCTCGGCGCCCCGCGCTGCACGTAGAGGTTGGCCAGCCGAGCGTACGCGACCGAGTCTTGGGGTGCAAGCTCGAGAACCTTCTTGTAGGCTTGGATTGCGTCGTCAAACTGACCGCGTGCTTCCAACACGCGCGCACGATGAAAGTGCACAGCGCGGTCCAACGTCGTGTCGTGCACGGGAACGCGCAGACGCTGCTTGTACTCGATCAGGTCGAGGACTGAGTGTCCGTCGGTGCCTTTCGCGTCCACTATGACACCTCAACTTCGGTCATAGGTCGTAGGTCGTGGGTCGTAGGCAAGAAAACGCAGTCGCTACGACCTATGACCGGCGACCCACGACCGCATGTGTGCACTCAGAGCTGGTTCGCAACAGCGGTGCGGATCTTCCGCATTTCAATCCGGAGACGGCCGAGGTTCGCTCGCTGATCCGCGACCACGGCGAGTACTGCATCCGGGCCCGCAGGCGACACGGCCACCGGCCCCATCTCGTACTCCAAGAGAATGGAGTCCAAGGCTCCCAGGCGCAGCTCACCGCCCATCTGGCCGAATGATCCGAAGCTACTGGCAGCAATCGCGCCCACGGTGTCCGATTCCATGCCATCGCCGTGCGTGGCGGACTCGATGACGAACCCGTCTCGTCCCACAACCATCGCGGCCGTGATCCCGTCGATCTTCATAAGCCCATCGAGGATCCCTCGCAAGCCCCCAGCTGCATCCATTGTCTGCATGACGTCCTCCCTCTCGACTAGATGACTCCCGCGTTTAGCACCGATGCAATTTCCGGCATATACCGTCTGAGCTGCAACCTTGCCTTCCCAACGTTGCCGCGCGGATTGATTACGATTCCCACATAGTAGTCCTGGCCCGCCATGGCAAGCAGGATGATGTACCGTTCCGCGACAAGCATGATGTGGTCGATCGGGCCGCCGTCAACTTTCTGACAGAGATAGTCCAGCACTTTGCTGGCCATCGCCCCGTCTCCCGACATCTCCTCGAGCGGAAATCCCTGGTCGACCTTCAACGCCTCGATCATCGCGCCGTCCATGCCCACTACGGCGGCGCCGACGACGCCTTCAATGCCGCCGACCAGCGATCGCATCAGATCTTTGACATTCCCAGCCATCCCGACACCCCTAAGAGCGGTCATAGGTCGTGGGTCGTAGGTCGTAGCACTGCAGGGTCTTTCCCACGACCCACGACCTACGACCTACAACCGTCATGAGGCTTCTCCCTCGGGCGCGTTTTCCGCCGCGAGCAGCAGGCGAACGCCCTGCAGGCGCAGCCCCTCCTCGTCGATCAAACGCTTGATGCGCTTGATCAGATCGAGGTCTTGCTGGCTGAACAGCCGGTGCCCGCCGCGCGTCCGCGCAGGCCGGATGAGTCCATACTGACTTTCCCACGCGCGGATCCGCCGGGCGTCCACGCCGGTGAGCCGGGCCACGGTACGGATGGGATAGATCGGAAGGTCCGGCCGCACCGCTGTCTGCTTTGCTCCGAGACCGCCCACATCTACGCCGGCCGGCCCGGAGACCCGGCTCGATGGCTCGGGTGCATGTGAACCGACCGCTCGAGTAACCATCAGATCGCCTCCGGATGCATCGTGTCACGCAGGCGCCGCAGCGCGGCGTGCATGACCCGCGACACGTGCTTCTGAGAGATTCCCAGCTTCCTTGCGGCTTCCGTCTGGGTGAGATCCATGAAGAACAAATAGTAGATGACCTTCCGCTGCAGCACCGAGAGTCGCTCGATCGCATCGCCGATCAGCACGCGCTCTTCGACCGGCAGGTTCGCAGCGCTCAGGTGCGTGTTGGCGATTCGATCATGCTGCGCCATGGGCGCGCCGTCGTCGCCCTCGCGCTCCTCGTCGAGCGACACGAACCGGAGTGATTCCCGGGCCTGCAAAACCTCGTGTACGTCGTCGGGGCTGATGCGTAGCTCGCGCGCAATCTCCTCGATCGCGGGGGTCCGGGATTTCCGCTGCGTGAGCTCAGTTGCGGCGCGCGAGACTCGATGGTCCATCTCGTAGAGCCACCGCGGCCGGCGGACAGTCGTGCCCTGGTCCCGGAGATAGTGCCTGATCTCGCCCGCGATGAGGTGGCGCGCGTACGTCTCAAACTTCACGCTGCGACCCGGATCGAAATTGCCTACCGCGTTCATGAGGCCGATGTAACCGATCTGGTGTAAATCGTCGGTGGGAATCCCCGAGCGGGCATATCGCCGCGCCACCTGGTGCACCAGCGGCATGAACCGATAGGTCAGTTCCGCATGCAGCTGAGTGTCGCGCGAGACACGATAGGCACGGAAGAGATAATCTGTGTCCGTGCCGTTCTGGCCGGCCTGACGCTGCAGCACCTTCGTGCGCGCCATAAATAAACATCCTCCCTCGAGGCCTGCGAAGGAGGATGAAAAACGCCTCGTTCGGCGGCCCGGCTAACCCCCCAACAGTCGGTCGGAGGGTCCCGTGGCTTTGCGCCCCCAGCTCACGCTGAGTTTGCCCTTTCGCGAGACCTCAGTATGAAGTTGGCAAAACCTACTTCTTACCTATCGCCTTTCGGCAAGTCCCAGCAAAATCCCTCCTCCAAACTTCTCGGTTGGAGAAGCGAATATGCTGAAGGTAATAGCAATTATGATGCCATTTCCTTGAATTGTCTATGCCCTGAATTGGAGTATTTTAGTAAGCTGACTTATTCGCAATTGCAATCAGCTGCCCGTCAGGTGACGGTATAACGAGAGCACATTGAACACATACCACTGCGTCTCCCGGTACGGTGGAATGCCACCGTGGCGTTCGACCGCGCCGCGTCCCGCATTGTACGCGGCCAGCGCGAGTGATGGATTTTGCCCAAAGCGGTCCATCTGACCGCGCAGGACGCGCACGGTCCCGTAAACGTTGGCCACAGGATCGCCCGGATGCACCTTCAACGATTGCCAGGTTGCCGGCATGAGCTGACCCAAGCCGTACGCGCCGGCCGGGGAATGGGCAGTGATATGAAATCCGGACTCAATCGCGATGAGGGCGATCACCAGCCGCGGATCCACACGGTACGCGGTGGAATAATACAACACGCTACGGACGATGGCGTCCACCTGGTGGGGCGCGAGACTTGAATTGTACCAGGACACGACATGGGCGTACTCCGCCGGCGTCGCGCCCTCCGGCAGCACGGGCATACGTCTCCCGCTGAGATTGCGCAGCCACTGTTTGGCCAGCAGAGCGGTCTGTGGTCGCGGCGCTTTCACGGCGCGCTGAAACGCGGCGAACGCCCTACCCGTATCCCCCGCAGCGACACACGCGGCCCCTAACCACAACGCTGAGTCACCGGAGGGTTTCAAGCGGTACGCCTCAGAAAACGAGGCCGCGGCTTCTTGAGGGTAGCCGAGCTGGTAGTACGAGGCTCCCATCCACATCCAGGCGGTGGCATCACGGGGGTGACGGGTCAGATGCGATCGCAACCAGACGACGGCCACTCCATGGTCTCCGCGCAGATACGCCGTGCGGGCCTCAGCCAATGCCGAGGCGGCCCCGCTGATGCCTGGGAGGAGTAACATGTATAGGATTGCCAGGAGCAATCCCCGCCCCGCATGGACTGGTTGTCTGCGCGCCTGTGCCATGCCCGCCTCGCCGAATTAAGGGGAGTGCATCATTGGATATACACGCGGGAAGCCGCCGTTAGGCGTGTGGCGAGGGCCGGACGTGCTGGAGCACACGCCGGCGCACGAGCCGCTCAATCCGCCGTACGAGCATGGTGGTGGGAAACTCGCGCGCGGACAAGGGATCAACGAGAATCGTCCGCAACCCGAGGAGGTTGCCTCCCAGGATATCGGTGAACAATTGATCGCCAACCAGGGCCGTTTCCCGAGGGGTTGTGCCCATCACTTTCATGGCCTTCCGGAACGCCCAAGGTGTTGGCTTGACGGCGCCAATCACGACCGGTACGTGGAGATGCTCGGCCAGCGTACGGACCCGGCCGGCAAAGTTGTTCGAGACGATACAGGCCTGCATACCGGAGGCTATGAGGTCGGCGATCCAGCGCTGAACGGCCGGTGTCGGCTGCGAGGCTTTCCACGGCACGATCGTGTTGTCGAGATCAACAATCACGCCGCGGATGCCGTCGGCGCGAAGCGCCCGGAGGTCGATCTCCTCGATGGCTCGAGAGTATCGGTAGGGCACCAGCCAGCGGAGTAACATCAAGGTCTGTACCGGCGCACGGCCGCTTGATGTTCCTGCAGCGTCCGGCTGAAGACGTGCGATCCGTCGACCTTGGCCACATAGTAGAGGTACTCGGTCTTCACAGGATTGAGTGCGGCGTCGATGGCGGCCAGTCCTGGGTTGGCGATGGGTCCGGGGGGCAGTCCCGGATAGAGGTACGTGTTGTACGGAGAGTCGACCTTCAGATCGGCGAATGTGACGATCGGCTTGTGGCGGCCAAGCGCGTAGAGGACCGTGGCGTCCACTTCCAGTTTCCACCCTCGCGCCAACCGATTGTAAATCACGCCGGCGATCAACGGGCGCTCAGCCGGCACGCGCGCTTCCCGTTCCACCATAGACGCAATCGTCACGATCTGGTGCAGCGCCCGCGCTCGGCCCGATTCACGCCAGCGCGGAAGCACAACCTCGCCGAATCGATTCAGGAACAGCCGGATCGCGGCACGCTCGTCGAGATGTCGTGGAATCTGATAGGTGTCCGGGAAGAGGTATCCTTCGAGCGATGTCCCCGGAAGCGCGTCGAGAAACTCGAGGTCGAACCCCTTCGCGCCGGTACGGATCAGCCGAAGGAACTCCTCCCGGTCGCCGAGTCCGGTCCTGACGAGTTCTTCAACGATCTGCTGGGCAGTGTACCCTTCGGGGATCGTCACGGGATAGAGGACGACCGCACCACGCGCGATGCGATCCACAATCTCAAGCAACCCCATGGCGGGAGAGAGGCGGTACTCGCCTTCCTGCAGCGATCGGGTCAGCCCGCGCAGGCGAACCGCGATGACAAAATCGCGGGCGCGACTGATGACACCCGCGTGCTCGAGACGACGGCCGATCTCAGCGGACGATGAACCGGATGGAATGAAGACGAGACGAGGCTCACCGTCTGGATTGACGGGGCGGACTGCCACGATGGCGACCACGCCGGCTGCCACGACCACCGCCAAGATGATGAACAGTAACTGGCGCATGCATCAGCCGTCAAGAACGGTGATGTCGTCGTATGCATCCGTGGCTTCGAGCGCTTCGACAACGCGCTCGAGTTCCGCCTCGTCCTCGATCGCGACCAACGTGTCGTTCTCGACGCGGAAGACCATGGCCGCATCCCGATCCCACGGGATCGCCGGCGGGATCGCTCCTGCAACCGGCTGAAGGACCGCATAGCGTTGCTGGTCCACCTCGACGACATCAACAAGCGTAAAGTCCTGTGGGCGACCCGCGTCATCCAATAGCGTAAAGACTTCGTTGGCCTCAGTCACAGGTCACCTCGACCCTTGTGCGTTGACCTTGTCCAGGTGGGTTTGCAGAATCAGCGCCGCGGCGACCGCGTCTCGCGCGCTCCGCCGTTGTACGCGGCGCGCGCCCGCTTCGATCATTGTCTTCTCGGCCTCCGCGGTAGACAGCCGTTCGTCCGCAAACTCGACGGGTACCGGCACCGCCCTCTGAAGCTTGGCGACGAACACGCGGACCGCCGCGGCCTCCTCTCCCTCATGTCCGTCCAACCGCAGCGGCAGGCCCACAACGATTCGATCGACATCGTGCTGTGCGATTAGCTCCCGGATACGACCAAGCACCTGCCGGAATCCATGGTGCGGGATGACCTCGAGCGCCTGGGCGATCGTCCCGCTCGGGTCGGAGAGCGCCACACCGATGCGGACCTGGCCGAGATCCAGTCCCAGGATTCTCACGACTGTATGACTCGCTCCAGGAATGTTCGATCTCGCGCTAGAGCAATCAGGTCCTGCACGCGCCCGCCGTCTTTCAGACCCCCCTGCGCAAACTCTGGACGGCCGCCGCCACTCCCACCGAATGCTTCAGTCAGCGAACGGACGAGCCTGCCCACGTCAACCGCAGCCGGGGTCTTACGCGTCCGTGTGGCCACCACCTGGCCCGTTGCGGGCGAGGCGAGCACGACCACACCCGGCTGGCGGTCCGCGTCGAGCCGGTCGCGGATCTGATCGGCGAGCCTCCTGATCGTCTCTGTGTCGCCGGCGGGGACGTCGGCGGCCACGAATCGCAATCCGGAAACGTCCACCGCACTGTCCAACGCGCGCGACAGCAGCTCTTTCGGGCCGTCGCCGGTCGCCGTGCCGCTTCGAACCTGCCGTTCCAGCTCTTTCACTCGCTCCAGGAGTCGCCGGACGCGGTCGGGCACTTCGTCAGGCGAAACGCGCAGCTGATCCGCGAGCACGCGGAGGGTGGAGTCATGCTTACGAAGCAGGGCGTAGACCCCGGGCCCGGTTACCGCCTCGATCCTTCGCACGCCGGCCGCCACCCCGCTCTCGGAGGTGATCTTAAACATGCCGATCTGGCCGGTGCGGTTCACGTGCGTGCCGCCGCACAGTTCACGGCTGTATTTGTCGATCCCGATGACGCGCACGCGGTCACCGTACTTTTCGCCAAATAGCGCCATGGCGCCGAGCTTGGTGGCCTCATCATAGCTCATCCACTTTGGGACGACCGGCAGGTCATCCAGGATCTTCTCGTTCACGCGGCGCTCGATCGCCACGCGCTGTTCCTCGGTGAGCGGGGAGAGATGGACGAAGTCGAATCGCAGCCGGTCGGGCGCCACGAGTGAGCCGGCCTGTCTCGCGTGCTCCCCCAGCAATTCCTGAAGCGCTTTGTGCAGCAGGTGGGTGGCCGTATGATTGCGCATCGTGTCCAGCCGGCGCGCCACATCGACCTCGGCCGTGATCGACATGCCGACGCGCAGGCGGCCGCGCGTGATGCGACCGCGATGCGAAATCACGCCGCTCAAGGGCCGCTGCGTATCCAGGACGTCGACCTCGACGCGCGACGCTCGAAGCTGGCCGGTGTCGCCCACCTGCCCGCCTGCTTCCGCATAGAAGGGAGTCCGGTCGAGGATCACCTCGACCTCGGTCCCAGCCGAAGCTTCATCGACGCGGCGGCCGCCGGCGAATAGCGCGAGCACTTTCGCTCTCGCGCGAACCTTACGATACCCGACGAACTCGGTCGAGATCCGTTCATCCTCAAGCTCTCCGAAGCGCTGACCTTCTGCGTCTGTCGTCTCGAAGGCGCTGGCCGCACGGGCTCGACGACGTTGCGATTCCATGGCCGCAGCAAATCCAGCTTCGTCAATTTCGAGTCCGTGCTCACCGGCGATGTCGCGGGTCATCTCGAATGGAAATCCGAACGTGTCATAAAGGCGGAAGACGTCGTCGCCGGGTACCACGCTCTCGCCACGGCTGCGCACCGTTGCGATAACTTCCTCCAGACGCGTGAGTCCATAGGTGAGGGTTTGGGCGAAGCGGGTTTCTTCGGCCCGTGCGGCGTCCATAATGAATGACCGTTGGCGTTCCAGCTCAGGAAACGCGTTCCCCATCTGTCCGATCACCACGTCGGCTAGATCTCCAAGAAACGGCTTCGTCACCCCTGTGCTGCGCGCGAATCGCATGGCCCGCCGCATGATCATCCGCAGGACGTATCCACGCCCTTCGTTGCCCGGCACAATTCCGTCCGCCATCAGGAAAGTCATCGCCCGAGAGTGGTCGGCCATCACGCGGGCAGGCACGGTCTGATCGCCGACGAGATCTCTCACCCGCCCCATGAGAGGATCAAAGATGTCAGTGCGGTAATCATCATGAACGCCCTGGAGGACAGATGTAATACGTTCCAACCCCATACCCGTATCAACGCCCGGCTTCGGTAGTCGCACGCGTGTGCCGTCCTGGCGCTGGTCGAACTGCATGAAGACCAGGTTCCACGTCTCGAGCCACCGCAGACACCCGTTGTCCAAGGCGACGCTGCAATCGGGTTGTTTGCAGGTACAGTATTCGGATCCCCAGTCAAAGTGCAGCTCCGAGGTTGGCCCGCACGGACCCACATCGCCCATCATCCAGAAGTTCGTTTTCTCTCCCAGAAGCAGGAGGCGTTCCGTCGGAATACCGAGCTTCCGCCATGCGCCTTCGGCCTCATCATCACCCTGCAACACGGTGATCACGAGACGGTCGCGTTCAATTGCATAGCGGCGGGTCATCAACTCCCACGCGTATGCAATCGCGTCGTCTTTGAAGTAATCCCCGAAGCTGAAGTTGCCGAGCATGAAGAAGAACGTATGGTGCCACGGGCTCGGCCCAACGTTCTCCAGATCGTTGTGTTTGCCCTGAACGCGCATGATCTTCTGTAACGTCGCCGCGCGCACATATGGCCGCCGTTCCACACCCAGGAAGGTGTCTTTGAACTGCACCATTCCCGCGTTAGTGAACAGCAGTGTCGGGTCGTTCGCCGGTACAAGCGAGGCGCTGGGCACGATCGTATGCCCGTGCCCTCGGAAGAACTCGAGGAACTCATCAGCCGTCTGCTTCCAGGTCATCATGAAAACAAGAACCCCTCGTCACAGGGACGAGAGGTATCCTCCCGCGGTACCACCCATTTTCCGGCTGACGCGGTTACGCGGCAACGCGCTAACGCGACAACCAGCGCTTGTTCCCGATATCGGTAGGAACCGTGCCGCTCCGGGGTGGCGAGTCCCATCATCGCGTCAAATCTATCGGTAGTCTACCGCGTTTCTGCCTTTTGTTCCACCTGATCGACCAATGCGCCGGCGACCGCGACCGACTCGTCGAGAACCGCCACGGCGCGGTCAATTTGCTCACGGCTGATGATGAGTGGCGGAGCGATGCGAAATGTCTCCGGCTTGTTCAAACTGTAGAAAACGATCACGCCCCGCGTCAGCGCCTCGGCCGTCACCAACAGCACGAGGTCGGGATCGGTGAATTCCATGCCGATGAGCAGTCCCTTTCCGCGGACGTCTTTTACGAACCGGGAATGTCGCCGTGCCACAGGGCGCAGCCGCTCCAAGAAATATGTCCCCAACTCTGCCGCCCGCTCGACGAGACGCTCTTCGAGAATCACGTTGATGGTGGCGATGCCAGCGGCGCACGCCAGCGGGTTCCCACCGAAGGTCGTGGAGTGCAGATACGGGTTCTGCTCGAGCGCTTTCCACAAGTGCGGCCGACCGGTAAACGCTCCGATCGGAACGACGCCACCGCCGAGTGCCTTCGCCATGGTCATGATGTCGGGCGTGACACCCCAATGTTCGCAGGCGAACATTTTGCCTGTCCGGCCGAGACCGGTCTGCACTTCGTCGACGATGAGCAGTGCTCCATGACGATCGCAGATGCGGCGCACCCCTGGAAGATACCCGTCGGGCGGGATGACGACCCCGCCCTCGCCCTGGATCGGTTCCAGGATGACGGCTGCGGTCCGCGCACTGACCGCCGAGGCCATCGCGTCGAGGTTGCCGAAGGCCACGTGCCGGAACCCCGGCACGAGTGGTTCAAACGGAGTCTTGTAGGTATCGCGGCCTGACGCAGACAGCGCGCCCATCGTCTTCCCGTGAAACGCCCCGGTCGTTCCGATGATCTCTGCGCGCTTGGTGACAAGCCTCGCGAGCTTCAGTGCGCCCTCATTGGCCTCGGCGCCACTGTTGCAGAAGAAGGTGTACTGCAGGTCCCCCGGCGTGATCTCTGCAAGAAGCTCGGCAAGCTCTGCCTCCAGGTGGCGCGGCAGGGCGCGGACGGACATCGGCATACGATCGAGTTGTTCTTTCACGGCCGCGACGACCTTGGGGTGCCGATGGCCAACGTTGAAGATCGCGGGCCCGCCGGAGCAGTCGAGATACTCCTTGCCGTGAGCATCGTGGATCACGGCGCCCCGCGCTTCCCACTCCACGGTGGAGACGTTGGCGAAGCGGTAGAGGCGTTGGAGGCCGGCGTTGACGAAACGTCCGTATTTCTCCAGCGTCTCGGCCGCGAGGCGGTCCGGATTATCTGGTAGCATCGAGGTCCCCGCCGGTCAGCGTTATCTGTGCCCTTCGCACAACTTCTCTCGTCTCTTTGTATTTGATGCGTTCGATGGCTTCGTCGAGCGCCACCCACTCGCAGGCGACGAATCCCTCCTCTGCCTGGGGGGCAGGTTCTTGTCCGCCCAGAAACTCCAACAGAAAGTACCGGACGGTCTTGTCATAGAACGTGTCTTCAGACCGCCAGAAGAAGTAATATCGCTCCTCGCCGAGATCCGCCACCACTCGGACATTCGAGAGGCCGGTCTCCTCACGAACCTCACGCAGTGCGACACCCTCAGGCGTCTCGCCGGATTCAATCGTGCCTTTGGGAAGCATCCATTTCCCGCTCGTATGCTTCAGCAGCAGCACGTGCGGACGGTCGCCGTCTCTCCTGAACACGACGCCTCCGGCGCTGCGCGCCTGCTTCACCGGTTTGCGACCGCGGCGCTGAACCTGTGACATACGCTCTAGTCTACTAGGTCTCTTGGTCTTCTACATCTACTAGGTCTCAAGCAACGTCAAAATGATTGGAGACTTAGAAGACCGAGGAGACCTAGTAGACCTGGGAGACCATCAGTCGGGCAACATCTCCTGTACGATCCGGTTGACTGTTTGTCCGTCGGCGCGCCCGGCTACACGCGGCATGACGAAGGCCATGACCTTCCCGATGTCCTTGCGCGCAGTCGCCCGAACCTCGGCGATCCCCTCCGCGACAATCTTCCGCAGTTCCTCCGGGGACATTGCCGCAGGCAGGTACTCCGTGATGATGGCAAGTTCGAGTGACTCTTTGGCCACGAGGTCGTCACGGCTACCTCTCTCGAACATCTCGATCGCTTCGCGCCTGCGCTTTGCTTCTTTGCTCAGCACGACGCGGATCTCATCGTCCGAAAGCTGCCGCCCGCGCTCAATCTCCTCGTTATGAATCGCCGCTCGCGCAAGGCGGATCGTCGACACGCGAACGGCGTCGCCGGCTCGTAACGCTGTTTTGAGATCCTGCTCGAGTCGTTGCGCGAGAGCCATCGCTTATGAGGTTCGGCGCATCCGGGCCTTTAGAAAGCCGAAAGGGGGACTAGTGTCCCCCTCCATGGGCTTCCCGCCATGACAGGAACCCGGCATGCGCGCTATCGAGCCCGGGCTCTACAGTCCTCGCCGGCGGCGACGGGCAAGCTTTCTCCTGCGCTTCGCACTGGGTGATTCGTAGTGCTCGTGGCGCTTTGCATCCGTCAGAATTCCCGAGCGCTTGACCTGACGTTTGAACCGTCGCAGGGCACTGTCCAATGATTCATCCTTGCCAACTCGAACCTCAGTCATCTCCCCACCCCCAACTGCCCGTCTCGTTCGCGCTCCGAACATGCAGGCTGGGCGATCAAACTTGGAACATTATACCCCAGGAAACAGGTAACAGGAACAGGTAGCAGATAACAAGCTGACTGCCAAATTTTTGAGTCGTAGCTGCTTCCTGCTACCTGCTTCCTGATTCCGCAGTTCCAGGTCAGCCAGGGGGCCAGGCCATCTGTCTCCCCCCGAGCAGGTGAAAGTGCAGATGCGCCACGGCCTGCCCACCCTCGGGTCCGGCGTTCGTAAGAAAGCGGAAGCCGCGCTCGGCGAGGCCCTCGTCGCGTGCCAGAGATGCCGCTACCAGTGCAATTCTGCCGATAAGCGGCCCCTCGGAATCCGACACATCGCCCAGTGATGTGATGTGCCTCTTGGGCATCAAGAGCATGTGCACGGGCGCCTGAGGGTTAATGTCACGGATGGCGAGGACTTCGTCATCTTCATAGACACGCTGCGAGGGAATCGCGCCGGAAATGATCCTGCAGAAGATACAGTCGTCCATCGTTCGCTCCGCTCTACTCCCACTTCCGCTCGTCAACTATCTTCTTTGCGTCCGACCCAATCGTGCCCGGGGGCACGACTTCCACCTCGGCTCGAAGCCTCGTGACATCACGTACACTCTCCGCGATGGCAGAAACCAGTGCTTCGCCTTCGAGTGCCTCCACACGGACCAACAGATTATCCTGATGACCGGTATGGGTGATGACGGCTTGGTACGCGTGGAGCTTTGGATGACTGGACATCGCCCGATCGAGATCGTGGGGATGAAGAAAAATCCCGCGGACCTTGATCGCCTCTCCCACCCGCCCCAGGATCCGATCTAACCTCGGCGCGGTCCTCCCGCAGCTGCACTCGCCGGAGACCAGCCGAGAGAGATCCCCGGTCCCAAGCCTCAGCAGCGGATAGACCTCGCTAAGATATGTCACGACCACCTCGCCGGCCTGTCCCTCTTTGACCGGACCTCCTGAAGAGGGATCGACAAGTTCCACGATCACGCGATCGGCGAGATGCAACCCCGTACGGCGCAGACACTCGTAGGCGATAAGACCGACGTCCGCCGTGGCATACGCCTGGCTGATACGGATTCCAAACCGCTCTTCAAGCGCGCGCCGCAGCTTCTCTGGTAGCGGCTCGCCCGATACGAACGCGACGGCCAGCGGCGGCGGGGTCCCTTGCTCACCGGCTTTCTCCAACACCGAGGCCAGAAAGCTCGGCGTGCCGATGAACCCTCTCGCGCCCAGGTCAAGGATCGTCTTTACCTGAATCTCCAGATTTCCGACGCCGGTAGGGACCACAACACAGCCGAGTGCATCGAGCGCGCTGTCGAACATCTGGCCCGCCGGCGTGAGGTGGTACGAGAAGCTGTTGACCGCGATGTCACCGCGCCGGAATCCTGCCGCATGTAGCGCCGGCGCGACTCCCCAAGGATCGGCATCGCGGCTCACGGGTTCGTAGATCGGACCAGGCGACACGAACACATGCCTCGCGTCTGCGATCGGTCGCCCCAGCCAGCCTGCGAACGGAGGACGCTGCGCTTGCAGCAGCGGCAGTGTCTCTTTGCGCAGGATGGGGATGCGGGACAGCCCGGCGATGGTGAGATCCTGCGCCGCGAGTCCGGCGACCTGAAGCGCCGCGCTGAGCGCTGGCGCCATCCGTTCAGCTCGCTGGACCACCGCGCGGAGGCGTTCTTCCTGCCACGCCAGACGCTCGGCGTGGGGCCGCGATTCGGAATCGGAGTACAAATCGGATTTCAAGGTATAAGGTTTAAGGTATACGGTTTAAGGAAAGCCTGGGTTTTGCCCTCCTTATACTTTAGACCCTTACCTTATACCGTTATCTGCAGGAGCCCATATCTGATAGCCCGTAACAGGTTTCGTACTACCGGTATGGACTTCATCCTGCGGGCCCAAGACCTCCACCTGAGCTTTCACGGAATCCAGGCGCTCGCCGGCGTAAGCTTCGACCTGTCGCCCCACGAGATTCTCGGTATCATCGGTCCTAACGGCGCGGGCAAGACGAGCGTACTGAATTGCATCAACGGATTCTATCACCCGCAGCACGGGCGCATTGTTTATGCCGGACAGGAGATTTCTTTTTGGCCTCCCCACCGGCGCGCGCAGCTGGGCATCGCTCGGACGTTTCAGAACATCGCCCTGTATCCGGGCATGACAGTCCTCGACAACATCATGACCGGCCGCGTCATCCGAATGCGGGCGGGTGTGCTCGCCTGCAGCGTGTACGCCGGTCCGGCACATCGCGAGCATGTTACCCAGCGAGCCATCGTCGAGGACATCATCGACTTTCTGGAGATCGAGGAAGCGCGCCACCACCGCGTCGCCGATCTCCCGTACGGGCTGCAGAAAAAGGTGGAACTCGGCCGGGCCCTGGCCATGGAACCACGCCTCTTGATCCTCGATGAACCGATGGCCGGCATGAGCCTGGACGAGAAAATGGATATGGCCCGCTACATCCTGGAGCTGAAGGAGGTCCGCCACCTTCCCATGATCCTCATCGAGCACGATATGGGGGTGGTGATGGATCTCTGCGACCGCATCGTGGTGATGGACTATGGCAAAGTGATCGCCGAAGGTCCACCGGTGTCGGTGCAACGAAACCCCGACGTCATCCGCGCCTACATCGGCCAAGAAGTCGGAACCACGCAGGGATAGTCCATGGCCCAGACTGTCCTCGAACGCCCAGCCGCCGGCCGCGTCATCCTGGACATCGATCCCGCGGCGGATACGTTTCCCAAGCTGCTCCGCCGGAATGCGCAATCTTCTTCCGACCGCATCGCCTTCCGGGAGAAGGAGCTCGGGATCTGGCGCGCCATCAGCTGGCGCGAGTACGGCGAGAAGGCAAAGCACGTCGGCCTCGGGCTCGTCGCGCTGGGGCTCCGGCCCAGGGACGTGGTCTCGATCATCGCCGA
>Ga0209853_1000241_pt1 | contig 15121 bp, 10 predicted proteins | sample GWRWS1_30_40_FD_187224 | JGI IMG/M metagenome (GOLD analysis project Ga0209853, IMG submission 187224) | Riverbed sediment microbial communities from areas with vegetation nearby in Columbia River, Washington, USA - GW-RW S1_30_40 (SPAdes)... | ecosystem: Environmental > Aquatic > Freshwater >...
ACTCCGACCGCGCCCTCCACGATTGATTCACCGAGACCGCGGCTCACGGGCTTGGCTTTCGGATTGATCCCAATCGACAGGCTTCCAAGCTGGTCTTTGGCCCCGGTCGCGCCGTCCAAGAATAAGCGAAAGGTGTTCTCGTTCTCACGGGCGGAGAAGGTGGTCAACCGGCCGCTTCGGAAGCTCCACCGAAAGTCGGTCAGCACCTTTCCCCAAACCGCCGCGAAGGGAAATGAAATCGTTCCATTGGCTGATGTCTCGTCGGGCGCAACGCTGACGGAGCCAGCGGGTAGGCTGATGGACCGGGCCCCCACGGCCAAGTCTGGCTCGGCGACGATTCCATCGTCGACATGCGGCTGCCGGCCAGTAAGATTGACCGTGAGATCCGTCCCTGGGCCCGTGATCCGTACCTGCTTGCCTCCTCGGATGACATTGGCTAGACGCTGGCCCACTGCGGACAGCTCGCTCGGGTCAACGCCCAATGCGCTGGTCATCGAATCCTCCCAAGCGCGGTAGTCAATGCCATACTGACGAGCCCTCTCTGGGGTAGCTTGCCCAAGAGCGATGAACGCGTCGCGAATTTTTCGCTCGCGGGCCTTCTCCCATACTGGCTTCATCCCCTCGTTCCACGCGTTCATCTTCGAGGGCGAGGCGCCTTCAAAGACCGCTGGATCTTTCGGTCCCCCAAGCCACATGGTGGCGGCGAAGTGGTCATAGGCGGCGAGCAACGGGCTTGGGGGCTGGCGCAGCACGGCGTCGGGGGTCTGAGCAAACGCCCGCCACATGTTGTCCGTGAAAAAGTTTACAAGCGGCAGCGCCCCTACTTTGAAGCATGCCGCTACGAGCGCTTCCGCCATCGGCACCGTATGCTCCCAACCCATGATGAGCACGTGGTCGCCGGCCCCGATGCGAAGGTTCTTCTGGACGACCTGCTCGGCTATCTCTTGCAATTCCATCCGTCCACCTCCCAAAGAAAGCAAAATAGCCGCCTGCGCGGGCAAACGGCTCTGTAAGGCTCACCTCCTCTGGTCCACAGCGATGAGAGGTGCAAGGAGGGTGAGGTGGACCGGTGTGAAGTTCGCTGTCAGCGCTGATCCATCCTCCTGAACGCGTAAGATTGAAGCACAGCGTCTTCGTCGACCTTAGCGGTCGCTCAGCGAAAACTCGGGCGGGTCGTCCAGGAGTAATGATCGGCGGAAGATTCCGAGATAATGTTGCATGAAGAACCGTAGAGGTCCCGGCCTGCTGAATGGACGCGCCATCGTTCCAATCAGCGTTTGTGGAAGGAATAGGACGGCGATGTTCGCCCACAGCAGCGCTCGGAAATGCCGTTGTTCGCGTGCGACCAGCCGGCAGTAGGCGGCAGCCGCCTCGTCTGGCCTTAAGATCCCGTCAAGCACCTTCTGCATCAGATCTCCGCATGCGAAGCCGGTGAGCACGGCTGTTCTGATCCCCTCCCCCGTCAGTGGAAGGCACTGTCCGGCGGCATCTCCCGTGATAAACACCCCATCTTCAACGGGCGCGCGCAGACCCGATGCCAGAAAGCCTCCGTGGATTTCCTTCTTCTGCACACCGAACCGGTCAAGGAATTTGTCCAGGGCGCCTTTCAGGTTGCTGCGTCCCGGATAGCTCAAGACACCCAAGCGAACACGCCCGTCACAAGGGAACGCCCAAGCGTAGCCGTCGCGGACCTCTGGAAGAAAGTAGAAGTGCAGGCCAGGCTCAAACTCGCGCTCGACCTCCGTTTCGATTCCAAACGCCATCCATCGTCGCTTGACGTATGACGACGCGGGCCCGCCTGCCAGCGTGGCGCGCCAGCCGGTCGCATCGATAAGAAATCGGCCCTGGACCTCACCACTGGAAGTCCGGACTATGGTGCCCGCTCGACCAAGCACGGTCGCGTGGAGAAACTCGGCGCCGATACTGGCGAACGCAATCTCACAAAATGCTTTGTAGTCGAACGTGCAAAATGGCTCGGGAAGCGGCCAGACTGCGCGCGACCGCTCGGTGTGAATGATCAGGTGATCGTGGATCTGCTTGATTGACGCTTCGGCGCCCATTGCCCGCACGGTCGAGACAGGCGCGCCGCACGCCGACGTCACACCCTCACCAATCGGATCCTTGTCGATCAGCGCGACGCGTCCGCGGATACGCTGGGCGGCGGCGAGGCCGGCGAAACTGGCGCCGGCAATAACAACATCAAACTGACGGGAATGCGGGAACGAGGGAACGCGGGAACATGGCACATCGTCGACAGGTCGCATCGTCGCGTTCCCCCTGTTCCCGTGTTCCCCCGTTCCCGTTATTGAGTGGGTTTCGCGTGTTCAAAATTGAACGTGCCGCGATACGCGGGGACAACGATGGAGTCGCGGGGAGTCATGGTCACGCTGAGGCCGAGGGCTCGGAGACCGTCGATCAGGCCGCCGCGGATATTGAGCGCACGCTCAAGCGTCGACCGGTCTCCGATCGCAACAATCTGGAACGGGCCGTTGAGTCGCTGAAGGTTTACGACGACCGTCCCACCCACCTGGCTGAGCCCCGTGGTCGCGGTCACGCGCTGGCCGTTGACCGCGATGGCTTCTGCGCCGGCGGCCCACAGTTCGTTGATCACCGCCACTATGTCCTGATACGTCACGACCACGGGATTGGCGCCCTTGGGCTGAGTGCTCGGATCATCCAGCCGCACCAAGAGACCCGGACCGCGCATGGCTCTGAGGCCGAGTGCGATACGCATCGTTTCGAGTTCCCTGGTCATCGCTTCCGTCAGATTCCGGCCTTTGGCTCCTTCGCGCTGGTAGGATTCCAGCTCACCACGGAGAGTGGCGACCTGCGATTCGAGCCGAATTCGAGCCTCGCGCTCTTGCCGGAGGAGTGTGGCCATCGCGTACACGTTGCGCGTGGGAATCTCAACCTGCGACGTGGTGGCCCGGCTGGTCCGGAGTTGGGCAACGACGAGGAAGGCCATGACGAAGATCGCGAGTGTCATGGCAAGATGCGATGTCGTCAGCCGTGTGCGCATGAGTTACTCCTGCCAGACGCTCCCGGCCCCGAGCCAGGCTTCCAGCTCAGCCCGCAGATCCTCCGAGACGGTGACTTTCATCTCTCGCGCGTCGAGGACGACCTCCTGCCCTCCCGTCAGCAGGTGGAGCACCACGGGCTGATCGCCTCTTCGTTCTGCCAGCAGATCCTTGAGGCGGTGTAACCCTTCCTGCCCGAACCGTGCAGCATCAACCCTGACGTGCAGTGTCGGCGCTGTGCCGCGACTGCCATCAAACTGGCCGTTCGCCTCGCCGGCGTCCCCGCCATTCACCGATCGGACGGCCGAGAGCACCGGCAGGGGCTCAACCGAATCCGCGTCTTCGAGACTCTGGACAGTTTCGGCCAACACTTTCGCCTGATCCTCCATGACATCGACTTTCCCGCGGATAATGACGACTGAGTCACGCTTGAGCAGGAAGTGCACCTGCTCGTACGTCTTGGGAAAGATGATGACCTCACAGCTGCCCGTGAGATCCTCCAGCGTCAGGAACGCCATTGCCGACCCGCCCTTGGTCATGGTGCGCTTGACGCCGGAAATGATTCCACCGACGACAACCGGGCTCTTGTCCGGAAGCTCCGTCAGCTGATGAAGCGGCACGCTGACGCGCGTGGTCAAGACGTCGTGGACATGACGGAGCGGGTGGTCGGAAATGTACAGCCCGAGCATCTCTTTTTCCATTGCCAGCAGCTCGTCTTTCGAGAACTCCTCGAGCTGGACGGACTCTTCGCCCGAGGACGGCGAGGCGGCCGTCCCGAGCTCGAACAAGCCGGTCTGGCCTGATGCCCTCACACGCTGAACCCTCTGCGCGAACTCCATGGCGGCGTCAAGCTTCTGCAGCATCTGCGCGCGCGCATCGCCGAGCGCATCGAGCGCTCCGGCCTTGACGAGACTGACCAGGACACGCTTGTTCACGGTGCGCGGATCGATACGCTCCAGCAGATCCTCCAGCGAGGTAAACGGTCCGCCCTCATTGCGCGCGGTGAGCACTGCCTCGACGGCGCCGAGACCCACATTCTTCACGGCGGCAAGCCCGAACCGGATCGCATCGGTGCCGACGACCGTGAAGTCCTCGGAGGATTCATTGACGTCCGGCGGCAGCACGCGAAGGTCCATGCGATGACACTCCGCCACCGCCGCGGCCACCCTCTCGGTGTCCCCGGCATTGCTGCTCAGCACAGCGGCCATGTATTCCGCGGGATAATTGGCTTTGAGATATGCCGTGTAATACGCGATGAGTCCATAACACGCCGCGTGCGCGCGGTTGAATCCGTACCGGGCAAACGGCTCGAACAACTCGAACAACTGCTCCGCGATACGCACCGGAATGTCCCGATTCATGCACCCGGCGATGAACTTGGCGCGCTGCTGCTGCAGCTTGTCGCGGATCTTCTTGCCGATCGCATAGCGGAGGATGTCGGCCTCGGCCGATGAGAAACCGGCTGCGGCCTGGGCCACGGCCATGACGTCCTCCTGGTACACCATCACGCCGTACGTCTCGTTCAGCACCGGCTCGAGCACCGGATGGAGATAGGTCACCGGCTCCCGGCCGTGCTTGCGCCGGATGTAGCTCGGGATGTTTGCCATCGGCCCCGGCCGGAACAGCGCGACCATCGCCATAATGTCCTGAATACTGCTCGGTCGGAGTTCCTTGACGTAACGGGTCATGCCCGCACCTTCCAGCTGAAAGATGCCGACTGTTTCGCCTGCGGCAAGCAACTCGAACGTCTTCCGATCGTCCAGCGGGATGGCCTTGAGATCGATCGCGATGTTCCGCGTCTTTTCGATGATCTTCATCGCCGTGTCGAGGATCGTGAGGTTGGCGAGCCCCAGAAAGTCCATTTTCAACAGGCCGAGCCGCTCGACCGCGATCATGTCGTACTGCGTCATGACGATGTCGCCCTTGGTGGCCTTCTGCAGTGGGACATGTTCGGTCAGCGGGTCGCGCGAGATGATGACCCCTGCGGCATGTGTGCTGGCATGGCGCGCGACACCCTCCAGCTTATGGGCCAGATCGAGCAGCCGCTGGATCTGCGGGTTCTCTTGCGCTGAACGGTGCAATTCAGGGTCGGCGCGGACCGCCTCCTCGAGCGTGGCGCTGAACGGGATGAGCTTGGCAATGCGGTCCACGTCCCCATACGGCAGCCCCATGACCCGGCCGACGTCGCGGACGGCCTGCCGCGCGCCCATCGTGCCGAACGTAATAATCTGTGCGACGCGATCGGCGCCGTACTTGTCGAGGACGTAGCGGATGACTTCGTCGCGCCGGCTGTCCATAAAGTCGACGTCGATGTCGGGCATGGTGACGCGCTGGGGGTTCAAGAATCGCTCAAACGGGAGTTTGTATTGGAGTGGGTCGACGTCGGTGACGTTGAGCGAGTACAACACCAGACTCCCGGCCGCGGAGCCGCGCACCGTCGTGAGAATCCCCCGCTGGCGCGCAAAATTCACAAAATCCTGGACGATGAGGAAGTACGGCGCGAACCCCATCCGCTCGATGACCGAGATCTCGTAGTCGAGGCGCTGCTGAACCTCGGACTGCACCTCGCCGTAGATCCGCCGCAGCCCGGCGCCGCACAACTGGCGCAGGTAAGATTCCGGCGTCTCATCCGCGGGCACGGGGAAATCCGGCAGGCGACTCGTGCCCAGCTCGAGCTCGAGGTCGACCCGCTCGGAAACTTCCAACGTGGCCGCGAGGGCCTGCGGCAGGTCGCGGAACGCACTGGTCATTTCCTCGTATGACTTCAGATAGTACTCCGGGATATCGCCCATCCGCGGCTTGTCGGTCTGGTCCAGGTTGACGTTCATCTGGATGCACATCAGCGTATCCTGAGCATCGGCGTCGGCCCGCTGCACGTAGTGCACATCATTGGTGGCGATCAACGGGAGCTCCAGAGCACGGGCTAGTTGAGTCATGCCCTCGATCGCCTTCTGCTCCTCGGGCATGCCATGCGACTGGACTTCAAGATAGAAATTCCGAGGCCCGAAAATATCACGATAGCGGCCCGCAACCTCGCGTGCCGCTGACATATCGTCACGCAGAATCGCCTGGGTCACCTCACCTTTGAGACAGCCGGACAGCGCGATCAATCCCCCGCTGTGGCGGGCGAGGACCTCGCGATCGATGCGGGGCTTGTAGTAGAAGCCATCGAGGTGCGCGATGGTGGTGAGCCTGATGAGGTTTCGATACCCCTCCGCATTCGTCGCGAGCAGGACAAGGTGGGATTGGTTGGCATCCTGCCGTGGATCACGCTCGTGGAGACTCCGGGCGGCGACATACGCCTCCACGCCGATGATCGGCTTGATGCCGGCAGCCTTTGCCTGGAGGTAGAACTCGACGGCGCCATACATCGCCCCGTGATCCGTCACCGCGATCGCGGGCATCTCGAGCTGGCGGGCGCGCTCAATCAGCGCGGGAATGCGGCTGTGACCGTCAAGTAGGCTGTATTCGGTATGAAGGTGACAGTGGACGAACTGACTGGGCATGCGTTCGAAACCCCGGCAATGGTTCCCGGGTCATTGTAACAGGCCGCTAACCACTACAAAAGCGGGAACTCGTTTGAGACTTCCCTGACCGAAGCTTCGAGGACGTCGAGCGCTTCGTCGAGCTGATCGTCGGTGATCACGAGCGGCATCAACACGCGCACGACGTTGTTATACAGGCCGGCCCGCAGGAGCAGGACGCCGTGCTGCATCGCACGACGGATGATCTCGTTGGTTTCGGCTACGGCCGGCACCTTAGTACCTCGATCCTTCACCAGCTCCATCGCCACCATCGCGCCGACACCTCTCACCTCGCCGACGAGCGGTGACCGCTGTTGAATGACCCGGAATCTGGCCATGATCCGCTCACCCAGAACGGCCGCGCGGGCAACCAGGTTCTCTTCCTCTATGATATCCAGCACTGCCAGAGCTGCCGCGCACGCCACGGGGTTCCCGACGTACGTACCGCCGATGGCGCCCTCAGGGAGCGCATCCATGATCTCGCGCAGACCCACGACCGCAGAAATCGGCAGCCCGGCGGCGATCGATTTTGCCACGGTCATCAAATCGGGTTCAATACCGGCGTGCTCGACGGCCCACATTTTCCCTGTCCGGCCGATACCCGTTTGGATCTCGTCCGCAATAAGGAGGATCTTGTGCCGGTCGGCCAGCGCACGCAGCCGGGGCAAGAAGTCCGGCGGGGGCACGACAAATCCGCCCTCCCCCAGAATCGGCTCGGCGATGATCGCAGCCACGCGATCCGCCTGCACATGAGACGTGAACAGTTCGTCGAGGTGTGCCATCACCCAGCGTGTCGCGTCGGGCTCTGGGCTGCGGTACGGATACGGGAACGGAACGCGATAGACCTCAGGCATGAAGGGCCCGAAGTTTTTCTTATACGGCTCAACCTTGCTGGTCAGGGAGAGGCTCATATACGTGCGACCGTGGAACGCGCCCTGAAACGCGATCACCGCCGGCCGTCCCGTGACCGCGCGAGCGATCTTGACGGCGTTCTCGACCGCTTCGCTGCCGGAGTTGAACAGCGCTGCCTTCTTCGGTTTTGATCCGGGCGCGATCTCACACAATCTGCGGCAGAGCCGGACATATGACTCGTACGGCGCCACGCTGAAGTCGGTGTGCGTGAATCGTTGTGCCTGCTCGACGATCGCCCGCACGACGCGTGGGTGCGAATGCCCCACATTGAGGCAGCCAACCCCACCGGCGAGATCGATGAACGTATTGCCGTCGGCGTCGGTCAGCACCGCGCCGCTGGCGCTGACGATGTCGGCCGGCAGGTGGATGCCGATGGCGTCTGAAACGTACCGCTTCTTCTCATCGAGGAGCGCTTTGGACTTGGGACCAGGGAAGGTGTGTTTGACCGTAACGGACATCGGCGTGGACCTCCGATTCATCCTGCCCATTATTCCCTGGTCAGAGTCGCTACGCAATGAATCCGGCTCGTTTGAGGCAGCAGGTCCACCGGCTGAATCTCGACCGGGCGGTATCCGGCGTTCATGGCCGCCCCGAGGCTCTGCGCCAGTCGGGCCGGTGAATGTGCGCCGCACACCACGCGCCTGATACCAGTTCGCTTCGCCTCAAGAAATAGCGGCTCGAGCGCGGGCGCGCCCCGGCCAGTCACGAGGAGACTTGTAAAGCGTTGTCCGCGTTCATGGAGCTTGGCCAGCACACCCGATGGCGCTCTGGTATAGAACAGGACGCTGTCCACATCATTGAGTCGTGCATTTTCCCAGGCCCGGTGCATCGCATCGCGATCCGGTGCGACGCCGACGACGCGTGCCCCTCTTCGCGCCAGCGCGATCGGCACAAAGCCTTCTTCGCATGCCGCGTCGAAGATCGTTGCGTCCGGAGTCGCCTCAACGCCGTGTGCAATGGTGTCGAGCCACAGCGGCATGGCTCGTGGATTTGGCGGGACCGATGCGGACGCGTAGAGCCGGACTCCCAGCCCCGCAATCTCATCTTCAATGTATAGACGCCCCCACAAGAGGCTGATGCGACCCAAGAGTTCTGGGGTGTGCCGAGGCTGCACGGACAGCAGCAGGCTTGTCAGGTTGAGAATGCGCCGGCGCACCGCGTGCACGAGGGCCATCCGATCAGGCACCTCCGCGGTGGTGGAAACGACGAGCATGGCTTCGCCGCTGCCGAAGCCGACCTGTCCGACCATCCCGCGGACCAGACCACGGCCGGATTGGCGATCGTAGACCGGCCAGTCCAGTTCGGCGATCGCCGCTCTCGCGGCGGTCAACAGCCGCACGTTGTCGGCATGCTGGATGGGGCATTCTTGAACATTGATGATTGTTCGCTCGTCACCACTCACCCCATCCCCCTCTCCCCGAACCCCTCTCCCCAGAGGGGAGAGGGGTGGGGCCGATTCGGGCATCGCATAGTAGCCTGCGACAATCCGGTGCTGCCTGACGTCAAACGCGGCCTGGATGCGGTTGCGGTACTCCCACGGAGAAGCACCGACGGCATCCCTGACAGGAACATGTCGACCTCGCAAGACTGGTGCAAGCGACTCCCGGACCAGCGTGGTCTTGTGGCGTAACTGAACGTCGTAGGGGAGGTGCTGCCACTGGCACCCTCCGCACCGGCCGAAGTGCCTGCAGCGGGGCGCGGCGGCTTCTGCGGCCTTCCGAATCATCGTGACAATCTTGCCCACAGCTTCTTTGCCGCCGCGCGTGATTTCGACTACGGCTTCTTCGCCGGGAAGCGCAAAGGGAACAGCAATCTGCTGCGCGCCGGTAGATGCAACCGCAGCGCCGTCGACGTTCATTGAAGAAAACCTCAGCGTGGCCCTCTGCCCCACCCTCAGCACCCGGAGTTCGGAGGCTGGAGCCCGGGGTCCTGATGTCTTGCCGCGTTCCCGCGTTCCCGCGTTCCCGCGTTCCCGTCTCTTCATGGCTGCAGTTTCTCTCGCAACAGTTTGTTCACCAGCTCCGGATTGGCACGCCCACGTGTTTTCTTCATCACTTGTCCGACGAGAAACGTCAGCGCCTGCGTCTTTCCCCCGCGAAAGTCCGATGCCGGGCCCGGATGCTCGGCGATGATTTGATCGATGACGCTGCCGACAGCAGCCGTGTCGCTGATCTGCGCAAGGCCGCGGTCGGCGACCAACTGTTCGGCACTCGCGCCGGTCCGCAGCATCTCCGGCAGAATCTCCTTCGCAGTGCGGATACTGATCGTGCCGGCGTCCACCAGACGCAGCAACTCGGCGAGATGATTCGGGGTGAGCGCGGTTTCCTCGATCTCTAAGCCTTCGGCATTCAGATACGCTGCCACGTCGCCGGCGAGCCAGTTGGCCACGGTCTTGGCCTGGGGATAGTGTCCCACCGTCGCCTCAAAAAAGATCGCCAAGGGCATCGAGGAGGTCACGAGGCCCGCATCGTACGGCGACAACCTGTAGGCCGACGCGTACCGCTGGCGCCTGGCGTCGGGCAGTTCCGGAAGCGACGCGCGGACTTCATCGATCCATTGCTTCCCGACAGCGATTGGCACTAGGTCGGGCTCGGGGAAGTAGCGGTAGTCCTGCGCCTCTTCCTTCGTCCGAGAAGAGAACGTCACCCCGCGCCGCTCGTCCCAATGGCGGGTTTCTTGCCCGACTGGCTGACCGCGGTCCAGGAGCTGCTCCTGTCGTTGGGCTTCAAACGCGAGGGCGCGCTCGACGGACCGCAGCGAGTTCATGTTCTTGACCTCGGTCCGAATGCCAAGTTCCGCGCCGGGACGGCGCAACGACACATTGGCATCACACCGCAGGCTTCCTTCTTCCATCCTGCCGCTGCTCACACCAATAGCCTGGAGGAGCGATCGCAGGCGGCCGAGGAGCAGACGCGCTTGTTCTGGTGAATGCAGGTCCGGCTCCGTCACAACTTCCATCAACGGCACGCCGCTCCGGTTGAAGTCGATCAGCGAATGCAAGATCTGGCCGTGCTGTTCGACATGCACCAGTTTGCCGGTGTCTTCTTCCAGATGTACGCGGCGGATGCCAATCCGCCGCGGGGAAGTATCAGCCGTAAGCTCGAGAGAGCCTTTCGTACCCAAGGGGGGATGGATTTTGTATTCATACTGCGTAATCTGGTAGTTCTTCGGCAGGTCGGGATAGTAATAGTTCTTCCTGTGAAACTGGCTGGTGCCGTGGACCCGGCAGCCCAGCGCCACGGCTGTACGGAGACCGAGCTCAACTGCTTTGCGGTTGATGACCGGCAGCGCGCCCGGCAGTCCAAGACAGACAGGGCACGTCTGAGTATTCGGGGGTGCCCCAAAGGCTGTGGCGCACTCGCAGAACATCTTCGAATCCGTCAACAGCTGCACATGAATCTCTAATCCGATGACGACTTCGTATGCGATCGCTGTCGTCCGTTCGCTCATGGAAGACTCGTGAATGGTGAATCGTGAATCGTGAATGGTTCAATACGATTGCCGCAGTTACTATTCACCATTCACCACTCACTATTCAAGTCAGTTCCGGGCGCGCCTTATGCCACTCCGTCGACTGCTCGTAAGTATGGGCGGCGCGCAGCACCGTCGCTTCATCGAACGGCTTGCCGATCAACTGCAGCCCGATGGGCAGGCCGTCGGCCGACCCACAGGGCACCGAGATCCCCGGAAGGCCAGCCAGGTTCACGGGAATCGTGTAAATGTCGGTCAGGTACATCTGTAGCGGGTCGTGGGCCTTCTCGCCAAGCTTGAACGCCACGGTCGGCGCTACCGGCATCAACACGAGGTCTACCGAGCCGAACGCGACGGTGAAATCCTTTCGGACGAGCGTGCGCACCTGCTGTGCCTTGAGGAAGAACCCTTCGTAAAATCCGGCAGAGAGCGCATAGGTGCCAAGCATGATCCGCCGCTTTACTTCAGTGCCGAACCCTTCGCCGCGCGTACGCGCGTACATCGCGTGGATGTCCGGCGTGCGTACGCGCAGCCCATACTTCACGCCATCATACCGCGCCAGATTCGCGCTGGCCTCGGATGGCGCGAGAATGTAGTACGTGGGCACCGCATACTCGATGGTCGGGAGCGACACCTCGATCAGGGAAGCGCCAGCCTGCTCCAACACACGGGCGGCGGCAAGCACCGCATCGTTCACCTCTCGCTGGAGTCCCGCGCCGATAGCCTCGCGGGGGATGCCGATCTTCATCCCCTTCACGCCATCAGGAAGGGAGGCCGAGTAATCGGGAACGGGGAGGTCCGCGGAAGTGGAATCACGGGGGTCCCTTCCCGCGATGACTTGGAGCAACAGCGCTGCGTCTGCCACAGTCCGGGCCAGCGGACCAATTTGATCCAACGATGAGGCGAACGCGACCAGCCCGTAGCGGGAAACCCTGCTGTAGGTGGGTTTTAGACCAACGATCCCGGTAAAGGCGGCCGGAAGCCTGACCGAGCCGCCCGTGTCGGTGCCAAGCGCGAGTGGCACCATATCCGCAGACACAGCCGCTGCCGATCCGCCGCTGCTGCCACCCGGGACTCGTGCGAGATCCCATGGGTTGCGGGTGGGCCCAAACGCAGAGTTCTCGGTCGACGAACCCATCGCGAACTCGTCGAGGTTCGTCTTGCCAATGACAATCGCGCCGGCCTCGCGTAACCGCGTGATGACGGTTGCATCGTAGGGCGACCGCCACCCTTCGAGAATCCGCGAGCCGCACGTCGTCGGCAGACCCTGCGCACAGATGATGTCTTTAATCGCGATCGGCAGCCCGGCAAGCGGGGGCAATGCATCTGCATCGGCCCGGCGCGCATCCCAGCGCCTGGCCGCTTCGAGTGCCGACGATTTGTCCACGGACAGGAATGCGTGGACGCGCGCGTCCACTGCATCAATGCGGTCAAGGCAGGCACGGACGAGATCAACTGAGGAGATCTCGCGGCGGGCCAGCCGCGAGATCAGCGTTGTGGCGGACGCTTCAATCAGGACTCGGGCTCCGTCTCGATGATCGGAGGGACTTTGAAGAACTCTCCGTCGCGCTCCGGCGCACCCTCCAGGACGGCTTCGCGCGGGAGTGACCGCCCCACAGTATCGTCCCGAAAGACGTTGGTCATTGGAATCACGTGCGAGGTCGGCTCAACGCCGGCTGTTGAGAGTTCGTTCAGTTTCGCCAGGTGATCCAGGATCGCGGCCAGTTCGTGCACCAAGCGCTCGCGTTCCTCAGGAGAGAGCTCGAGTCTGGCTAGGCGCGCGACGTGGTTGACGATCGAGGGGGTGATCGACATCGCTAAATCCCGGAACCATCCTAACATAGGAAGCCGGGCATCCCACCCGGCCTCCCCATTCCCAGATGTGATCCGTTCAGCTGGCGGACTGCTTGACGACGGCGGCCTTGCTCCGCTGGTGTCTGAACGGTAGGACCTCGCACGCGACCTCATGGCCGTTGCCCCAGTAATCGATCAGCACCTGCTCATTCACGCTGCAGCTCTCCCGTGCATACAGGCACCGCGTGTGGAACCGGCAGCCCTGCGGCGGGTTGACGGGGCTCGGCACGTCCCCCGGCAGGATGATCCGCTCTCGCCGCATCCCCGGATCCGGGATTGGTACCGCCGAGAGCAGCGCCTCGGTGTATGGGTGCTGGGGATTTTCGAACATCTCGTCCGCTTCGGCAACCTCCGCGATCTTTCCGAGATACATCACGGCGATGCGGTCTGAGATGTGTTTCACGACAGACAGGTCGTGCGCGATGAACAGATATGTCAGGCCGAACTCCTTCTGAAGTTCCTGGAGCAGGTTCAGTACCTGGGCCTGAATCGAGACGTCGAGCGCGGAAACCGGTTCGTCGCAGATGATGAGCTTCGGGTTCACGGCCAGGGCGCGCGCGATGCCGATGCGCTGGCGCTGGCCGCCGCTGAACTCATGCGGATAACGGTTGACGTGGTAAGGGGACAGGCCGACGACCTCGAGCAGCTCTTGGACGCGGCGCAGCTTCTCCTTGCCGCGGGCCAGGTTATGAATCTCCAGCGGCTCGCCGATGATGTCGCCGACGGTCATGCGCGGGTTGAGCGATGAGTATGGGTCCTGGAAGATGATCTGCATATCCCGGCGCATCTTGCGGAGATCTTCCTTACTGAGCTTGAAAATGTTGCGTCCCTCAAAGATCGCTTCGCCGCTTGTAGGCTCCATCAGCCGGAGAATGACACGCCCGGTCGTGGTCTTGCCGCACCCTGACTCCCCCACGAGCCCCAGCGTCTCCCCACGGCGAATCGAAAACGTGACGCCGTCGACGGCCTTCACCGCGCCGACCTGGCGCTGGACGATGAATCCCTTCGTGATGGGAAAGTGCTTGACCAGGTTGCGGACTTCAAGGATGTTGTCCCCGCCACTTGCTACGGTGCTCACGGTGTACCTCCGTTGCCTCTCGACACTGTGCTCACGCCTTGCTTCCCTGGTTAGCCTTAACTCCTGAGCCCGCCACGTGCATCGTGTGTCCCGCCCCGTGTCGATGCCGCCAGCCCTGCGGCTTCGGCGGCTTTCTGTTCCTCCGGCGTCGCGAACTCGCTGTGCAGAAAGCACTTCGCGTAATGATCCGCGCCCACCGCGTAGTCCGGCGGATCCTGCTTCACGCAGATCTCCATCGCGAATGGGCAGCGCGGCGCAAAGGTGCAGCCGACCGGAAGGTCGATCAGGCTGGGCGGCTGGCCTTCAATGGGGATCAGCCGCTCCTTGCGCTCGTACAGCTTGGGGATGGAGTGCAGCAGCCCCCAGGTATATGGGTGCTTGGGATCCCGGAAAATGCGTTGGACCGTGGCGTGCTCCACCGGCCGGCCCGCGTACATGACGACGACATTGTCGCACGTCTCTGCGACCACGCCCAGGTTGTGGGTGATGAGGATGATCGACATGTTGAACTCTTGCTGCAGTTCTCGCATCAGTTCCAGGATCTGTGCCTGAATCGTCACATCGAGCGCGGTCGTCGGCTCATCGGCCATGAGGATGGACGGGTTGCAGGACAGCGCCATGGCGATCATCACGCGCTGACGCATCCCGCCGCTGAACTGGTGCGGGTAGTCGCGCACACGCTCCTTGGCCAGCGGGATCTTCACCTTCTCGAGCATCTCCGCGGAGCGGTCCCAGGCGTCTTTTTTGTTGAGTCCCTGGTGCAGCATGATCGCTTCCGCGATCTGCTCGCCGATCGTCAGCACCGGGTTGAGCGAGGTCATCGGTTCCTGGAAGATCATGGCGATGCGGTTGCCGCGGATCTTCCGCATCTCATCTTCAGGGAGCTTCAGTAGATTGGTTCCTTCGAACAGGATCTGGCCCTCGACGATTTTGCCCGGCGGCTGCGGGATGAGGCGCATCACCGAGAGCGCATGCACGCTCTTCCCGGAGCCGGACTCGCCCACGATCCCGAGCGTCTCCCCCTTGTGCAGATCATAGGTCAGTCCGTCCACGGCTTTAACGACGCCTTCATCGGTATAGAAGTACGTCTTCAGGTTGCGGACGGAGAGTAGCGTGTCAGCCATGCGTCACCTCAGGCCACTATTGGTCGGTCCTGACCCACTCCCAGGCATTCCACGGAATGTGGTAAGTACCTAGGCCCGTGGGCTTCACGTTGCGGACGGTTTTTCGCATGGTGGTCAGGTTCAGCCGGAAATACAGTGAAA
>Ga0209853_1000243_pt1 | contig 15105 bp, 16 predicted proteins | sample GWRWS1_30_40_FD_187224 | JGI IMG/M metagenome (GOLD analysis project Ga0209853, IMG submission 187224) | Riverbed sediment microbial communities from areas with vegetation nearby in Columbia River, Washington, USA - GW-RW S1_30_40 (SPAdes)... | ecosystem: Environmental > Aquatic > Freshwater >...
ACCTCCAATAATCATGACACTAGCATATTCTTTATTTCTTGATAATCTGAATGGAAGTAACACACTGGTTCCTTGTACCGGATTAGTCCTGGAATATTCATATTGCGTTCTGATTTCTAAAATATTTTTATCATCATGATTGCTGTCCCAGCGATTTGTTAAATGATTATATATTCGTGTTGTCCTCTCCGAATGAACAAAAATCCTATTATTGGGAAGAACATGCATAAAGGGATACAAGCCTATTTTGAATGGTATTCTTTGCAGTGTTAGCAATCCGGTCTTCGGATCGAACAATTCTAATTTCCTATTAACAAGATCAATAGGGCCTATATTCTTCAATCCATAAATTCCTGCTGCTCCTGAGATGATTAGTGCATTACCGTTAGGAAGCGTTACACACGTTGGATACCATCTAGCAATTACTGTGCGTTTTTGCAATATCCAGTCTACGCTGTTGAAGATATAATTACATATGCTTGGAGGATCAAAAAGCAGTAGTGGATTATGTATAGCTTGGTACTGACCTCCAGAAACAAAGAGATCGCCATCGCCTAGAAAACAATGCCCCCCACAGAAAATATTTCTCTCCATCCTCCTAGACTCACCTGTCCAATTTTGTGGATCTATCATTTCATATACCCCATAATGAGAAGCACTTCCAAATATTCCATGCTCATGGTCTTCTGTTTCAGAATGTTCTCTATGTCTGCTAGGGTAGGAAAAAAGAAGAAGTTTACCCGTATGCAAAAACGCAGCATGTATGCCGACAATCTTTGCGATATACTCGACCTTTGATTCGCCTAATAGGGACAATATTAGACTTGTGAAACACGACTCTTACTTATATCAATTAGCTCAGAAAATATCTCACAAATAATAGAATATTACAGTATGTACATTTCTGGGAATTAATTAATTTTCATATTAAATTTGTTAAGCTAGCAAAATTATTTTTGTCTAATTATTTTGAAATAGAACCCATTAATGACATATAACCGACGAGTCTACCGGACTTATTATTATAAAAAATCAAGAGTATTATAACTGTAGACTACTTATGAAATAGAACGTTTTTAGGATTTAAACAGAAACGAAGTTAAAGCAAAACTTTGATTTATGATCCATTTTTGACCTTAAATGGCATTTTTGTAGCATTCCATTTCCAGTACGAAATCGACACAAAAAACAATGAGCCCGTCGGTACCCGCGACGCTATCGGTTCTAAAATGGGATTCTAGTTATATCAATTAACTGCTAACTAAGCTTTAAGTTTTCCTATTTGTCATTTTGTAATTAAACTTAAATTTCTGAAGAAAGGATATCTCTATGATGTAATTATTTTTCACTAATTTAGAGGGAGATGTTCAAAATCTTTTTCTAGAAATATTTTAGGACCCTATTCCCACCAGGTAGTTCTATCGTCCTGGCTAAAATTACTAGATCATACATGAAAGAGACCGGGCATAATTAAGTTTCCGAAAACTATTTGATTATGAAGTTCGTAATGTAAACAGAAAATGACGGAGAAAACTGAAAAGGATCCAAGAAGATACACAAGTCGAGTCATCACTTACTGATGAGGATATTAAGAACTATACCAATCAAGTGATACAGGAATTAATTCAAAGGAAAAAATCTAAATGAGCACGTATCCATTTTGCTTGGATCAAGACCAGAATAATTATAATATTAATCTCTCTTTTTGCCGTCTAGGTCTTCGGCCGTCGGGATTAGAACCCTGCATGTATTAGGGTTCTACTACTTTCTATTTATTCGTTTTTTATGCATCTAGTTGTCGAGACCGACCTTTTACTCTAAGTGCTCTCCCCGCATTAGAATCTGCTAGATTCCAATTAACTATATGTTCCATGTGGATTCTCACAGTTACATCATCGCCTTTGGATAAATACGATGCAACGCTTGGATCATTTAGTCCCTCTTCTGTCACATACTTCAAATGGATCTGGTGGTTGATCTTTCTTGCCTCTTCCCCTTCAACGAGCTCTACAGGGCCTCTAATCAATACCCCTTTCAAGTCTAATCCCTCTCGCGAAATATCTATCATCACTGATGCGTATGGCCTCGCTATCAGGTTCCTGTATTTGCGAGTATGTCGAGAAGTGGGAATACAAATATCGTTACCAAGGCGTATAAACCACATGGGAACAATATGGATAGTATCATCTTCGCCAAGTGTAGCTAAGTTAGCAATGAGGGTCATTGATAATATTTTGTCGATTTCAGATGAACTAAGTGAAGGAAGTTTAACATTCTCAGAGCTGGAATTTGAGTCCATTACCTGTCTTAATCACTATTCATATTACTATTTGAGCCCTAATAATCTGTGCCGGTGTATAAAAGAATCTCTATGGTAACCTTGGACTAATGATTTGTGGATCACAATTGAAATGGGTAATGAGTTATTAAAAAGTTAGCAAAAAGGAAATTAGAAAGTTTTTCAAAGCTGTTTGGCGTAATAAGATAGTTAGTAATATGATTAAGCGGAAGCAGAAAAAATCTAAAAACCTGGGAGAAATTTTTGATAAACACGTAAAACATGAATTCATTGATCATGATGTAGAGGCAACTATGAAGACTATGGTAAATGAGCCTATTGTACATAACGTACCGGTATTGACAGGAGGGGTTGGTTTTGATAATGTATTTAATTTTTATAAAAATCAGTTTGTTGGCAAGATGCCCGATGATACAAAGATTACTCGCATTTCAAGAACCGTTGGTAAGGATCAGGTCGTGGACGAGCTCATCTTAGGTTTCACCCACGATATAGAAATAAAATCTATGTTGCCAGGAATTCCTCCGACTGGTAGGTACGTTGAGCTTCCACATGTAGTAGTTATGAAATTTGAAGGAAATAAGATACTTCATGAACACATCTATTGGGATCAAGCATCACTATTAGTTCAAATTGGACTCATAGATTTCAAAAGTTTACCCGTTATTGGTATAGAACAGGCTAGAAACCTCTTAAAGGTATCAAAATCAAACAGGAAAAAGTTCAAATAAAGGCTTGGTCTGGTCGTATGCCAGGTCTGAACCCGTCGGGAATCGCATTGTTAACAATTCGGATCCAAATTTACGACAAGAATGGCGATTTATTTTAATATGCATGTTCCAGGATTTTATATAAATTAACCGATTGGATTTCCTTTACGTTTCAATTGAATTATCCATCGTAATCAATAACGGATTCACAATTTATGGCAGTATCATTTTCATAATTAGTAACGTATGGATTCCCTTCCCAATCCCATAGTTAATCGACTTTTAATTATTATGACTTCTTTCAAATACCTGTATGCGGTTGTTCACAGAGTCGGCTACGTAAACCCTTCGTGCTGGATCAATAGCGATGCCATCAGGATTATTCAACTGCCCATCTGCAGCACCAGGTGAACCAAATGAGGTAATGAAATTACCGTCACTATCAAATTTCTTGACTTTATGTGCCGATTCGGTAACATACACTTTGTCGAAGTTGTCGACAATAATACCAACAGGTGACACGAATTGGTTATCATTAGAACCAAGTGATCCCCATTGTTTTAAGTAGATACCATCTTTGGTAAATTTCTGAATACGATGGTTATTTGTATCTGTTACGTACAAATATCCTTGTGTATCAGACGCTATTGATTGGGGATTATTGAATTGCCCATTGCCGACACCTCGTGTACCCCATTTTTTGACAAAATTTCCATTCTTGTCAAAGACTTGAATACGATCATTACCCATATCTGCCACATAAATTTGGCCTGCTTGAATTGCCAGGCCTAAAGGTGCGTAAAACTGACCATTTCCGTTTCCGTAATTCCCCCATTTCCTCAGATAGTTTCCACTGGTATCAAATACCTGAATGCGATGATTGCTGTATTCGCCTACGTAAACCTCATGGTTATTCAAATCTGTAATAACTGACCAAGGATTATAGAAATCGCTATTTCCCTGACCAATTTGACCCCATTTTGTTTTAAAGGTACCCCTTTTTGAAAATTTTTGAATTCTGTGATTCCAACTATCAGCTACAAAGACGTCATCATTGTGGTCAATTGCAACATCAGTTGGCAGATTAAATTCGCCGTCAAGGGCACCAAATTTTCCCCATTTAGTAACAAATTTGTATGTTTCCAATGAAGATAGAATACATAGTTTATACTTAAGTCTACTTACTATAAAATGACTATTTGATTAATTTTTGAGAATAGTTTTCATATACAGAGTTCATTTAAATTAAACTTAACAAAAAACGAATCTTTTAAAGAAGTAAAAGTATCGAAAATATTGTGAATTTTAGTTGCCGAAAAATTTCAGACAGCTGTATCTGCATAAATTTTAAAATAAGGTAAATTTTATTTGAGCTATCATTACGTGGAAGCCAAATATTTCCATGATAAGTAAACTGGCAGCTGCAGCAACCAACAGAATTAAAGGTAAAAGTGGGATTTTATTTTAGCAGCTGTATGATCCGACTCAAATTCTGTTAATTCGTTGCTCCTTTTGCTCCTTTTGCTCATTTTTCTATTTCTTACCGTCCCAGAATCCCATAAGAGAACTGAACTAATTTTATTGTGAGCCCGTCGGTACCCACGCCGCTATCGGTTCTAAATTGGGATTCTTGAATATAAAATGGATTAGTAAGCTTTAAAGTTTACTATTACTCTGATATTTATATACTGACGTATGCCCTCCGAGAATTTTATTTTCTGTTCTTAGGACCATGATAATTTTTTGGTAAGCCATTAGAATTACCTTCAACTATCTGCTGTATCTTTATTATAACAAATTCTGCAGGCTTTAATGGCGCAAATCCAACAATGATATTAATGATTCCCTTTTCCCGATCGTTCTGGGTCGTAGTTTCACTGTCACATTTAATGAAATATGCTTCACTCGGTTTAGTACCATGGAATGCTCCATTCTTAAAGAGATCATGCATAAAGGTGCCTACACTTATGCGAACCTTCGACCAGAGTGATTCATCATTGGGCTCGAATACTGCCCAATGGGTACCTCGATAGAGAGACTCCTCTATGAACAGGGCGAGTCGTCGAACCGGCAGGTATTTCCAAAATGTATTAAATTCACTATTACTCTCTTCTTTGACTAACGTACGCGAACCCCAGACAACTATACCAGTGGGAGGCATAACACGCAAACAATTTACTCCTAATTTATTTAATTGTCCATTTTCCTCATCTGTTAGCGTCAATTCCAACTCAGCTATACCTTTTATATCCGCGTGTATACCCGCGGGTGCTTTCCATACTCCCCTAGTATTATCTGTTCTAGCAATTACTCCAGCCACGGCGGCAGAAGGTACGAATGTACGGATCTTATCATCTATAGGGTCATTAGCTATTATATGTGGATAAAATAAGGCGGCATTTGGATGTCGTAGACTTCCGACTATCTTTTCGACCTTTCCAGAGTCTGGTATTCTGCTAGGATTATTCCTGGTCCACTCATAGGGGGGTCGATAAGAAGTACTGCCCTCTTTCTTTCACAATATTTTAGTGCCTTTCTATAAACAGTAATAGATACACTATTTTTTTTGTTATATGGTGGAATACAAAGTAGATTAAAGGAATCGATATTATCTAGGGAACGCATTCCTGTTCCACTAGATTTTTTGCCCACAGACTCTCCTATAATAGCTTTATCTGAAACGAATTGTTTTCCATCGGATGACCGGACTCTTATAACGTAGCAGACAGTACCGCCATTTGTAAAAAAATGCAGGATGCAATAGCCCATAAGATATTGATTAGCTAATCCTCCAAATTTTCTTTCAAATTCCGCAAAGTTAAGAATTTTAATTGGTTTGTTAGTGGGTCCTTTTCTTGTTAGGCCTATGAATGCAGTTACCGCAGTGTCGATTCGCTGAATGAAATGCTCCCGAGCTGATACATCTGTTATGTAAACTCCAGTATGTGAAAAGTTTTTCAAAGAATCAAACTTCACCATTTGTTCATTTGCTAATATCATCCCAATAAGATTTATGTTAGGTCCATAATTTTTATAAGCGCAATATTTTTAATTCCTTGATCAAGAGGTTCAAAGACAAATCGGTGAACTCCGGTACCAAAGTTTAGCAGGAATAATCTATTGCCTTGAACAGTAACTAATCTTACTCCAAAAAAACAGATTATGAGTTCGACTATTTTCATCTTCTGTCAAATGTTACTGTCAAGTCATGATAAGATCAATATCATCGAGTAAATAGAGTCGGTGGACTAATTACAGTTGAATACACTATTTCTTGACAGTTGTAATCCTACTGGAACTCGTATTAATATTTCCTAATTCCTTATCTCCGATACTAAGATCCTTCATATTATCGTATACAGCTCCGTATAGGATAGCTTCTGCAACTTTTTTATCTTCACGTAACCTGTAAAAAACCATCATACGCTTTAACTTTTTTAGTGATTCTTCAAACACTTTTTCATGCTCTTCTTTAGTAAATTTTTTTTCTCCTAGTGTAGCCAATACTGCCTTTCGAGCAACTCCCGGAAGTACTTCTCTCACCCTATCATAATAAGATACACTAGAAGCATCTGTAATGATATCCAGTCGATTTTCTAAACTATGATCTTCATTCCTATCCTCTTCATTCTTATCTTTCCTATCTTTCTTTCTTAGTAGCTCCTTTTTACTTAAATGAAGTCTCTGTGCAAGATAGTTAGCAATATCCTCTTTAACTTGTTCAGCATTGAAACCTTTTATTCCATCATAGTTATCTGTTGGAAACTCTTTTACACAAAGATATTCCCAAGCTTTGTTAATTTCGCTTTCTTGATCCTCAGAAGCCTCGATTTTTTTCCAGATCTCATTATATACGTTCAAGTGACGATGATAATACCATTTTGTAGCTATTTCGTTGATAATTTTTTCTTGATCTACTGTTGGAGGGATCATTCTTTCTCGTCGCCATGCAAAGAAGGCTGCAAAACCAGCGGCTCCTGCTATCCCTATAAGGGCTATTCCCTGTTTCAAGAGTTCGTTACCATAATCTAATATATTACTTCCTTGAATTCCTTGAATCCTAGTTTCCAAACCACTGATTTTCTGTTTTAATTCGCTAATCTGTAATTCTAGCTGCTGAGTACGATTACTTGAAAGTGCGTCTTGTGCGTAGGAAGACACGAAACTAGATACTAAGTTTAGCAGGATAACCAGTATGACTGCTACCAAACGGTAGTAGTAATGTGTCATGATTTACAATATGACGATATTGTATTTAGGTAATTTTATGAATTCTAATGTCTATCTCTGCAAAGTTATCCGTTATATAGCTAAGGAACCAGTCCAGCCAGTGATGTTAATTTTTGCAACTCGATTAATATCTAATTCTACTGTAGGAGTTAATTCAAGAAATATCCCTGCAATATTTAGTCTGCGTTATTCATCTTGAAATGGAAATTTCACTAAGAATCTTACTCGTCTAATAAAGGCTGTATCGATACGTGTCTTCATATTTGTTGCCAAAATTGCAAGAGCCCTATATTCTTCCATTTTCTGAAGCAAATATCTTATCTTTATATTCGCATACGTATCATGACTATCCCTGACCTCACTGCGTTAACCAAACAAAGTATCGCCCTAGTCAAAAAAAGGATGGAACTGCTAGATTCTTGTGCAGTGTCAAACAGTTGGTTCTAATAAGTTACCCCAACACATTTACTTAGCACCGTTGAAAAGTCTATCTAGAACAAATCAAAGTTCAACTCAATTGCCATTATTTCAGCAGCCATCGTCTTGCCAGTTCCCCATAGTCCAGCAAAAAGTGCTGTAATTTCGAACCTCTATTAGATTTTGAGGGCAATCCGACCTTTTACAAGTTCCTTTCCTTTCGATACCAAGCGATACCAAAATAGGGGTCAAGATTTTATTGTCAAGATAGTAGGAGAACGGCTCTCTTTTGTTTTCATCGGTGTGGCTCTGAGAAGAAAATTCGAAAATAAATCTACATAATAAAATCCAAGGGGATATGGCTGAATATTTGGTCGAAACAATTTCGGATTCGCAGGGATGAATCTGATTTTTCATGTCGATCCATTCTCATAGTTTGCATCCTGATGGGGCAAATCTGCCATGTTTAAAACAAGGTCTTTCGAATCTTCTGGAGATTCCATTTGTTTCAACCTACTTATTAAATCATTTTTACTCTTTTCTATTTCGAGTACGGTTTTGGGAGGATTCTTTAGCTCTTGTAAAACGTAATAAATTCAGCATTATCTGTTATCGTATAATCAAATTAAGTGCCATTTGGTAGTAACGTTTAAAACTTGAGTGATAGCAAAATCGCATAAGGGCTGGAATGATGTAGGAATAAAGACATAAAATACCTTACGGGACATTCTAAAGCTAAATAGGAAGGCTGGGCTATAAATCCAGTAACAAATGAAAATTAGTTTCGAATCTAGTGGCGGTATTGCTGGTATTCGTAACAGTATAACCTTAGAGACAAGCTCCATGTCCGATGATGAGGGGAAACAGATAAGCGATCTCGTAAAAAATTCGAATTTTTTTGATCTTCCTTCAGAATCAATTCCACCTAAGCTCGGTTCGGCTGATTATAAAAACTATGAAATTACGGTAAAGACGGATGTAAAAGAGCATATTATCCGCACCAACGATGTTTTAATGCCCTCACAGCTTAAACCCTTAATTGATTTCTTGTACCAAAAGTTAATAAGTAGCAGAAAAAACCCAATCTAGCATCCGTTGCTCTAATAATTTGACCTTTTTGTATGTGATTGGACATAGCTATTCGGAGTCCACCATAGTGATAAGACTGGGTATTCAATGGGAACCATTTGAATTTCTAAAACTGAAATATTTTGATATTGATGGAAGGAACATATTTTATGAGCGCGTCGGTACCCGCGACGCTATCGGTTCTAAATTAGGATTTTATGGCTTAATCCCAAAAATTAGATACAAAACTATGGAAATTATTCCTGCTATAGTAGGTACAATTATCCATTGCGTTAAATTATCAATCATACTATCCGTGATTCTTTGATACCATTTCTTATAGAATCCACTATTCCGATCAACATCATATTTGTACATTTTCTTTAGATTGAATAAAGGGGAATCTCTCTTTTCAGGTGTTCCCATCCATGTTTTCGAGAGGATGGTTGTAACATCATCGACCAGATTAACGTCCCAATTTTTCCGCTTCTCTGTAATTAACTTCTCTAATGATCTAAGTTTTTTCTGGCATCCAAGGCACAACTTGAAAATTGAAACTGATGCTCGCCTGTGAGTAAAGTCAAACACGCAACCCCTTGTTACCTTGTGACCTTTGGCTCTCAGAAATTTCATTTCTTTTATTTCATTTTTCTCTGCTTCTAACTCGAGACTTAGGGATTGCAGAGTACATCTAAAGACTGATGTCAAAAGGTATTCAAACAATGATGGAGGGGAACGATATTTCTCCCAATTCCTCGAAGTAATAATCCATAATATTTTATGGGATGTTGTCTCATCTACATTTTTTCCCTTAAAATGCCAAGTCGGTTGACCTGGCACCAGTTCACTGGTTATTCCCATCCAATAGTCTATGTTCAAGTTGGAAATTCTCCCAGCGAAATCATCTAACCACTCGAATAGACATTCCTTATGATTGTTCTTGGGAATTCGGTCTCCCTCTTTATCATTTGTTTTAACTATTAACGGCACTACTTGAAAATCAAAAGTAGTTTGGTGATGATTCATCTGCATTAAGAAATAGGCACAAGCGTCTTGGTCAAAATCTAATGATAATTCATTCTTCCTTTCCCTCCAAAGGTAGATATCTTGATACACTGAATAAGGAGCATGTTTTTCGGCCTCGCGTATTCGTCTTTCAAGAAAAACTATCCCTACCTTTTTTGGAAATGTATATTTTTCCCCCAAATTTTTCTGTTCTCTAGCTTCGGAATCGGCAGCTATGACTTCATCTCTTTTTATGTCCACAACAACCTGTGAAGTTAATTGTGAGCATTCGGTGTGTGCGGGATGGCGCTCTCCCTTACGTGTTAGTTTACACCTGCCATCATTGCAGCCTTCTCTAGTAACAGGTTTATGCGTTGGCCCTTTATCGGACTCGTCAATCTTTATGCCTTTTCCATGAGACCCATGTTTCTGACCTCTCCTATTGAGGACGCAGCGCCCGTCATTACAGTATGATTCGGTCACGAAAGGGATAGCGTGGACCAGATTTAAGAAGATTTAACAAATTAAGTATTAAGCAAAGTTTGAACAATTGTCCAATCCATGTTTTTTGACAATTTCAATAGAAATAACTAGTGTTACGTTGAGTTTTACAGCCGAGAAAATATAGTGGAATTTTAATTCGCTTGCATTTCCAAAACTTCGTTACGAATTCAGTTGTTTCAAAATACGAGTAATAATGATGACTCAGGTCTTGAACCATCGGGATTGAATGCTACATGTACTGAGGCTCTGCAACTTGGTATTTAGCTTTTTGGTTTATGCATAGTTTGAATGAGTAAAAAAGCAAATGATACAATTGACGAGGTTACCAGACTCCTAGAGCTAGTTAACAAACATTTCAAGAAAAAAAATTGCAAACATACCGCAGTTGAAGTTGCAGAAGAGTTTGCTATTTCAAAAGAGTAACATTTTGCAGAAAGAATAATCTTATAATTTTTTTTGAACATAAAAATAGTATACATCAGAATATATTATCAGGTTTGGTCAAGTCTTCGGACGTCGGGATGAGCAATAAAATTGGTCCTGTTACTGAATTCCACAATCAAATATGTGTGACTCACATTAAAGTTTTCTCTCTTCGTTTTAATACTATTCGAAAGTTTCTGGGGAAAAAGATTTTTCAAATTAGTTTAATCTATTTTAGAATTACCTCAGACATACTAGCGTGTCAATTAGTATTAATTAGGTTTAAACGCAACAATTCCAATAAGAAATTTTCATTTCAGCAGAACAATGCTATATTTCTTCACCCGGTTGAAAAATGACCTGATTCCAGTTAAACCATCTCCATAGTCTTGAGAGGAAAAACGTAATAATTGCGACATGTAAGACGAAAATTAAAGGTGATTAGATTTAGTCATATAGACCAATTCAAATCCCGGGTTAATAAGGAGAAATTATGGTCACACTATAGAGTAAGGACAGCTATAACAACATTCGAATCAAGAAGTTACATAATAGCATTGTATATAGATTTAGTAAAGAACTCTCCTTTATACAAGAAGATCCTTCTTCAAACTCCGAGACTAACTTTAATGGACGAGACTAGAGAACTGGCTTCATTCAACGATTTTTTTCCAAAATTATTTCACAGCAGCCGTAGTATCAAAATTGGAAACACTTCCTGCTCACTAGGTCTAATCAATGGAAAAACAAGCTACGCGTTTTACGATTCATATATTGATGCCATGGTCGTTGGGAGAGGGTCCGCCGGTCACTTATTAAGTAAAAATGGTAATCCCAGTTCATATTGGGCAGGTATTCGCACAAGGATTTCTTCAGGATTATTGCTTCACGATCCTCCATATGATAGTCTTGAAGACGCACTTTCAATTCTAGGAATATATCCTGGAGAAGAAAACCCAGAAGAGAACAACATGATTCCAAGAATCAGTATATTCGCTCCTGTTTACCTCTCGATTGGGCATGTGGAGTTGTGTGAGAACCTACTTTCAATATGGTTAACGGCATCGGATAAGATTCAGTTCTCTGAAGTCAAATTTATCATATTGGGGCCTAAGGGAAAAAATAGACTAAGGAAACATATTAAATTGAACACATCTTCGTTTTCTAATGAAGCCTCAATTCGTGTAGTAACAAATTTAGGTTCTAGGATTTCAAAGTTAAAAATATCGCTATTTTATCGGGGATTATTCATAGAAGAACGTGAAATATACTCTCCAGATCCGAATATAAACAAATCAACACCGTTTCTTCAAACGATATTAAACAGAGTGGATCCCAAGTTTGAAGTTCTCAGATTTTGGCTTACTGGTCTAGACAGCAAGGGTTTTGAAAAGGCAATCACGATGCTATTGTCCGGCCTTGGACTATATGCTATCCATGTTGGGGACAAATATGAAGAGGCTGGTTTACAGGCACGTAGGCAAAATTTCGTTACTGCTAAATGCCCAATTGACATTATAGTATGGACTGAGGTCATTGGTCTAGTTGGTAACGTATATAGAGTTAATCTGTGTCAATGTGCTACAGATAAAATTGATGAAAAAATTTCTGATATAAAATCAATCTCCGAGAGTCTGAAAAAAACCATCCAGTCTAATGAAGTTCGCATTTTTCCGACTGTTATAACACCGATCCCTAAAGATCAATTGGTGATGGAAATTAAAAAGGCTGAAGCCAATGGTGTAAAAATAGTAACGAGGGAAATTTTAGATAATTTAATCGATTCATTAATTACAAATAACAACTCCAGTGCAAGAGCAATACAAGATCTTTTATCTCATGAAAGTCGTTATGAAAAATGATTCTTACAGTCTATTATCGCAAACAATGCAATGGATGAAAATCTAGCCTATGTGAATTGACTCAACCTCCACACTCCCTTATTGTTTCCTCCGAGGAGAAAAATAGCTATCAACGGTCGATTTGAATAGTTCGGCCAAGGCGTTCAAGAACTCCGTTCGAAATTTTTCAGGAACCCTTAATGATCTGACCCTATGATGATGGGCCACTCCATCCGGGTTGTACGTGGTAAATACCGACATTTCAGATTTTAAGACTCCTTTTTCACACAGTTCTTGGATTGTTCTATTTATAGTCTTCTTGGAGGGAAACAATTGTTTTTCACGATGCTGTAATCTGAGAACTATTTCCTCATGATCAGCTACGGTAGAATTTAAATCCCAAAGTGTCTGAATAATCCAGCGCAGTGCTACATATTGACGTCTGTTAAGAAAGGGATAGGTTCCCATTATTAGCTCTTCATTAAGTGTTGTCCACTTCTGAGAAAAGGAACTAGACTCTGCAAGCAATTTCAGTCTAGTTTTAAATTCCTCATCGTCTAACATTGCCGTTCTTCATCATCTCCAAGAAGACCATTTGATTAAACATCTCTCAAAAAATTCCGATGGACTTATAATTGTTACAGAGTATTTAGATTTATGGAAAGAGCAAATTGTAAGGATTATTTTTCTTACCTTTAGTTAGAATTGAATTGAAATAATATGAAAGCTCTTTTGAATCCAATCATAATTGAACCGAATACAGAATAGCAAAGCTTGTTTTAGTATTTTGCATAACTCTTAAGATGAATATGTGGTTGGAGGCAAAGAAAACAAATAAGCAACCACAATTTACCACTATTGATTGGCTTCCGGCACGAGTCTCACCTTCTATGGTGGAGTTAATGAGATCGGTGGTAACAAGATCCTCTTGGAGGACAAGGACACCAGAGTATTTTTGGACTTTGGCAAGGGATTTAGTCGAAGGGCAAAGTTCTTTGAACAATTCATTAATCCACGGGCCGCCAATGGGATAGAAGATTTTCTAACAATGGGACTCCTGCCTCATGTGAAAGGAATTTACCGTGATGATTTAATGAAGATGGCCGGAAGAGAGACATCCGAACCAAACGTCGATGGGGTCTTACTCTCTCACGCACACTCAGATCATGCTGACTATATCTCATTTTTGCATGAAAAAATTCCGATTTACATGGGTGAAACTTGCCATTTGATCCTCCAAGCTTTGGAAGAACGATCGAATCGAGAAATAGAAAGAGAGATTCTAAGTTTCAACAAAAGGCCCTACAACAGAAAAGAAGAGCCAATCAGACGTAAAGTTACCACATTTCGGACCGGTCATAGGATTAAGATAGGTTCCCTTGAAATAGAACCAATACATGTTGATCATTCTGTACCAGGAGCGTATGGGTTTATCATATACACTTCGGAAGGCCCTATTGGCTATACTGGAGATATAAGAATGCACGGAACACGACCCGAAATGACAATGGAATTTATTGAAAAGGCAAAAAATGAGAAGCTGGTAACACTCATAACGGAAGGGACAAGAATTGCAGATGAAACAAGGAATGAGTCGGAAGAATTGGTCTTTGACGATTCAAAAAAAATAATAACTGAAACTAACAGATTGGTACTAGTTGACTTTAATTTTAAAGACGTTGACAGATTCAGAACTTTTTACAAAATCGCAAGTGAAAGTGACCGAAAGATCGTGATAAAATTGAATGATGCGTATTTTTTAAAGCATCTATCAAAGGATCCCAATCTAAATATTCCAAACTTCGATAACGAAAATATACTAATTTATCTGCCAAAAAGGAGGAGCGGTTCATATCAGGATTCGGATTACTATGTAAGAGACCACGAATTTGTTCATTCTGCGAATACTTCGACAGCAGATCAAATTGCAAAGAATGAGGGTAAAGTTTTATGCGCAATGGGATTTTATAGTTTCACTGTGTTAATTGACATGAAGCCCAAGCCTGGCGCATCATACATCCACTCAGCAAGTGAACCATTCAATGAGGAACAAGAAATTTCACAGGAGAGAAGGAATGCATGGACCGAACATTTTGGAATGCGTGAATTCCAATGTCACTGTTCTGGACATGCACGTAGTACAGATTTAATTCAAATTATTGAACAAATTAATGCGCGTACGGTTTATCCTATTCATACAATACATCCCGAAATTTCTCTTTGCTCTACTCTCTGTCTATGAATGTGCAAATACTTTATTACATTATTGGAAAGCCACGTTGAATCTGCCTTGCACTTTTGACCGAGGATATTACATCTGTTTTCAATGTTGCCTTCTGTGATACCAACGTAGGACAAAAAATATCCTAGCCTACCTAGATATTTCTCTCTAGTTACTGGAGACCTTATAGCGAAGACAAATGACTCGTATGGCGTTTCAAACTCTATTTTATTTTCCATTATTTTCTCACTATTTACTCTAGAACCCTATTTTAAGACTGATATCGTAGCGGGCCCGTCGGGATTCGAACCCGAGACAGCCGGATTTCTTTCGATATGATAAAAGTCCGGTACTCTACCTGGCTGAGCTACGGGCCCATATTTCTGA
>Ga0209853_1000244_pt1 | contig 15078 bp, 15 predicted proteins | sample GWRWS1_30_40_FD_187224 | JGI IMG/M metagenome (GOLD analysis project Ga0209853, IMG submission 187224) | Riverbed sediment microbial communities from areas with vegetation nearby in Columbia River, Washington, USA - GW-RW S1_30_40 (SPAdes)... | ecosystem: Environmental > Aquatic > Freshwater >...
CCCTGCCAGCGACATCCAGCACCCCCCTCGCCTGAGGTGTGCACGATGTCGCGAGACAGGTGTGAACTATGTCGTGGAACCAGACACTGCCGGGGGCACAGGTGTGATGTCGTGTTCCGGGTGATGCTGGACGTTCCGGCGTCACCTGATCCTTGACGGAGTTCCGGCTGATCCTTGACACCGGTTCCGGCTGATCCTTGACGGTGGCTCCGGCTGATGCTTGACGGCGGCCGGCATGCTCATCTCCTTATCTCGCGGAGCGAGCTGCATCGGTGCTGGAGAAGGAGGAACCTGGGGGAGCCGAACGCCGAGCGCCGCACGAACACCGCCGTGCCGTTCGGCCCCCACGGGATGCCCTCGACGAGCCAGTTCGACCAGAAGTCCGGATCGTTCGTGGACATGAACCCCACGAAGTCCCCTCCCAGCGCCTGCCCGAGGTGGGGTACTGAGTCGTCCATCTAGTCCCAATCGCGCATAAGGGCCCCGAGCCGATGCATCCCTGTGCCGATATACGCCCTCCAACGCTCGAGCGCGGTAGCGATGACCACCACAGCGATGCCGATGGCCGCGAGCAGCACCCACAGGGTCGCGCCCGCTACCTTCGGTGGCTCCTGGGCGAGAGGGACGATGACCATGAGCAGGGCGGAGCCAACGGCCGCCGCCAGGCCGAGCCACAGTCGCCGGCGAACCCGCGTGAGTGCGCCCCAAGTGGCAACCAGCATGCCGAGCGCCGCGCCGACCGCACCCGCCCACGACGATCCCTGGATCACCCTGACGGGTGAGGCGCCAATCAGGAACGCGAAACCCGCGATCTCGAGCGCCACGAGCTCGGGGGTGTGCACCGGCCTCCCGCGTCGCCGCGACGAAGACGGGCGACCCAACGGCAACCGAAGCGTACGACAGCATCCTCCGCTCGCTCGAGCGGCTGAAAGTGGCGCGGGTGGACCTGATCCAGCTCCACTCAGTGGGGGCCTTCGACGATCTCGACCGGCGCACGGCGACCGGCGGAGCGCTGGAGGGCGCGATCCGCGCTCGCGAGGAACGTCTCGTCGCCGCGATCGGCGTCACCGGGCACGGGATGAAGGCACCCGCGGTGCATTTAGAGGCGCTGCGACGATTCCGGTTCGACACGGTCCTCACCCCGTACAACTACCGACTCACTCGTTATCCGGAGTTCCTGCGCGATTTCGAAGCGTTCGTCGAGGAGGTCCGTGCGCAGGATGCCGGGCTCATGTTGATCAAGGCCGTTGCCCGCAACCTCTGGAGGGCCGGCGAGGAGCACCGGTTCGCCACGTGGTACGAACCGCTCGAGGAGCAGTCGGCGATCGATGCGGCGATGGCCTTCACCCTGGGTCGACGAGAGGCGACGGGCATCTGCACCGCGGGCGACGTGCGCCTCATCCCGATGCAGATCGAGGCGGAAGGACGCGCGGGTCCGTCGTCAGACCTCGACGAGCAGCGTGTGATCGTCGAGCCAGATCGCCGAAACGCCTCTAGCGACGCGCCGGGCGTCTCCCGTCGCGACGTCGACGACCATGATGACGGCATAAGTAGGGGGTTGACTCTCGTTGCACACGATCCGGCTCCCGTCGGGGGACCAGGTTCCCGCCGGGATCGCGTCATAACAGGCGGGGAGCGATCGCAGTCCGGTGCCGTCGGCGTTGGCCACCCACAGCGTCACATCCGCCGGGACCCGAACGCCGTTGAAGGTCACCAGCGAACCGTCGGGCGACAACGAGCCGTTCCCCGCGGAGGAAAGGACCTCCCAGGCGTCCGTTCCGGGGCCGATCAGGACCGTGCTCGGCCCTCCGGCGATCGGCACGGTCCGGAGGTGCCCGCAACCTGGGTAAGAACAATCGTCCGTCGACGTAATGCCCGTGTAGAGGAGGGATGAGCCGTCCGGGGTGAACTGGAGCCCGCCCATGAAGCCGGACCCGTCCGTGACCTGCGTGGACTCGCCCGTGGCGACATCGAGCACGAAGAGGCCCGTGAACCCCCCGCGGATGCCCGTACGCGCGTAGGCGATCATGGTGCCGTCCGGCGACCAAGCGGGCGATATGGCACCTGTCGGATCGTGCGTCATCTGGCGGACCCCGGTGCCGTCGATGCCGGCGATGAAGATCTGAGGTGTTCCTTCGTCGCCGGTCCCGACGTAGGCGAGCAGGGATCCATCGGGCGAGGCCACGTAACGCGAGTCCCCACAGAGCCCCCCGGAGCAGTAATCCCGCAGCCACGCAGGCCAGCCGCCCTCGGCCGTCTCCCCGGCCGTTCGGATGATGGTCTCGGGCAGCGGCGTCATCACGTCGGTGTTCAGGTCGATAACGTAGTCGACCTTCGGGACGCCGCGCGCGGGGGGAACCCCCCGCACGCGCCCGGGGGGACCCGGCTCTTCAGCCGATCCAGCCGGCTGAGTCTCTTCAGCCTGTCCAGCCGGCGTCTGGGCGCGATCGAACGCCCCACCGGTTACAATCCAGACCGCCGCCACGAAGACCGCGATCCCGACCGCGCCCGCCGTGATGCGCTGGTTCCGGCGCTTGCGGTCGCGTCGGCGAAGCAGATCTTCGAAGCGACCGTCTGGCACGACGACGCTCTTGGCTGCCCGTTCGGCTCTGTCGAGGATCTCTTGGTCACTCATCCTCGCCATCCATTCCCTTCGCGAACCGAGCTCTCGCTTGTGACACGAGCGCTCTGACGGTGGACTCCCTAACCCCCAGCAGGGCTCCCGTCTGCCGGTAGTCGAACCCCTCGATACCGGTCAGAACGATCGCCGCGCGCTGACGCCGGGTGAGCCCGAGGAGGAGACGAACCGCGCTTTCGCGTTCGGAGACCTGCTCGAAAGGATCGGTCTCAGCCTGCCCAGGCGCGAGCACGCGCTGGGCGGCGAGCCTTGATCGGCGATAGAGGCTGCGGTAGCTGTTCAGCGCGGCGCGGAAGAGGTAGCCCTCGAGATCTGCACCGTGATCGAGCGTATCCCAGCGCTCCAGGAGTTTCAGGAACGCTCCTTGGGTGACATCTTCTGCCTCGTGCTTGTTTCCGGTAAGGAGGAGGAGAGCCCGGAACAGTCGAGGCCATTCGGCAGCGAAGAACGCCTCGAACGACGCCTCCTCGGCGTCCACGGCGTCGCGGACCGACCTCACCTGACCCGGCGGTGCCTCCATCGCTCCATGTACGCACGAGACAGCCCCGATGTGTAGATGGTGATGCTGGCGCCCCGTTCTGAGGCGCCCCGGAAGCTAGAAAGCCGGCCTGCCGTGCGGCGCGGGTTCCGCCCCGTGGCACTACACGCTGGATGAGCCAGGGGCTCGCCTGGTCGCCACCCGCCAAGAGATCGACTTCAGGGACTTCCCGTTCAAGAAGGCCCGGACCTTCGACGTCGTGGGAAGCCCGAGATTCCGCCACCGGGTCGAGTGCAACGGCTTCTTCGCCCGCCTGGCGCTCGTCTGCCGCCGGCGGGGATGGGGGCTGGAGTGGACGGGTGAGCGACGGGCGGCCGCCCAGTGGGATTCGAGCATCATGGTCGGGCCGCTCATCACCCCTGACGGAATCGGCAATATCACCGCAGGCGACCGACAGATCTCGTTCTACCTGGAGTACGACCGGGCACCGAGAACCACCACCGGCTCGAGAACAAGATCGACCGGTATCGCGTCGTGGGGCGAACGGGCCGTGGGCTCGACGCTCTCTGTTCGTATTTCCGAGCGCCGCCCGGGAGCGCGAGGCGCGGCGCGCGCTCCCGGGCGCTGGCTTCACGGTCGCCACGGCTGTCCGCCACGACGTGCTCCGCGATCCGCTCGGGATGGTGTGGCTGCCCGTGGGTGACGACAGACGCCGGATGATCCTCGACCTGCCCCTGGAGCCCCGTGACAAGCCCGGGTGAGGGCGGGACGAGAGGAAGACCTTCGGGCCGCCGGGAGCACGCCAGCACCCCGGGATAGGCTCCCTCGTCAAAGAACGGCCCAGCCCCCGCCTCCGGCGCCGGGTGCCATGCGCGCCCTCGCCCGAGCTCTGGTGGATCTGGCGCTTGCACTGGAGGACGAGGACAAGGAGGACGAGCGATGGACGCGGTGATCTACCTCCGGGTCTCCACCAAGGAGCAGGCGGCCAAGGACGAGACCAGCGAGGGCTACTCGATCCCCGCCCAGCGAGAGGCCTGCCTTCGCCACATCGCCGAGCGTGGCTGGAACCTCGCCGGAGAGTTCACCGACGCCGGGGAGTCCGCACGCACCGCCGATCGCCCGATGCTGATGGCCCTTCTGCGCCGAGTGGCTGAGGGTGGCATCGGCGCCGTCGTGGTCCACAAGATCGACCGCCTGGCTCGCTCGATGGATGATCACGTGGCCATCAGAGCGGCGCTCCGCCACGCCGGCGTGCAGCTGGTCTCCGTGACGGAGAACATCGAGGAGACGGCCTCTGGGAGGCTCGTGGAGGGCATCCACGCGCTCATGGCCGAGTTCTACTCGGCGAACTGGCGGGTGAGATCCGAAAGGGCATGACCCAGAAAGCCAAGATGGGAGGGTGGCCGAGCAGGGCACCGATCGGCTACCTGAACGTCCGAGAGAAGGTCATCAGCAGGGACGTGTCCAAGGTGGCTCTCCAGGCAATCGGTGATCTAGGTGACGGCGAGGCCGCGAGCCATCGTCGAGTTCTTTCTAGACCGACCGGCTCGAGACCTTGGAATGGATCGACGAGACGGCTTCGCTTCGCCGATTCAGCGCAGAGACGAACGACCGCCCGGCGGACCGGGCGGTCGTTCGCTTCTCGGACGGCCGGTTACGCGTCTTGGGTCGCGTGCGCCCGGTGCACGACCGGCTCCGGCCCGGCCGTGGCCACACGCCTCGCGTGGCGGAAGCCGAGGATCGCGAGGATCCCGAGGACGATGCCCGCTGCCACCATTCCGTACCCAGCCCACAGCGCGATCGTCGCGACCGTCCACCATCCGTAGGCGTTCAGCATGATCGCCCGAAGGGTCTCACCCTTGAACAGTGTGTCGGCCTTGCCCTGCAGCTCGGCCGCCACGTCGGGGTCGAGTCCCTCCTGGCGCGCCGCGGCACTGGTCTCCGCGTAGGTCTTTCCGTCGTTCACGGACTCGAGGTGGCCCGCGATGTACCGGGCGAAGCCCTCGGCCTGCGTCCCGTTCACGACCTGCTGCCCCGCGAACTCCCCGACCGACGCCTTCTCTTCGGGCGACATCGCGTCGAGGGGCGCGAAGAACACCTTCTCCGGTTCGAGACGGTCGCGGACGTTGTCCCGTCCGAAGTTCCCGCCGTAGACGGCGAGCCCGCCGAGGACGATCAGGGCGACCGCGATCAGCGCGCCGGCCGCGCTGGCCAGCTGGTCCCACGCCTTCCTGTTCATCTCGTACCCCTTTCCTTCTGGTGCAGGCTGTACGGGTACAAGACTGCCTAGCCACGGGGGCGTGGCCATGGGGCGTATGGCTCGGCCGGGGCGGGACTTCGCCCGGCCCGACCGGGACGTTTGGCCGGGTCGATGCGCCCGGACCCCGCCGACGAGCATCGACTTAACGGCACCCACTAACTCGTCGCGTTGGGGATGCCTGTGGAGCCGAGCGAGTTGGCGCGGCTCTTCGTCGACAAGATACGACCCCAGTACCAGGACGGGCCGGCTGGAAGACAGGTGGAGGTCGAGCAGTTCCTCCGCGGCGGTGCCCATCATCATGGCCTCGCTGTCGAGGCTCATGTCCAGGACGACAACGTCGACCGCCCCCACGAGCGGGCACATGCCTTCGCGGGCACCGACGCACGTGTAGTCGGGCTCGGTCGCGCCGGGGCAGAGTAGGGCCGTCAATCCCGCCTGCTCAAGAAGAGAGCCCAACCGCTCCCTCTCCGTGGGATCAGCTTCCACGACCAGCACCGCGCTCTCACGGGGATGACCCTGCATCATGGACCGAAGTGTGCTTTGCAGCCCCCGGCCCCCAACGTGTCGGAAGTCCCTGGGCGGCCGGGACCATCGACCCTGCGGCGGCCTCCGCCGGCACTCCGGAATCAGTCCCAAGTCCTACAGAGCGAGGGGTGAAAGGCCCTTCCGCCCTGGGTCTGAGACGCTGGGGGTGGCGTTGGTCGAACAGGCGGAGGCCAGCGTTCCTTGTCGTGCCGGAGAAAACCAAGCCGCAGGTGGCGAAGATCGCCGGGGGATGCTTCGCAAACGCTAGTGCTGGAAGAGCCCAAACGCGCGTCGGGCTTCGGCCTCGCGCTCGAAGATGTGGATGATCACGCCGGGCGTGTGCCGGATCTGGACGGCACTCCCGTAGCTTGTCTCGACAAGCACGACGCGATCGAGCCGATCGAGGACGATGACGGCCGAGTCCTCCGCGATGGAGTCAACCGCATCGCCGACGGCGAGGACGAACCGCTGCTGGTCGGTGAAGGACTCCATGCCTGTAGCCCAAGTATGGGATGTGGCCGACCGACGGACGATAGTCCAAAAGGACGGTATCGAAATCACCCCCGACTAGGTAGGGGCCGGCTTTTCGGCTTGGACCAGGCGCGGGTCATCGGCCAACGGCACATCGCCCGAGACAGCGGTCCTTCGGTTGGAGGCTGGCTCCTTCCGGTGCCCAGGGGTGACAGATCGATCGTGTCGGCGAGCGTTCGCCGCCGGATGCTACCCGAGCTGGCGGCTCGCGGGCGAATCTGAGTTTCGGCGCCCTTTCAGGTCGCCGAGTTCATCGTGGCTCGAGACCGCCATGGGGCGAGAGCATCTACCGGGACTCACCGAGACCCATTGGGCCGACTGACGACTGAGCCGCGGTTCGGAATCGGAACATCCTTGGGCGGGGTCCTGAGCGAGTGGGCCCGGACAATGTTGGCCACCGAAGGCTGAGGTCGAGCTTTCTGAGGCCCTCCACGGCAGCCGGATGTGGAGGTACGCAATCGAACCGAGCGAGTGCTCGCCGGGGGCGTGCCACCTTGTGGGATGCATCTTATTGGTTGCGTGCTGTGACCAGCGAGTTCTCCCGCGCTCAAAGGACGCTGGGCCGACCACGAGGGAGCCCTGCCCGGTCTGAGCCTGCCCCGCCTGAAAGGCGCTGGCGGGGGCCGACTGGTCGAAGGTTGAGTGCTTCCCACTCAGGATGACTCTGCGAAGCGGCCAAGGGGCCTGGCAATCGTCCATAGAGTGGCATCCCCGTCGGCCAGGCCGGCACAACGTTGGAGTCACGAACCTGCAGGTCAGGGGAGGGAACCGAATAATGGCACCCCACACGTGCTGGCTTGAGAACGACCAAGTTGGGTACGCGACCCCACCGCCCAGGGCCAAGTGACGTAAGGTTTGTCTCACCGACGCGTAGCTCGAAGGCGCGATTCTGAAGAATGAAGTGAATGAGTCGCTGGCGCCGCCCCCTGGGCCCCCTGGCCAGGATGAGCACAAGGACTCTCCGAGGCATCCGGATGTGCCGGAGCAGCTCGTCGCAGAGGCCGGGGCCTGCCCGGCGCCAAGAACGAGGGCAGGGGCCGTACGCCCGTGGCGCGGGAGGTTCGCATGGATCGAGCAGACGACCACTCTGAGGTCTCGGTAGTTGGTCGAGGGACGAGGATCGAAGGCACCGTGGTGGCGGCCGGCTCCCTCAGGGTCGAGGGAGAGGTGAAGGGCAAGATCTCCGCAGAGGGGGAGGTATCGCTGTCTCCTCAAGGGCGGGTGGAAGCCAACATCCAGGCGACGAGCATCACCCTGGCGGGCCAGGTGAAAGGCAACCTCACCGCGAGGGACGATGTCTCCCTTCCGGCAGACAGCCGACTGGACGGACACATCCGCGCCCAGAACGCGGTGGTAGGTGGAGTAGTCGAGGGCAACATCACGACGAAGGGAAGGGTCGAACTCGGCCCCCGCGCTCGGGTGGAGGGCGACATCACTTCGACGACTCTCGCGATCGCCGAAGGGGCGGTTTTCATTGGGCACTCCATCATGGCAGAGGAGGCCGCCCAGGGCCAGGAGACCACCCAGCACGCCCGACGGATGGCCTCCGCAGCGTCGACCAGCAGACCTTCTGGGCCTAAGTACGGCGGGTAGCCGTAGTTCGCATGAAGTTGTCAACACAGGGAGACTGATCAGGTCGAAGAGCTGCGGTCGCGCGGGCGCCGGGGCCACATCTGCGCCAGACTCGATTGAGATCTCGGCGTCATGGCCTTGGTGCCGAACCCACTCCTCCCAGGTTATGTCCCTGCTCACCGCCCTGCCGTGCTTCATGGGCCAGGTCCTCAAGAGTCAGAGGTGGGGCCAGTGCATAGCCCTGTCCGCAGCTCACGCCGAGGTCTCGCAGGATGGTTAGGGCCTGGTGGGTCTCGATCCCATCGGCAGCGATCGTTGCCCCTGCCTCAGAACCGAACCGTACCAGGAACGACACCAAGTCCCGTCGCGACGTATCGGAGTCCATGCCACGGATCGCGCCGGGATCAAGTTTGAGTACGTCCGGTCGGAGACGAAGGACGTCTATGAGGCCGGTGTATCCCCCACCCACACGGTCGATGGCGAGCCTGACGCCGTGAGCCCGGAGGTCGTGAACCGCCTCCGCAAGCCTTCGGTCGCCATCGACGGGTTCACGAAGGGTTAGCCCGACGATGATCCGGTCTCCAGAAGCTGAGGCGAGCGTGTCCCGAAGAATGGAGGAGCTCAGCGCTTGGGGGGAGCGGTTCACCCAGAGGTACCTCCCGGAGGGCAGTTCCCCAAGATGCGCCAGGGCGACTTGCATCGCCGCTCGCTCCAGGTCGAGGCCCAGCCCGATCTCCGCCGCCTCGGCGAACCATTCTTGAGGACTCGCGCGGTCACCTTCGAACCGGGCGAGGGCCTCGTAGCCCACGATGGCAAGCGAAGCGAGGTCGAGGATGGGCTGGAAGACCATGCGGAGGCCGCCTCGTTCCAGCACGCTTCGGATCCGCTCCACGGTCTCCAGTCGTTTCTGATGGGCCGCCGATTCCGCCTCGAGGTCGTGGGCGATGAGCCCAGCCAGCACGGTCATGAACTCCGCGTCTCGGTCTCGAAGGGAGGGATTGGCCGTATGGCTGAGGCAACACAGGCTCCCATAGATCCGGCCATCTGAGAACCGGATGGGAACCCCGATGTAGGAGCCGATGTCGGCTTCCCAGGTGGCCTCGATATCGCGTAACCGGACGTCCGATTTCGCATCCGGGATGACTCGGGGCAGGTGTCCTTGCACCACCCTCCAGCAGTAGGTGTCCCAGACGGGTGCCCCTGCGCCTATCTCGAGGCCGAACGACTCGGCGTTTCCCTCAAGGTTTCGGCAGACCTGCTCGTCCTCGGTGAACTCTGAAACGAGGGCGACCTCCATCCCGAGTTGCTTTCGGGCAAGAGCCAGGACTCGCTCGATAGCATCTCGAGCCGGCCCCAGGATCAGAGGGGGGATACCATCGGAGTCGGTCTCCCCGGTATTGGCCTCCCGCGGGGGAAGGGTCAGGATCTCTGACATCCGCCGTACCTCCCAAAGGGACGGTACGGAGTGAAGACGCGGAGGACAATCAGGTGTCCGGGGGGATTGCATCATCCCCCACGTGGCGGACGTCGACAGTGTCTCGCAGCCACGTCGATCGAACCGCGATCCGATCCTGCGCCATCCTTCGATCAAGAGGGAAGGCTCCCAGGCCGTCACCTGGCCCGGGTGGAGTCGAACCCTCCGGGACACCTTCAGCCCCAACTCGCTGATCAGCGATGCGGGGCAGAAGTACCCAGGCCGAGGCCTCGGATTCGCGGGCGTCGATCCCCACGGTGGCCACGCCGCTCTCGAGGAGCTGGAGCGGTTCGTCAGGGTCGAGGGGTTCGTCGCGGCCCGCGTCAACCCCAAACGACTTCGGGACGCTCGAACTCGACGACAAGGGGCTTATGTACCCCTTCTACGAGACGTGCCTGGAGCTGGCGTCCCCATTCACGTGCTGCCCCGGGAGCGTCTGGTTTCACGACATGGTTCACAGGTGTCTCGCGACATCGTGCACACCTCAAGTCAAGGGGGTGTTTCGATGTCGTTGGATTGGGGATCGCGGTGGGTGGGATCTAGGGGCCAGATGGAGGATTGACGCAGGCACCGGCCGCGCGCACCCTCAGACTGCGGTGGCGGAGACGGATCGCTCTGAGGAACTGCCCGAGGCTCGCGCTCTTCCCGTGGGGTCGTCGCGGGCGGGCCCTGACTCCCTGACGGCCCCCTTCGTCGCCATCGCTGGGTTCGTCCTCGTCCTCCTCCTCTTCGGGAGGTACCAGCCCGGGCTGTTCATGGTGCTCTTCCTCCTCGGCTTCCCCCTGCTGTTCGGCTGGGCGACAGCCTCCCTGGTCCGGAGCAAGGGCGGGTCATTCTCCTCGGGCTTCCTTCTGGGGTTCTTCCTCGGTCCGCTCGGGCTGATCCTCGCGGGCATGTGGAAGCCGGACCCGAGGCGGCGCCCGCATCACTCTCCATTCGAGGCCGCCGGAACGGAAACCGGCGCGGAGACGGGAGGCATTGCTCCGAACACGGCCGCAGCCTTCGCCCGGGCGGAAACCGGCCGCCGGCGGCGGCTCTGGCTTCTCGCCGGCATCGTCGTCTTCTACGCCGTGCTCTGGACGGGGTACCTGACCCGAGCGGACGACGGTGCAACGGACGCCACGTCCTCGCCGACCCTGGAGCTCGTCGCGACGGTCGGACTCTTCGCGGGCGCCATCTACGTTTTCCTGTCTCCACGGCTCCGGCGACGGAAGGCGATGCGTCGCGCGGCAAGCCGCCTCGGGCTCTGGTTCGCTCCGCGGGATCCCTTCAATCTCCTCGCGATCCCCCTCCCGGCATTCCGCGCGCAGCGGGCACAGCTGCGGAACGTGCTGTGGGGGACCTGGAGTGAGCGCAACGTCGTCGTCTTTGACAACGGTTACGACCCGGCGTGTCTCGTGCAGATCGCCCTCGACTGCCCGCCGATCGCCGTCTATCCCGAGAACCGCGTCAGCGTGGCGCTCCACGCATCGGGCCTGCGCGACATCGAGTTCGAGTCGGAGGAGTTCAACCGGGCCTTCACGGTGAAGTGCGACGACCGCCGATTCGCGAACGCCCTCATCGACGGCCGCATGATGGCGCGGCTCCTCGAAGACCGGTCGAGGTGGGGTTTCGAGATGGTCACCGGCTGGGCTTTCTGCGCGGGCTGGGGCGAGCCGTCGGAGGATCCCGAACCGCTCCTCGGGAGCGCCACGGCGTTCGTCGGGCACATCCCGCGGGCGGTTTGGGACCTGTACCGACCTCAGGTGGAGCGAGCGGCCGACGCGCAGCAGCCTGGGTGACCGAGAATCCTGGCCGTCTCGACAGCGCGTTCCGACCCAGCCAATGATGAAGACTAGAACGTAGGTTGCTACCCGGTTCCGAGCCACGATGGAAGAGCGTGCACACGAGGTCTCAAGACTGCTGAAGGAGACCGTCCTGAGGGGAGAGGCTCTGAGCGCGTAGAAGGCACGGGTGAGCGCATCCGCGTACTCCCTAGCTAGGTGGCGGCCTCGGGGGGAGCTCTTCTGGTCCGAACGATTTCCTGGAGCACCCACGGACCTGATCGTTTTCATGAACCGCGTGTCGCAGGTTCGATTCCTGCCGGGGCACCGAGGAGAAATCGTGGGGGGAACGGGAAGTCGTCCGTGGACTCCCCGTTCCCTCCTTCTTGCCTCCACCACGCACCTATCTCAGCCCTCCAGGGTCACGACGTACTTGCCCCGCGCCTGGCCGGTGCCGAGCAGCTCGAGACCTTCGTGAAGGTCGTGTAGTGAGAACGTCCGCGTCACGGGAACGGCGAGGGCCCCCTCGCTGGCGACCCGGAGGGGCCGGGGCGACGTGCGTAGGGTCGGACTGCGCGAACACGTTGGATGCCGTGACGCCACGGCTCGCGAGACCCTCGACGTCAGCCGAGCCCATGGTTGGCCACCGCCCCGCCGGTCCCCGAGGTGAGAATCCTCGAGATGGGTCGTCTCGTTCCCCTTCCTTCACCGGTTTCGAAGCGAGCATCTGGGCGGCGGGACGGCGCTGGCTCCAGCAGCTGGTGACCCCGCGGCTGCTATTTGGTCGAAGTTCCCGACGAAGAAGAAGCCGAACGGACGGCTTTCGCCTTCTTCGCTTGGCGCTTCTCCTTCAGCGACTTGCTCGCCGCGGTCTTCGAGCTCTTCGAACCGCCCTTGTCCTTGTTGGCCATGGTTGCCCCCTCGAGAAGGAGAGACCCGGGTGCTGACCGTATCACCTTGGAATCTAGGGTTCGACCGCGGCCACCAATGAGCACTACGCGGCGTAATCGAGTTGTCATACCGACGCGCTGGTGGAGCCCCGCGGGCTCGCCATGCTCGCTGGCTCGCCCCTCGCGGGAACCGTCGCCCCGTACATCATCTATGTGCGGGCGCTGGGCCTGATCTCCGCCTCGAGGGTCGGAACGCTGGCCCTCGCCGAGCCACTCACCGCCACGGTGCTCGGGATCTTGCTCCTTGCGGAGCGACCGAGCCTGCACGCGGCGATCGGCGGCCTCCTCGTGTTCGCCGCTCTCGCCTTCCTGACGATCGTGCGAGTTCCCCGGGTCGCGCCGACGCCGTAGCCGACGAGCCCCCTGAGGCCGTTTTCGGATCAGGCCCGCAGGGCCGCCCTCGTGAACAGCAGTCGAGCGGCGAGGCTGAGCCCCGACGTGATCGCGACCGCCGCGAGCACGACCTTAGGCAGCCCGAGCAGCGCGCCGATTGCGACGAGCAGCAACCGCGCGTCGCGACCTCCGAGCAGGAAGCCGATCCACCGCTCCGGCGCGGGCGGGATTCGAAGCGCCGCCACCCGGTCCTTGGACGCCATCGACAGGATCGAGCCGGCCGTGGCCGCGACGGCGAGCAGCACGATCGACGCCGGCCTTCCCCCGGATTCGAGCGCCCAGACCGCGAGCCCCGCGATCACCGCCGCGTCGGCGAGCCGGTCGAGCACGCCGTCGAGCAGGGCACCTCCGGGACTCGCGCGCACCTGGAGCCTAGCGATCTCGCCGTCGACGCCGTCGAGCACCGACGCGACCTGCACGAGGATCGCGCCCAGCATCGCGGCGCCGAGCCCCAGGCTCCACGCCGCCAAGAGCGCCACGAGGAACGCGACGAGCGAGACCGCGTCGGGATGGATCGGCAGGTGCGCGAGCGCCATCGAGATCCTCGTCGAGACCGGCCGGTTGAGGTAGCGCGAGACCGGACCGTCTGCCTCCTTCGTCAGCGAGCGACGGAGGGTCCGGGACGCCCGGCGCAGATCTTCCGGCGTGTCGACGTCCTGCCACCACGCGCCACGGGGAAGCGGCACGGCGGCGAGCGGGTGCGAGCGAGCGAGCTCGGTGACGGCGCCGGCCAGCGAGCCGTCGCCGCGCGACGCCGCACGGCGTTGGGCGTCGAAGACGTCGAGCGGCAGCAGGAACGCGCCGCAATCGATCGAGGGGTGTTCGAGCTCCTTGGAGAAGGCGACGGCGCGCTCCTCGTGCAGGAGGACTCGCGTGCCCTCCGCCCACGCCTCGGCGTCGGGGGCGTGGTCGACGAGAACGCCGGCCCCCCCGGTCCGCGCGAGCGCGGCGAGGGCCCCGTCGCCGAAGATGTGATCGGTCGTCACGAGCATGAAGAGGTCCTCGCCCGCAAGATGCGGCTCGGCGGCCGCGAGCGAGGCGCCGTTCCCGATTTCCCAGTCCTCCGCGAACGCGGCCCGGACGCGTCCGGGCGCGAGCCTGTCCACCACGGCGGCGACGGGGCCGGCCTGGTAGCCGACGACGACCACTGCGCGCCGGATCCCTTCGGCGAGAAGGCCGCGCACGGCCCGCTCGACGAGCGACCGCCCGCCCACGCGGACGAGCGCCTTCGATCCGCCGCCGGTCACGCCGGCGAGGCGCTCGGAGCGTCCGGCGGCGAGGACGACGCCGACTCGAGGCCGGTGATCCGCGTGCGGCTCGCCGGGAACGGCTCCCGCCGGCTCGATCGCGGCGTGCTCGGACAGCGTCCCAGACATGCGCCTCCCTCGTTCGGTGAAGTGCGCCGACTAGACTCTCGCAGGTTTGCGGTGCGGACAACTCGGCCGGCGGGGCTGACGCGGCATCCCCGACCGACCTCCTCAGGCGTCGCTGATCTCGAGCTCCACGCGCCGATTCCCTTCCGCTCCGCCCGAGCCGCCGTGAGATCGGCCGTAGAGGATCTCGGGGGACAAGGGCCGTTCCTATTGCCGTCGGTCAGCTCATGGACGCCTTCCAAGAACACCTCCATCCCCAGCTGGCCGCCCGTTTGGTGCTTGCGGTCGCGTCTAAGCTGTCCGAGACAGACCGCCAGACGGCCGTCCGCCTCATCCCAGGCAAGGGATACCGGTAGCGGAGCTCCTAGGAGGACCTACTCTTCTCCTCGTCCCCGGAGTCGGGACGCATCAACCCGAGGTTGTTCCTTTCGTCTCGCCGGTCGGGAATCGGAATCGCGATCAGGCCCCAAGCGGGTACGTCGCCTCTACCTGCGCAAACGCCGGCGGCAGATGTCGGCCCTTCCGTCCGGTTCGGGCCGGGGCACCCAACTGGACGGTACTCGAAAAGATGTCCGCAGGCAGAAGGGCATTTCCTCCGTCTCAGTCGCCAGCACGCCAAGCTCCGGTGGACGGCTACCGTCAACGACCCGGCGCGAAATGACCGATCTGCTCGATCCGTCCTTGGGTTCGGGTTCGGCCGACAATTCGGTGATTGGGGTCCTGAGGCGAGCACGAAAAAGGTCACGCCAAGTCCTATAAGAAGCAGTCCAATCAGTAGTGAAGCCACCTGCCATGGCCACCGAGGAACGGTGGCTGCCTGTGGAGTTGCCCGTAGGCGATCCCAACCCGGTGCAAGCGCGCCTTGAGAAAGTCTGGCGGTTCCCGCCGGAAGCGAATCATTAGTACTCCTCCTGAGTAGACGAGCGACATCCGACAGTCACCTTCCGGCATCGCGTCAACGAAGGTAATCGTGAAGGGAGGCAGGCCAAGTGCCAACCACACATCAGGTGCCTGATCGCGCGAAGGGGCGAGCGGTCATCGCGACTCCCCACGGCTCCTGAAAGCACCTAGTCGGTAGGGAGCCATGCACCGACCGCAGCTCGGTACGGCTGTACCTCGAC
>Ga0209853_1000245_pt1 | contig 15039 bp, 11 predicted proteins | sample GWRWS1_30_40_FD_187224 | JGI IMG/M metagenome (GOLD analysis project Ga0209853, IMG submission 187224) | Riverbed sediment microbial communities from areas with vegetation nearby in Columbia River, Washington, USA - GW-RW S1_30_40 (SPAdes)... | ecosystem: Environmental > Aquatic > Freshwater >...
TGCACGCCCTGGCGACCCACCGCCTTCTTCTTCAAGCATTTGATTGTACTGGGCAATACTCCGGACGCCCCGCGCTGCTAATTTGCGGTAGCGTTCTTCCATTTCCTCCACGACCCCAAGTAATGCGTCAGCGGCCTTCTTCGGGTCCGTGACCACAGGGACGAGAAGATGTGGAATCCCATCGTAGACCGAAAACTCAAGCATCTTCGGATCAATCATGATCATCCTGACATCAGCCGGGCGGGCACGGAAGAGCAGACTGCAAATCAAGCTGTTGAGGCCGACACTTTTCCCGGAACCTGTCGCCCCAGCGATGAGCAAATGCGGAATGAGCGCTAAGTCTGTAATCACTGGCCGGCCCAGAATATCTTTCCCTAAGGCAAGACTCAGCTTCGACGTGGACGTACGCCATTCCTCACTATCGAGCAGATCGCGTAAGCGCACTGTCTCACGCCGTTTGTGCGGGATTTCGATGCCCACCACGGCTTTCCCAGGAATGGGCGCCACCACGCGTACACTCACCGCTTCCATGACTAACGCCAAATCATCCTGGAGAGTAACAATTTTATTCACTTTCACCCCAGCCGCAGGCGCGAACTCATACATGCTGATGACGGGGCCTGGCAACACCTGCACGACTTCTCCCTCCACGCCAAATTCGCGCAATTTTTGTTCGAGAAATCGTGCCTGTGTCGCCAACGCCTCGGGACTTTGACCCCGTTGAGGCACGGCAGGACTATCCAGCAGATCAAGCGACGGTAAGACATCCACGGCACGTTGTGCGCGTGGATGTCTGGGGGGTGGGGTGGGACGCACGGCTTGAGGTCTCCGTACCGCGGCTGCCGACGGTTGGGCTGGCGGCACAGGGGCTTGGCGAGCAGACGATGCCATAGGAGCGGCACTACTCCATGCCTCACTTGAGACAGGAGGCTGCGAAGCTGGCATAGAGGGCAACATAGGCACCACAACCTGGCGCTTCCGCATCGCCGCTGCCGACGGTGGGACTGGTGATATAGGGGTCTGACGAACCGATGATACCATACAAGTGACGTTACTCTGTGCCTCACTTGGGACGGGATACTGCGAAACTGGCATAGGGGGCAACAGAGGCTCTGTACGTTCGTGCACATGGGATGATGGCATATAAGACGGCGGCGCGATGTCTGACTGTCTGAGCCTCGTGATCGCTCCGTGCAGCCATCTGGCGCTTGCCCTATTCTGGCGTACCACCCAGCCTATCCCTGCAAATCCCTGCTGCACAAGCCTGACAAGCGCCCAACTGCCACGACTGATGCTCCTGAGCCCTCCCCACAGAGCGGTGAGTAGCGGGTGCTTGACTCCACCGCACAAGCCCCCAAACGCTACTGTGCCCAATATCACATAGGCTCCGGGACGGCTAAGAGACGCCACTCCGAGATGGCTGAGAGACGCTACTGCGCTATCAGCGAGCCACTTTCCAACAATCCCTCCAGCAAATATCTGTACAGCACAGTCTGCATGCTCACCAGCAAACATCTTGGCCGTACCCCACATGGGATCATGCGTGAATGTCAGATAGACACAAGCGCTCACTGCGGCAAAGCAGAGCAGACCACGCCCTGCCACCGCCACGGCGGTGAGGAAGCGTCCCCGGAAGAGGCACCACGCACCTAGGATAGTAATGCCAGCCAGCAGAACAACCGTGCGACCAAATGCCTGCAACGTCCAGTCGGCAAGCCCAGCCCCAACGTCACCACCAAGATTCTTAACGATGTTTTTCCCCTGGCTCACATAACAATTCCCAGTAGGATCGCCAGGAGAATACGAACTCACGCTGAGCACCAAAAACAGCGTACTCACCAATAGGAGAATGCCTACGACGTGACATGCCTTCCTAACGACCATGAGTATAGGCCCCCTTTCGCCTCAGGCAGAGTCACAATCAATGCAATTCTACTGAACATAGCACAATCTCATGGTATGCTACAGTATCTTTTTGACTTGCTCCTCTGCCTAATGGTAGCATACATGAGGCTGAGCGAGGTTTTGTTGGCATGCCTATGCCCACCTGTATTGTCGCAGCCCCCTGCCATGCGGCCTGAGGACTGTAACATGCTTGACCCTGGTAAGCGCGTGAGGAAGTTCGCATACCGGTATGGAGAAACGCCTATGAAACGCTACCTATTGTGCAGCCTTGCCCTGTTCCTCAGCGCGTGGGTCTCTCTCCCCAGCAGCGTTGGCCAGCCCTCTGACGACGACATACTGGAAATGAAAGTCAAAGGGGTGACCATGGACCCGCAGCGCGATACCCCAGTCGTCATTCTGGAAGAGCCACAAGGACGCCTGGCCTTGCCTATTTGGATAGGCTTTCCCGAAGCCCGCGCTATTGCGCTTGAAATGGAAGGGGTCCCGACTCCACGCCCCTTAACCCATGTCCTTTTGCACAACATTTTGACAGATCTGAATGTAAAAATTGTACGTATCATTATTACTGATATACAGGATGCTACTTTTTATGCGATCCTCCTCTTACGACAAGAAAATAAAACACTCACAATTGATGCACGACCGAGCGATGCTATTGCCTTAGCCTTACATGTCAATGCCCCAGTCTTTGTGACGAAAAAACTCTTGAACGTTGCTCGCCCCGTTACCTTGCAGGAACCCGCCGCCCCTTCTTTCTCTGCCAAAACGCTTGGCATGCATATACAAAGCCTTGATGCGACGCTCGCAAATTTTTTTCACTTGGCGAAAGCGGAGGGCGTCTTAATATCCGCTGTTGCAGCAGACAGTCAAGCGGCGCGGCACGGCATACGCCACGGCGATGTGATTACCAGCGTTGATGGGAAACCTGTCAAGAATATCCAGGACTTCCTGGCCACCTGCAAAGAGAAAAAGGTTGGCCAAGAGATTCTCTTCCAAGTCATCCGAGACCGGCGTCCCCTCATGGTGCGCCTCTTGCTCTCGTCGCTTGACTAGGAGACTATGAGTTGAGAGCTTTCAGGAAGGTTTCCCAATACTGAAGATGTCCAGTGAGACGTCGGCACTGTTCAGGGATGTCCAGTTGTCTCTGATAGAGACGACAACGCTCCATGAAATCTTGAATAACAGGTATCAATAGAGCTTCATCGTCATAGAGGGCCCTGTCCATGAGCTGCAGATGTTCCTGCACGAATTGCTGAAAGGGGTCCGAGGACGGTACAGGACTGGGACGCTCTTCCATATCAGCCGTGTGCAATGTCGGAGTTGAACCCTCTGTAACAGCAGAGGTGTCGTGCAGCTGCGAACGCCGTTCAGCCTCGTCAATACAGCGTAAACACCATACGGTCAGGCAGCACAGGCTATCATGCTGGTAGATCTCTACAGGGGTGGTATAGGTTTGTACGTACCATTGTTGGCAGTTTGTACACTGCGCAAAGCGTTTCACGCTCCTCCCCCTCTTTGAGGATGCCTCGTAGAGCAGTACCCATGCACATATGGCCTTTACGGTATTGGAGTCTCAAGCTCATCGGCCTCGGCGGCATGGTTTTAGCCGTCTTTGCGCTCCCGCATTTGATGCCCGGCCCCCCTGTGGCTCTCTATGAAAGTTGGCCAGCCAATACCCAGCAACGGATACGTCTCATCAATGAATATGGTTTTGATCGCCCTCTCCCCATGCAATACGCCATATGGTTGCGACGGCTCATCACTGGACAGTGGGGCTACTCGCGGTACTCTAATCAGCCGGTCTTCCGCGCTATCTGGCAAGCGACCCGTCTTACGTGCTTACTCTTACTGTGGACCCTATTAGCATGTGGCCTAGGCATAGCAGGGCTCTGGAGTATGCACCATATGGCTCCCTGGTTGGGTGCGCTCCTGCCCCACAGTCAACTGTTCTACATTCTGGAAGCTTTGCCAAGTTTTCTCGTGGCCATCCTCCTGCGCGAACTGATTATCTGGCAACTGGGCTGGATCAGTATGGCCAATTTACCACTCTTCGAACCCTACTATTTCTTTAACCCTTTCTACATGCTGTTACCGGCCTCAATATTAGCGCTTACGCCGCTACGCGTCTGGTACACACGATCTCTAGAGCGCCATGCCCAGGGGGCTCCTCTGCAGCAGCGCTGGCAGCACTTCAGGACATCCTTTCGCCCACACCTCGAGCACTTCCTCTTGGAAGTGAGTCTCATCGAGTATGTCTTCACGTTCCCTGGCCTAGGGAGCCTTGGCATCGAAGCCCTGAAACGACGTGATTTCCCTGTTTTACAAGGCTTTATCCTCTGTATGGGGGCTCTGTACTTCGTCTTACGTTGTCTATGCGAGTGGCACACCTCTCCTCCCTCGCAAGTCCAACCGCATCCTCCTGTACCCCAAGCCGATACTCCAAGACCTTTCTCCCTCCCCAAGTCAGTCTATACTGGCTTTTGGTGTCTCCTGATTCTCGGTGCTGTCACTGTGTGGACGCCATCACTCTTACTCTACGATCCTATGGAAATTCACAGTCGTGATCAGTTTCTTGCCCCAGGGTATCGTTACGCCCTGGGCACAGATTTTCTGGGACGTGATGTCCTGAGCCGTACGGTGCAAGGCTTTCGGAGTTCTATCCCGCGTGTGGTCTTCCTGACCGCGCTCATCGGAGGCGTGAGTTGGCTTATACTCAGTGGCAGACGTTGGCTGCAAGGATGGCTCGGCCGGTGGTGGCGTGGAGGGCTCGCTCTCCTGCACGCTATCCCCTCTTTTGTCCTCGCTTTTATGGTTTTTGTCGTGTTTGAACACCAACCGCGGGCTCTCGATATTGCCCTCACCATTGCCTGCCTGCCGGCCGCTGCCCAACTCATCACGGCACAAACTACACTTCTGCATCGCGTCGCCTATCTTGCGCAGCTTGGGGGCCTCGTGCTCCTCCTCGAAGTGACATTCTATTTTTTGAATCTCCATACAGAGTCCTTCACACCCACATGGGGCAGCGACCTCCGCCACGGTATGCACTATGGGCACATCAACATATGGATGGTGTTAGCTCCTGCTCTCGCTGTGGTCTGGAGCCGCTATAGCTTCCACCAACTCCGTTACGGACTACCCCCCCAGCCCAATATCATCCTCCACAATGATCATGCTATGGTGCAACAGAGTGAGAGCGAGGACGCAAGAAGGTGAACAATCCGGCAAGCAACATCACTATGCTAATCACATGGGGCATACGCAGCGCACCTAGATAGAGGTCGTCGGCCCGAAAAAGTGATGTAAATGACCGTACTAACGCATAGTACATCAGATACAAGCCAAACAGACAACCTGGAGGCCAGGGTTTTTTCCGCCAACTCCACAGCCATACAAACCCTATAAGGTTGAGCACTAATTCATAGAGCATCACCGGATGGAGTGGTACTGGACCAAACTCTTGACCGGCAATACTTGTCGTGGGAAAGGTCACACCCATCCAGTCCGGAAAATAGCGCAGCCATGTCGGGAGCATGGGTGAATGGAGCGGATAGCCATGGGCATCGCCATTCATGAAATTGCCAAAACGACCAAAGGCGTGTCCTAAACTGATGGCGGGGGCAGCCATATCACAGAGGGTTGCGAAGGACAGACCATGGAGGCGGGCAAATAACCAGCCACCAATGAGCCCGCCAATGAGGCCCCCGTGGATCGCCATGCCCCCCTCCCACACGGCGATCATCTTCCACGGCTGGGCCCCATAATAGCTCCACTTGAAGAGCACATAATACAGCCGCCCCCCTAGCAAGCCACCTACAAATGCATAAAAGGCGAGATCGACCATCTGGTCAGGCGGCAAATGACGGCGTTTGGCTTCAAGACGGAGCAACCATATCCCCATCAGCAGCGCGGTCACGTACATCAGCCCATAAAAACGCACCACCAACGGGCCAATACGGAACAAAATAGGATGCACAATGCCCTCCAGCCCCTCAGGGGAGGCTTATTTAGCCCTCCAGAGCATCCACCATGCGTGAGTCACGCTCCCAGCCTTCCCCGCCCGTCAGTACAGCCTGCAGGTGCGTAACAAGAGTGGTTACCGCTGTCAGCTCATCCACAGCTGACAGGTTGAACCAGCACAAGCGTGGCATTTTACGGAACCACGTAAGCTGGCGCTTGGCCAGATGACAGGTGGCTTTTTTGATGGCTGTCACCGTTTCGTGCCATGCCATCTCTCCCGCCACATAGGCCAGGAGCTCGCGGTAGCCGAGGCTGTTCATGGCCGCACATTCGCGCGTGTACCCCCACCTCACCAGCCTCTCCACCTCTGCCAACCAACCAGCGGCGAGCATCATATCTGTGCGCGCCGTAATACGAGCGTAGAGATCGGCTCGCTCCCGCGTCAGGGCAATCCCTGTGTACGGGAGCATCGGCTCTTGGCCCTGATGACGCTGGCGGTGGAGCGAGAATGGCTCCCCGGTCAGATACGTCACTTCTAACGCCCGGACAAGGCGGACACGATCATGCGGGTGATAGGAGGCAGCCGCGACGGGATCAACTTGCTGGAGGCGCCGGTGGAGTGCTGGTGTGCCATATCGGTCGGCATACATGGACAACGCGCGTCGCAATGGCTCATAGGCTGTGGGGGCTGGCATAAGCCCATAGAGCAATGCCTGCAGGTAGAGACCGCTCCCTGCCACAATAAGCGCGCGTTTTCCACGTTGCCGTAGCTCATCAAGTACCTGACGGGCTACGGTCAGAAACTGCGCTGCACTACTTTGCTGATCAGGGAGGAGAAGATCAAGCAAATGATGTGGTACCTGGGCCTGCTGCACCGTGGAAGGCTTTGCAGTACCGATATCCATGTGTCTGTAGATCTGGCGGGAATCAACATTGACGATCTCAGCGTCAAGCGCCTGCGCAATGGGCAAGGAGAGAGCCGTTTTCCCCACAGCAGTGGGACCAACCAACACAACGCACGGCTCTCGCATTGGGGAAGCTGCTTTCATGCACAGTATCTAGAGGAGTAAGCACACTCCCCTCCTCTGCTCTGCATCCTAGGCACTCCGAAGGAGCCTACTATGGCGTAGACAGAAAGGGGAATGAAGACCTACGACACGCGGGCTACTGATCGTCAACCATCTCGCGGAGCTCTTTACCAGCCTTAAAAAACGGCACCCGCTTCGCTGGAATTTGTACCGTATCACCCGTTTTGGGATTTCGCCCTTCACGTGGATTCCGGTTACGTATACGAAAACTCCCAAAGCCGCGCAACTCAACTTTATCCCCCTCACTCAGCGCCTCAGTAATACAAGTCAGCATAATGTTGACGACAGCCTCGGTCTGCTTCTTGGTGAGCTGAATCTTTTCAGCAACCTTCTCAACGAGTTCTGCCTTTGTCATACATTTAAGTCTCCTGAAGGGGGAACCAGCGCACAGCACCCGAGCATTATGTAGGAGTGTCAACATGCTCCCACCCATAAGGCTTGTCAAGCATATCTCTCGCTTTCTCAAGCCAGAGAACCCTCGGCTACCCCTACTATCCAAGATAAACAGATGGCCATGGACTCACCCTGCCTCTCCCGGATGATGAGTCCAACCACCACACCTCAGAGGCTTTGGGCGTCTTCTTCCTCCTTGGCAGCATCGATTAAAGCTGAACGCAATGTCGCCATCCCCTCTGGGGCCGTATCGCTGAGGGTGACCGTGTCAGCAGCCTGGCGGTTGACGTCACGCAATTCCTGGCGCTCATTTTCTTCCATAAAAGCCCGGACACTGAGGCCAATCTTACGCGTCTCCACATCGATCTTGATAATTTTTGCTTCAAGTTCCTGGCTGACGCTGACAACATCTTCAGGGTCTGCAACCTTTTCCCGGCTCAATTCAGACAGGTGGATGAGTCCTTCAACACCGTCCTCAAGCTCAGCAAAAGCCCCAAAATTGGTTACTTTCACCACCTTCACCCGCACGTCCTGCCCAACCTGGTATTTCGTCTGCACCTGCGTCCACGGATCGAGTTCCATCTGCTTCAATCCGAGGGATAAGCGCTCATTATCTTTATCCACATTCAGCACGACCGCCCGCACCTTCTGACCCTTCTTGAGGATTTCCGAAGGGTGCTTGACCCGCTGAGTCCAGGACATATCGGAAATGTGGATGAGGCCGTCGATCCCTTCTTCTAACGCGATAAACGCCCCAAAGTCGGTCAAGTTGCGGACTTTGCCTTCGACTTCACTCCCCACGGGATAGCGCTCATCTACCGTCGTCCACGGGTTGGGCTCAATTTGCTTCATGCCCAGCGAGATGCGTTTTTTGTCCTTATCGACGCTGAGCACCACCGCCTCGATCGTATCGCCAATATTGACGATTTTCGAGGGATGACGGGTGCGTCGGGCCCAGGACATTTGCGAGACGTGCACCAGCCCCTCAATCCCCTCTTCCAGTTCCACAAAGGCGCCGTAATCGGTGATACTGACGACCCTCCCAGCTACGCGTGACGTTTCGGGATACTTCTCAGCCACGTGCGTCCAGGGATCCGGGGTCATCTGTTTCAAACCGAGCGAGACGCGCTCATGTTCTTGGTCAAACTTGAGGACCATCACCTTGACTTTGTCACCAATGGCGAACAGCTCCGAGGGATGACTAACCCGTCCCCAGGACATGTCGGTGATGTGTAAGAGGCCATCAATGCCGCCCAAGTCAATGAAGGCACCGTACTCGGTGATGTTTTTCACCACACCCTCAATGATTTGGCCTTCCGCCAGCGACGCGAGCGTCTTCTCCTTGGCACGCTGCCGCTCTTCTTCCAGGAGGACACGCCGGGACAGGACAATATTGCCCCGCCGCTTGTTGAGCTTAATAATACGCATCTGCAACCGCTCACCGATGAGCTTGTCGAGGTTGCGTACCGGCCGGAGATCAATTTGTGAACCCGGCAAAAAGGCCTTCAAGCCGATGTCCACTGTCAAACCGCCCTTGATACGGGCGACCACCACTCCGTCGACGACATCATTGCCATCGTACTTCTTGCTGATATCGTCCCAAATCTTGATGCGATTCGCCTTCTCCTTCGAGAGGATAACCTGTCCCTCGCTATCCTCTTTTTCTTCCAGGAGCACGTCCACTTCTTCGCCAACCTGCAGATACCGTCCCTGGTCAGGGAACTCGTCGAGATCAATGGTCCCTTCCGATTTATATCCGACGTCCACCAACACCGAATCCCGTCCAATGTGGACGACGCGCCCGCGGACGATCTCACCCTCTTGGATATGCTTTAGGCTCTCTTCGTAGAGCTGCTCCAACTCTTCCCGGCTGGTCACGTCCTCAACGGCGATAGCCTCAGCAGCGCCAGCGTCCTGCGCCGGCATCTGACTTTCATGTCCCGCTGCTCCTGGCATCTCAAGTGCCAGCGCTTCTTGCTGCTCTATCTTGTCAGTCATGGAAACTCCAACCTCCTGTTTACGCCCTAGAGAACGCATGCGCTCACATGCCTCTCCTGCCTCTACCCCATGTGCCCCTCCCATTTCATCCCCCCTCTCGTGGGAGAGCACGTTGAATCTCTGATAGCATAGTTTGGACAACCTCGTCAACTGTCAAATCCGTCGTATCAATCGTATGGGCCTCGGAGGACGGCATTAAAGGGGCCACAGTGCGGGCACGGTCCTGACTATCGCGCCTGGCCATCGCCTCCACAACCTGCCCTAGCGTGGCAGTGTTCCCGACCTGTTGCATCTCCTGCATACGCCGCTGGCCACGCACCTGCAGCGAGGCATCGAGAAAAAATTTCATGGTCGCATCTGGAAAGACGACGGTGCCAATATCACGCCCTTCCATGACCACGTCTGCCTGACAACCCAGGTGCCGTAACTGTGCCGTGATCATCCGACGCACACCCGGCATGGTCGCCACGGCGGAAGCGGCCTGCGACACAGCCTCACCCCGCAACTGGGAGGTCACACACTGCCCAGCAATCCAGACCTCCAACGTTCCATTGTGGAACGTGAACGAGATGGGCGTACGTTCAAGGCACGCCAGAATGGCGGCGGGCTCCTCCAGAGGCAAGGCACGTTCATGCACAAGCCACCCCACAGCACGATACATCGCCCCTGAATCCACATATTGATAACCCAGGAGAGAAGCCAGACGCTGTGCCACCGTGCTTTTGCCCGCCCCAGCGGGTCCATCAATGGCAATGATAACGTGGGGAGATGGCTGACTCATATAGTGTACGAACTTTGCCCCTTTTCCTCTACCTTGCTTCAGACAGGTCTTTACGCTATGGTTGCGAGTTGGGCATGCACCCTACGGGCGTGTTGCGCGTCACAGGCAATCTGCGCCACCAACTCTTCTACTGAAGCAAATTTGCGCTCCTCACGAAGACGATGCAAAAACTCGACTCGCACTGTAGCACCATACAGATATGCCTCAATGTCAAACAGATGCGCCTCAACGCTGAGGGCCTGGTTGCCAAACGTTGGATTGTACCCCACGTTCGCTACCCCTGGATAGAGACGTTTGTCCCACTCCACCCGCACGGCATAGACCCCTGTATGTGGCACAACTGCATTGATCGGGCGAACGTTAGCCGTGGGAAAGCCCAACTGGGCGCCACGCCGAAAACCCTCCACAACGGGGCCTTCAATGGCATAATAGCGTCCCAGCAGACGCGCCGCCTGTTCGACCTGGCCCTGCAGCAGGAAGCGACGAATGTTTGAGCTGCTGACCACCGTCTCATCCTGCCTAATGGCCGGAATCACCGTGACCCAATAGCCAAAGTATGCCGCATGTTCTTGGAGAAAGTCCACCGTACCGGCCCGCCGATGCCCAAAACGAAAATCGTGCCCCACCACGACCTCGTGAATGCCGAGACGCTGACAGAGGACATCACGCACAAACTCGATAGGCTCCTGGCGTGCAAACTGCTCCGTAAACGGCACTCGCAGACTGACTTGAATCCCTAGCGCAGCAATCAGGCGGATTTTTTGTGCATAGGTCGTCAGCAATGGCGGGGCTTTCTCAGGCGCGAGCACCTGTAAGGGATGCGGCTCAAAGGTAAACACCATGCTCGTCCCATCAATGTCCCTGGCGCGGGTTACCACGTGCTGAAAGATCGCCTGATGACCGAGATGCACACCGTCAAAATTCCCGAGAGCGAGGACGGGCTTGGGATAGGCCAGTTTATCAAACGCTGCAAAATTCTCTACAATCTGCATAAATCATCCCGTTGCATATCGGTCTGGGGTATGGGGGCGCGATATTGGTCGGTGGGGTACTATAACAATGCCAGGTGCCGGCCGCAATAGAAAAGCAAGTGCCACAGCGCTGTAGAGCACGAGCACGCGACCATGATGCGTCTCACCCCACACAGCAACGCACCCGACCCGCTGCCTTCTCTGACGTACTGCGACATATCCGCGCCTGCGGCATGCTGCGAAAAAACATGCTTGACATTGGGCCAGACTCCAAGTACAAAACCCAGCCTCAAGGCTGTATGTCAGTAGTCCTGGTGTCCATAGGGATGACGCCGTTGGCCCAAGGCCAGAGCTGGGGAGATGAAAGGGGGGTATGAACACACGTCGCGGGACAGGCATATGTGTGTTATCCAGGAGGGCAGCAACGCTCAAGGTCATGGTCGTGCTCATAGGGAGCTGTGTGCTCAGCCATGCTCTCATGCCCACTGCGACAGCCCAGGCGCCACGGCGTGAAATGTCCCTCACCTTGCGTGAAGCCACGGCTTTTGCCCTCCAGAGCAATCTGGAAATCCAGATTGCGGGCCTGAATCCTCCGATCCGCGAAGCGCAGATCACCGAGCGCGAAGGTATTTTTGATCTGAACACGCGTGTGTCGCTGCGTGCTTCAGACAGCCGCACGCTGGAGACGGCCACGGGGTTCCTCGATCGCGTGAACAATAACCTCATTGGTCAGGATAACTCCCAGGAGCAGCGGCTGGCGCTAGGGGTCTCCCAACTGACCCCCTACGGTGGCACGGCCGATGTCGAACTCGGTGAGACGCATCTCTCCACCACTCGTCGGACCACTGCTACTGACGCCAAACAGGCGGAAGTGCGGCAACAAACCGGCGTGACGCCGACTGTCCCCCCCTTCCGGCCACGGAATGAGTTTTATACAAGTGAAGCAACCCTTCGAGCCACGCAACCCCTGCTCAAAAATTTTGGCTCAGAGGTTACCAAGACGCAAATCCTCATTGCCCAAAACAACCTTACCATATCCAAAGAAGATTTCCGCCGTCAGGTTATTGTTATCACCTCACGAGTCCAGCAAGCCTACTGGGATCTCGTCTTCCGTCGCCAGGATCTCGAGGTGCAGAAACAGCAATTGGTACTGGCGCAAAAGCTGCTCGATCAGATCCGCAAGCAAGTGGCCGTTGGCACCCTTGCGCCTCTCGATGTGCTCCAGGCTGAAACCACCATTGCCCGTACGGAGGAACGTATCCTCTTAGCCGAGAATGCGCTACGGGCGGCGGAAGACCGCTTGAAGCGCGTGATGAATTTCAGTCTCACCGGGGAACTTGCTGATGTTATGATTACACCTGTTGATACGCCAACGTACACGGATCCAACCCTTGATCAGGAGGAGCAGCTCCGGCAGGCACTCGCCCGGCGTCCCGATCTTATCCAGGCGAAGCTCACCCTGGAGAATCAACACATTACCCTGGTCTTTGACCAGAATCAGACCTTGCCTACCCTCGACCTGGAAGCCACGCTGCGCATCAATGGGGTTGATGATCGCTTTGGCGGGAGTTTCGGAGAGATCGAGCCTACCCGACGCTATCGTTGGGACGTCGGCGTGACCTTCCGTTATCCCTTACAAAACCGCCAGGCGAAGGGGCGTGTGCAGCAGTCACAACTGGCCATCCGTCAGCAGATGCTGCGCATCAAGGATCTGGAAGAGAGCATCATGGCTGAAGTGCGCAACTCTTTCCGTGATGTGCTCACGAACTCCCAACGGGTGCGGGCCACACGGATCTCGGGGCGGCTGGCGCAAAAACAACTCGAGGCCGAAGAGAAAAAACTCCAGGTTGGGTTGGCGACCGTCTTTACGACGCTGCAGTTTCAGGATGTTTTGTCTGTTGAACGCTCCAACGGCATCAATGCCCTTACAGAGTATCTCAAAGCCGTCATCCGTCTTGAAGAGTCCAAGAGCACGCTGCTCCAATCTTACAATATCATCCTCGAACCAGCGGGCCCCCGCCTGCAGCAGTGAAGGACAGATTGTTATCCACCAGCAGGTCGAATGCCTTGTGGTGCCAGCTACACGGCCGGCCGTGGGCGCCAGCGTTGCCAGAGACGTTGTGGACTCTCCCACAGCCACACCACATCAAGGGGGGTGGTCTCTCGAGACGTCCGACGCAACAGAAGTATGGTGATGCCACTCATGCAGATGTTGGGGAACCAGGCGGCAAGGAAAGCCGGGAAAAAAGGGATTTTGTCCGTCAATGCATCACTGGCCGTTAAAAAAATATAATAGACAAAGATTGCGCCCAGACCCAGGATATATCCTGCGGAGCGTCCAGACTTGGGCTGGACGACACCGAGGGCAGGCCCAAGGCCAGCAAAGATGATCGACGCAAACGGGAGCGCAAAGAGCTTATGCCAGTAGAGTACGAGATAACGAGTAGGCTGCCCGAGGGCCTGCCGACGCGCAATCTCAGCGCGCAACTGGGAGGGAAACAGTTCACGCGGACGCGCTTCATCACGTGCCTGACGCGCCAAACTCGTCTCAAGATTGAGCGTGACATCGTAGTGGCCAAAAGTTAAGACATCATAGCGCTTGTGCGGTGGCGCAGAGCGATGGATGGCCCCCTGCTCAAGACGTAAAACAACACGTAGGGCTTCGGGCTGGCTGAACAGTTCACCGGCCCGCGCGGTAATGATTTGTGACACCCCTGAGCGTGTATCAGCGATAAAGACGCCTTCGAGCCGTTGCTGCTCTGGCACAGTGCGCTCCACATATAGCACCAGACCTTGAAACCCATCGTTGAATTCATGCTCTTGAAGATGGTAGTATGCACGGCTACGTGCCACTTCAAAGAAGAGGCGTTGCAATCCCTGAAACCCCCAGGGCGAGACATACATAAGCACAAAACTGGACAGACTATAGACCACCACAGCCGCCGCGCCCAGTGGCACGAGCAGCCGGTATATGCTGATCCCAGCAGCTTGGAGGACCACGTACTCGCTATCCATCGATAACCGATTAAACGTCAACGTACATCCGATGAGAAAGGCAATAGGGAGGGTGAGACCGCTGACCGTCGGCAGCGTGTAGCAGAGCAAGAGCCCGGATGTCATCAGATCGAGATGGTTCCGGAGAATCAGACTCGTGAGCCACAGCAGCTTGTCGACGAAGAGGACCAACGTGGCCACGACGAGGGCCAGGAGAAACGAGGGCCAGAGTTCACGAATAATATAGCGATCAATCAGATGCATAATGGCTTGTCGATATGTTGCGTAAGGTTAGGTTATTCTGGAGGATGAGCACGCGTGGCAAGCACGTGTACAAGAGCCACATGATTGTCTTCAGGATAGCGTTGTAGTACAATACGCCCGCTTTATGAGCGATGTATCGTTTGGCCTGAGGAGGCTGACCTCTCCCCGCCAGGGCTCCTGCGGCTTTGCTGTGTGGCAGAGGCGAGTTCTCCTCAAAGTCTCCAGTAGTCGATTGTAGTCATGAGGAATTATACGCTTGAGACCTCTCTCTGTCTTCTTAGGATGCATGGCGCGGACGCGACGGGCTACCGTTTCTCCCCGGCTATGGTGCTGTTACGGTACGAGAAAGGCTTAGTATGGCCACGAAACTGTTGCTCGTTGAAGACAGTCTCTCCATTCAAACCATCGTCGAGACCACCTTTACCCGCGAAGGTTTTGAGGTCATGGTGGTGAGTGATGCCCTGGATGGCCTGCACAAAGCGCAGACGTTGCTGCCCGATATTGTGCTGGCTGACGCCTCCATGCCTGGCCTGGATGGCTTCCAACTCTGTCAGAGAATCCGCCAGAGTGCCAGCGGCCGCCATATGCCTGTCGTCCTTCTGACGAGCGGTTTTGCGGCGTATGACAAAACTAAAGGGGAGCGGGCGGGCGTGACCACGCATCTGGCCAAACCATTTGAACCCCAAAT
>Ga0209853_1000246_pt1 | contig 15039 bp, 19 predicted proteins | sample GWRWS1_30_40_FD_187224 | JGI IMG/M metagenome (GOLD analysis project Ga0209853, IMG submission 187224) | Riverbed sediment microbial communities from areas with vegetation nearby in Columbia River, Washington, USA - GW-RW S1_30_40 (SPAdes)... | ecosystem: Environmental > Aquatic > Freshwater >...
GCGGCGGCCGCCCATGCCTGAGATCGCCCGGCTCTCCACCCGCGAGCCCGATTTCGACCGCCGGCTCGCCGCCCTCACCGCGCTCGAAGCGGCGCAGGACGAGGCGGTCGACCGCGCGGTGGCGGCGATCCTCGCCGACGTGCGCGCGCGCGGCGACGCGGCGGTGCTCGAGTACACCCGGCGGTTCGACCGCGTGAGCGCCGCGAGCGTCGACGAGCTCGAGATCCCGCGCGGCGCGCTCGACCGCGCAGCCGCCGCGCTGGACCAACCGGTGCGCGACGCGCTCACCCAGGCGGCGGCCCGAATCCGTGCCTATCACGACCGCCAGCGCGCCGAGTCGTGGAGCCACACCGAGCCCGACGGCACGACGCTCGGCCAGCGCGTGACCCCAGTCGACCGCGTCGGCCTCTACGTACCCGGCGGCAAGGCCGCGTACCCGTCCTCGGTGCTGATGAACGCGATTCCGGCGAAGGTCGCCGGCGTGCGCGAGCTCGTCATGTGCGTGCCGACCCCGGACGGCGAGCGGAACGCGCTCGTGCTCGCGGCGGCGGCGATCGCCGGCGTCGACCGCGTGTTTGCGATCGGCGGCGCACAGGCGGTGGGAGCGCTCGCCTACGGCACCGCGACCGTCCCCGCGGTGGACAAGATCGTCGGCCCCGGCAACGCCTACGTCGCCGCGGCGAAGCGCCGGGTGTTCGGCGCCGTCGGCATCGACATGGTCGCCGGGCCGTCCGAGATCCTCGTCATCTGCGACGGCTCGACCGATCCCGACTGGATCGCGATGGATCTCCTCGCGCAGGCCGAGCACGACGAGGCGGCGCAGGCGATCCTCGCTTCGCCCGACGCCGGTTTCATCGAGCGCGTGGCCGCGAGCATCGACCGGCAGCTCGCGGCGATGCCGCGCCGCGAGGTGATCCGGGCGTCGCTCGCGAACCGCGGCGCGCTCATCCTCGTGCGGAGCCTCGAGGAGGCATGCGAGCTCGCAAACCGGATCGCGCCCGAGCACCTCGAGCTGTCCGTGCGTGATCCTGAAAGCTGGGTCGATCGCATCCGGCACGCCGGGGCGATCTTCCTTGGTCGCTACAGCTCGGAGGTGCTCGGCGACTACTGCGCGGGCCCGAACCACGTGCTGCCGACCTCGCGCACCGCGCGCTTCTCGTCGCCGCTCGGCGTCTACGACTTCCAGAAGCGCTCGAGCATCATCCACATCTCGCGCGATGGCGCCCGCTCGCTGGGGAAGATCGCCGCCGCGCTCGCGCGCGGTGAAGGGCTGCCGGCGCACGCCCGATCCGCCGAGTACCGCCTCGGGGCCGATTCGTGAAGCGCGACCCGGTCAAGCGCGGTCCGGCCGACCTCGTGCGCGAGGAGATCCTCGCGCTCAAGGCGTACCACGTCCCATCGGCCGACGGGATGATCAAGCTCGACGCGATGGAGAACCCGTACCGGCTGCCCGAGCCCCTGCGCGAGGAGGTCGGGCGCCTCGTCTCGACGCTCCCGATCAACCGCTATCCGGATCCGAGCGCGCCCGAGCTCAAGGCGCGCCTGCGGGCGACATTCGAGATCCCGGAAAGCTGCGGGCTGCTCATCGGTAACGGCTCGGACGAGATCATCCAGATCGTCGCGCACGCGCTCGCCCGGCCGGGCGCGGCGCTCGCCGCACCCGAGCCGTCATTCGCGATGTACCGGATGAACGCGGTGATCGCCCGGATGCGCTACGTCGGCGTGCCGCTCAACCGCGACTTCAGCCTGGACCCGGCACGCTTCCTCGCTGCGATCGAGGAGCACCGGCCCGCGGTGATCTTCCTCGCGTACCCGAACAACCCGACCGGCAACCTGTTTCCCGAGGACGAGGTCGGACGCATCATCGAGGCCGCGCCGGGACTCGTCGTCCTCGACGAGGCCTATCACGTGTTCGCCGGGAAGACCTTCATGGGCGAGCTCGGGCGGTTTGCGAATCTGATGGTGATGCGGACCGTGTCCAAGCTCGGGCTCGCGGGGGTGCGCCTCGGGTACGCAGCGGCGCACCCGGAGTGGATCCGGGAGCTCGACAAGGTGCGTTCGCCGTACAACGTGAGCGTGCTCACCCAGTTCGTCGCCGACCGGGTGCTCGAGCACGTCGGGGTGCTTCACGGCCAGGCCGAGCGGATCAAGGCCGAGCGCGAGGCGATGTTTGAGCGCCTGCGGGATCTCCGGGGCGTCGAGGCCTTCCCGAGCGACGCGAACTTCATTCTCGTGCGCGTGCCGGACGCCGACGCCGTCGACGCGCGTCTCAAGGCCCGCAAGATCCTGGTGCGCAACTTCCACGGCAGCCACCCGCTGCTCGCGAACTGCCTGCGGCTCACCGTCGGGACACCCGGCGAGAACGAGCTCGCGCTGGTCGCCCTGGGGGAGAGCCTGTGAGGACTGGAGCCGTCACCCGCAACACCGCGGAGACCGAGATCAGCGTCTCGGTCAATCTCGACGGCAAGGGGCGCTCGAAGCTCGCCACCGGCGTGCCGTTCCTCGACCACATGCTCGACCAGGTCGCGCGGCACGGACTGCTCGACCTCGAGATCGAGGCGAAAGGCGACCTGCACATCGACGCGCACCACACCGTCGAGGACATCGGCATCGCGGTCGGCCAGGCGATCGCCAAGGCGATCGGCGAGAAGCGGGGCGTCCGGCGGTTCGGCCACGCCTACGTGCCGCTCGACGAGGCGCTGTCGCGCGTGGTGATCGACTTCTCGGGCCGGCCCGGGCTCGAGTTCAACGTCGCGTTCGTGCGCGCCCGGATCGGCGAGTTCGACGTCGACCTCGTGCACGAGTTCTTCCAGGGCTTCGTCAATCACGCGCAGGTGACGCTCCACGTCGACAACCTGCGGGGCACGAACGCGCACCACCAGGCCGAGACCGTCTTCAAGGCGTTCGCCCGCGCACTGCGCATGGCCGTCGAGACCGACCCGCGCGCGGGGCGCGAGGTGCCTTCGACCAAGGGCACGCTCTAGGGCCCCGACGCGTTCCCGGTTTCCTGGCATGACCACGATCGCCGTCGTCGACTACGGCATGGGGAACCTCCGCTCGGTGTCGAAGGCGATCGAGCGGGTCGCCCCGGCGGCCCGGGTGCTGGTGACCGCCGACCCGGACACGGTCGAGGGCGCGGAACGCGTCGTGTTCCCCGGGCAGGGGGCGATGCCGGACTGCATGCGCGAGCTCGACCGTTTCGGCCTGCGCGAGGCCGTCCTGAGCGCGACGCGGACGAAGCCCCTGCTCGGCATCTGCATCGGGGCGCAGATGCTGTTCGAGTGGAGCGCGGAGGGCGACACCCCGGGTCTCGCCGTCTTCGGCGGCAAGGTCGTGCGCTTCCCCCCCGACCGGATGCACGCCGGGCCGGACGGGCCGCTCAAGGTGCCGCACATGGGGTGGAATCGCGTACGGCAGGCGACGCGCCACGCCCTCTGGCGGGGCATCCGCGACGCGGAGCGGTTCTACTTCTGCCACAGCTACTTCTTCCGGCCCGAGGAAAAAGCCCTGGAGAGCGGCGCCACCGAGTACGGGGTCCCCTTTACCTCCGCGGTGGCGAGGGATAACATCTTCGCGGTACAGTTCCACCCCGAGAAGAGCCACGCTGCGGGATTGCAGCTTCTCGCGAACTTCGTATCCTGGGTGCCCTGACGCGAGCCAGCACGCCGGGGACCGCGCTTCCGTGTCCGCCTCCTAATCCACCCCCGCCCACGATCTAGACCGTCGGCGCGTCCGCGCCGCCCGCATCGTCGCCCAACCCGATTCCCGCCTCGCCCAGCGATGGTCATCATCCCGGCGATCGACGTCAAAGACGGCCGCTGCGTGCGCCTGAAGCAGGGCGACATGACGGACGCGACCGTCTATTCCGAGGACCCGGTCGCCGTGGCGAAGCACTGGCTCGCCCAGGGTGCGCGCCGGCTGCACGTGGTCGACCTGAACGGCGCCGCCGCCGGACGCCCGAAGCACGAGACGGTGATTCGCGAGATCGTGAAGGCGCTCGACGGCAAGGTCCCGGTGCAGCTCGGCGGCGGCATCCGCGATCTCGACACCATCGAGAAGTACCTCGACTACGGGGTCGCCTACGTGATCATCGGCACCGCGGCGGTCAAGAACCCGGGGTTCCTGTCGGACGCGTGCACCGCCTTCTCCGGGCACGTCCTGGTCGCGCTCGACGCCAAGGACGGGAAGATCGCGGTCGAGGGCTGGTCGAAGCTGACGGGCCACGGCGCGATCGACCTCGCGAAGAAGTTCGAGGACTACGGCGTCGAGGCGGTCATCTACACCGACATCGGGCGCGACGGGATGCTCACGGGCGTGAACGTGGACGCGACGATGCGCCTCGCGCGCGAGCTCCGCACGCCGGTGATCGCGAGCGGCGGCCTCGCCAACCTGAACGAGGTGAAGGCGCTCTGCGCCATCGAGTCGGAAGGCATCATGGGCGTGATCACCGGCCGCGCGCTCTACCAGGGGACGCTCGACCTCAAGCAGGCGCAAGCCGAGGCGGACAAGCTGAGCGGCAAGGGCGACAACGGGTGAGGGGCTGCGAAACCCGTTCCCCCGCGCATCATTCCGTCATGTCTCTCGCCAAACGCATCATCCCCTGCCTCGACGTCACCGCCGGCCGGGTCGTCAAGGGGGTGAACTTCGTCAACCTGCGCGACGCGGGCGACCCGGTGGAGATCGCCCGGCGCTACGACGAGCAGGGCGCCGACGAGCTCGCCTTCCTCGACATCACGGCGAGCTCGGACCAGCGCGACACGATCGTGCACGTCGTCGAAAGCGTCGCGGCGCAGGTGTTCATCCCGCTCACCGTCGGCGGCGGCGTGCGCAGCGCGCAGGACGTCCGGCGGTTGCTGAACGCCGGCGCCGACAAGGTGTCGATCAACACCGCGGCGGTGCAGGATCCGGGGGTCGTGGAGGACGCGGCGGGGCGGTTCGGCGCGCAGTGCATCGTGGTCGCGATCGACGCCAAGCGCAGCGGCGGCCGCTGGGAGGTGTTCACGCACGGCGGCCGCCGGGCGACCGGGCTCGACGCCGTCGAGTGGGCGCGGCGCATGCAGGCGGCCGGGGCCGGCGAGATCCTGCTGACCAGCATGGATCGCGACGGCACGCGGGCGGGCTTCGACCTCGCCCTCACGCGCGCGGTCGCGGAGAGCGTCGATGTGCCGGTGATCGCGAGCGGGGGGGTCGGCAACCTCGAGCACCTCGCGGCCGGGGTGCTCGAGGGCAAGGCGGACGCGGTGCTCGCGGCGAGCATCTTCCACTACGGCGAGTACACCGTACGGCAGGCGAAGGAGCTGATGGCCGCGCGCGGCATCGAGGTGAGGCTGTGACGGGGGCGGACTGGCTGGATCAGGTCAAGTGGGACGAGCGCGGGCTCGTACCGGTCATCGCCCAGGAACTGGCGACCGGGCGCGTGCTCATGCTCGCCTGGATGGACCGCGACGCGCTCACGCGCACCGCCGAAACGGGGGAGGCGGTGTATTACTCCCGGTCGCGCGAGCGGTTGTGGCGCAAGGGCGAGGAGTCGGGCCACATCCAGCGCGTTAGGGAGATCCGTATGGACTGCGACAACGACGTCGTCCTGCTCAAAGTCGAGCAGGCGGGCGGCATCGCCTGCCACACCGGCCGGCCGAGCTGCTTCTTCCAGCAGCTCGTCGGGGGGCGCTGGGTAACCGTCGAGGCGGTCGTCAAGGACCCGCGGGAGATTTACCCCAGATGAGCGACATCCTCGACCGGTTGGCGGAGGTCATCGAGAGCCGTAAGGGCGCGGATCCGCAGACCTCGTACGTCGCCCGCCTCTTCGCCCGCGGCGAGGATGCGGTCCTCAAGAAGCTCGGCGAGGAGGCGACCGAGGCGGTAATGGCCGGCAAGACCGGCGACCGCCTGCGGATCGTCGGCGAGATGGCCGACCTCTGGTTCCACTGCCTCGTCGCGCTCGCGTATTACGGCCTGAAGCCGACCGATGTGCTGATGGAACTTCGGCGCCGCGAGGGGATCTCTGGAATAGACGAAAAGGCGGCGCGTACGTCCGGCCTCAGAACTGAGGCCGGGGAGGAGTGACCCGTGCGTAAGCACGGGTCGCGAAGCGCCGCCTTTCAGTGGCGACTAACCTTAGGTTAGGTCGGAACTAGAAGGACGGCCGCGGGATCGAGGCCGAGAAGGAATAGGGAGCGCGAGATGGCCGAGGCGACGACGCCCGAGAACTGCATCTTCTGCAAGATCGTGCGCGGCGAGATCCCGTCGCAGAAGGCCTATGAGGACGACGCCGTCCTCGCCTTCCACGACGTCCGTCCCGTCGCGCCGGTCCACCTGCTGCTCATCCCGAAGACCCACGTGCCGTCGCTCTACGAGTGCGAGCCCGGCCACGCCCCGATCCTGGGGAAGCTGCTGGCGCTCGCGCCGCGGCTCGCCCGTGAGCATGGCGCGACCGACGGCTTCCGGACGATCATCAATACCGGTCGGGTCGGGCGGCAGGAGGTGTATCATTTGCACATTCACGTGATCGGCGGTCCGGCGGTTCTCGGTCCGATGATCGCGAGGCAGTGAGAGGAATCGCCATGGGATCGTTCAGCATCTGGCACTGGCTGATCGTGTTGCTCATCATCGTGCTGGTCTTCGGCACGAAGAAGTTGCGCAACATCGGCTCCGACCTCGGCAACGCGGTGAAGGGCTTCAAGGACGGCATCAAGGGCGCGGCCGAGAGCGCCGCGAACGGGGGAGGCGGCACGCCTCCCCAGGTGACCGGCCAGACCATCGAGGGCGAGGTCAAGAAGGAGCAGAGCACCAAGGCCTGACGCGCCCCGCCGGCGTTGGGCTGCCGAACGAGATGCCGGGGTGACCCGGCGTCTTTTTTTCAGCGCCCGGTCTGAGGGGGCAGCGAAGCTCGAGCGGGGGAGTTCACCCCACGTATGTTCGACATCGGTTTCTCCGAGCTCCTGGTCATCGCGGTGGTTGCGCTGCTCGTGATCGGACCTGAGCGGCTGCCCAAAGTCGCCCGGACGGCCGGCCACCTGTTCGGCCGGCTGCAGCGTTACGTGAACGACGTCAAAGCCGACATCCAGCGCGAGATGGAGCTCGACGAGCTCCGGAAGCTGCGCTCGCAGTTCGAGGACGCGGCGCGCTCGGTCCAGGACTCGGTCCACGAGGTCGACAAGGAAGTGCGCGCGGTCGGGGACGATCTCGACAAGGCCGTGGCCGGCGCGACCGCCGATCCCGCCGCCGCCGAGACCGGCGCGCTCCCCCCGCCAAGCGGCGCCCCGGCCGACGGCCCGAAGACCGAAGCGAAGGTCTGATTCACCCGGGTGCCCATGTCCGTGCAGCAGGACACGTTCATCTCGCATCTCGTCGAGCTGCGCGACCGGCTCCTCCGGACGCTGCTCGTGGTGGGGCTCGTCTTCGTCGGCCTGTTCCTCTACCCGGGCTCCGGCCCGATCTACGACTACCTCGCGGCGCCGCTCACGCAGGCCTTGCCCGAGGGGACGAAGATGATCGCCACCGGGGTGATCACGCCATTCCTGGTGCCGGTGAAGGTCACCGTCTGGGTGGCGCTGATCGTGGCGCTCCCGTACGTGCTCTACCAGGCCTGGGCGTTCGTCGCGCCCGGCCTCTACGTGCACGAGAAGCGGCTCGTCCTGCCCCTGGTCGTCGCGAGCACGGTCCTGTTCGTCGCGGGGATCGCGTTCTGCTACTACTTCGTCTTCGGCAAGGTGTTCGCGTTCATCAACAGCTTCGCTCCGGAGAGCATCACCCCCGCGCCGGACATCGAGGCGTACTTCAGCTTCGTGCTGACGATGTTTCTCGCGTTCGGGGTGACCTTCGAGATCCCGGTCATCGTCGTAGTGCTCGCGCGGGCCGGGATCGTGACCGTCGAGCAGATGAGAGCTGCCCGCCCCTACGTGATCGTCGGGGCGTTCGTCATCGCGGCGATCGTCACGCCACCCGACGTGCTGTCGCAGGTCCTGCTCGCCGGCCCGATGTGCGTGCTCTACGAGGTCGGGCTGCTGTTCGCCCGGTTCGTGGCGAAGAAGCCCGGCGAATCCGACTGGAAGGCCCCGAGCGACGCGGAGATGGAGCGCGAGCTGGATCGGTGAGCGGGGAGTGGGTTAACCCGTCACCTCACCGGGGCCGTCGCGGGAGCTGCGGGCGTTTGGCGACCGTGACCTGCACCTCCAGCGCCTTCTGATCGCGGCGCAGCTTCAGCGTCGCCTGGCTGCCCGGCTTGAGCTCGGCGACGGCGTCGAGCATCGCCGGCGCGTCGGGGGTCGGCATCGCGTTGACCGCGACCAGCACGTCGCCGGGCTTGACGCCCGCCTTCTCGGCCGGCCCGTTCCGCTCGACGCCGGCGATCAGCACGCCGAGCATCTTGGACGGCTTGAACGACTCGGCGAGCTCGGGCGTCAGGTCCTGCGCCTGCACGCCGATGTACCCGCGGGTCACGGTGCCCTGGGCGACGATCTGTTCCATCACCGAGCGCGCCGTCGACACCGGGATCGCAAAGCCGATCCCGAGCGAACCGCCGCTCATCGTGCGCGAGAAGATCGCGGTGTTGATGCCGACGAGGTTGCCCGAGGTGTCGACGAGCGCCCCGCCGGAGTTGCCGGGGTTGATCGAGGCGTCGGTCTGGATGAAGTTCTCGTAGGTGTTGAGGTTGAGCCCGCGCCGCCCGAGCGCCGACACGATGCCCATCGTCACGGTCTGTCCGACGCCGAACGGGTTGCCGATCGCGAGCACGACGTCGCCGATCTGGACCGTCTCGAGGTTGCCGAGCGTGATCGCCGGCAGATCGTCGCGGTCGACCTTGAGCACCGCGAGGTCGGTCTCGGGGTCGGCGCCGACGATCTTCGCCTTCAGCCGCGTCTGGCCGTCGGCGAGCAGCACCTCGATCTCGTCCATCCCCTCGACGACGTGGTTGTTGGTCAGGAGGTAGCCCCTGGGGCTGACGATCACGCCCGAGCCCAGGCTCGAGGCGCGCCGTGGCTCGTCGAGCATGTCGCCGAAGAACCGGCGGAACGCCGGATCGTCGCCGAACGGGTGGCGCGCGCCCCGGACCGTGCGCGCCGTGAAGATGTACACCACCGCTGGCGCGGCCTTCGCGACCGCCTCGTTGTACGAGCCGGCCTTCGCGACGGCGCGCCCGGTGAGCGGCGCCTGGCTCACCACCACCGGCGTGGCGCTCTCGCGCGTCGCGAGCCATTCGGGCCTGAGCGTGGTGACGACGAACAGCACGCCGACCGCGATCGTCGCGGCCTGGGCGAAGATCAGCCAGAGCCTCTTTAGCGTCATGCGCGTTACGGTGCGGCCCGCGTCATTACGATGCGGGCGGGGATGGAATCGGAGCGAGACCGGCGATGAAACGTGACGAGCCGGCGCGTTACCTCGACCAGTTGCTGGACGCCTCCCGTGTCCGCGATTATTGCCCAAACGCGCTCGGCGAGCATCTCGCGCGGACGTTCGGGCTCAGGCATCGGTTCATCGACATCGCCAGCCCCGTCTAGCCGGGCGCGGCCCCACGGGCCCGCACCCTCAGATCCGGGGCAACGCGTTTTGTTACGTGTCTTCAAAGACTTACGCGAGAAAACTTTCAATCGTCGGCGGCGTTCGGCTATAATCCGCCGGCTTTTCCTCCAGCACCCTCCAAAGAACGAATAACGGAGCCTCTCCCCTCATGAGCAACCCTTCGGAAGCGACGTTGCCGCCTGGTGCTGCCGGCGGCGATGAAGTGGACGAGGCTCGCCGCAAGCTGCTGCTCGCCACCTGCATCGCCGGCGGCGCCGCGACCGGGGCCGCCGCCTGGCCCTTCCTCGCGAGCATGGAGCCCTCGGAGCGCGCCAAGGCGCTCGGCGCGCCGGTCGAGGCCGACATCTCCAACCTCGAGCCGGGCCAGCAGACGATCGTCGAGTGGCAGGGGAAGCCCGTCTGGATCGTCCGCCGCACGAAGGAGATGATGGCGAGCCTCAAGAAGGACGAGGCGAAGCTCGCCGATCCCCAGTCGAAGAAGAAGATGCAGCCCGACTATGCCCGGAACGAGTGGCGGGCGCGCGAGGACAAGAAGGACGTGCTGGTGGTGGTCGGCATCTGCACGCATCTCGGCTGCTCGCCGACATCCAAGTTCGCGCCGGGCGATCCGAGCATGGGCGCTGACTGGCCGGGCGGCTTCTTCTGCCCATGCCACGGGTCGAAGTTCGATCTCGCGGGCCGGGTCTACGCGAACTTCCCGGCGCCGGACAACCTGGAGGTCCCCAAGTACCGGTACCTGTCGGACTCGAAGCTCCTGATCGGCGACGACAAGGCCTGAAGACAATGGCGAACGCGACCACCACAACCAGGTCGAACTGGGCGCGCGAGCTCTTCGAGTGGGTCGACGCGCGCTTTCCGCTCTCGGTGCTGTGGAAGGAGCACCTGTCCGAGTACTACGCGCCGAAGAACTTCAACTTCTGGTACTACTTCGGCTCGCTTTCGCTGCTGGTGCTGGTGCTGCAGATCATCACCGGCATCTTCCTCACCATGAACTACAAGCCCGACGCGACCCTCGCGTTCGCCTCGGTCGAGTACATCATGCGCGAGGTGCCGTGGGGCTGGCTGATCCGGTACCTCCACTCGACCGGCGCCTCGGCGTTCTTCATCTGCATCTACCTCCACATGTTCCGCGCGCTGCTGTACGGCTCGTACCGCAAGCCGCGCGAGCTCGTCTGGCTGGTGGGCGTCCTCATCTTCCTGAGCCTGATGGCCGAGACGTTCTTCGGCTACCTGCTGCCGTGGGGCCAGATGTCGTACTGGGGCGCGCAGGTGATCGTGAACCTGTTCGGCGCGATCCCGTTCGTCGGCGAGGACCTCGCGATCTGGATCCGGGGCGACTACGTGATCTCGGACGCGACGCTGAACCGGTTCTTCGCGCTGCACGTCGCCGCGCTGCCGCTGGTGCTGCTCGGGCTCGTCGCGGTGCACATCCTCGCCCTGCACGACGAGCACGTCGGCTCCAACAACCCCGACGGGATCGAGATCAAGCAGAACAAGGATCCGGTGACCGGCATCCCGCGCGACGCGATCCCGTTCCACCCCTATTACACGGTGAAGGACATCTTCGGGGCGATGGTGTTTCTCCTCGTATTCTCGGTGATCATGTTCTTCGCGCCCGAGATGGGCGGCTACTTCCTGGAGCACAACAACTTCATCCCGGCGGACCCGCTGAAGACCCCGCCGCACATCGCGCCGGTCTGGTACTTCACGCCGTACTACTCGGTGCTGCGCGCGACGACCGACGAGCTGAAGTGGGTGATCGGGATCGCGGTGCTCATCTTCATGCTCTGGGCATTGGTCCGGCACAGCCGCAACACGGCGCGCATGATGCTGCTCGGGGTCGGCGTCGTGGTGCTCGCGTTGCTCGTCGTGCTCGAGGCGAAGGTCTGGGGTGTGCTCCTGATGGGCGCCTCCGTGGTGATCTTCGCGTTCCTGCCGTGGCTCGATCGTTCGCCGGTCAAGTCGATCCGCTACAAGGGCTGGATGTACAAGCTCGCGCTCACCGTGTTCGTGATCGCCTTCATCGTCCTCGGGTATCTCGGCATGCAGGTGCCCACGCCGACGGCCACCCGCATCGCGCAGGTCAGCACTATCGCCTACTTCGCGTTCTTCCTGCTGATGCCGTGGTACACGGCGATCGACAGGACCAAGCCGCCGCCGGAGAGGCTGACGTGAACGTGAAGCGGATCCTTGCCGCGCTCGCCGCGGCTGCGCTCGCCGCGGGCGCCTCCCCGGCCCGGGCCGCCGAGGGCGCGAAGCTCGACGACATCGAAGCTAACCTGACCGACGTCGCGAGCCTCCAGTCGGGCGCGCGCACCTTCGTCAACTACTGCCTCAACTGCCACAGCGCGTCGCTCGTGCGCTACAACGCGCTGCGGCAGATCGACCTCACCGAGGAGCAGATCAAGGACAACCTGATGTTCACCGCCGAGAAGATCGGCATGCCGATGGCGATCGCGATGACCGCGAGGGACGCGAAGAGCTGGTTCGGCACGGTGCCGCCAGACTTGTCGGTGATCGCGCGCGCCCGCGGCGCCGACTGGCTGTACACCTACCTCCGGACGTTCTACCGGGATGCGTCCACCCCGACCGGCTGGAACAACATGGTGTACCCGAGCGTCGGCATGCCGCACGTCCTGTGGAAGCTGCAGGGCGAGCAGGTCCTGAAGGAGGTGCCGGCGACGACCCGGGACGGCAGGCCGGTGATCGGCGAGGACGGCCAGCCGCGCAAGCTCGCGAAGCTCGAGCCGCTCGTGCCCGGCCGCCAGTCGACCGCAGAGTACGACCAGACCGTCTACGACCTCGTGAACTTCCTGGTCTGGATGGGCGAGCCGAACCAGCTCGAGCGCAAGCGCCTCGGCGTCTGGGTGCTGTTCGGGCTGACGGTGCTGGTCTTCCTGACCTACTTCCTGAAGCTCGCCTACTGGAAGAACGTGCACTGAGCCTCCACATACGTCACGCGCGCGGCGACGCCCCTAGCCAGTCCCCCGGGTGCGCTGCGTGCTCTAGTTGGCCCCGCCCGCGCGGGGCGCGAGGGAACAGCCCCATGATGAACCTCTACTCCGGAACGACGTGCCCGTTTTCGCAGCGCTGCCGCATCGTGCTGTACGAGAAGGGCATGGACTTCCAGATCATCGACGTCGACATGTACAACAAGCCGGAAGACATCGCGGTGATGAACCCGTACAACCGCCTTCCGGTGCTGGTCGAGCGCGACCTCATCCTGTACGAGGCGAACATCATCAACGAGTACATCGACGAGCGCTTCCCGCACCCGCAGCTGATGCCGGCCGACCCGGTCATGCGCGCGCGGGCGCGGCTGTTCCTGTTCAACTTCGAGGTCGAGCTCTTCACCCAGATCGACGCGCTCGAGGGCGGCAACGCCAGGGTGCAGGAGAAGTCCCGGAGCCATGTCGCCGACCGGCTCACCGAGCTCGCGCCGGTGTTCACGAAGCAGAAGTACATGCTCGGCGACGAGTTCTCGATGCTCGACGTCGCGATCAGCCCGCTCCTCTGGCGGCTCGACTACTACGGGGTGTCGCTGCCGCGGTCGGCGGCGCCGCTCGCGAAGTACGCCGAGCGGCTGTTCAGCCGGCCGGCGTTCATCGACGCGCTCACGCCCTCCGAGAAGGTGATGCGCAAGTAACCGCGGCGCAACCCGGGATCCGGACCGAGACATCTTTCCGCGCCTTCGCCGGCCGCCCAGGCGTACACTCGACCCGCATGGCGGACCCCGCCCCGACCAAGCCCTACCTGCTCCGCGCCCTCTACGAGTGGTGCGTCGACAGCGGCTACACGCCCTACGTCTCGGTCGTGGTCGACGCCGACACCCGCGTGCCGCAGGAGTACGTCCGCAACGGCGAGATCGTGCTGAACATCGGCCCGCTCGCCGCGCATCGCCTGCGGATGGGGAACGAGTTCATCGAGTTCTCCGCCCGGTTCGGCGGCGTGCCCAAGGAGCTCGTGATCCCGGTGGGGCAGGTCGCGGCGATCTACGCGCGCGAGAACGGCCACGGCATGTCCTTCGAGATGGAGCGCCCGGCGACGCCGTGGGAGGCGAGCGGGGAGGCGCTCTCGCGCCGGGACCCCGCCGCGCCCGACCCGCCGTCGGCCCCCGGCGGAGCCAAGCCAAACCTCCGCGTCATCAAGTGACCTCGCGTCGCGCCCGCTCGCGCGGGCAGCGAGGTCATCCCGGCTCGTGGCTCGCACCCTGATCGTCAACGGCAAGCCGCACGAGGTCGCGGCTGCGCCCGACACACCGCTCCTCTACGTGCTGCGCAACGAGCTCGGCCTGCACGGCCCGAAGTTCGGCTGCGGGCTCGCGCAGTGCGGCGCCTGCACGGTGCACGTCGGCGACAAGGCGACCCGCTCGTGCGCAGTCCCGGTCGGGACGGTCGAGGCGCCGGTGACGACGATCGAGGGGCTCGGCACGCCCGAGCGCCCGCACCCGCTGCAGGCGGCGTTCATCGCTGAGCAGGCCGCGCAATGCGGCTATTGCACGAGCGGCATGGTGATGACCGCGGCGGCCCTCCTGAAGGAGGTCGCGCGGCCGACCGACGCCCAGCTTCGCGCCGCGCTCGACGGCAACCTCTGCCGCTGCGGCGCGCACCTTCGCATCCTGCGGGCCGTGCGCCGCGCAGTGCGAGCCGCGACATGAACCGGTCGCGCCGCGCGTTTCTGCGGCGCTCCGGCGCGCTCGTCGTGTCGTTCGGCCTCCCGATCGAGGCCCTCGCGCAGGCCGGCCTGCCGCCGACCCGGGACCTCGATGCCTGGCTGGCGATCGCCACGGATGGCCACGTCACCGCGTTCTGCGGCAAGGTCGAGCTCGGCACCGGCATCGAGACCGCGATCGCGCAGCTCGTCGCCGAGGAGCTCGAGGTCGCGGTCGGGCAGATCAGCCTGGTCATGGGCGATACCGAGCGCTGCCCCGACCAGGGACCGACGGTCGGCAGCGGCACGCTCCAGGGTGCCGGACCGCAGATCCGCCAGGCCGCGGCCGACGCGCGGCAGACGCTGCTCAGCATGGCGGCGGTCCGGCTGGGCGTCCCCGTCGCCAACCTCGCCGCCAAGGACGGCGTCGTGACCGGCCCCGGCGGCCGGCGCGTCAGCTACGCCGAGCTCGTCGGCGGCGGACGTCTCGACGCGAAGCTCGCGATGCGCGGACGGCTCAAGCCGCCCGCGGCAATGACCGTGATCGGCAAGCCGATTCCCCGCGTCGATTTGCCCGGCAAGGTCTACGGGACGCACCCGTACATCCAGAACCTGGGCGTGCCGCGCATGCTGCACGGCCGCGTCGTCCGATCCCCGCGCGCGGGGGCGACCGTCGCCGCAGTGGACGCATCCTCGGTCGCGGGGCTCCCGGGCAACGTGCGCGTCGTCGGGCTGGGGAACTTCGTCGGCGTCGTCGCCGAGCGCGAGGAGCAGGCAATCGCGGCCGCAGCGGCGCTCCAGGTGACCTGGCAGGGCGGCGCCGAGCTGCCCGGGGCGGCAGCCCTGCCCGCGGCGCTCAAGACCGCGCTG
>Ga0209853_1000247_pt1 | contig 15028 bp, 11 predicted proteins | sample GWRWS1_30_40_FD_187224 | JGI IMG/M metagenome (GOLD analysis project Ga0209853, IMG submission 187224) | Riverbed sediment microbial communities from areas with vegetation nearby in Columbia River, Washington, USA - GW-RW S1_30_40 (SPAdes)... | ecosystem: Environmental > Aquatic > Freshwater >...
CCGGCGTACTGGCAAAGGTAATCGCCAGGACAATATTCACTGCAGAGGCCCCCACCGTGGCAATGATCAGGACATAGAGGACCAACACTGGAAACGACAGCACGATATCGCTGAAGCGGGAGAGGAGCGCATCGACCCAACCACGTTTTTGAACCTCTCCAGCTAACCCTAGGTCTAGCTGGAGATTCTGTACCCAAGGTACGCAGCCAGTTCCTGACTACGGTTGCTATAAAGCCACAACCAGGCGAGAATGACGGACCAGACATGCTGTATCCCCCAGATCAACAGGACTAACGCGGCATTGACATCGCGGTGACAGCTCGCCCCACAAGGGCAGGCATGCCAGCGGTCGTCCAACCGTTTTTTCACGACCGTCCAACAGGCATGACACCGTTGCGACGGTTTGAGTTGACGCGTGGGAGCCTCAGCATACAGGACACCAGCTTCTGCCGCTTTGTACCGCAGGATGCTGAGAAATTGCGCTGGTGCGCCATCCAGAATCGCCTTGTTCAGTCCCGCCTTCGCCGCTGCCCCGTTGGGCTGATACTGCCCTGTGGTAGTATCCTGCTTAGGCTTGGGGCGTTTCGTCATGTTCTTCACATGCAGCGTTTCCGTAAAGACGGTCCCCGCTGCGGCAATGAGCTTCGCCGACTCTTTATGATGAAAGTCCAAACGTTGCCTGGCGATCTTGGCATGCACACGTGCGACCCGTCTGTTGGCCAGCCGCCAGGCACGCGAGAACTTGTGCTTGGTATCACGGGCACGATACGCGTCTTTGAGACCCTCTTCATCCCAGCTGAGGAAGCGCGGGTTCTCTATGCGTTGCGGGCGGCCATCGTCAGCGACAACCGTGGCAAACGTCGCGATGCCCCAATCAAACGCCAGGCTCGCCTCGCCCCGCGTCCGCTCAGGATGACAAGCGAGGACAATCGACGCATACCACTTCCCGTGGCGATACGTGATGTCGCACGTTTTCGGCTCTCCCATGGTGCGGGCATCCCCTCGGATACGGATATGCCCAACACCCGCCAGCCGCAGACGGCCATGGTGCATGCCCTCACGAGGCAACAAACGCCAGCCATCGCCATGCGTGGGATAACTCCAGCCCTTAAACCGTTGGCGCGACTTGAAGCGCGGATAGCCTGGCGTCTCGCCTGTTCGCAGGCGCCGAAAGAACGCCTCAAACGCTCGTGCCACGCGTTTGAGCGTGTGCTGAGCTGCTTGCGCGGGCAGTGGCGTCTCTTCCTGTTGCCTGAGCACAGTCAAGTCACGACACTGCTCAGCAAAGGTGAGCGTGGTGCGTTGCCGCTTCCAGGCGGCACGACGCTGCTCCAAGGCGGCATTGTACAGACAGCGGTGGGCTTCCCGCTGGGCCTGCAAGGCCGCTTCTTGTGCGGACGTCGGGTACAAACGATAGGTGGTCCGGCGATTGACAGTTTCCATAACCTTAAGTATAACTTAGTTATGGAAAATAAACAACAGCTAAAGACCTTATATCATTGTGTTTACAATCTTCACTTTCACTTAGTTATCGTCACGAAGTACCGCCGCAAGTGTTTGACAGCCGCGATGCGTGAGCACCTGCAGGGGACGTTTGCGGCACTCCTGGGAAAATGGGGTGGCACGCTCGTGGAGTGCCATGGCGAAGCAGATCATATGCATCTCCTCATCGAACTGCCGCCGACGGTGCTCATGTCCACCTGCGTCAATAACCTGAAGACCGTTTCGTCTAGGCTCTTGCGGAAAGCCTATGCTCAGGAGTTGGCCCGCTGGTACCGCAAGCCAGTGCTCTGGAGTCGGTCGTATTGTGTGCTCAGTTGTGGCGGCGCACCGCTCAGTGTGCTCCGTCAGTACATCGAACAACAAGGGGATGGTGCCTCCTAGCGGAGGCACGCGTGCTTCACCCCCAGCTAAGCACTCCGCGCTCTAGCTGGAGCACTGCACGCGAGGCCTGGTAGGGATCGTTAATTAAAATGCCATCGCCTGGTTGCACATGCTCAGCCCCATAGGTCTGGATGGCACAGGGCACGATGTGCGCCAGCGACCCCAGGTGCGAGGGCTGGGCAAACGCCTGGGCGATCGTGCGGAGCTCCCGATCGAAGAAGGCGCACGAGAAATCTCCACGCGTCTTGATATTGGTGGAATAGGCGGCCCGGCGTAAGGTAGCGCCCATCTCTTCGGTGATCGCCAACAAAGCATTGCGGAGCACCTCAAAACGTACCGGATCAATACCTGCCGGGAAGGCACTGATCGACTGCGGCGGCGTATCAAGCACAGCTTGCGATGTCATGCATGGTCCTCGTGATGGCTGCGAGCTTCGTGGCGCAGCACTTAGACAAAAATATCCAATGGGAGAAAAGCTGACACGACCACATTAGGGACATCCACCAGCTCACTGATATGCAGGTTAACCGCCACACTCGTCAACGCATAGGCTTGCTCGCGACTGTAGCCACGCTCTGCCACCAGGTGATCGATCATGTTAAACAGGGCGTCCTTGGCAGCGAGCGTCACGTCTTCGGATTCGTTGCGGTCCTCGCGCGTGATCGGCATACCAGTCGTTGCAAAGAAACGCTGCGGCAGCGACGCCCGTGGATCAGCCACCGTGCGCTCAAACTGCGGCCGGCGAATGCCGCGCTGGGTGGCGACGCCCTTACGCAAGCCAAAGTGCACCGTGAGGGTTGCACCCATCTCCACCGCCGTGCCACAGCTCTCGCCATCGCCCTGGGCGAAGTGGCTGTCGCCAGCGGAAAACAGGGCTCCAGCCACCTCAACTGGCAAGAGCAGCGTAGTACCGGCCGTCAGTTGTTTGATGTCAAAATTGCCCCCTGTCTCACGCGGCGGGATAGTACGCAAGGCCTCGCTGGCGATGGGTTCTGTGCTCGGCACTGCCCCCTGCGCGAGCGGCGGCAGGACGGCGCCACCACGGCGCAACAGCTCGTCCTCGCGCGCTGCCATGCGGGCGCGAGAGGCACGAGACGGCGCTACGCCCATGACCCCCATGAAGGCCCCAGCAGGAATACGCACACCGGGGAGATCAGGAGACACGGCTGCGGCCCCGTCAATTGTCCATTTGACCAGGAAGGGCGTAGGAAAAAAGTCCCGCAGAAAACCAAAGCCCGGGATGATCGTCGTGAACCCAAACGGTTGGGGCGTGATGTCAACGATGTGCACTTCGAGGAGGTCCCCAGGCTCTGCCCCATGGACAAATACTGGCCCAGTCAGGGGGTGGACGAGATTGAGATCAACGCGGTCCAGATCCGCGCCCGTCGTCGCCGGTGTAATGGCGCCATCGAGCGCATCACGCGTTTCTAATACCACCGTGTCGCCCGGCTCAACGCGTAGCACAGGTGGGATGTCCGGATGCCAGCGGTTATGCCCCGTGCGGGGTTCCTCGTGCAGACGTTTGCTCCGATCAATGCGGATTGTCTGTGTAGCCATGGCGACGTCCTTTCTCCAGAGTGTTGCTGGGAGGGGAGCATACGCGCCGCGTCAGCGGGTGTCAACATCCTGGGCGGTTGTCACTGCTAGCTGATGGCCGCCGGCTGCCTGTTTAGGTTCAGAGATAGAGCAGGCGCAGCGCGGCGACGAGCACAGGTCGCAAGAGCGGCTCGAACAGGTACCAGGCCACAAGGATCCCGAAGCCACGCAGCAGAGGATGCTGCAGCAGGTTTTGGTAGGAGGCTACCTGCTCTTTGCGTAAGAAGAGCAACACCGCACCGCTGCCATCCAGCGGTGGTACTGGAAGCAAGTTAAACACTGCCAGTATCAAGTTGAGTGTGAAGAGCATACTGAGTAACACAGCAACGCTTGTCCAGTACCCTGGGTTGGTCCCAGTGGCCAGCCGGGTGAAGGCAAAGTGTCCTGGAACTTCCAAGTATCCCAGGCTCATGCCGAGGCGCAAGACGAGTCCTGCCGCGGCCACCAGCAGCAAATTTGCACCCGGTCCTGCCAGGGACATCCAGGCCGCCCGGCGTGGATAGCGACGCGTCCACATGGGGTCATACGGGGTACTCGCAAAGCCAAAGGGCCACCCAAACATCAGCACCGATATCAGGGGCAGCACCACCATACCCCAGGGTTCACGCCGGATATGGGGCCGCGGATCAAGGGAGACCTGGCCGCCCTCGTAGGCGGTGAGGTCGCCGCCCCGCTGTGCTACCCAGGCATGGGCGGCTTCATGGAAGGTGGTGGAAAACAGGAAAACAAAGTACCAGCCCAACGCTAGAAACAGCTCACCCATGCTATATCCCCTTGTCGACAGCAGTATCCCTCGTCTGCCTTATTGGTTGTAACACTGGGAGCTTGAGTCGCTCTATTGGGAGGAGAGCGTTCAATGCCAGAGACACTCTCCCCTAGAGCAACTCTACCATATCCTCTGCCAGGTGTGCAGCAATCGTCGACAGCATCTGGTACCATACATTGGCATGCCTTGTCGCGCGGTAGCAGGCAAAGTCAGGGTAGCAGAGAGAGGGTTGTTGAAGGAGGACTCCCATGCCAGCATCCATCCAAGCCTCAGCCATATCGCACGTCGCTCTTTGCGTCCGTAATCTCGAACGTTCGCTGCAGTTTTATCGCGACGGCCTGGGTTTTCAAGTGACCAAGGACGCAGTGCAAGACACCAGTCGGGGCGGTTTGCCCCACCTGTATCACGATCGCCACACGCAGCGACGCGTGGTGCACCTGCGCTACGGCGATGCGCAGTCTGTACCCTTCCTGGTGCTGACTGAGCACCCGGGCGATACGGTGAGTGGCACGCCGATCATGCTGGATCAGGTCGGCATTAGCCACGTCTCTTTTACCGTCCCCAACGTTGAAGCAGTCACGCAACGCCTGCTCGCCCAGGGGGCTCAGACCTGTGGACCAGCCGACGCCTTTCGCGACGCCCAGGGACACCTGCGCACGGTCTTTTTCCGCGATCCAGATGGCATCCTGGTGCAGTTCGACGAAGGCGGGGAAGGCTAGTGGGAGACGTGGCCGGACAACGTTATGATACGACGCTCAAAACCCTATTCCAGGCTCCACCACAGCAATTGCTGCGCTTGCTTGTCGGCGGACAGGCGCGTGAGATACTGACGGTCGAATATCCGACCGTGCGTATGCGGCGCCCAGACCTGGTTGTGCGCCTGACCGATGGCCGCCTGTACCATCTGGAACTCCAAAGTGACAACGATGCTGCCATGCCCTGGCGCATGCTCGAGTATTACGGGCTGCTGTACCAGCGTTATGGGCAGCAGCCCCTACAGCACGTGTTGTATGTGGGTGAGAGGCCGATGACGCTGGTAGCACAGATTGACCATGCTACACTCTTATTTGAGTACGAAGCGATAGACGTACGCACTCTGGATGGACAGCCACTCCTCCACAGCACAGTGCTCGAGGATAATATTCTGGCCCTGCTGTGCCGTGAGGGCGCCACCCGTGCCACCGTCCAGTACATCCTGGCACGCATCGCAAACTTATCTGGTACAGCCCAGACAGAGGCGTTGACGACGCTGCTGATTCTAGCGGGGCTCAGACATCTGCAGCCTCTCGTACGTGAGGAGACACAACAGATGGCCATTACACTCGATATCGAAAACAATCCGTTCCTGCGGGATATCTTTGAAGAAGGCCGCCAAGAAGGCCGCCAAGAAGGCCAGATCGAGGGAGAAAGGGCTTTGATACGTCGGCAGCTCGCACGCCGTTTCGGGGTGTTGCCAGCCTGGGCAGAGCAGCACATCGCTGCTGCAGATACGACGACCCTGGAGCAATGGGGGTTACGGCTGCTCGACGCAACCTCCTTGGAGGAGGTGTTCCGCACTCCTTAGGAGGCCACAGCAATGGTCTCCGGGGGAGTGCAGCGGGGAATCAATCCCTTTTGGGGGGTGGATTGCACATAGCGCGGTCAATTTTGCCGGCCCCAACAGAGCACGTGATGATGCTCCAGTGTCTTGTACTCACCGCACCTGATGTAAAAAGCTCTCCCAGACTTGCACAAAGCTATCGAGTTCCTCGCGTCCCATGGGCACGGAGATGTTGCCCACGACCTTATTGCCAACGTAGATACCGTTGTTCAGCAAGTGCAAGAATAGTTTCTGGCGCAGCACTGGGTCCTGGTTTTGGGCACTGCGATAGTCGGTCACAGGCTGCTCAGTACACTGGATGCCGAAGAATGATGCCACGCCCGTGACGCGGATCGGCACATTGTAGCTCCGCGCCATCTCATCAAGCTGATGCCGCAGAGCCGTGCCGTTGTCGTTCAGACGATCGTAGACCTCCGGCGTGAGCTGGCGCATGGTCGCCAGGCCCGCCTGCATGGTCATGGGGTTGGCATTAAACGTGCCCCCATGGGGAATGCCTGGAGATTGCCGGGTGGCATCAAAGGCGTCCATGATGTCGGCCCGGCCACCGAAGGCGCCTACAGGCAGTCCGCCACCAATAATTTTTCCCAGGCAGGTCAGGTCGGGAAGCACGTTAAACCACTGCTGGGCGCCTCCTGGGCTCATACGTAAGGTCTGCACTTCATCGAAGATAAGCAGCGTGTTCTGGCCGTCACACGCCTCGCGCAACGCCTCTAAAAACTCAGACTCAGCCGGGAGATAACCCACGCCCCCCATGGCCGGTTCCACGATCACCGCGGCCAACTCGTCGCGGTGCTGCGCCAGGATGCGTCGGGCTGCAGTAGCGTTGTTGAAGGGGAGTACGACGACATCAGCCAGCGTATTGGGGGTAATGCCACGCGAGCTGGGCACGGGCTGCGGGTCCTCGGCGCTTCCGGTATGGGTTGTGACGCTGATGCTAACGTGATCGCTGGTGCCGTGATAGCCGCCTTCGATCTTGGCAATTTTGGGTTTGCCGGTATAGGCGCGCGCCGCCCGCATGGCCAGCATCACGCCTTCTGTACCGCTATTGGTAAAGCGCAGGCGCTGCACTGAGGGCACGGTTGAGGTAAGCAATGTCGCCAGCTCTATCTCCGGGCCAGTAGGGTTAGCAAACGCCGAGCCTCGGGTGGCCTGGGCCATCACGGCGGCAGTCACCTGGGGGTTGCAGTGACCCAGAATGAGCGAGGTGGCGTTGTTGTAGAAATCGAGGCGGCGATTCCCGTCCAGATCATAGATGGCACACCCCTCGCCACGTTCGACATAGAACGGGAAAGGTGCAAAGTAGGCTGTCAGGCGGGAATTGCCTCCTGCCAGCACGTGTTGCGCCTCGGCAAAGCGCGCGGCTGAGCGTGGGTTCTGCCGGTGGTATGCTTCTAATTCAGCCGTATAGCTGTACTCCCGTGCTACCATAGCTGGGGCTCCTTGTTGGGGTTCTTGCCTCACGCGTCACTGCCCGGCATTGTGCACTGCCGGCGGGTGTCTGGCAATGCTTTTTGCTGGGAGGGACACACGGCTGCGTGCCCCTACGAGGCCTCTGTTATGATGAGCCAGGACACCAATGCATATCCTGGAAGAGAGCGGGAAAGATAGGAAGAGACTTGTAAGGTGATGCGGTTGTGCGCCGAGATCGTCTCGGTGGGCTGCTGAGCTACTATTCCCGGGAGGCGGCGTGACGCTCGGCGCTGTTTTTCTACGATAAGCGGTGGCGTCCCGGGCTCTTCCTCCCTACGCACACGCGACACGTGGAACGGGCCTTTTCATGACTTGCAGAAAGTATGGCCCCTATGTGCCTTCCTCATCTATTATGGACGATCTGACGCTCAAGTATTTCTGTAAGGTGCACGATAAGATTACAAATAGGAAAAGCGCACAACCAACATGTCAACCCTCTTGTGGGAGTGCTGTGCATGGTAGCCACGGTAGACATCAGCAGAGTATATCTCAACGAAGACGGTCCAAGTGTAATTACCTGTCACCATTGTGACGTACAGCATCCAATACATATGTCACAGTATCTGCACGAGTCTATAGGAAGGAAACTTGTACAAATCAAATGTAAGAATTGCCAAAGAATTTTTTATGTGAGATTCGATTGCAGAAGATATCCAAGAATACAAGTAGATTTTCTAGGAAAACTTGTACGACTCTATACACAAAAAGTGTTAGGGAATGTCAAGATAATCTCATTATCCATGGGGGGAATAGGTTTTATCATAAATAGTGATATAACAATAAACATTGGTGATGTATTTGACATACAATTCGTTCTCAACGATGACCGTCAATCCATTATTCGCGAAGAGATCACTATCAGACGGACCAATGGTCATTTTGTAGGAGCGGAGTTCTCCCACCAGGACAAGTATAAGTATGAACTCGATTTTTACATAAGCGATCATGGAGGGACATTCGAATAATCCTCCTCGGCTGGTGCAACCGATGGTAGAGGTCCTGCTGGTCCGGTGTACCCTCCCCCGGATGGCTCCCGACGGTGCCACGCTCATTAGCCGCAGGCCTCAGGTACACGACCAGCCGTTCTGAAAAAGGATGGATCCATTTCATTAAAACCTTTGCGACAGAGTCCATGCCCTAGCTTCCAAAAGAAAACTACGATATGATATTCAGTCTCGGCTGCCAGTGGTAGCATACGAGTCTACACAGTACACTTTACGAACTCTAGTTGAACACCACTTAAACGGGGTTTGGAATGGAGCTACAAAAAAAGTTTCTTGGTTGGATTGTTGTCTCCCATGGCTTCCGGGAGAATTGCCTAGATAACCTCTACATGCATGGTTCCCATACCCTACTCACTCACCTCATAAAACTAGCGATATTCGCTACTATCCTTTTGGCTGTGGCGCCTGCGTCTTATGGTCAAAGGCTCGTTGGATGCAACCCAATAAACGCCGATATCAGTCTGTTGGCTGTGGCTCCTGCACCTGAGGCTCAAAGACTCACACTGACTCCCTTTCTCTCCCTGGGCGAACGGTATGATGATAATATTTTTCAAACCTTCAGAAACAGAACAGACGATTTTATTACCCTCGTCTCCCCTGGGATATGCGCGAACTACGTCTCTACAGCTCCCACTCCTGACACAACGTTCCACCTCGACTATCAAGCCAACTTCGAGTCTTTTGCCAAACATTCGAGCGAAAACCACATTTCTCATCGAGGATCGCTCGGTTTTGTATCTCAGTTGACCCCATCGCTTTCTCTGAGAGTAACAGATACCCTGGTCATCACCGAAGAGTCGCGAGACAGGATAGACGTCATCAACCAGTTCGCAGGCTTACGACCTGCAAGTGAGCAGGGCCGTAGACGCACCGTCACAAATATCGCAGACAGCGCCCTAGATATCCAGCTCGGGACGAGGTCGACCCTCGGTCTGGTTTTCAATAGCATCGTCAATAATGTGGATATCCCCACTGAGGTGGATGAGACCAGCTATAGTGTTGGTGTCAATCTGGGGTATCTTACCGATGTGGCGCGAGGAAGCAAGGTGTCTCTGTCCTACCTGGTCACCCTCCACACGTTCCGAGAGAACGCACCTGTGACGCCTGGGAATGAAACTGCAGACTTCCAGGTACATGATGTAAAAGTCGGGTTTCGGCATGAGCTCACGCCTACGCTGTCAGGCAACGTTGCCATTGGCCCTTCCTTTATCACATCAAAGGATCCGCAGCTGGACGGAGACTCCGGTTTTGCGACTAACCTCGAGGTTACTAAGACATTCAGCATTGGGCGAGCGTCGCTGAATTATGCACGGAACTTTACCTCTGGCGGAGGCGCAGGAGGGGCTTCTATAACGGATATCCTGCGCCTAGCCTTCTTTGCTGAGATCACAGGCAAGCTCACGGCGGTTTTGGACAGCAGCTTCTCGCATTATAATTTTCGAAACATTACAGCAAGCCAAGTTGTGACAAACGGGGGGAATCGTTCTGTGTGGGCCATCCGCCCTGGCCTCACCTACCAAATTCTCCGCCCCTGGAGGCTCTCCGCTGCTTACGCCTATGAGCTGACCGACTTTGCCAAAGGGGGTTCTAACCTGAACATCGCTAACATAGGTGATCACCGCTTCACTTTTGCATCGCAATTTGCATTACGGCAGTGGCTATTGCTGGACCTCTCGTACCGTTATACAACACGCCAAGTAAGTAATGGAACACCTCTTCTGGGTGTTGAGCCCTTTTATCGTAACGAGGTTATCTTGAGGCTCACTGCTGCGCCAAGCTTTCTCTTTTAGCTCACTTCGTCTCCTCGGTCGTGTACCTGCCCAAAAACCTGATCCAGCAGGGTGCTGGTCACCGGCATATGGGGGGCTTCGATACCGCATACCATCCCGCTTTCTTGTCCTGCAACCATGGTCGTACGCGAGCGCCGTTGGCCGTTCCAGTGGTTGTGGTGATGTGGTCCGCAAAGCGACGTCATCTTTGGCCGAGCGCAAACACCCGCAAGCCTTTGCGCTGGCGACACCGGTGCAACAGGGTATGGAACGACGAGCGTCAGGCCTTACGGACAGCCTCCTAGGCAATCTTTAACCCAGGAAGCAAGCTCTCGCTGAACACCAATACTTGTTCGTCTTCGTGGAGGTCGCCGCCTTCGCCTACCAGGGTTACAAAATGCTTTGGCGCCTGGCGTTTGACTAACCACTGCCGTACCGCATCGCGTAGCTCGTCCGAGACATCACGGTAGCGGTCGCCAGTTCGACGTGTCAGTTGCATCCCTGCAAAGACAGCCGACTTCGGCAGCTCGCCTGCCCGGCGCACGAATGCGGGATCAGCATCGAGCTCCAGCAACCGCTGTGTCCAGGCTTCGACGGCTTCCACCGGTACCAACGTGTTGAGGGGTCCATACACAGGGACGCGCGTCCCCAGCCGTCCCAGCGCCCAGGCACTCGCCTCGCGCACCGCCTCGGACCCCTTGCGCAAACCGAGGTCAAACACCAGCTGTCCCAATTCGATTTTCAGGCCAATGTCCAGCAATTCCAGCGAGCCGAGCAGCCGCCAGACTTCGGCGAATTCGTTCGGCCCAAAACGGAGTTCGCCGCCCGACCCCATACCGGCCCGTGCCCGGCGCCCGCTTTGCTGCACCGCCAGTACAGACCACCGTGCGCGTAACGCCGCTATGAGCGGCTCGGCCAACGCCTTCTGCTGACCCGGCTCCAGCCCGCCGGCAATGCGGCGCCACAGGATCCACCACTCGGCCCGACACATCTCGTTGCGCGGATGCTGCCTGCGTCCCTGCAACAAGCGCCAGGTCTGCGCCACGCGCCAGTCATCCACCGCCATGCCGTAACCGGGCCGCAAGGCAAAGCCGGCTAGATTGAGCCACCGCGCTTCGTGCCCCGGGCTGAACTGCCAGCCCGCAACCACATCCATCTGTGCCTCCCAGAAGCGGCGCAGCACCGACGCCGGCCACGTCGTACGCTGCATCTTGGTGACCTGTTCCAAGCGTCTCATTAAACCTTCCGGCTCGGCGCCCGGCTTCGTAGAGGTAAACGTCTCGTGAATCAGCCGACCACAGGCATCCAGGGTCGACTCATCCAACACGTCCTCGACGGTTGCAGCGCCTGCCACACGGGGTGTCTCAACCACGCGGGTGCCAGCGGCGGCGCGCACATCGCATTGCAGCCGCCACTGCCGCCCCCCCGCGGCTTCGCGACACCACAGCTCAAGCGTACCGATTTCGTTGAGCTGAGCATGCAAGGTGACAGGAATCACCTCGGCCTTGCTCTGCCTTCTGCCCGAGGTCAACACGGTCCGAATTGGCGGCAGGGGCCGCAGCAGTTGCGAGTCAATGGGTACCAGGGTGCCTGGCGTATCGGCCGGGCGCAGGCTTGACGTGTACAGCGGAAACTCGACGGGCTGACGAATGCGCAGCTGAAAGTGGCGGTCGGCGAGCTCGACCATCTGCCCCTCTGCGATGCCTGCGGGCAGCAAGCACACCGCAGCGTGTCCTGCGGCTTCTGCCGCGCCCCCTTCGACGCCAATATAGTGCGCGCGTGCCAAGCCCCCGGCGATGCGCGTGCCATGACCGCGCCGTACCATGCCGTAATACGCTGCGCCATGCGCTACTGCCAGGTCTAGGCGATCGTTGCGCAGGACGAGCGGCTGCCACGTGTCGCCGGGGTCGGTCGCACCATACCATGAGGTCATCACGTCCAACAGCCGTTGCCGCAAGACAGGTGAGGCGAACAAACCGCCATTGAGCAGAATGACGTCAGGCCGTGCAGAAGCGCAACTATCTCCTTCCGCAGGAAGCTGCTGATGGTCGGTCAGAAACGCCGCCAGATACGCGGTAATCGTCGGGTCCGGTGCATAGGGCAAGCCGAATTCCTGGAACCCGGACTGGTAACGGTGTGGTCTGGCGTCGCGTGTGACATAAGGCAGGAACCCCTCGAGCAGGAGGTTTTCCACCTCTTGTCGTTGGACGTCCGTGTGCAGCGCGCCGCCAATCAGCCGCGCTCCAGCTCCTGGCACACTGACCGTGAGACGGTCTGGTGGCTGGGCACCGAGGAATGTTTCCTTAACATGACAGCACACGCGCACCAGCGTGTCCCACTGACGCGGCGACAGTTTGCTCGTGGCCGAAGTAGTGAGCCGCGATTCGAGGACATGCGCCAAAGCGAGGTCGAGGTTGTCTCCGCCGAGGATCAAGTGATCACCGACGGCGATGCGATGGAGCTGTATCTTGCCATCCTCTGCATCGTGTTCGCTTGCTCCATCACGTACGCGCATCAGCGTAAAGTCAGTGGTGCCCCCACCGATGTCGCAGACCAGAATCGTCAGGCCGGGTTGGACGAGCGTTTGCCAATCGTCTTCGTGGGCATATATCCAGGCATAAAACGCCGCCTGCGGCTCTTCTAAGAGCACCAGGTGCTGCAACCCGGCTTGATGCGCGGCGGCGACGGTCAGCTCGCGCGCCACCTCATCAAACGAGGCTGGCACGGTCAGCGTCACCTCCTGCCTATGCAGTGGATGCTCGGGAAAGCGCGTGTCCCACGCCGCGGCGATATGCGACAGGTAGCGGCTGCTCACGGCGACGGGTGACAGCCGCTCGACGTCTGAGGTGCCGTGCCATGGCAAAATCGCCGCCGTGCGGTCCACGCCACTGTGACACAACCACGACTTGACCGATACAATCAATCGCCCCGGCACAGTCGCGCCATGGTCGCGCGCGAAGACGCCCACGGTAGAGCGCGGCTCGGCGGTATCCCACGGCAGTCGCAAGGCACCCTTGGATAATTCTCCCGCAGCTGCTTCATAATGAAACGAGGGAAGGGTCTCTCGATCTTCGACCTCGCCTGGCGCAACCACTTGCGGGATGGCCAAGGTGTGGACCTGCCACCGCGCTTCGGTTGTGTCGATGTAGCCAACCGCCGAGTTCGTCGTGCCGAGATCGATACCAACGACGAAACGACTCGCTTCCTGCGCCATCGCTTAATTCTCCTGCGGTTCTGGCACCTCCTCAGCATCCTCACGGACGCTGAACTCCAGCTTCCAGCGTTGGTCCGACATCGGGTTCACGCACCACAGCTCGAACATGCCCAGCTCCGTAATACGCGATTCGAACTGCACCGGCACGTAGTCTTCTGCTGCTGCCTGCTCCATCGGCAGGGTCGCCGCCAACGGATCGGTCTCGCTCAGTTCCTCGTCGCTCCAACGGTCGAGCACATCGCCAGGTTGATCGTCTTTGCGTACAGCAGAGCTGAAAAAACGGAAGAGACAGGGTTCGCCGACGACCAAACCAATGGCTTCCGATGGCACCCTGACTGCGGTGCCTTCCTCCATGCCGAAGGGCACGACACACAGCGCTTTCAATGGCCGAGGCGCGCCTGGAATGGCCAGGACGGCCGTTTCGATGCCCACGTAGTATGAACGTGCCGTCCCACTACGAATGCGAATACCCCGGCCTGCCTCGGCAAAGCCGTAGTATGCGGCCCCACGCGCCACGGCGTAATCTAGATCGGCTGCCCCGTCGAGTACCTGTGGCGTGGCTTGCTTGCTGTGCCATTGCACCAGGATATCCATCAGGCGATCGCGAAAGAGGGTGGCCTTAAATACGCCGCCGTTGAAGAGCACGTGCGTCACCCGCGCCGGTTGATTGTCCGCGCCATGCAGGCTGAGGAAATGCGCCAGGTGTCGGGTCACGGCGACGTCCGACTCGTAGGGCAACCCGAGCTCGCGGAAACCCGACGCCCGACGCCGTTCCGGTCGCTCGTCCACTGTGCACACCGGGAAGAAGCCGTCAAGCAACAGCGCTTGCACCGCCTCACGCTGCAAATCGACCCTCACCGTGCCACCGACGAGCCTTCGACCTCGGCCAAGCACCGTGACGGGGTGTGTCTTGGGTCCTTCCAGCGCCAGCAGAGCTTCCTTGGCGGCACGACAGGCATGCCATAACGACACCGACTGCCAGGCGTCCAACTGCAGGCCCTTGGCCGCAAAGGCCGCGCTGGAAAAGTGGGCCAGCGCCACGTCCATATTGTCCCCACCGACCAGGGTGTGCGGGCCCACGGCAATCCTCTGGAGTTCCAAGGCACCATCCGTTTCGTCCACACCAATCAGGGTGAAATCGGTCGTGCCGCCACCCACGTCGCAGACTAACAGAGTATCGCCCACGCCGAGGTGTCGGCGCCATTGTTCGCCACGGTTCGCCAGCCAGGCATACAGAGCAGCTTGCGGTTCTTCCAACAGGATCAGATCTGCTGGGAGCCCCGCAGCGAGAGCCGCCTCGCGGGTCAATTCGCGCGCACTGGCATCAAATGAGGCGGGTACCGTCAGCACGACACGCTGCTCAGCGATCGGAGCAGCAGGAAACTCATGGTGCCAGACGGCGACGAGGTGCGCCAAATACCGACGGGACACATCCACCGGGGACACCTTAGGCACCTCACTGGGGGCCCCCCAGGGCAGCATTGGCTGATGCCGGTCCACGCGGCTATGACACAGCCATGACTTCGCTGCAGCGACGGTGCGCATGGGCATTGCCGCAGCCTGCTGGCGAGCTAGCTCGCCGACAGCGTCTTGTCCACCCTGGTGCCACGGGAGATCATAGTTGCCCGTGTCTGCTTCGTGGGCGCTACCGAGATACAGGAAAGAAGGCAGCTGTAACCGCGACTCGACCGTCGCCGGCGCAACCAGTTGGGGTACCGACAGCAC
>Ga0209853_1000248_pt1 | contig 15004 bp, 17 predicted proteins | sample GWRWS1_30_40_FD_187224 | JGI IMG/M metagenome (GOLD analysis project Ga0209853, IMG submission 187224) | Riverbed sediment microbial communities from areas with vegetation nearby in Columbia River, Washington, USA - GW-RW S1_30_40 (SPAdes)... | ecosystem: Environmental > Aquatic > Freshwater >...
ACGCGCCGGACAACGAGCCCCACGTTGGGTGCACATTCCAAATCGACTTCCACGGATACGACGAGGGCTACCTCGAGGCGACGTACCTGTTGGAGCTGCACTCCCCCACGGGGTCCGGGACCGTCCTGGGGGGCACCACGCCGATCGGCGAGGATCTCGCGGGCGGCGGCAGAGACCTCGATGCCTCCCTCACAATCCGCCTGGAGGACGAGGTGGCCGCCTCGAGAGAGGAGCCCCATCCCAACCAGGGGTTCCACGTCAAGCTGACCGTGGAGGCGGAGGGGTCGATTGGGGCGGACACGAAGCACAAGGTGTTCTGGGTGACGTGCTTGCCACCTCTGGGGACAACCGTCACGCCCTCGCCCACGACCGTGCCATCGCCGACCTCGGCTCCGCCGGTGCCGACCGTGGCGCCCTCGGTGTTCCAGAGCACTATCAGGCCCCCCGGGGGGCTTGCCTTCACGGGCGGAGACCGCAAGAAGCTCGGGGCCCTCGCGTTCGCCCTGCTCCTGTTCGGCATCGCCGCGCTTCGTGCCTCTCAACGGAGAGAGCGCCGTCACTACAATCGAGGGTAATGGTCGAGTACGACCCCAGGACCGCGCTGGTCGTGGTCGACGTCCAGAACGACTTCGCCGACCCGAACGGGAGCCTGTACGTGAAGGAAGGCGAAGCAGTGGTGGCGGCGGCGAACGACGAGATCGCCCGAGCTCTCCGCAGGGGGGCGCTGGTCGCGTACACGCAGGACTGGCACCCCGCCTCCACCCCCCACTTCCAGAAGGACGGCGGCATCTGGCCCGTACACTGCGTGCAGGACACGTGGGGATCCGACTTCCATCCGGGTTTGAAGGTCGCCGACGGGGAGCACATCTGCAAGGGCTCGGGCGGCGAGGACGGCTACTCCGCCTTCAGCGTCCGGGACCCCACGAGCGGCGAGACCTCGTCGACACGACTCGAACGGATCCTCCGCGAGCGGGGGATCGAGCACGTGGTGGTGTGCGGCCTGGCCACCGATTACTGCGTGGTGGAGACCGTGGTCGACGCGCGGCGGCTGGGGTTCGAGGCCACGGTCCTGACCGGCGCGATCCGGGCCGTCGACTTCCGGCCCGGAGACGGTGACCGCGCTCTCGAACGCATGCGAGCGGTCGGTGCCGAGGAAGCGTAGGGCCGCGGTGGCCCGTCAGCTCTGGCACTGCGGGCAGAAGTACGCGTTCCTGCCCGAGATCTTGACGGCCTGGATCGGCGTCCGGCACCGCCGGCAGGGCTGCCCCTCCCGGCCGTACACCTTCAGCTCGTTCTGGAACTCGCCCGGCTTGCCGAACAGGTCCACGTAGGCCTCGTCGTCCAGGGTCGTCCCCCGGAACCGGATGGCCTCCTGAAGGACCTCCTGGAGGGCCCGGTACAGGCGTCTCACCTCCTGGGATGACAAGGTATCGGACATCCGGTCGTGGCGCAGCCCCGCGGCGAACAGCACCTCGTCCGAATAGATGTTGCCGAGGCCCGAGATGAACTTCTGGTCCAACAAGAGCTGCTTCAGCTTGGCGCCTTTCTGCGCCGTCCTCCCGCCGAACGTCTGCCACGTGAACACGTGGTCCAGGGGGTCGATGGCGATGTGCTGGAGCTCCTTCACCTTGCCGAGCGCGTCCGAAGCGGTCACGAACATCTCACCGAAGGTTCGGGGATCGGCGAACCGGAGGTCCCCGCCCTGGTTGAACGTGATGACGACGTGGGTGTGGGGCGGAAGCGGCACCCGCTTGTTTCCCCGGAGGAACTGGCCGCTCATGCCGAAGTGCACGACGAGCACGTCGCCGTTGTCCAAGAAGAGCAGGACGTACTTCCCCCGGCGCTCGACCTTCCCGATCTTCCGGCCCACCAGCCGGTCGGTGAACTCCTTGCGCCTGGCGTGGCGGCGGATGATCCGCATGGCGTTCTTCGACGGGCGGACCTCGGCGGCGGCGACCTTCCGGCCGACCACATCCTTCTCGAGGTCGCGGCGCATCACCTCGACTTCGGGAAGCTCCACCTATCCCCCCTTCGAGCCCGTCTCAACCGTCCGCTCCGACAGCTTCAGGTAGGCCTGGTGAGCCGCCTGCTGCTCGGCCTCCTTCTTGGAGCGGCCGATGCCGGTCCCGTACGCCTTGCCGCCCAGGTACACGGTGGCCGTGAACTCCTTCTCGTGGTCGGGACCCCGCTCAACCAGCCGGTACTCCGGCAGCGAGCGCAGGTCCTGTGAGGCGATCTCCTGGAGGATGGTCTTGTAGTCGCGCTCGCCCTCGCCTCGGACGTAGGCGACCATCCGGGGCCGGAACAGCCTCTCGATGATCCGGCGGGCCGTCTCCAGCCCGAGGTCCAGGTACACGGCCCCGAGGATGGCCTCCAGTGCGTCGGCCAGGATGCTCGACTTCTCCCGGCCGCCGCTGCTCTCCTCCCCCTTGCCCAGGCGGACGATCTCGCCGAGGCCGAGGTCCCGAGCCACGTCGGACAGCGCGCCCATGTTGACGATGGCAGCCCGGAGCTTGGCCAACTCACCTTCCGCGAGGTCCGGGAACTCGCGATAGGCGACGTCGGTCACCACCAGCCCGAGCACCGCGTCACCCAGGAACTCCAGCCGCTCGTTGTTCAGCTCGAGGTCTTGCTCGAAGGCGAAGGAGCGATGGGTTAGGGCCGCGTCGCGGATGGAACTGTCCGTGAACCGGACGCCGATGGTCCGCTCCAGGGCTCGGGTCGTGGGGTCATCGGCGCCGTCGGCGCGCACGCGTCACTCGACCTCGATCGCCTGGCGACCCGCGTAGTAGCCGCAGTTCCCGCACACCCGATGCGGCAGCTTGGGCTGGTGGCACTGCGGACACGTCGAGTACGTTGCGGGCTCCGCCTTCCAGTTCGCGCGCCGCTTCGCGCTGCGGGCCTGGGTCTGCTTTCTCTTCGGTACCGGCATCGTCCTTCCTTCCTGTCCGTCGTTACGGTTCGGTGAACAGCCCGTGGAGTCCCGCCCAACGGGGGTCCGCGGACTCCTTGGGGCACGCGCACTCACCGAGGTTGCGGTCGCCGCCGCAGCGGGGGCACAGGCCGAGGCAGTCGGGCTTGCACAGGGGCGAGAACGGCATCGAGAGCACCACCGCATCGCGAACCATGGGCTCGGGGTCCAGGGTCAGGTCCTCGCCCAGCACGTAGTCGTCCTCTGGGCCGGCGCTTCCTACGACCAGCTCGTTCAGCTCCACGCCGAAGGGCTGGTGGAACTCCTTCAGGCAACGAGCGCAGCGAAGCGCCATGGTGCCCCCCACGGCGCCCGAGACATAGATGCCGTCGACGACGCTCTCGAGCAGGAGTTCGCCCTCCAAGCGCTCGTCCTCGGAGACGTCGGCGAGCTCCGTGTGCAGGCCTTCCACCGTCTCGTGCACGCGCACCGTCCTGGTCGTACCCGTGTGCTCCACGAGGTCACGGACGTCGATGGAACGCATCACTCCCCTTCCCCCACACCTGGCTCCTCCGTGCCGAACTCCTGCTCGGCGGGGGCCCCCCCTCGCAGGCGCTCCCGCCCCATCTGGATCTGCTCGAGGGTCCTGGCGAGCGCCGACTTGGTGGCGACGAGCTCCTCCCCGGACCGCTGGAGGGCGATCTCGAACTGGGCTAGCTTGGCGTCCACGTAGTCCTCCGCCTCCAGGCGCATACGCCGGGCCTCCTCCCGGGCCTCGGCCAGGACCCGGCCGGCCTCCTCCTCGGCCCGCTTCACGACCTCCTCCCGGGAGGCCATCCGAAGCTGCTCCGCCCGGGCGTCCTCCACGATCTTCTCGGCGTCGCGACGGGCCTTGGCCAGCAGCTCCTCCCGGTCCTTCACCACCCACCGGGCCTGCTTGACCTCCTCCGGCAGCGCATCCTTCATCTGGGCCAGGAGCTCGAGGATCTCGTCCCGGTTGAGCAGGGCCGAGGAGGAGAGCGGCATGGACTTCGCTTCCCTGATCATGTCCTCGAGCTGTTGGAGGTGGGCGGCGAGGTCCACTATCCGGGCCTCCCCAGCGTGTCCGCTAGGCGCTCCGCGACCACCGCCGGCACCAGCCCGGAAACGTCGCCGCCGTGCCGGGCCACCTCCTTCACCAGGGATGAGGACAGGTAGGACCAGTTCGGCGCGGTGGTCATGAAGAACGTCTCCACGTCCGCCAACCGCCGGTTCATCTGAGCCATCTGTATCTCGTACTCGAAGTCGGTCACGGCCCGCAGGCCCTTCACGATCACGGGGGACCCTCGCTCCTTTGCGAATTCCACGAGCAATCCGGAGAAGGAGGCGACCTCCACGTTCCGGAGGGCGACCGTTGCCTCCTTCAGCATCGAGACCCGCTCCTCCACGCTGAACATGGGTTCCTTGGCAGGGTTGTCCAGCACCGCGACCACGACCGTGTCGAAGCGCTGTCCTGCCCGTTCGATGATGTCGAGGTGACCGTTCGTCACGGGGTCGAACGTCCCCGGACACAGGGCGGTCAGGCCCAACTCAGACCTCCAGGTAGACCAGAACGAGGGTGTCGCCGTACTCCAGGCGCCTCGCGACCGGCCAGTCTACCGGAATGACAGGGGTGGAACTCCCGATCCTGCGGGTCAGGGCCACGATCCAGCCTGGTTCGGCCAGCCACCCCGAGGCGAGCCCGGCGAGCACCCGGTCCACTTCCGGCCCGGCCGCTTCGTACGGCGGATCCGCCAGGACGAGGTCGAACGGCGCTCCCCGTTTGCTATTTCTTCGGAGAAACGTGGGGACGTCGGAGGCCACCACGGTTGCCCGGCCCGCGAGGCCGGTCCGCTTCAGGTTCACCACGATGGTCCGAAGGGCGGGGCGGCTCGCCTCCACCAGCACGGCTCGGTCCGCGCCTCGGGACAGGGCCTCGATGCCGAGCGCCCCGGTCCCGGCGTACAGGTCGAGGACGCTCGCCCCGGGGACGCCGGCGGCGATGCTGGAGAACAGTCCCTCCCGGGCCATGTCGGAGACGGGCCTGACCCCCCGGGGCACGGGGGCCAGCCGAACGCCCTTGGCCGAACCACCGATCACACGCACGGCTAGAGACTGTAGCCGCGCACGATCTGGGGGCCCTCTCCGGATCTTGACCCGATCTTGACCATTCCCGACCGGGGCCTTGACCGCGCCACTCGACGTTCATGCCAGGCACGGAACATCCGGACCAAGGAGGAGCGTGATGAACGCCGGTTCGACGGTGACGGAGGCTCGGATCCTCATCGTGGACGATGAGGAGTCGGTCGTCCTTCTGTTGGAGCGTATGCTCCGTCAGGACGGCTATACCAACGTTGTGAGCACGACCGATCCCCGGCAGGCCCTGCCGCTCTTCGAGACGTTCCGACCCGACCTGCTGCTGCTCGACGTGATGATGCCCTATCTGGACGGGTTCGAGGTCTTGGAAGAGCTGAAGCCCCGCATGTCGCCCGTGCCGCACGTTCCCACCATGATCATCACCGCCGACGTCAGCGGCGACGTCAAGCGGCGAGCCCTCGTGGCGGGGGTGGACGACTTCGTGACCAAACCCTTCTGCCTAACGAGGTCCTGATACGCGTGAGGTCCTTGCTGGAGACCCGGATCCGGCGGCTGGCCGCCCACGAGCAGGAGCTCCCAGTGATCCACAAGGTCGAGCCGCCGCGCACCATCCGGGTCTGAACGCCGCGGCTCGGGACGGTGGGGCTGCGGACCCGCAGCCCCGCCGTCTCGCCTACGAGTGGAACAGCCAGTCGATGCTCCGGTCGAACCGGCTCCGGAGCTCGGCCAGGAGCGATGGGTACCGCTCCAGCCGGGGGTCGCTATCGATCACGGCGAACGCCCGGGCCCGGGCCCGCTTCACCAGATCGAGGTCCTCGGCCAACCGGGCCAGCTTCAGATCCGGCATCCCCGACTGCCGCACGTCGAACAGCGTGCCCTCGCCCCGGAGCCGGAGGTCCTCGTCGGCCAGCTCGAACCCGTCCGTAGACCGGGCCATGGCGTCGAGACGGCCCCGGGCCTCCTCGTTCTCCTCCTTGCTCTCGTCGAACAGGAAGCAATAGGAACGGTGCTCACCTCTGCCGATCCGCCCTCGGAGCTGGTGCAGCTGCGCGAGGCCGAACCGCTCGGCGTTTTCCACCAGCATCACGGTCGCGTTCGGGACGTCCACGCCGACCTCGACGACTGTGGTCGAGATCAGCAGGTGATGCTTGCCGGCCCGGAACTCGTCCATGACCCGCTCCTTCTCCGCCGGCCGCATCCGTCCGTGGAGCACCTGAACCGAGAGGTCCGGGAACACGTCGGTGGCGAGTCGCGCCGCCTCCTGCTCGGCCGCCCGGACCTCGGACCGGTTCGCCTCGTCGATGGCCGCACACACCACGAAGGCCTGGCGCCCCACCTCCACCTCGCGCCGGACCACGTCGTAGGCCGCCGCCCGCTCGTCGGCCGACCGCGCGATCCGGGTCTCGACGGGCTGCCGGCCCTTCGGCATCTCGTCCAGCACCACGACGTCGAGATCGCCGTAGTACGTGAGCGCGAGCGTCCTGGGGATCGGCGTCGCCGTCATGATCAGCACGTCCGGCGAGGTGCCTTTGCGCTTCAGGGCCATCCGCTGGTGGACCCCGAACCGGTGCTGTTCGTCGATCACGACGAGCGAGAGGTCCCGGAACGCCACGGCCTCCTGCACCAGGGCGTGGGTCCCCACCACCAGGTCCACGTCGCCGGAAGCGATCCCCTCCAGGATCCGGGTGCGTTCCTTGCCCGTGACGGACGCGCTGAGGAGCGCGTACGTCACGACCGGCTCTTCCGGCTGCTCCGGGTCGAGCAGTGACGCCTGGGCCTTCGCCGGGCCGTCCGAAAGCTCCAGGTACGAGACGGCGCCGAACGGGCCGAGCAGCGCCGCCATGGACCGGAAGTGCTGTCCGGCCAGCACCTCGGTAGGGGCCATGATGGCCGCCTGGTGGCCGGACTGTATGGCCACCAGCGCGGCGTACAGGGCCACCATGGTCTTGCCCGAGCCCACGTCGCCCTGGAGGAGCACGTTCATGGGTCTTGGCCGGGCCATGTCTTCGCCGACCTCCCCGACCGCCCGGCGTTGGGCGGCGGTGGGCTCGAACGGAAGGGTGGCCAGCAGCCGCTCCACGAGCGATCCCTCCGGCGCGTGCGCCAAGCCCTTCTCGGCGGCCTGCACACGATGCTTTCGGAACGCCACCCCGAGCTCAAGCGTGAACAGCTCGTCGAACTTCAGCCGCTCCCGGGCCCCGGTGAGCTCCTCCTGGGTCTCCGGGAAGTGGATCCTCCGGATGGCCCCGTCGAACGGGAGCAGCGACTCGGCCCGGGTCACGTCGTCGGGGAGGGGGTCGGGGATCGGGGGGAGTTGCTCCAAGGCCCGGAACACCAGCTCTCTGACGGTCCGGGTGGTGATGCCCTCGGCGGCTCGGTGCACCGGCGTCACGCGCCCCGTGTGCACCATGTCGGCGTCCGCGCCCTTCAGGATCTCCACCTCGAAGTTCGCCAGCTGGAGGCGGCCGCGGTACGTTGCGGCCGTGCCCGACACGGCGAGCTCCTGACCGTCCCGGTACAGGGTGGCGGCCCATGGCTGGTTGAAGAACGTGACGTCGAGGTACCCGGAACCGTCGTAGAGGGTCACGGTCACCATGCTCTGACGGCGGCGGGTCTGGCGCTTCGTCACCCGCTTCACCTTCGCGATGACGGTGGCAGGCTTCCCCACCCGGAGCGACCGGATGGGCTCGACCTGCGATCGGTCGATGTACCGCCGGGGATAGTGGTGCAGCAGGTCGCGCACGGAGCGGATCCCGAACGCTTCGGCCAGGACCTCGGCGGCCGGAGGGCCCTTGTCGCGGAACCCCGCCCGGCGCATGGCGAGCCGGCGGTCCACAGCGGCAATCGGAGAGGACATCGTGAGCGTCACGCAGGGTCACCCGGGCTCACGAGACGCGTGTTCACCACGGGTGGGTTCTACCATGGAGACGATGCGCATCCTCCGGATCGCCATCGCGCTCGCCCTCCTCGTGGTGGCGGGCGCGGCGTGCGCGGGCGAGGCGCCGGCCCCGGGGGCCGGCGCCTCGCCCGCGGTCCCGGCCCTGAACGCGGCCCAGGCGCCGCTCCTTCCGACCGACGCCATCGCGCTGCCGGAGTTCGACTTCGACTCGTACCGGGAACTGCTCGGGCAGCTCCGGGGCACGCCGGTGGTGGCGAACATCTGGGCCTCGTGGTGCGGACCGTGCCGGATCGAGGGCGGGGACCTGGCCCGGGCCTCGAGGACCTACGGCTCGCGGGTGCAGTTCCTGGGGATCGACATCCTGGACTCACGGTCGTCGGCCCGGGAATTCATGCGGGAGTTCGGATGGACCTATCCGAGCGTGTACGACCCCACCGGGGAGATCCGTGACCGGCTGGGCCTGGTCGGCCAGCCCGCCACGCTGTTCTACGACGCGTCGGGCACGCTGGTCTCGACGTGGAACGGGCCGCTCACCCCCGAAGCGCTGGCCAAGCGCCTTGACCGGCTGGTAGACGCGGCCGAGTAGCTTCCGCCGTTTGCTACGCTGGTCCGCGCCATGGCAGCTGTGTGTGAGATCTGCGGGAAGAAGCCGTTCTTCGGCAAGCGGGTGTCCCACTCGCACCACCGGACAAACCGGCGGTTCGACCCGAACGTGCAGCGCGTGAAGGCGCTGGTGAACGGGGCGCCGAAGCGGCTGTACGTCTGCACGAGCTGCCTGAAGGCCGGCAAGGTCCAGCGAGCCATCTAGGCTCCGGCCGTTTCCCATCCTTGCGAATACCTCACGCCGGGCGGGTCCATAGGGGGTCGACCGGCCCGATGCCTTGGCCGAGCGGGAGCGCACGGCGGATCGCTTCCGTGACGAACGCCTTTCCCTTCCGCACCGCGGTCAGCAGGTCGTCGCCCCGGGCCAGGTGGGCGGCGATGGCGGCCGAGAGCACGCACCCGGTCCCGTGGGTATTCGGCGTGTCGATCCGCTCGCCTTCCACCCACATGACGCGCTCCCCGTCGAGAAACAGGTCGTCCGAGCGATCGCCGGCCAGGTGTCCCCCCTTCACCAGGACAGCCATCGGGCCGAACCCCAGGATGACCTGGCCCGCCTTGTCCATGTCGTCGGCCGTGTGGACGGGGAACCCGGCCAGGCCGCTCGCCTCCGGGAGGTTGGGCGTGACGAGCGTCGCGAGGGGAAGGATGCGGGAGCGGAGCGCCTCGACCGCGTCCTCGGCGAGGAGCGCGTGCCCGTGCTTCGACATGAACACGGGATCGACCACGAGGTTCGGCACGCCGGTCCCCGCCACCGCCTCGGCCACGGCGTCCACGATGGCGGCCGAGGCCAGCATGCCGGTCTTGGCCGCGTCGACCCCGATGTCGGTGACGACGGCGCGGATCTGGTCCCCGACCGTCTGTGGCGACAGCTCCTCGTAGCCGGACACGCCCTTCGTGTTCTGCACGGTCACCGCGGTGATGGCGGTCATGCCGTACACGCCGAGGGCGCTGAACGTCTTCAGGTCGGCCTGGATCCCGGCCCCCCCGCCGGAATCCGACCCGGCGATGGTGAGGGCCCTCCGCCTTCCCGACTCACCCCGCAAAGTGATCCCACCCCTTCGGCTCGAGCGGCGACTCCCGGCCCTCGGCGTCCACCGCCGCGAGCCCTTCCTCGATGATGACCGCCACCTCGGTGAGCGTCACCCCGAACCGCTCGTCGAGCTCCGCCCGGGCCCGGTCCACGTGGGTGAGGTCCAGGGTCGCCAGGAGCTCGTAGTCCTCGCCGCCAGTTAGGGCCAGCTCCAGTGGCTCGACGCCGAGCAGCGGCGCCCCCCGCCGGAGCGCCTCCGCCACCGGGACCCGCGAGAGCTCCACCCGGGCCCCCACGCCGCTCTCCCGGCAGAGGCGCGACAGGTCCTTAGCCAGCCCATCGGAGAGGTCGATCATGGCCGTGGCGCCGGCCTGGGCCAGGGTCTGGCCCTCCCCCACCCTGGCCACCGGGCGGGCCAGCGCGTCGAGGAGCTCCCGCCCCCACGGCTGGGCCAGGGCCTTGGCCACCCTGGTTGGGTGGGCCCGGGACAGCGAGAACCCGCCGGCGGCGGCCCCCAGCGAGCCCGTGACCACCACGAGGTCGCCCGGGCGCGCCCCCGATCGCGTGACCGCGCGCCCCGGCGCGACCTCCCCCACCACCGCGACCGAGATGACGAGCTGGTCCGCCCGGTTCGTGTCGCCCCCAACCAGCGTGAGCGCGTACTCCTCGCAGGCGGCGCGCATCCCGCCGTACAGCTCCATGACCCACGACACCACGACGTCCGTGGGGATCCCGATCGACGCCAGCGCGTACCGAGGGCTCCCCCCCATGGCCGCGACGTCCGACACGTTCACCACGACCGCCTTCGCCCCCAGGTCGCGGGGCGAGATCGAGGCCCGGTCGAAATGCACGCCCTCCACGAGCATGTCGGTGGTCAGGATCAGCGAGCCTCCGCCACCCTCCACCACGGCCGCGTCGTCCCCGACCCCCACCTCGACCCCGCGCGCCTCCCCCGAGAGCACCCGTCGGAGGGCGGCGATCAGTTCGTCCTCGGTCAGATCCATCCCGCGTCCGCCGTGTCGTCGAACGCCCATCCGACCGGCGAGAGAAGGGCCGGCGGGCTCGTCGGCTAGAATCTAGCCCCTATCCAGCGAGGCGGTCCCGTTCGGGGCCGCGGGGACCGAGGCCCGAAGGAGACACCCTTGCAGCTCGAAGCCCGAACCGTCCACGACAACCCGTCGCCCGCGGAACTGCGGAAGTTCACCGAGGAGATGCCGCAGTGCCGGATCACGGAGTTTGACAACGTGAACGTCCAGACCCGGGTGACCTCCCGATCGGCTGGCAGCACGTTCGTGGTAACCGACGATCCTTCCACGGCCAGCGGCAAGACCATGACCCGCGAGGACTACGACCGCGTCGCGAGGCTCCAGGACGAGTACATCGCGAAGCAAGACATGGTCGTGATCGACGGCTACATCGGCAACGACGAGACGTTCCGCACGCCCGCCAGGCTCTCCATCGAGAAGGCCAACGCCAACGTCGCCGGGATGCAGCAGAAGCTGTATTTCCCTCGGGACGGTGGCGAGCCGGAGGTCCAGGTCGTGTACACGCCGAACCTCCCCGCTCCGGGCTACCCCGACGACCGGGTCATCGCGGTGGACCTCGAGAATGGCGTGACGCGGGTCCTGAGCTCGGACTACTTCGGGGAGTCGAAGAAGGGCGGCCTTCGGATGTGGAACCGCATCGTCTACGGACGCGGCGGCCTGGGCCTTCACGCCGGGTGCAAGGTGATCCCCACCGACGGCGGCGAGAAGGTCTTCCTCATCATCGGGCTGTCCGGGACCGGCAAGACGACCACCACGTTCACGACCCAGAACGACTCGCTGCCGGTGCAGGACGACTTCGTGGCGCTCATGCCGGGGGGCAAGACCTACGGCACCGAGAATGGATGCTTCGCCAAGACCTTCAGCCTGGACCCCGACTTCGAGCCGAACATCTTCCGGGCCGTTACCCAGCCAACCGCCTACCTGGAGAACGTGTACCAGGACCAGAAGGCCAGGCTGAACTTCTTCGAGACCTCGTACACCAAGAACGGGCGAGCCGTGTTCGGGATGGACGACCTGGGCCGGTTCCGCGATGCCCGTGCGGTCGGCACGGTCGACTGCCTGCTCATCCTGAACTGGAACGAGAACATCATCCCCGCCGTGGCCAAGCTCTCTCAGGAACAGGCCGCGGCCTACTTCATGCTCGGCGAGACCACCGGGACCTCTGCCGGGGGGCAGGCCGAGGAGGGCAAGTTCCTTCGAGTCCCCGGGACCAACCCGTTCTTCCCCCTCCCCTACGGCCTCCAGGGGAACCGCATCCTGGAGCTCCTCGCCTCCCACCCCATCGACGTGTTCCTCATGAATACCGGCCGGGTCGGAGGCCATGAGGACGACGAGCGGTCGAAGAAGGTGAAGATCCCGCACTCCTCGGCCATCGTGAAGTCGATCGCCGAGGGCACGATCTCGTGGACGGGCGACGATGACTTCGGCTACCAGATCGCCCAGGCGGTCCCGGGCATCGAGGATCGCGAGCTGCTCCAGCCGATTCGTTTGTACGAGCGGCAGGGGCGGAACGACGCGTACCGCGAGCTCGTCCAGCGGTTCAAGGCCGAGCGCCGGGACACGCTCGAGAAGTTCCCGGAGCTGTCGAAGGACATCGTCGCGGCCGTCGGCTGAGCCTCGGCTACGCCACGACGTCCCGGCGGCCGAACGACAGCAACGCCGCGGTGAGGAAGACCGCCGTGTAGGCGACGGACACGACTAGGCCGCCCCGCATCCCGCCCCACTCCACGGGGAACCGGAACAGGTCGGTGAAGGCCAACCATCCGTGGGTGGGCAGGTACGGGTGGATCGCCCCGAGGCTCGGGATGTTGTCCAGGATCTGGCTGGCGATGGCCAGGATCACGGTGGCCACGGTGGCCCCGGGCCCCGAGTCGGTCAGCGTCGAGACGAACATCCCGACGGCCGCCACGCCGGAAGCCGCGAGGAGCATGTAGCCGGCCGCCGCGGCGATCCGGAGCGACGCCCCGCCGACGGAGAGCGTGGTCCCCGAGAGCGTCGGCAGCGGCTCGAACCCGAACACCGCGCCGCCGGCCACGGCGCCGCACACGGCGACCCAGACCAGCATCAGCGCGAGCAAGGCCATGGCCACCCCGTACTTCGCCAACACCAGGCGGCCGCGCCGGACCGGCCGGACCAGCAGGTACCGGAGGGTCCCGCCTTGGGCCTCACCGGCGATCGAGTCGCCCGCGAACAGCCCCGTGGCGAGGGGCAGGAAGAAGGGCTGGATCACGGCGAGACCGGTCAGCGGCGCGAACAGGCCGTTCCGGACGATCTGGAGGAGGAACGGCGGCGCGTCCTCGGCGGTGCCCGGGTTCGGCGGCGACACCTTGATGGCGATGACGATGAGGATTGGGATGCCGCCCATGGCCGCGGCCAGCAGCCATGTCCGCCACCTGCGAGCCGCCTTCGTCAGCTCAACCCTGAACACCGCCGTCCTCCACCAGCGACAGGAACACGTCCTCCAGGCTGTCCCGCTCCGGCATCAGCGCGCCGACCCCCACACCGGCCGAGACCAGGGCGGCGTTCACCCCGGCCGCCGTGGCCGCTCCGTCCAGGCGGACCCGGAGGATCCGCCCTTCGCCGGCCGCGGGCTCAACCTCTGGCAGGCCTCGGAGCACCCCGGCCGCTCGCTGCGGGTCGTCCACCTCGATCCGCAGGTGCTCGCCGCCCCCACGAAGGTTCCCCGGCGGTCCCTCGGCGATCAGCTTGCCGCGAGAGAGCACGCCGACCCGGTCACACATCGCCTCCACCTCGGCGAGAAGGTGGCTGGAGACGAACACTGTGGTCCCGTCGTCGGCCAGGCGGCGGAGCAACTGCCGGACCTCCCGCATCCCCGCGGGGTCCAGGCCGTTCGTGGGCTCGTCGAGAACGAGCATCTCCGGCTCGCCGAGAAGTGCGAGCGCGATCCCCAGGCGTTGCCGCATGCCCTGGCTGTACGCCTTGACCCGCTTGTTCGCCGCGCGAGCCAAGCCCACCAACGCGAGCACGTCGTCGATGCGGGACAGGCGGCGCTTCACCTCCCCGCCGTCGCCGCCGGCGCGGGCGAACGCCTCAAGGTTCCGCCGGCCTGACAGGAACTTGTAGAAGGCGGGCTCCTCGATCATCGCGCCGGTCCTGCGGAGCGCCGCGGCCCGGCCGGACACCCGCTCGCCGAGCAGCTCGACCTCGCCGCCGGTGGGGAAGATCAGCCCCAAGGCCATCCGGATCGTGGTGGTCTTGCCCGCCCCGTTCGGCCCGAGGAACCCGTAGAGCTCGCCCCGGTCCACCGAGAGATCGAGCCCGTCCACGACGTTCACGTCGCGGTATCGCTTGGTGAGCCCCCTCGTGACGAGTGCCGTCACGGCAGCTCGGGCTCGACCCCCGCCAGGGCGGCCGGCGTCACCAGGCCCACGACGACCCAGGCGTGGTCGCCCCGGTCCACAAGGTCGGCGGACGCGAGCGGCCCGGCGTACGGGAACGACGGTCGGAGGTCCCTGGGCACCTCGGTCACGCGGACGGCCACGATGAGGCCGAACCCCGCGCCGAAGGTCCGCACTTGCGGAGTGTCGTGCGGGGCCGCGTCATACGTCCCGCCGGCCCCGTGCCCGGCGGTGACCTCCGTCACCATCGCGTTCTCGGGCGGGGCGAACTCGAACATCGACGCGTCGACCGGCTCGAAGTCCACCGATGCGAACCCGGCCTCGAGCACTGCTGTCGAGCGGCCCTTCGCGAACATCTGAAGCCGGAGCGGCAGGCGGGTGTGTGCGTCCACGGCTACCTCTATCCGGCCGACCAGCATCTCGCTGCTGGCCGGCGCGAGGCGGACGACGTGCGCGTCGCGCCCCGCGACCACCTGCGGATCGACCACCGATACGACGGCGTAGGGCCGGACCTCGCGGAGCGCCCGCCCCACGACGGCCTCGAGGTCGCCGAGCGACGGCGGTGGCGATTCATGTGCCGGCATCGGCTCTCCCATCGCGACGTGCCACGCTTCGTACTTCTCCGAATCCCAGAACCACGCGTCGGTCCCGTTCGCCACGACGTCGCGCTCGGCGAAGGGGACGATCTGGGCCACGCGCACGCCGTCGGGACTCCGCCAGTACTTGAACGTCTGGTCGGCCAGCAGGACGCCCGCCGGGCCCGCCGGGTCGCCCAAGCCCGAGGGAAGCTGCGGCAGCCCCAGGTCCACGTGGGTCTTCACCGTGCCCGACACGGGCGTGCGCTCCGCGATCGCCTGGAGCGCGGTTGCGATCAGCTCTTCCGCTGCCACGTCCGGCAGCTCCGGCACGGGCGCGGCCCGGCCCACCGAGAGCCACCCGACGACGAGCAGGATGCCCAGCGCCGCGACGACCGCCGCCACCACCGACCGGGATCTCAGCAGGCGGGTCATGGGCACCTTGTAGCATCCCACGGCGTTCCTG
>Ga0209853_1000249_pt1 | contig 14897 bp, 10 predicted proteins | sample GWRWS1_30_40_FD_187224 | JGI IMG/M metagenome (GOLD analysis project Ga0209853, IMG submission 187224) | Riverbed sediment microbial communities from areas with vegetation nearby in Columbia River, Washington, USA - GW-RW S1_30_40 (SPAdes)... | ecosystem: Environmental > Aquatic > Freshwater >...
TCGGCTGAAAGGGCCTCTTTCCTTCTATCGCTCTGGACTCTCTCCTATCCAGCCCCTGTAGGAGTTACAATACACGAGCGTCAAAGCTATAATGCAGCAAAATGCAGAAAACTTCACGGAATTCCAGCGAGATGAAGCTGGCTCATGCGGTGGCTGCATTTTTGCACGAGCCGACCGTCGTGAAGCGGGCACCAACTGAGGAGGCACGTATGAGGCGGCCTAACCCGAGTCATTGGTGTGGGAGTGGACCGCCCCTGGCGGTTCTGTGTGCCCTGGTGGGCGCTCTGTCGGCGCTCGCGGCCTGCGAGGCGCCGTCATCCCCTCCGAGCGATCTTGTCTCCAAGGGGAGAGAGATCTTCTTTAACGAGACGTTCAAGGGAAACGGCAGAACCTGTGGGACCTGCCACCCTGCCCAGAATAACCTTGCCCTCGATCCCGCATTTATTGCCACATTACCGCCTACCGATCCGTTGTTTGTCGCCGAGTTTAACCCCGATCTCAAGAAGAATTTCGAGAATCCGAAGCTGATGCGCCAGTTCGGCCTCATCCTGGAGAACCTGGATGGGTTCGGTGATCTGGAGAACATGTTCGTCATGCGCGGGGTGCCTCACGTGCTTGCGATGCGGACGTCCGTCAACAGCAACCAGGGACCGCGCACGGGCTGGTCGGGGGACGGCGCGCCCGGGGATGGCTCGCTTCGTTCCTTCGCCACCGGGGCCGTCATCCAGCATTTCACCAAGACCTTGAATCGCGTTGCGGGGGTGGACTTTCGGCTCCCGACGGAGGAGGAACTGGACGCCATCGAGGCCTTCACGCTCTCCCTCGGCCGGCAGCAAGACCTTACCTTGCCGATGCGGCTCAAGGGGACTGTGCCGAAACGTGGCCAGGAAATCTTTCTGGATAACCGGCTGGGCAAGTGTAACCTCTGCCACTCCAACGCCGGGGCGACGGCGAACTTTGGCGGCGGCAACATTGGAAACGCGAACTTCAATACCGGCGTGGAGAACCTGCCGGACCAGCCGGCCGATCTCACCGGCGAGCGGAACCCGCCTGACGACGGGTTTGGAAGACCGGGTGACGGCACCTTCAACACCCCTCCGTTGGTGGAAGCGGCAGACACCGGCCCATTCTTCCACAACAATGCCATTGAGACCATCGAAGGGGCGGTGGCATTTTATGACGGCGAGGCGTTCAACAACTCCCCTGCGGGCCGTGTGCTGGCAGCGGCTGATCCAAACCAAGTCGGGATAGAGCTTGATGGAACTCAAATCGTCGCCATCGCTGCCTTTCTGAGGGTGATTAATGCCCTTGAGAACATTCGGCAGAGTCTTGAGCTCCTGGAGTCCAGCGCTGAGAAGGATTTTGCCCGACGCAAGGAGGCGAGAGAGCTCCTCAAGCGAGCCGTGAGCGAGACGCAAGACAGCATCAAGGTCCTGGACGGTGGAGGGCTCCATCCCGCGGCGGTTGCCCATTTGCAGAAGGCCAAGGAGTTGGCGGAGAAGGCGGCCTGCAGTTTCTTCAGGCGGCATGACCTGACCCAACAGGCCATTGATGAGCAACGGAACGCGCGTGCACAACTCATCGAGGCATCTTGAGTGGGCCCGCGTGACGGCCAATCAGGAAATGGAAGGGGAACAGCCATGGTGAAGCGCTATCTGAGATTGGCGATCGTAATCGTGTTGCTGGGAGGCGCCCTCGAGGCCTCTGGGCAGCAGGCCACCGAGATGTTCATCCCCATCGGACAGTCTCCCGGACTGTCCGGTAAGGGGAGTTTGATCGGAACCCTTGAGTCGGTGGATCCGGGGAAGCGGATGGTGACCATCTCGAGTTCGTCGGGCGCACAGACGGTCGGGATCACGGACCGGACGCTGATCTGGTTGGACCGAAGCCAGCAGAAGCAACCGAATCAGAATGGCGCAATCAACGATCTGCAGAAGGGCCGTAAGGTCGAGGTCAAGCTTCGCAAAGGCGAACCGAAAGCGGTCGCTGAATGGATCAAAGTCCAGGTCAGCCCCTGAGTTCAGCCCCCGCTGGCTTACTTGCCTGAGACTGCCCGGCCGGCTAACAACGCGAGGTGAGCAGCGAGCTGACAAGATTGCCTCATGCCCCCTTCCGCCTGATAACAAAAACCAGCGGTAGAGATCCCTGCGACCTTTTGGAGCGGTCACTCTGTGTTAACTGTGGCGGCTTGTATTCTCACTTCGACCGAGTGTTCCTGACGGTCGTCAACAAGGGGAATAGCGTTGTCGTGTCGCTCAACGCCATCGACTGTCACACTCGTCTCGTTGTTCGCGGCGCCCGTTTGCAGGACGGTGATATGGTAGACCGTTTCCCGATATCGGTAGTGCAACGTGAACGCCTTCCAATCTGCAGGGAGGCACGGAGCGAAACGCAGGGTGTCTACTTCCAACTTCAGCCCTAAGAGTGATTCCACGATAAGCCGGTACATCCAGCCGGCCGAGCCCGTGTACCACGTCCATCCACCGCGGCCGGTGTGCGGCGAGAGCGCGTAGACGTCGGCCGCGACGACGTACGGTTCGACTTTGTAGGTCGCAATCCCCTCCGGAGATCTCGCATGGTTCACCGGGTTGATCATGGCCAACAGTTCCCACGCGCGCCGGCTGTCGCCCAATGCGGCGAACGCCATCGTCGCCCAGATCGCTCCATGAGTGTACTGCCCACCATTTTCTCTCACGCCCGGGACGTACCCTTTGATGTAGCCAGGATTCAAATCCGACTTGTCGAACGGCGGATCCAACAGCTGGATCAGAGCATGGTCACGGCGAACGAGGCGCCGATCCACCGCGTCCATGGCCATGCGCGAGCGCGTGGCATCCCCGGCACCGGAGAGAACAGACCAGCTTTGCGCAATCGAATCAATCTGGCATTCGGGATTACTGGCCGACCCAAGCGGCGAGCCATCGTCAAAGTAGGCACGGCGATACCACTCTCCATCCCAGCCATGCTGCTCGATACTCTGGCGCACGTGAGCCGCTTCACTCTGGCAACGTTCAGCGAAGGACAGGTCACCACGCAGGCGTGCAACTTCAGCGAACCGCATGAGGACTTCATACAGGAAAAATGCCAACCAGACGCTTTCGCCTTTGCCGTGTTCGCCCACCATGTTCATGCCGTCGTTCCAGTCACCCGAGCCGATGAGTGGCAGGCCATGCTCACCAAATATAAGGCTTCTCAGGATGGCTCGCACACAGTGTTCGTACAAACTGGCCGCTTCTTTAGATCGGCCTGGGAGATCGTAATACGAGTCCTCCTCGGTGTTGACTGGGCGGCCTTCGACGAAGTGGATGGGTTCATCCAACACCCCTGTGTCCCCTGTGTTCAGAACGTAGCGGCATGTCGCCAACGGGAGCCAGAGGTAATCATCCGAACAATGTGTACGCACGCCCCGGCCTGAGGGGGGGTGCCACCAATGCTGAACATCTCCCTCCATGAACTGACGGGCCGCGCAGCGGAGTATGTGCTCGCGCAAGAGGCGCGGCTCGGCGTGGATCAGCGCCATCACGTCCTGCAACTGGTCGCGGAAACCGAAGGCGCCCCCCGGCTGGTAGTATCCGCTCCGCGCCCAAAGACGGCACGCAAGAGTTTGGTACAGGAGCCAGCCGTTGGTCAGCACGTCGAGGGACGGGTCAGGTGTTTCCACATGCACGGCACCGAGCGTGTGCTTCCAGTACTGCCACACCGCTTCGAGCGCCCCACGCGCGGCAGCAAGTCCTCGGAAGCGACGCACCAGATGGCGGGCCTCGTCGGCGCCTCGCGCGACGCCGAGCCTGAAGATGATCTCACGCTCTTGCCCGTCGGCTAGCTCGAATGGAACGTGGATTGCAGCGCAGGGATCGAACCCGGCCCCCACTTTGCCCGACAGCCGCGACCGGATCATAGCGGCCGGACTCCGAAGTATGCCGTTGCGCCCAAGGAACTCAGTCCTGTCGCCACTGATGGTCCGAGTCGCATCATCCACGTCGAAGAAGGCAATCCGGCCGGCGAACTCCGTGTTGTAGGGATTTCTCGCGAAGACCGCGCCGCTGGTAGGGTCAATTTCGGTGACGACGTGCATGATCGATTTCGACCGCAGATCTCCCAGCACCCATTCCACGTAGCCCGTCGCGGACAGCCGGCGCGATCGGCCTGACTCGTTCCGCACCTTGAGCACCGTGAACTTAATCGGTGCATCCAGGGCCACGTACACCCACAGCTCCGAGCGGATGCCGCGCTCCGTGTGCTCGAAGACGCTGTAGCCGAAGCCGTGCCGGCTGACGTACGGCATCGCCCCGCGGCTGGGCAGCGGCGTGGGGGACCAGAAGTGGCCCCTCTCTTCGTCACGGATGTAACAGGCTTCTCCGCTCGCATCGCTCACAGGGTCGTTGTGCCAAGGGGTGAGGCGGAATTCGTGGGCGTTCTCGCTCCAGGTGTAGGCCTGGCCGTTCTCCGAGATGACGGTTCCAAAGTGCGGATTCGCCAGTACATTCACCCACGGTGCCGGCGTCACGTGCCCGTGCGCGGTCGTGATGACATACTCGCGCCCATCAGACGTGAATCCTCCCAGCCCGTTGAAAAAGGTGAGATCGTGGCGCGGCAACGCGGCGGATGGCGAGGGTTCGGCGCGGCGGGCTCGGGTTGGCGTAAGGCGCGGCACTGTTACTTCCACATGGCTGCGACGGGTGATCTGGTCCGCCAGCGATCCCCGCCTGTCGGTGATGATGGCACGAGCGACCGATTGGAGCAGAATGCGGTCCTCCTTCGATATCTGCTCCGCAGGACGCACGAAGATTCCGCCTGGTCGATCCATCACCTGTGCTTCGACGCCCGCGGCAATGAGCCCCATGATCTGTTCGTGGAGTAGTTGCCGGTAACCGGCGTGATCTTCGTTCCAGATCATCAGGTCCACGGCCAGCCCCTTTGAGCGCCAGTACGCGTGGGCCTGTACGAGTTGGCGTACCAGTTCGATATTGGCCGGGTCTCCTATCTGCAGCAGCACGATCGGCAAATCGCCGGAGATGGCGTAGCCCCATAGCCCGGATTGCCCGCGACGGTTTTTGATGAGCTCGCTCGGGTCGGCGCGCAGGGAGGAATTGGCGTAGATGACAGAGCTGGCCAGGCGTCCATAGAGTTGCGCGTCGGCCTCGGTGGCATTAAGTTGCCGCAGGACCACCTGGCTATGTGTCCACGCCAGATCGAAGACGCGATCCGCGAGACGCCGATCCTGGTATTTCTCGACCAGGCCCAGGCAGACGTCGCGGGTTTCGCCGATGCCGGACACCATATTGATCGTGGCCGATTCTTCCGGATCGAGCGTGATCCGACACCGGATGGCGACAATCGGATCGAGCACCGAGCCCTCGCTGCCCGAGAGCGCCGCGGAATCGCTCATCGCTTGGGGAGCGGCGACGGTGCGGCCGCGGCCGATGAACTGCATGCGGTCCGTCTCATAGGAGATCTCTCCGATGTCTGCGCCATGCACGGCCATGAGGTGACACATCCATGGCGCCTGCTCGTCGAGGGACCGGGGGCGGCGAGTGCAGAGAATCGCTTGCCGCTGGGGGACGATCTCGGTCTGAACAAAGAGATTGCTGAACGCCGGATGCAGCGCGTCCGAGGCAGATGATGCGAGAACGACTTCCGCGTAACTCGTGACGTCGATCGTTCTGCGTGTCCCAGAGCCGTTGGTGATGCGGATTCGACGCAGTTCGATGTCATCTTCCGGCGAAACAACGATCTCCGTATGCGTATCGAAATCGTGGTCGCGGCGGCGAAACTCAGCCCGTCCCTCAGAAAAAATTACTTCGTAATTCTTCGATTGCTTCAGCGTTGGCTGATAGGCGGTTGACCAGAACTCCCCGCTCGTCACGTCGCGGATGTAACAGAACGTGCCCCAGTTGTCGCAGGTACTGTCTTCGCGCCAGCGTGTGACTGCTATGTCCTTCCAACGACTGTAACCGCCTCCCGCGTTCGTGATCATCACGTGGTATCTGCCGTTCGACAACAACTGCACTTCCGGAATCGGAGTGTTCGGGCTGCTGAACACGCGCACCGGCGTCTCCCATCCACTGGAAGTCGTCCGTACGTCGGAAAGCTCGGCGGTGTGCGAATAGAACGCCGTGGCCTTTGGAATCCGCTCCTGGAGCAACAGCGTGGTCGCCTGGAACAACGGATCCGACTCGAATCGCTTCTGCATCGGACGGTCCAGGATCAGATAGGCCAGAGAGAGGAGGCTCATGCCTTCGTGATGGGCCATGTAGGACCGAACCACCACGCTCGATTGTCCGCGTGGTAGACGGGAAGGAGTATAGTCGATGGCTTCATAGAAGCCGAATTGTCCTTCAACCCCTTCAGCAGCGAGTCGCTGCAGATTCGCGCACGCCTCCTCGGGCGCCACCATCAGCGCGAGCGCCGAGGCATACGGCGCAATGACCAAATCATCGGCAAGCCCGCGTTTGAGTCCCAGGCCGGGCACGCCAAATGCGCGGTACTGGTAGTTGAGACGAACGTCGATCATGTTGTAGCCGGATTCCGACATGCCCCACGGGACGCCTCGCTTCCTCCCATACTCGATCTGTCTCTCCACCGCCGCCTTATAGGTCTGGTCGAGCAGCGTGTTGTCGTATGTCGGCATCACCAGCAGCGGCATGAGGTACTCGAACATCGAACCGCTCCACGAGATGAGAACCGGCCCTCCACCGGCGGTCGTGAGCAGGCGCCCCAGGGCAAACCAGTGCTCCTGCTGCAGCTGTCCCTGCGCAATCGCCACGAAACTGCACAATCTCGCTTCCGAAGCCAACAGATCGTAGTAACTCGAATCCCGCCGGCGCTCGCCGACGTTGTACCCGATGGCCAGCAGATGACATCGCTTGTCGAACAGGAAATCATACTCCATGCTGGCGAAGTGACTTGATTGAAGGGCAAGCCCTTCGACGGTCGCGATCCTTTCTCTGGCGCGGTGGCTTGCCTTCGCAATGAGTCGTTGAAGGCCACCAACCCACGTGCTCTCCTCGTGCGTCGCCTCCGAGCGCGACCGATTGTCGATTGCCAGCAGACACTCCACGTCAAGTCTTGCCAATTCGCGCAGCGTTGGGATCTCGTCGATGTTGCTAAATTCGCTGAGCTTATTCTGTGAGGCCGACAGCAACGCCCACGGAGCGAGAAACATCAGGTCATCGAGGGCGTCCCGGCATTGCCTGGCGAGCGCGCGCGCCCACCAGGTCGCTTGGCTCTCGGGGGCGGCCTTGAGGTCGGCGAGCATTTCCTCGGCGATCGTCGTCAGCCGGTCAAGGCAGAGCCGCGCCGTCGCGAGCGTGGTTGGCCGGGAAACGCATGCAGACTTCAGATGCTCTTCAAATTGAGCGAGCTGGGCCGGAGCGGCTTCTCCCGCAGCGTCTCCGAGGACCCTGAGTGTGACGCTGAGCCCGTCAAAGAATCGCGACCCGAGGATCTTCTGATCGGGGAGTGCGAGCAGACCCGGCCGCAATGTCAGCAGATGGCCCGCGAGGTTCCCGCTGTCCACCGTCGAAACGTAGGTAGGCAGCAGCGGTTTCAGAGACTGCGTGTCGTACCAGTTGTAGAAGTGGCCTCGGTGCCGTTCCAACTTTTCCATCGTGTGGAGCGCATTCGCCGTGCGTTCGATGAGTTGTCCGGCCGAAATGTAGCCGAAGTCGTAGGCGGACAAATTCGCGAGCAGCGCCACTCCCATATTGGTCGGCGACGTGCGATGCCCGACCACGACAACGGGATGCTCCTGATAGTTATCAGGCGGCAGCCAATGATCTTCCGGACCGACGAATTGCTCGAAGAATGCCCATGTCTTTCGGGAAAGATTCTGGAGGAAGATGGTTTGGTCGGCCGTCAGACTTGCTGCGCGCCGAGTGAGCGGCCGGCTGATCCACCACGCGATAGCGGGGGAGGCAAACCAGAGGCCGAGGATGGGCCCAGCCACTACGAACGCGCCCGGCTCCGACAGCGTCAGATAGACCACCACGGCAGTGGCAAGAACGGGGGCGATCCACATTGTCCGGTAGAAACCGACGAGGTCTGTGCGGCGATCGCGATCCGGGTCGTTTGAGGGACTCCATTCGAGAAGTCGTGTGTGCGTAACCAGCATCCGCCCGACCGTACGCACAATCGCATCCAGACTAAAGAACGCCTCGTAGGGAAGGCACACGAGCGTCAACACCGCCTGAGCGACGTGTCGGCCAGCCGGGCGTATTGCGGCGGCGAGATGCTGGCCCGGCAACACATCCTCCGGCTTCTGAAACAGATCCAGAATAGACGCAAGTACAGGAGGAACCAGGATGATGGCGACGACCGATAAGGTCCAAAACCAGAACGGTGACAAGACCGTCCAGCCCAGCAGCAACAGAAGCGTTAACGCCGAAGGCGCGAGACTACGCCGAAGGTTGTCGAAGAGCTTCCACCGGGACAGTCCAGAGAGTGGATTCTTCTGACGACGCACGCCAGGGCCGGGAACGCGAGGCAGCAGCCACCCCGCTAGCTGCCAATCCCCACGGATCCAGCGGTGCCGCCGGCGCACGTCCGCGCTGTAACGAGATGGATACTCTTCGTACAACTGCACATCGCTCAACAGCCCCGCCCGCGCGTAACACCCTTCCAGAAGGTCGTGGCTGAGAATCCGGTTCTCGGGAAAGCGCCCGGTGAGTGCGCGCTCGAACGCATCAACCTCATAGATCCCCTTGCCAATGAACGAGCCTTCACCGAACAGGTCCTGGTACACATCGGAGACGGTGCGCGTATACGGGTCGATGCCCGGTTCACTCCCGTTGAGTCGCGCATACCGCGACCGGTTCGTGCCTGGTAGGCTCACGGCCACGCGTGGCTGAAGGATGCCGTATCCCTCACAGACACGCTGCTTGTCTTCGTCGTACCGCGCACGATTCAACGGGTGCGCCATCGCTCCCACAAACTGCCACGCCGAATCGCGCGGGAGTTGTGTATCCGTGTCAAGGGTGATCACGTACTTCATGTTCGACAACACGGCCGTCTCACCGACGACGAGTGAGAAGCGATCCCCTGAGCCACCGCGCAGAAGCAAATTCAATTCCGCCAGCTTCCCTCGTTTCCGCTCGTACCCCATCCACAGCCGCTCCCGAGAATTCCAGCGGCGCGGGCGATGGAAAAGGAAGAAGGTGTTGCTCGTTGCACTCCTGTACTTTTCATTCAGCTCTTCGATCCTCTTCTGGGCCAGCCGCAACAGCGGGTCATCTTCCGGAAGCGTTTCCTCGTGTGCGTCTCGAAAATCAGTCAACAGGCCGAAGTGCAGGTTCTCATCCCGATTTGCCAGAAACCGGACTTCGAGCGCCTCGATCAGATCCTCGACGTTCTGAGTGCTGACGAGCAGAGTCGGGACCACGACGAGCGTGCGCGATTCCGGGGGAATTCCTTTGGAGAAGTCCATTCGCGGCAGCGGATGCGGCGTCGCCAGCAACGTCGCCAGCCAATTCACCAGCGCCACTGCCAGTTGACTTGTACACAGCAGTGAAAGGATACCGATCAGCCCGAGTGTCCAATCCTGGAACCCGCCGGCATGGGCTGTTACCAGTAAGCTCCCGGTGAAGATCCCCGTCATCACCATGATCATGCCTACATAGAGGAACAGGGGGAATTGGCCGCTCATTCTCTGAAGGGCCTCACATGGGGAGAGGCGCACTTCCGCCGTTTGTTCGAGCTGTGGCAATCCTTTGTCGACCAGGTAGAAGCCGACATGTGACTCTCGATCGTCGCCACCGTTCCTAGCCTCGCCCTGGTGCGCCAGGTGAAGCGCGTTGCGCGCCACTTCACCCTCGGAGAGCCGGCTGCTCTTCGCCATCCTCTCCACGACGTGACGGTAGCGATCACGGGTGGCAAAATCCATCTTGCCGTAGACTCCACCGGGATCCTCACGCAGTGTCTGCTCGACCACACTCATCGTCTCCACGAACTCGCGCCAATCCATTGCGCCCAGAAATCGGAGACTGCCGATGCTGTTGCTGATGGAGACCTGGTCGACGGCCTGTTGTTGGTTTTCCGATTGCACCAACTGCTCAATCGTCAGGCCAGACTCGGAGAGCCGCTGCTCGATCCAGGTGAGCGGCAATGCCAATGCGGGACTCTGTCCCTGCAACCGGCGCGCGAACTCCGCAACAAACGAACTCACCATCGGCGGGCTCGACCGCGCCATGTCCGCGATCACCAGAATCAGACTCTTCGGGTCCTTCTCGGCGATCTCCATCATCTGGTCCGCCCAGTAGTCGGCGCGATTGCGGTCGACCCTCTGGGCGGCGATCCGCGATCCAGCGCGCCGGAGATTCTCGATCAGCGCCAGGCGTAGCATGATAGGGACGGCCCACAATTCGCCTAACTTGAGGGCAGTGACTGTCTGGTAGGCGGCGACGAAACTGCTGAGACTGTCCGGATCTACTCGTCCATCGCCGTGTGAGATTGTCTCAAGCGCGATGTCATACACGCGCGGAAGCCTGGCCGATGGGCCATTCAGCAGGCGAGGCAGCTCCCGGCTGTACCCCTTGGGCAAGTGTCTCTTGGCCATGCGAATCTGCTCTTCGATCAGATAAAAGTTATCGAGCAGCCATTCCCCGGCCGGCGTAATCCGGCGGTTCGCCTTCACCGCCTCCGCCAACAAGTTGTGGACTCCGATCAGGACGCCTTCATTCTCAGCCAGCCTGGTCAGAAGCTGGTCCGGACCGTGTCCCGGACTCAACGTGTGCAAGCCCGCCAGGGTCTTGCCATGCTGCTCCATCTGGTCGGCGCTGAACAGCTCCGATCGCAGCGGTGGCTCATCGCCGGCGTACTTTTCTGCCAAGCTGTTTTCGGGGAAGCTCGTCCTCAAATGGAACAAGCTCTCGAGAATGATCTTGCTGCTCACCTTCACGTGTGAGGTCTCCTTCTTCGAAGCGAAGGCTCAACGACTAAGATCCCAACCAGGGTGGCGGCTTAGCGGCTATCGCGCGAGGCCTCAGCACGACTGTGATCGTAGAAGAGGGGCCGTCCGTGCGACGTATGGAACCACTACACGTTGCCGGAAATGCAGCGGTTAGGAATCGGTCGCACGAGGAGGGGCGTTAAGGAAGCGCGAAAGATAGCACGCCGTTCACTCTCAAGAGAGCATCTGCTTTTAGATAAAGCTTGTCAAGCGAGGCTTCGCAGAGCACGGCTCTTGACACTGCCCTCAATTTAGATAAATAACTGTGGTAAGCCTAGTCTACCCACTGGCGAAAGTCCACGTATGGTACGCAAACGACCCCCGTCGTTCAATCCCCAGGCCTTTCTCACCAAAGTCGGCAGCGGAAGAACGATCCTGCAGAGCCGAAAGAACCACATTATCTTTTCGCAAGGGGATGCGGCGGATGCCGTGTTCTACATCCAGGAGGGCAAGGTCAAGCTTCGCAAAGGCGAACCGAAAGCGGTCGCCGAATGGATCAAAGTCCAGGTCAGCCCCTGAGTTCAGCCCCCGCTGGCTCACTTGCCTGAGACTGCTCGCCCGGCCCAGATGGTGAGCTGCTCGCCGTCCTCGATCACATCCACGGGCACTTCGAAGTAGGTCTTGAGGGTTTGTTTGGCATTCGGCCGGAACGGCTTCATGCTATTCCGAACATACGTCGCTCGTGTAGCGTCGTTTGTTTTGAAGTAGAGGCGGCCCTTGTGGATGATGCCGAAGAAGACCTCGCCCCGGTAGAGCCCGTGGCCGCCAAACATCGCGCGGCAGGAGAGTCCGCGCAGATCACTTAATTGGTCCAGAACAAAATCTTTGAACGAGTCGTTCCTCACGATGTCGTGGTTGGAGTCGTTACCTTCGCAATCACCAGCCCTGCCAGGAACCAGCCGATCAGAAGATCCGCAACGCCTACGGCGGTAAAGCTCGTCGAAAAACGCCACCATGTCCAGTCGGGCAGGTAGGCGATGATGGCCGCGGTCAAGGCGATCAGCATGACGAACCCGACTCGTCCCAGGTAGCGCAGGCCGGTCGTCTTGAGCAGCATCCACGTGGCTAAGAGCGCCGAAAGAATGTTGGTAAGCAGGGTGATCAACAGGGGATGTCCCATATTCCCAGCACCGGCAAGACTCACAGCTGCGAACATGGATGGACCTTGGATCATGCGTTTCATGCCTTCCGCTTCTTCGGCTTTCTTCTGTTCCTCCGTCATGCCGGGGTCGTGCTTGTGGACATTTGGTAGAAGGTAGACACCCGAGACGCTGGCATTCGCCGAGAGGGCCTGCGCGACCGTCGCTTCATCCTTGAACTTCTCCAGCGTCATCAGATGCCAGGGTAATACCATCCAAGAAATGGAGCCCCACACAAAAAGCGCCAGGCCACCAAGCAACCCCCCGAGGACGAGTGATTGTTTCACGGTAGACCCTCCTATCTGATTATCTGGTTACCCGCCGCTCAACGCGCAGAGGATGTGAATCTGATCGTCCGGTCGAAGCGTGAACCGTGTGGCTTGCATGTTATTCGTCATGGCGGCGCTACCTCTTCCGCTCAAAGGTAAACGCCTTGGGCATCTCCTTGCCGTCTTTGCTCAAGACCCACTCCTGCGTGAAGTGGTCGTTGTCTTGAACGGTGAAGGTCACCTTGTGCATGTGCGGGTCAGTCGGACTCGCCAGATTCGTGGCATCGAGATAGGCGAATCGCAGGGTCTTCACCTGACCCCTGGGGATGTCGGCAATCATGCGCGGTTGATTGCCCAACGAACAATAGTGAGTCAGCATCAGATGGTGGCCGTCAGTGTGATACAGGGTGGTCATGCTGGGCTCTTGGCCGGGCGTGATCGTCTCCAGGAGACTCGTGCCGCCTGACGTGAGCTGATACGAGGCTTGGACGACCTTTCCGTCCGGCCCCTTGCCCTGCCAGTCGCCGACAAGAAACTTGAGCGGTTCGAGTCCACTACTGGTCTTGCTTTCTGCCAGCGATGACTGCGTGGAGAGTGCGATGACACCGATCACGGACAGACACGCGAAGATGAATGTTCTAGTCATGTCCACTCCTTTCCCTTAACGAATTAGGAAGATCTTCCCTTGAGGGAGGCCTTCCACGGTGTCCAATAATACTTGGGCCAGCCCTTTTTCACTCCAGCGTAATCGTAGCTCGGGACATTGACGTGAACAAGAGTAATTTGCGCCCCGCCCCGAACCTTGGTGAAAAAGAGGATCAGGATCGAATCGAGATCGGCTTTCTTCCAAGGTTTGGCGCGCCACGATTGAACGATCAGCCGATTCGGCACGATCAGCAGGTTTCTCCCGCGAAGCATCCCGTCAAAGGCAGTAAACGCAGCGCCAACCTTCCGGCTGATTGACACTTTGTCGCCGATCACGGTTGCGTGTCTCTTAGCATCGAGATACGTGCGGAACAACTCCTCCGGCGAGGCCTTGAACCTGACAGTTTGCTGAATGGTCTTGGCCATGATCGTATCCTTTCCTCACAGAACCTTGGACAACCGATTGAGGCAACCGGCCCAGCCTTCGCTGTGCTTGGCTCGTTCGTCCTTGCTCAGGAAGTATTCGTGCGTGAGAGTCAGCTCGGTGCCTTCGGGAATCGTCCGAAACTCGAGCGTGACGAGCGTATCATAGAATTCGGTCAGACCACGCCCTCCGCAGGACTCACCTTCCCAAGCCCAGGTGAAGACCAGCCGTTCGGGCGGACGCACCTCCCTATAGGCTCCCTTGACCGTGTAGGTGACCCCGTCAGCCGCCTTCATTTGGATGCGATAGGTCCCGCCAACGCGAAGGTCCACTTCCGCCAGCGGGGTAGAGTAGTCATCAGAGGGCGCGAACCAGCGTGTCAGCTCCTTCGGGTCCGTCCAGGCCCTGAAGACTTTTTCCCGCGGGGCTGCGAACGTCCGTTTAATCTTGAGGATGGTTTCTGATGGGAGTGGTGGGGTTTTGCTGGCCATGCCGCTTCCTCCTTCCTCTGTGATTCATCCAGATACCTGGCAAGCGCATCCAATCGTTTCTCCCAGAACCGGCGATAGGCGGCGATCCATTCGGACGCGTGTTTGAGCGGGTCGGCTGCCAGGCAGCAGCGGTGCACCCGCCCGGTCTTTTCGCGGCAGAGCAAGCCCGCGTTCTCCAGCACCCGGAGGTGTTTGGAGATGGCGGGAAGCGACACGTCGAACGGATCGGCTAATTGTGTCACCGAGCATTCGCCGCGTGCAAGCCGCGCGAGAATCGCGCGGCGCGTCGGATCGGCGAGGGCTGAGAAGGTACTGTCCAAAACCCGTGATGAATAGTTAACCATGTGGTTAACTATAGAGGAGGGTCGTGGCTCATGTCAAGAGGGGTAGGGGAGGAGGGAGCAGCCAGACCGTCCTTCGTGCTCGCAGAGCCCGCACGATCGGAATGTGCTCGCTCGATGCGCGCAGTGAAGGACGGCCTGGCTACTCTCTCTTAGAGGAATAGAGGGCGCCGGAAGATCTTTGCCGGAGCATCCTTGTTGGACGCGCAGTCGGGGATCAACCAGGCCGCCCTGGCCACACCACCCTTCTCACCGCTTGAACACGATTGACTAGAGGAGTAGCCTGATCTTATTCGATCTATTGAACTGGAGAGTCACCATGGATCCCAAAAAGCAATCAAGAGACTTCTGGTCGAGCGAGCTCGACCGCCGCCAGATGCTAAAGACACTCGGCGTGGTCGGGTCAGCTATGGCCTTGAGTAGCCCACGAGAGCTGGCTCAGGCGATGGTGCAAGCACAGGCTGCCACCGAGGCAGTGCTAGAGAAGGCAGCCACAGGGTCGGCCGGCGCCGCCGAGGCGATCCCGCGGCGCGTGCTGGGGAAGACGGGGGTGGAGGTCTCGGTGCTATGTTTCGGCGGCGCGCATTGGGGGGGCATGAGAACGGAAGCCGAAGCCATGCGGGTGCTGCATGAAGCGATCGAT
>Ga0209853_1000250_pt1 | contig 14842 bp, 12 predicted proteins | sample GWRWS1_30_40_FD_187224 | JGI IMG/M metagenome (GOLD analysis project Ga0209853, IMG submission 187224) | Riverbed sediment microbial communities from areas with vegetation nearby in Columbia River, Washington, USA - GW-RW S1_30_40 (SPAdes)... | ecosystem: Environmental > Aquatic > Freshwater >...
GGCCCCTGCCGAAGCTCCCACAGTAAGTCGTTGTGGCCGTGAACGAGGCCGCGGCGCGAAGGAGCTCGATCACGGCGGGCCGGTCCTGCTACTCGGCGAATCCCACTGCGTCGGCCAGGAGGTCCACCTGGTCGACGTCGGGAACGCTCGGCGTGAAGATCAGCTCGTCGGCCCCGATCTCCCGGAACGCGTCGATCCGCGCCCGCACCTCGTCGGCCGATCGTGCCGCCGACTTCGCGACCCACTCCGCCCGTTCGGCGATGAACGCGTAGTACGCGCGAAGCTGGCGGATCGACTCCTCCTCGTGGTCGCCCAGCCCGAAGTACGTGAGGCACACGACGCGCGGTGTCCCGGTGCCCCCAGCCTCCCCGTAGGCGGCGCGGAAGGTCTCGACCATGCCCGCCGCCATCTCAGGCGGGGCGCCCCCGATGGTGAACCCGCCATCCCACCGGACCGCGCGGCGGGCGGCGCGGGTCGGGTCGCCCCCGAACAGGATGGGGATCCGCCCCCGCGTCGTGGTCGGGCCGAACGGCTGCGTGGCTTCCTTCGGCGGACGCCCGGCCCAGCTCTCGTGGAGCGCCTCGAGCTGCTGGTCATAGCGCTTCCCCCTGGTGGTGAAGTCCTCCTCGGCAGCCTCGTAGTCGTCTGGCCTGGCCCCGACGCCGAGTCCGAGGGTCAGCCGACCGTTCGAGAGCCGGTCCACGCTCGCCGTGAGCTTGGCCAGCCGGGCTGTGCCGTAGGTGGGGGCGAGCAGGACGTCCGTGAGCAAGCCGATCGCCTCGGTGACGGCCGCGGCGGCGGCGAACGCCGCGAGCTCGTCGTAGGCGGGCCAGGCGACCCGGCCGATCGACGCGAGGCTGGCGAAGCCCCGGGCCTCCGCACGCCGAGCCCATGCGATCAGCGTGGGCCCGTCCATGTCGAGCAGCGTGTTGCCGATCCCGATCCCGATGTCCACGGCAGCCCTCCTCGTGCCCGGCGTCGGTCTCGAGTACACCACCTGGCCGGCGCTCTGCTCCTGCATGTCAATCCGTGAGCCCGTTGCTGCGCAGCTCCGACCGGCTGGCTGAGCCGCCTCCGTGCCAGCCTAAGCGCGGCGTGGCTCGACCACCGATTTTGGGAGCTCCCGGCAATCAACCCTCCGGCTCGCTGCCCCAACCGGCCCGTGCCAGCGTCACGCCAGCCACGGCGGTCGCAACCAGCACCCCCACTCCCCCGATCACGAAGGTCGTCCTCGCAGAAGTGAGGTCCAGAACGATGCCGCCGAGACCACGGGCCGTCGCACCGCCAAGAAGCGCGGCAGTGGTCACTACGCCGAAGACCCGCCCCATTCGCCGACGCGGCACGGTGCGCTGAACCAGCGTGTCGACGGCCACGTTATCGAGACCATTCCCGGACCCGGCAACCGTTTGGGCGACCAGGGCGACGGCAAACGCCGGAGCGAGCCCCGTAGCCAGCCCACCAAGCCCGGTAAGGAGCCATCCGAGGACGAAGATCTGTCCAGCGGCGCGGGTGCGGCCTCGCATCAGGACGAGGGTGGCAACCGCCATCCCCACCCCGTAGGAGGAGGCGAGCACTCCGTACCCCAGGGCCCCTGCCCCCAGCTCCTCCCTGGCCAGGAACACAAGGGCGACGTCGTCGACTGCCGCGAACATGACACCGAAGCCAAGGCCGACCACCACGGCGCGCGCCACCGGATGGCGGAGGGCGTAGGAGAGGCCTGCTTGGGTCTCCCGAAGCAGGCTGGCCTGCTCACTCTCTGCCTCGGGAGGAAACGCGGGAAGGCGGACGAGAAGGGCCGACCCGATCGCGAAGGTGATCGCGTTCGCCAGGAGCGCCCCCCGGATCCCGACGGAGGCTGCTAGCACCCCGCCCATGGCGAGGCCGATCGTGCCCTGCAGGTTGAGAGCCATCCCCATCCACGCGTTGGCCCGCATCAGATCCTCCCGCCCCACGAGGAGTGGGACGGCGCTTCTCCCCGCGGGCGCGAAGACTGTGTGGAGCACCGAGGCCGTGGCCACCAGGGCAAGAAGAAAGGGGAACGGCGGAAGGAACGCGGCCATCGCCGCATAGGTCACCGCCTGACCGATCTCCGCGGCCAGCATGATTCTTCGCTGATCGACTCGATCCGCGATCGCGCCTGCGGCGGGCCCAAGCAGGTTGGGGACGGTCTCAGCTAGAAGGAGCGCGCTGACGGCAACACCGGTTCCCCTCGTTTGCTGGACATACAGAACCAGCGCCACGAGGGCGGCGCCGTCCCCAAGATGGGAGATTGCCCGCGCGGTCCAGAATCGCCCGAACGCCCCGTGCCGCCGAAGAACCCATCGACTCTCTCGTCCCTCGAAGGCTTTGGCTCCGCCTCCGCCCATGTTGGGCTCAGCCTAACTGGCCGATTCCCACGGAGGATTCAGATGAGGGGGACTACCTCCATGACTGACGAGCCCCGCTGGGGAGCACACACCTGTTCGCTCGTGAACCAGAGAATCGAGAGTTGGCGCAGGCATCGGGCGGTTCCGGGTTCGGCGCAATAGACGGGTACACTGGGCCGGCCATCCCGGGAGGGGACCGTTATGTCGGACCTGCTGACCAGGAACGTCCTGGTGATCAGCCAGAAGCCGAAGTTCATCGAGATGACGAACGAGTACGAGATCACCGGTGAGGACGGCACGCCGGTCGGCACGATCCGGCAGGAGGGGCAGTCGAAGGCGCGCAAGCTCCTGCGCCTGGTCACGAGCGTCGACCAGTTCCTGACCCACAAGCTCGCCGTCTACGACGACGACGGGGCCAAGGTGCTCGAGCTCGTACGACCGGCCAAGGTGTTCAAGTCGACCGTGGAGGTGCACGACGGGGCGGGTGCGCGCGTCGGAAAGATCGTCCAGGAGAACATCGTCGGGAAGAAGCGGTTCCGCCTCGACGGGCCGTCGGAGAAGCTCCTCGGCTCGATCGACGCCGAGAACTGGCGTGCCTGGGACTTCGCGATCCACGACGTCGCCGGCACCGAGGTCGGCCGGATCACGAAGAAGTGGGCCGGGATCCTCCGCGAGGGCTTCACGACGGCCGACCGCTACCTCCTCCATATCTCAGGCGATGTCTCGGGACCGCTCCGCACGCTCATGGTGGCCTCGGCTGCCGGCGTGGACACCGCCCTGAAGCAGGACGACACCGGAGGTTTTGGCTTCGGCGGCCTCGACATCGATATCTAACGTCAGCGGTGCTTTACACTGCTGTCATTCCATCACCGGTGGTTAACGCGCCTGCATTATCCGCAGGGGGTCTCCACTGCTGGCGCGACTCCAACCCAAGCAACTGGCTGGTGCTGTGACGTCCCCTTTCAGCCCGACAGGCGGCGAGCAGCGGCGACCCCATGTAACCCCGCGGCGGCGGCGACAGCCGCGGGGAGAGGGACGCCGAGCGCGGTCGACCCGAGCTCCTTGCTGCTGTGTCGATCAGATTTAAGGGTTTGGCAAGGTGGTCGATCGCGGACCGAAAGGAGTCACTCCTTAGGGTCGGAGCCACGGCTCGGCGCACCGGCGAGGTCGACGGAAGGAGGTGGCCACGAACGGCACCGAGCCGACTCCACACATCCACTCTCGACAGGAGGTTTTCCGCATGCGACACATCTGGAGACGGGCGCTCGCCCTGGCTTTCGCGTCACCGCTGCTATCGGCGCTCGTCCTCGGCACGGTTCCGGCCGCGGCACAGGAAGCGGTCGGCGCCGTCTACACGCTCTCGAACGACGCCGCCGGCAACGCTGTGGTCGTCCTCAACCGCTCCGACAACGGAACGCTCTCGCCGGCCGGCTCCGTCTCCACAGGCGGCCTGGGCAACGGCGGCGGACTGGGGAGTCAAGGCGCGCTCGTCCTCAGCGACGATGGACGGTGGCTGATCGGGGTCAACGCGGGGAGCGACGACGTCTCGGTCTTCGCCGTCGACTCGGACGGCCTCCGGCTCACCGACGTTCAGCCCTCCGGCGGCGACAACCCGATCAGCGTCACGATCCACGGCCGACTGATCTACGTCTTGAACGACGGCTCGGACGACCTCTCCGGGCTGCGGCTGACACCGGTAGGCAAGCTGAAGCCGATCAACGGCTCGATCACCGGACTCTCGGGCGCGGGCATCGCCCCCGCCCAGGTCGAGTTCACGCCGGATGGCCGCCAGGTGGTGGTGACCGAGAAGAACACGGATCTGATTGACGTGTACGGCGCCCGCGCGGACGGCCGCCTGTCGGCTCCCAACGTCCAAGTGTCGGAGGGCGCGACCCCGTTCGGCTTCGCGTTCGACCCGCAGGGCCGACTGATCGTGTCCGAGGCCCTCGGTGGCGCGGCCGGAACGAGCGCCCTCTCGTCGTACACGGTCGGCGCCGACGGGTCGCTTGGGACGATCAGCGCTTCGGTTCCCGACTTCCAGGCCGCCGCGTGCTGGGTCGTCGTGACACCCGATGGGCGGTTCGCGTACACCACCAACACGGGCAGCGACAACGTCTCCGGGTACGAGATCGGTTCTGACGGGAGCCTCACCCTCTTCGAGGGGGCGCCGTTCGCGACCGGCGTGGGACCGATCGATATGGATCTTGCCGAGGGAGACTTCCTCTACACACTGGACGCCGGATCGGACGCGATCTCCGCGTTCGCCGTGGGCTCCGACGGATCGCTCTCGGCGATCGCCGGCGCCAGCGGCCTCCCGGCCGCATCGGTGGGTCTGGCTGTTGCCTGATCCGGCACGACGCGCGAGCGGCCCGGTCTCTTTCCGGCGGCCGGGCCTCCTCGCGCCAGTTCCAGTAGCGCGAGTTCTGGTGCACCGATCCCTACGGTGGTTCACGACCGGCGAGGGCCAGCACGATCAAGCGTAGACCCGCCCCGGAGTGGATCAGCGCGGAGACCGTCGTCGTCGGCGGAACGTTCAGCTACGAGCGAAGTCGTGCGCGGGCGACCCAGATGAGCTTTGCGGCCATGAGTACCAGTTTTCTTCCGAGTTTCAGGGCCGTAGAGCAATCCTATCGCGCATATGGACGCTCCTCGAGAGCAGCACGGCACGAACCCAAGAGAGGAAGACTCTGATCGATGTCCGCCGTCACGCGGTGAGCGACTGTGTGGCCTCGATGTTCCCGTTTACGTCCACCGCTCGGAAGCGGATGTTGCTGCCCGCGGTCAAAACGAAGGGACCCGTGTAGCGCTGAAAAGCCCCAAGGTTGAGCCGGTACTCGATGCCGGCAACGCCCACGTCGTCTGTGGCCTCCAGAGAGACGAAGCTGCCGTCCTCGACCACAGCCGTGCTCACCGTGGTCACAGGCGGTATCAGGTCGGTGAAGTCGAAGGTCGCGCCCCACGCCACCTGGGCCAGGCGCTGTTGCCCCCGAAGCGAGGGATGGAAGTAGTCGCGCCTCGAGACGTCCTCGGGCTGGAATGGGTCGGAGAAGACCGCGTTCTGATCGAGGCGGCAGTGAATGTACATCGCGCACACCTCCGCCAGCTGGAGGTTGAAGTCGATGTTGCGCCGTCGCACGGTCAGTCGCCGCATCACGTCGGAGGCATCGCTGGAGCGTGGGCGCTGCAGCAGGGATTGGCATATATCCAAGGTCCGCCAGGCCACTCGGGCCAGGAGATTGTCCTTCAAGATGACCCACAGCCGGTAGACGTCTGGGATGCTCACGACATAGATGCGAGTTCGGGGCGAGCCGGCGGAGAGCGCAGCCATGGCCCGTTCGAACTGGGAACGGAAGTCGGCCACCGACGTCATCCCAGCGACCGTTCGGGTGCACACGTCGTTCGCGCCCATCAGGATCGTCACGTAGGCCACGCCCCGATCGTTGACCTGCTGCATCTGCGACTGGAGCCCGGCCATCCTCCCCCCCGACACGGCATAGTTGTAGTTCCGGCCGAGAATGGCGGGTTGGGCAACGAGGATCCGGCTGTAGTGGCTCTCCACCGAGGCCCGCGTGCCCGTCGACCAGGAGTTGCCGGGGGCGTCGGAGAACGGCAACGTGCCCGTGTTGTAGGCGCGGGTGATGGAATCGCCCGTCGCGGCCATCGAATTCGGGTACCCGGTGAGATTCGGCGTCGCCTGGACCGAGGTGATGGCATGCAAAGCCAGGATCGTGACCAGTGCGACGGTCTTGATTTCGAATCTCATGTCGCCCCGCTCCTTCTGGCGCGTCTGCGCTTCCGGGGAGGCCCGCGAGAACCGCGATACGGAGACTGGCTAGTACACCCTACCTCCTGAGATGGCGGCATGCCGGCGCGGCGGCTCACGGCGGGCGACCGGCACTCGCCGTTGAACGCGCATGGGTCCAGCGACTGCCACAGCCGCGCTTGCGACCCGAGGCGTCGACAACGGAGGATACGCACGTAATGGGGGCTCCGGAGAACCCGGTACAACGAGGGTCGACGGCGTCTACATCGCGGACCACGTCCTCGGCGATGGCCGAGGCGCTGCGGGAGCGGGACCGATCGTGGCAGGCCTCCTGATCCGGAACGCGCGGGTCTTCACCTCCGACGACGCGCGCCCGTGGGCCGGCGCGGTCGCCGTCGAGGGCGAGCGGATCTCGTGGGTGGGCGACGACGCCGATGCCTCCGAACATCTCCGGGCTGCCAGCGAGGTGATCGACGCCAACGGCGCCGGCGTATTCCCAGGCTTCGTCGACGCGCATAACCACGTGCGACTCGGGTCGAACCCGGGCGCGGTCCAGCTCTCGGGAGCCACCTCGCTCGGCGATCTCCACGCCCGGCTCGTGGCGTTCGCCGCGGGGCTCCCCGAGGACGCGTGGGTCGAGGGAGAGGGGTGGAACTACGGGGCGGTCCCCGGCGGCGCACCGACCGCCGACATGCTGCCCGTGGGGGTGACGGGCCGCCGGCCGGCGTTCCTGTTCTCCTATGACGTGCACACGGTATGGCTGAATCGCGAGGCGATGGCGCGGCTCAGGGTGACGGCCGGCGCGGACGAGCTGCCGTGGGGCCGGCCCGAGTTGGATGCCGGGACTGGAGAGCCCACAGGGTGGGTGCACGACTTCGCCGTTCGCGGGATCTCCGAGGACGGACAGCGCGCGCTGGCGAAGCACCTGCCTGGCTTCAGCCCGGACGTCGCCTACGCGCGTCTCGTCGCGAGCCTCGACATGGCGGTGAGGTTCGGCATCACGACGGTCATCGAACCGCAGAACGGGCTCGATGACCTCGCGCTTTTTGTCCGCGCGCGCGAGGAGGGGACCGTGCGGTCCCACCTGGTCGCGGCGATCTTCTGTGAGCCAGGCACCACCACGGAGCGGCTCGACGCGATCGAGGACGCTCGGCGCACGTACGACGACGACCGGTTCCGCGTCTCGCCGATCAAGCTCTACATCGACGACGTGATCGAGCCGCACACCGCGGCGATGCTGGAGCCGTACGCGAACCTGCCGGGCGTCCGAGGCACCACGTTCTGGGAGCCGCGGGAGTTCGAGGCGTTCCTGATTGAGCTCGAACGGCGTGGGTTCCAGGCGTTCACGCACGCGACGGGTGACCGGGGGATCCGCACGGTCCTCGACGCGGTGCAGCGATGTCGGCAGACCATCGGGCCGCGCGACGCCCGCCACCAGATCGTCCACGTCGAGTGCGTGCACCCGGAAGACCTCGGCCGGTTCGCGGAGCTCGGGGTGGTCGCCTGCATGCAGCCACGTCACTGCGCGCCCGACATCGTGGCCGAGTGGCGGGAGAACGTCGGATCGGAGCGCTCGCGCTACGCATGGCCATTCCGCTCGCTGTCGGAGCGGGGAGCGGTCCTCGCGTTCTCCTCCGACTGGAACGTCGCCGAGATGGACCCGATGTGGTGGCTCTACACGGCGGTGACGCGGGCCGCCCCGGACGGCACGGGCGCGTGGAACCTCGAGGAGCGGGTGGACCTCGCGACGGCGGTGCGCGCCGCCACGATCGGGAGCGCCTTCGCGAACTTCGCCGAGCGCGACCGGGGCAGCATCGTGCAGGGGAAATACGCGGACCTCGTGGTCCTGTCGAGAGACCCGTTCGCCGTGCGGGACGCGCGCGACATCCTCGAGACCCACGTCACGCACACGATCGTCGCCGGGCGCGTGATCCACCGTGCCGAGCCGTAGCTACTCAAGTCAACGCGACACCCATCGCGAGCCGCCAGACGGACCACGCGATGTAGAGGATTGGGATGGCCGCTCCCGCCAGACCCCATCCCCGCTCTTCGTTGGGACCGAGGAACTCCGCCGAGCCGACGGCCAGCCCGGCACCGATGACGACCCCGGGCCACCCCAGCCAGGTGGGGAGGGCCGTTCCCTGGATGACACCGACGCCGATCAACACGGACCAGATGCCGGTGAAGAGGTAGCCGAGGTGCTCGCCGACTCCGACTCCCAGGTACTGGTGCAGGGCACGGAAGACGGCGGCATGCACCTCGCGCTGCTCCGGCCCGAGAGTCGGGTCGGCGTAGGCGCGGGCGAGCCCGGGAACGACGTACACCCACCGCAAGAGGCCCAGCATCTGGACGAGACCGGCGAGGACTCCGACGGCTAGCCTCGGCGACGGCATTCAGGCTGCCTTCGGAAGCTTCACGCTTGAGGAGCCGGGTGTCGCCGGTGCGGTGCCGTCCCCGACCGCGGCGGCTGGTTGGAGGTGACCACATTCTCGAAAAGGCGGAAGGAGGCAGCATCATGGGCCACAAGGCTAGCGGGAAGCCTGAACGCCCGCGGTCCGCGCGAGGATAGAGTCGTCAGATGCGCAAGGCGGATCTCCTCACGCTCTTCGACTACAACTACTGGGCCAACCACCAGATCCTCCGCACGGCCGAGCGGCTCTCTCCTGAGGAGTTCGTGGCACCATCGGACATTACGTGGCGCGGTCTCCGAGGGACGCTCCTGCACACGCTCGACGTGGAGCGCAGCTGGCGGCGACGGATTCGCGGCGAGCCGCGGGAAAGGTGGGATGTCGAGCCGTTGGAGGAGGACTACCCGACCGCCCGGTCACTCGCCTTGGCATGGAGCGACGACGAAGCGGAGATGCGGGCGTGGCTCGATTCCCTCGACGACGGATCGGTCGAACGAGAGATCGACCTCGGTCCGAAGGACCGATTCCCACTGCGTGTCTTCCTGCTGCACATCCTCACGCACAGTGCCCAGCAGCGGCGGGACGCAGCCATCCTGCTGACGCGCGTTGGACACGATCCGCCGGAGATCGACTTCCTCTACTATGCCGATCCACCCGGGGACGCTTGACGAGATGTGGGGAACGGTGAAACCGTAACGTTCCCGGCGCGCGGTTCCGGGTTCTGTGCCCAGCACCTCTCGGACCTGCGGGTTGTGGGCCCCGCGGGAGACGCCGGCCATGGCGGTCGGCCGCTGGTTCGTCGACCACAATCACTGGAGTCGGCTCCGCGTGCCGGGGCGCACGAGGCCGTCATCACTGACGAATCGGTGGTCATTGAGGCTGCTCAAACGGATGGCCCCTCGATCAGCCATGCCAAGAATCGTCCTCCCACCATCTCTGCCCGCGGACAGAGCTCCTTGTGCGCAGACCGGTGAAGACTTAGTTCAGGCCGAGGAACAGAACGCTCGCGCATCGAGGAGTCCTATTCCCCGAAGTCTCCTCATATCCCCTATTGGATACATGGGCTCGCTGCCGTGAGGCTCTCTGCCAATCTAAGCTGTCGCTACCGCCGCTAGGCGGCACCAGGTGTGGAGGCGAAGCACGGTCCCCAGACGACCCGAGACCATGGAGTTCTGATCATGCGGAAGCTGATAGCGACGGTGTTCAACTACTCGCTCGACGGCCTTCTCGCCGACGAGGGCACCGAGTTTTGGAAGTTCTGCTTCGACCTGCCCGAAAACCGTGAGCCCGACGACCCGGCGCAACTCGACTTTCTCCAGAGCGCGTACGCGCACATCATGGGCCGCACCGCCTACGAGGGCATCGCCGGGTCCATGACAACGGCCACCGACCATCCTTTCGCCGACATCCTGAACGCCGGGCGCAAGGTCGTCTTCTCCCGGACCCTCAAGACGGCCGAGTGGGCCAACACCACCATCGCCGCTGGTGACACGGCAGAAGAGATCGACAAGCTCAGGCGAGGCGGCGACGGCCACATCGTGGTCTGGGGCGGCGTCAGCCTCTGGCGGTCGCTCATGCGGCTCGACCTGATCGACGAGCTCCAGCTGAGCTTGTTCCCCTACGTTGCGGGCGAGGGCACCCGGCTGTTCGATGGCGTCCCCAAGTCCTACCGGCTCGACCTGGTCTCCAGCACCGCCTCCAGCAACGGGATCGTCGAGCTGCAGTACCGCCGGCACCGCTAACCCAGCGGCCCATTCCGCAAGGAGGCTGTGATGGCTCTGCCCGAGGTTGTGTCATCGGAGGAATGGCTTCAGGCCAGGCTCGCGCTGCTGGCCCTGGTTGAGCGATCGTGATGCTGGGTCACTGACGCCGTCGCGACCGCTCTGACCGAACTGGGCGCGCCGCGGCACGCAGAGACCACAACTCAGGGGACATTCCCGAACACTGGCCCACCTCGGTGAGACCTCGCTAGATCGTCACATTCCCGATCGGCGGATAGAGCTCCTTGTGCGTACACCAGCCCAGCAGGCAGAGGGCCCCAGGGCACGTCACAGGGATGGCGAGGGGATGGCGAGGGACCCGGTGGGGACCGGTCGGGGCATGGAGGGACTGCGGTGGGGACCTGCAGCTTCGGCCTCGAGGCCCGGACCAGGCTTCGCAGGGAGGCCCGAGCGTCGAACTCCAGGAAGCAACACGAGAGCGCCCAGCCCTGAGAGCGCGGCGGCGTATCCGAAGCCCCAAGCCGGCGCCGCGAGCGTCCACAGTAGACCGACGGTCACGCTGGAGACGAGGTCGCCGACGCCGTCCACAAGCCCGATGAGGCCGAACGCCCTGCCGCGGATCGCCTCGGGCAGGAGCTCGGGCGCGTGGCTGCCCTCCGCCGTTTCGACGAGCGCCGTCGACGTCCCGACGGCCACGAACAGCGCGAGCACCGGGATGGAGGTTGGCGAGAACACGAAGGCAAGCAAGCGAGGGCGAACAGCGTGACCCCGGCGACGAGCACGAGCCGGCGACCGACGGCGTCGGCGATCTGCGTGTCCGATGCGGAAGAGCCGGCCTAGATCTGTTGTGCTTCTCGCTCCTCCGGTGAATCGTTTGCCGATCGATCCGCCCGACGCACCCCGCGCCGGGCGGCGATCTTCCCGGCGATGTAGTCCGCGTCGCGCCCGACGCCCTGGATCTGCTCGGAGGACACTGAATAGAGGAACTTGAGACCGATGAAGTAGAGACCGGGCTCCGATTCGACTATCCCACGACGGTGAAGCGGCTCTTGCGGGCCGAGTACCGGAAGGTCGATCCAGGAGAACCCCGGGTGGAATCCCGTGCACCACACCACGTTGGCGACGTCCAGAGAACGGCCGTCCTCGAGTTGCGGCACCCCGCTCTGGACACCGGTGACCCGAGGAACTCGTTCCACCCCCAAAGCAGCGAGGTCTTTGGGTTTGGTCCGGATCAACGGTTCGCCGGTTGAGATCCACTTGGGGCGAGCTTTCCTGCCGATGGGAGTCCCGGTCGTCAGCACGCGGTGAAAGACGACCCGACCGATGAACGGCATCAGGACGCGGGCGGCGACGCTCTCGGGACGGAAGGGGAGCGCGCCGTTGCCGGCTCCGGACAGCGATACTTTGTGGGTCCTCGCCACTTCGATGGCGACCTCGGCGCCCGAGTTGCCTGCTCCGACGACCAGGACGTCTCCTTCCTGGAGCTGCCCCGGATTCTTGTACTCGGCAACGTGAAGCTGGACGATCCGCGGATCGAGCTCGGGCGCGTAATCGGGAACCCGAGGCCGTTGCCAGCTCGACATCGCGACCACCACGTTGTCGGCTTCGAACCGTCGATCCCTCGAGGTCGCGACGAAGCGATCTCCTTCCCGGGTCAGTCTCTCCACTCTGACTCCGGTCTCCACCCGAAGGTCGAACTTTCGAGCGTACGACTCGAGGTAGTCGGCCATCTCGTTCTTACTTGGGAACCCCCAGTGGTATCCGGGGAAAGGCATCCCCGGCAGGCTGTTGAGACGATTGGGAGTGAACAGCCGCAGTGAGTCCCACCGGTTGCGCCACGCGTCCCCAACGCGTTCGTTGGCGTCGATGATCTTGTAGGGGAGATCGCGCCGCGACAGCTGGTACCCCGTCGCCAGCCCGGCCTGCCCACCTCCGATGACCAGAGTCTCCACGTACTCACGTCCGTCCTCGCCGGCCATGTCACCCACCCCCGTCAACCGAGCGCCGTCGGAAGCTCATTCCTGGATCGCCCCGGCGTGCGTCTATACTCTAAATTGGAGTAAACGTATACTCGCGTTTGGAGTATGTCAAAAGGAAGATATGGCCAAGCAACTGACCACCACTTCGTACGCGGTACTGGCCCAGGTCGCCGTGCATCCCTGGTCCACATACGAACTGGCGCAGCAGCGGGTCCGCTACTTCAGATACGTGTGGCCCCGAGCCGAAAGTGCCATCTACCGAGAGGTGAAGCGCCTCTCTGCCATGGGCCTGCTCGACGGGAAGAAGGAGCACGTCGGGAAGCGGGCACGCACCGTGTACTCGATCACCGAGAAGGGACGGGGGGCGCTGCGTGAGTGGCTCGCTGCCCCAGTCTCCCCGTTCGCCATGGATTTCGAGGCCATGATCCGCCTCTTCGTAGCTCCCCTCGGGACCAAGGAACAGATCGTCACAACACTCACTCAGGTCCGAGACGATGCTTGGGAGATGCTCCGGTTCGGTGGGGAAGTCAAGCAAGAGTTCTTGGAGGGCATCGCCGTCACTCAGGACCAGGTCTACATCCGCGCCCTTGCAGTGGACTTCTTCATCAGCCTCCTCAGAACCGTCGAGGCGTGGGCGGAGCGAACGCTCGCGGAGATCGAATCGTGGGACGACCTCAGCCCCGATGGAAAGAACGAGCGGGCGCTCGAGAAGATCCGGGAACTGCCGGTTCCCACACCCGAATCAGTGGAGAGGACACCGGTACCACCTCGAACTCAACTCCGACTGCGACGACACGACGGGCGAGTCTGACTAGTAGCGAGGGCTAGCTCTCGCTCACCAGCGGGCTGCTCTAAACGAGAGCACCGCTCTTGTGATCATCGCCGACCGGCTCCGCATACTTCGAAGCACCACCGGACCAGCATCCGCCCAGCCAGATGCCGTGCTGGGGTGACCAGACGCCTTCCTATTCCCACCATCGCCACCGTCGTCGACGCGAATCGTGCTCGGGACCGGCGACCGACGCGATCAGCGGACAAAGCACCTTGTGCGTAGACGCGGGCAGCGGTTTTCAAGACCGATTGAGGCACTCCGGCTATCAACACCGAGCGACGCGGCCACATCTCGATGCGCTGGATCCTGCTGCACATGATCGAGGAGGTCTCCCGCCACCTCGGCCACGCCGACATCATGCGGGAATCGATTGACGGAACCGTCGGTGACTACCCAGGCGGCACCCCAGTCGTTGCACCATGACCCTTTCACGCTCGGTGGCCGGCTGGACTCGAACCAGCGACCAACGGATAAGGCGGTGCGCTACGTCGCAGTCGGCGGTCCGAACAAGGTGGTGAGCGCGTCGGGGAGCCCGGGGTCGGTCAGGTCTCCCACCCAGGCCACATGTCCGTCGGGTCGGATCAACACAGCGGGCGGAGCAGTGACCTCGCCAAGTATCGGAAGCTCCCACGGACCAACATATTCGGCGTCGATCATCCGAACCCGATCCACCCACGGTGTGATGTCGAAGCCGCCGGGCTCACCGAGGTTGAGCAGCACTGGCCGGGCGTCGTGCAGCAGGGTGAACGCCCGCTGTGACCCGTTGACTGTGACCAGGTCGAGGTCGGGCATGCGGCGCCCGGGCAATGGGTGTCCCTCGCCGAGGTCGTAATGGATGTCCAAACCGGAGAGCATCCCGGCGAACCGCTTGCGCGGCTCGTCCATGCTCAGCAGCTCGGACACGGTCTCGCGCAATGCCTCGAGGCGCGCGTCGGCGGGGCGCATGAGCGCGGTCTGCGCCATCGTGTTGCGCAGCACGCGGGCAGCGACCGGGTGACGCTCAGAGTGGTACGTGTCGAGGAGGCTTTCCGGCGATACCTCGTTGACCACCTGGGCCAGCTTCCACCCCAGGTTCACCGCATCCTGCACGCCGGTGTTGAGCCCTTGTCCTCCCGCGGGGGAATGCACGTGTGCGGCGTCGCCGGCCAGCAGCACCCGTCCGTCCCGGTAGGACGCGGCCTGTCGGGTCATATCGGTGAACCTGGTGATCCAAGTCGGACTGTGGACCCCGTAATCGGTCCCGTAGACGGTGATGAGCGCCTCGCTGAGATCACGCAGCGTCGGTTCGGTCGAGGGCGCGGGTTGTCTTTCGGTCACCATGACCCCAACCGGCCCCTCATCCGCGAAAACGATCTCGCCGTCGCGGATCTCGTACTCCACCCTGCCGAAGGAATGGGTGCCCAGCTCGTCCTGGCGGATGCCCAATTCCGGCTCCTCGGCCACCTCGACCTCGGCAAGCAGGGCGCTCGTCGTCGGATCCCACCCCGGGAACTCGATGCCGGCTGCTTTGCGGACCACACTGCGTCCTCCGTCGCACCCGACGAGATATGCCGCCCGCATCGACTCACCGTCGGACAAATGGACGTCGACGCCTGTGTCGTCCTGCGTTAAGCCCGTCACGTCGCGGCCGCGATAGATCGTCACGGCCAATTCGTCGACCCAGCCGGCCAAAATGCGCTCGATGTGTTTCTGCCACAGCCCGAGCCCGTAGTTGTGCCGGGTGGGAAAGTCGCTGATGTCCAAGCGGTTGAAGGCGAACCCTGCGACCTGGGC
>Ga0209853_1000252_pt1 | contig 14792 bp, 10 predicted proteins | sample GWRWS1_30_40_FD_187224 | JGI IMG/M metagenome (GOLD analysis project Ga0209853, IMG submission 187224) | Riverbed sediment microbial communities from areas with vegetation nearby in Columbia River, Washington, USA - GW-RW S1_30_40 (SPAdes)... | ecosystem: Environmental > Aquatic > Freshwater >...
GTACAGGTCGCGGATGCCGGCCATGCCCGTTACGCGCCGAGCTCGGTGGCGAGCTCGGACAGCCGCCTGGCCACGGCCCGGACCGAGGCCACCACCGTGAAGTAGTCCATGGCGGTCGGGCCGACCACGCCGATCGTGCCGATGGGGACGTCGCCCGCCCGAAACGGCGCGGCCACGACGGACGCCTCCCACTCGCCGGTGGCCGGGTGCTCGGCCCCGATGGTCACCGAGACGTCCTCGGCCGACCCGGCCTCTCGGAGGAGCCGGAGGAGCTCGGATTCGTGCTCGAGGGCCTCGACCAGGCGGCGGACGGTCTCGCGACGCCAGTGGGCCACCTCGTCGGTCAGGTTCGCCACCCCGCCCACCAGAACGTGCTCGCTCCCCTTGCCTAACTGCATGTCGCCGAGTCTGCCGGCCACGACCAGGAAGAGCTCTCGCTCGGCGGGAGCCGACTCCCCGGCCAGCCGGAGGGCCCGGGCCTGGGCCTCGACCACGCTCATTCCGCGGAACGAGTCGCCCAGGCGCCGCTCCAGCGACTCCAGGGCCTGGCCGTCCAGGTCCCTGGGCCGGTCCACGATGGCCTTTTCCACCCGACCATGCTGGCCGATGACGAGCACCATCACTGATGGGCCGAGGTCGATCATCTCCACCCGGACCAGCTGCTCGTCGGACATGCTCGGCGGGACGGCCAGCCCCGCGTATTGGGTGAGCCGCCCCAGGAGTTGGGTCGTGCCCTTCAGCACTTCCTCCAGATCCAGCATGGTCTCGGCGAAGAACCCAGTGATGGCCCGGCGCTGGGCCTCCCGGAGCCGCCCCCCCGGAGGCAGGGTGTCCACGTATCGCCGGTAGCCGAGGTCCGTGGGGATGCGGCCGGCCGAGGTGTGGGGATGGGTCAGGTACCCCAGCTCCTCGAGGGCCGCCAACTCGTTTCGGATGGTGGCGGAGGAGACGCCGAGGCGCGCCCGCTCGGCGATGGTCTCGCTGCCCACGGGCTCGCCGGTTCGGACGTACTCCTCCACCACCACCCGAAGGACGGCGCTCTTCCTCGAGCCGAGCTCGGCGGGTTCGACCATGGTACCTACATTCTTAGCAGTCAGGGAGGGAGAGTGCTAGCTCCGGGTGCTTTCCCGAAGTGGTTCGCGATGTCAACCTCGGAAGGATCCGATGCGTCTATCGGATGTGGGCGAAGGGAGCTGGAGCTGATCGAGGAGATCGCCATCCGGGAGTTCCTGCACGGGGACTATCCCAGGCTGGTGGCCGGCGTCGCGCTGGTGGCGGGGAGCCGGCCGGCCGCGGAGGACGCCGTGCAGGAAGCCCTGGCCCGGGCGTGGGAGCGGTCCGAGCGGGGGGAGGAGATCGAGTCCTTGACGGCATGGGTGACAGCGGTGTCGCTGAACCTGGCCCGGAGCCGGCTCCGGCGTGTGGTCGCGGAGCGGCGGGCCCGGGAGCGCATGGTATCTCGGGTGGGAACGGCGGCCCTTGCGCCATCGGATGCGGGGGAGCGTATCGACCTGCTCCGCGCCCTGGCGTCGCTCCCCCGTCGCCAGCGAGAGGCAACGGTCCTTCGCTACTACTTGGGGCTGAACGTGGCCGAGGTCGCTTCGGCGCTCGGCATCCACCAGGGAACGGCGAAGACGGCGTTGTTCCGGGCTCGGCGGGCGTTGGCCGCCGCACTCGGCGAATCGGACATGGAGGAGGCGACCGAACGTGGCGAGGCTTGACGATCGTTTGCGCCGGGATCTCGAGCGGGCCGCACGTCCCGCAGATCCCTCGGGGGTCTACGAAAGCCTGATCCGGAGGAGGGAGCGGCGCCGGATCGCGCGCAAGGTCCAGGCCGGTGCGCTCGCGTTCGTCGTGATCGCCGGGACGGCGGCCGGCGTCTATGGGCTCTCGCGCGTGTTCCTGGGCGCCTCGGAAACACCGGGGGACGCCGGCTCCGTCCCCTCGAACGGCATCATCGTGTTCTCGAGGGACATCCGCGGCGAGGGGGAGCACCTGTTCGCGGCCTCGCCCGACGGCTCGGATGTGCGACGGCTCACGCCCGATGGCCGCGCCGCCTATCGGTCTCCCGACGTCTCTCCCAACGGTCGAACCGTCGTCGTAGCGCACGAGATCCCGAGCTTCGAGCCCGGACAAGCGGTGCTCGCCACCGTTCCGATTGAAGGCGGCTCACCGACGTGGCTCACGGAGGAGACCTGGGTCGTGCGCGACCCGGCCTGGTCGCCCGACGGCGTGCGAATCGCGTTCGCGGGCTCCCCCGGCGGTCCGTTCGGCATCTACGTCTTCGATTTCATGACCGGCGACGTCCGGCTCGTTCCCGGCACCGACGAGATCAGCGTGGGCCACCCGACCTGGTCGGGCGACGGCTCCCGGATCGCGTTCGAGGCGTCAACCGATGCGGATACAGACCCAGACCAGACCTGGGATATCTACTCAGTCGGGCGGGACGGCTTGAACATGACGAATCTGAGCAACACACCGGACGCAAGCGAGATCCAACCGGCCTGGTCGTGGGTGAACGATCGAATCGCTTTCGTGGAAACCGGCCCAGCAGAGGGAGCGTTGCTCACAATGGCGTCGACAGGCACGGAGGTGATGAGCGTGTACAGCGGTGAATTCGCCCCCGCGAATCCCGTGTGGTCACCAGACGGCACCGCCATCGCGTTCGAGGCCGGCAGCGAGGGGATCTTCACGGTCCGCACGAACGGCACCGCGCTCGCCGCACTTCCCGAGGCCAGCGGCGGCGAGCCCGCGTGGCAGCCGCTCCCGGAAGGGACCACCGCCCCCACGCCCACACCGACGCCGGTCACGTCGCCCGACCCGGAAGCCGGACGTGACATCGGCCTCGGGTTCCGCCTGTGCGACGTCAGCTGGATGGGCGGTATCGATTTCCTCCGAGACGACACACTCGGGAGTGCCTGGACCGGGATCCCGGTGCGCGACGATGGCACATGCCCGAAACTCGCCGATCCCGCGGAAGGGTACGGCGTTGCGGTGGACTTCACCGGTGATGGGACGGCCGACGATTGGTCCCGGACCATCGGTCACTGCATGGCCTGCGAGCCGTGGGACGCCACCGACCTCAATGGTGACGGTACCGAGGAGCTCATCGTGGTGGGGCAGCTCTGGAGCGTTCCCGACTACGGGGTGTACGTCGTGACGGGCAACCCAGCGGACGGTTCGGCGCGGCTCGAACGCGTGCGGGTCGCGGCCCCGGGCCACCCGGAGGCGGGATACGAGCCCGGCGCGTTTCTCACGCTCAGCGCGGGAGGCGACGCCGGGATCGCCGACTACATCTCGTGCGAGGGATACCCGGACAGCCCTGTGCTGAGTCAAGTGAATAGCTACCACCCGCCCGACGGGCCGGGCTCGGAAACCCGAACGGTGTCGATCACCAGGTTCGTGTTCGAATCCGGCGGCCTGGCACGCGTCGTGGGAGCGGAGACATTCGAACAGCCCACCGATCAGCCGGTCCCGTACGCCAACCAGGACGGCAAGGCGTGTGGCGTCGACTTCAATCCGTGGAGCTAACAGGTTGTCTGCTACGGACTACTCGCCGGCGAGGGCGAGGACGAGCTCGTTCAGGAGCAGCATGCCGCGCTCGGTGGGGACGAGGTGGCCATTCCGATGCGCCAGCAGGCCCTCGTCGAGGAACGTCGAGGCCGTATCGGCATCGACTGACTCGGTCGGGAGGCCCTCGAGGATGCGAAGCTTGAGGAACACCTCCTCGAGCCGCTCGTCCTGGGCCATGAGCCGCTCCTCTCCGCCGATCGGGCGCGTGTCGTCCTCGACCGCGTCCAGGTACTCCCTGGGCGGCCGGACGTTCCACCACCGCCGGCCGCCGCGACAGGAGTGGGCGCCCGCCCCCAGCCCGAGGTACGGGCGCCGCTCCCAGTACCCCAGGTTGTGCCGGCAGGCGAACCCGGGCTTCGACCAGTTCGAGACCTCGTAGTGCTCGTGTCCGGCATCGCCGAGGAGCTCGCACGCCAGGCCGAACATGTCGGCCTGGAGGTCCGGGTCCGGCGGCGGGACCAGGCCCGCCTGCACCTTTCGGCCGAGGGGCGTGGCCGGCTCGATCGTGAGCGCGTACGCGGAGACGTGCTCGGGCCCGAGCGCGATGGTCTCCTCGAGCGTCCGCCGCCACGACGCGAGGGTCTCTCCGCTCGCCCCGTAGATGAGATCGAGGTTCACGTTCGCGCACCCGGCGGCGCGCGCGTTCGCGTACGCGCGGCGCACGGACCCGGGCGAGTGCACGCGCTCTAGCGACTGGAGCACCAGCGGGTCGAACGACTGCGCGCCCATCGACAGCCGTGTGTATCCGGCCTCGAGCAGAGCCGAGAGCTTCGCCTCGTCGACCGTGTCCGGGTTGGCCTCGATCGTGACCTCGGCGTCCGGCGTAACGTCGAACCGATCTCGCAGCCGCACGAGCAGTCCCGCCAGGTCCGCCGCCTTCAGCGTCGTCGGTGTCCCACCGCCCAGGAACACCGACGCGAACCGTTCGTCCCGCCACTCGCCGGCCCACAGGGCGGCCTCCGCCTCCAGCGCGCGGACGTACCGCGGCGCGAGGTCGCCGAGGCCAGCGTACGCGTTGAAGTCGCAGTACCCGCACCGGGTGAGGCAGAACGGAACGTGCACGTACAGCCCCGCGGTCACCGCTTGTCCCCCGCCCGTTCGTCCACCCTCAAGGCGGCGATGAAGGCCTCCTGCGGCACGTCCACCCGCCCCACCCGTCGCAGCCTGGCCTTCCCCTTCTTCTGTTCCTCCAGCAGCTTGCGCTTTCGGGTGATGTCGCCCCCGTAGCACTTGGCCAGCACGTCCTTCCGCTTCGCCTTCACCGTCTCCCGCGCGATGACCCGCGAGCCGATGGTGGCCTGGATGGCCACGTCGAACAGCTGGCGGGGGATGAGCTCCCTCAGCCGCTCCGCCATGCGCCGGCCGTACTGGGGGGCTTTCGCCCGATGCACGACGCTGCTGAAGGCGTCGACCGGCTCGCCGTGGAGCAGCATGTCCACCCGCACCATGTCTGCCGGCTCGTATCCCCAGTGTTCGTAGTCCAGCGAGGCGTATCCGCGGGTCCGCGACTTCAGGTGGTCGAAGAAGTCGAAGATGATCTCGGCGAGCGGCAGGTGGTAATGCACTTCCGCCCGCTCGGGCGACAGGTACTTCATGTCCACTAGCTCGCCCCGTCGCGACTGGCACAGGTCGAGCACCGGCCCGAGGTACTCGGACGGCGTGATGACGGTCGCCAGGACCACGGGCTCCTCCACGTGGTCGTACGTCCCCGGCTGGGGCATCTCGCTCGGGTTGTGCACCACGGTGACCCGTCCGTCCCGTACCACATGGAACTCCACGTTGGGCGCGGTGGCGATGAGCTCCAAGCCGAACTCTCGCTCCAGCCGCTCCTTCACGATGTCCATGTGCAACAGCCCGAGGAACCCGCACCGGAACCCGAACCCCAGGGCCTGCGAGGTCTCCGGCTCGTAGCGGAGCGCGGCGTCGTTCAACTTGAGCTTGTCGAGGGCCTCGCGGAGCTCGCTGTAGTCGCCACCCTCGGCGGGGAACAGCCCGCTCCACACCATCGGTGTGGGCTCCCGGTATCCGGGGAGCGGCTCCCGGGCGCGGTGCCTCCCGGCGATCGTGATGGTGTCGCCCACTTTGGCCTGGTGCACGTCCTTCATCCCGGTCACCAAGTAGCCGACCTCACCTGGGCCGAGCTCCGGCGATGGCGTCGCCTCGGGCGCGAACACCCCGCACTCCTCGGCCTCGGATTCGAGGTTCGCGCCCATCAACCGAATCTTCGCCCGCGAGGAGAGCACGCCGTCCCTCACCCGGATGTAGGCAACGACGCCGCGGTAGGGATCGAACGTGGAGTCGAAGATCAGCGCCCGGAGCGAGTCCTCGCGACGGCCCTCGGGCGCCGGGACCAGCTCGACGACCCGATCGATCAGGTTGGTGACGCCGTCCCCGGTCTTGGCCGACACGCGCAGCACGTCCTCCGGCCTCCACCCGACGAGCTCCCCGAGCTCTCGGGCCGTCTCCTCCGGGTCGGCCTGCGGCAGGTCGATCTTGTTCACGACCGGGATGATCGAGAGCCCGGCGTCTCGGGCCAGGTGGTAGTTGGCCAGGGTCTGGGCCTCGATGCCCTGCGCCGCATCGACCAGTAGCACGGCGCCCTCACACGCCGCCAGCGACCTGGAGACCTCGTAGGTGAAGTCCACGTGCCCCGGCGTGTCGATGAGGTTCAGCTCGTAGTTCTTCCCGCCGGCCTGGTGCGCGAGCCGGACCGCCTGGGCCTTGATGGTGATGCCGCGCTCGCGTTCGAGGTCCATCTTGTCCAGGTACTGGTCACGCATCTCCCGCTCGGCCACGGCGTGTGTGAGCTCGAGCAACCGGTCGGCCAGTGTGGACTTGCCGTGGTCGATGTGGGCGACGATGCAGAAGTTCCGGATGTGGGTGGTCTCGGTCAAGGCGACCTATTCTCCCTGGTACACTCGCTCGCCGTGGCCAACATCAAGTCGCAGATCAAGCGGAACCGTCAGAACGAGCGCCGGCACGAGCGGAACAAATCCGTGCGCTCGGCGCTGAAGACCGCCTCCAAGAACGTGCGCCAGGCGGCGGCGGAAGGCGATGCCGAGGCCACGGCTCAGGGGCTTCGCGAAGCGAACCGCGCCCTCGACAAGGCCGCCTCCGGGGGCATCCTCCACAGGCGCGCCGCGGCGCGCCGGAAGTCCCGACTGGCCAGGGCGGCCAACCGCGCCACAGCCGGGACCTCCCAGGGCTAGGCCGGCACCCGCTCCTCGGCGATCGCCGCCACCAGCAGCGGCAGCACCACGTCCTCCGTCGATCCCGACTTCATGGCGCGGTCCGCATCGACGACCCGCCCGTGGAGGTCGACCAGCTCACCCAGAGAGAACCGGCGGGCCAGTTCCCGGTACCGGCGGGCCTGCCATTCGAACCGGAGGCCGGCGGCCCTCGCCAGCTCCGCCGGCGGCATCCGATCGGGCAAGGCCTTCACGCGAAGGAGATCGCGCAGGCGGGCCGCGATGCCCCCCAGGATCATGAGCGGATCGTGGCCGGCCTCCTGGAGGGCCCGGAGCGAACGCATCGATCCCGGCAGGTCGCGCCGGAAGGCGCGGTCGCACAGGTCCCAGATGTGCTGTTCGCCGAGGCCCCGGAACTGCTGGAGCACGATCAGCCTCGTCACGCGGTCGCCGAGGAAGGCCGAGGAGAGCTGGTCCAGCGCCTGGTCCAGAGCGCCGGGATCCTCTCCCACCGTCTCGACCAGGGCCGTGGCCCCATCGGGCGCGACCTCCATCCCCTTGGCCTTGGCCTGGCGGCCCACCCATCCCGGCAGGTCCTTGCGGGAGACCTTCACCTCACGGACCTCCCCGACCGGCGCCACCATCTTCACCACGGCCGCCGGGGCCCTGGCCCGCTCCCCCACGACCGCACAGAGCACGAGCTCGGCGTCGGGGGCCGGGGCGGCGAGATATGCGGCGAGCTCGCGCAGGGCGTCGTCGGGCAGGTGGCGGGCGTCGGTCACGAGCAGGGCGCGGCGCTCGCCGAACAGCGACGGCGTGGCCAGGTCGGCCGTCTCCCCGCCCTCCCACTCGCCCGCGTCGATCTCGCGGGGCTGCACGTCGGATCCCAGGATCTCCATGGCCGCCCGGCGGAGAAGGAACGCGTCCTGCCCCCACAGCAGGTGCACGGGAGCCTGTCGGGGGGTCATGCGGCGGGTCCTTCGATGCCGCTCACTCGGTCGATTCTACGAGGAGCCCTCCCGGGGCGAAGCTCACGGTGATGTCGCCCTCCACATCGGTCCGCAGTACCCGAGCCCCGGTGGCCGACAGCTCCTCGAGCACCTCCGGCACGGGATGCCCGTAGTCGTTCGGCCCCACGCTCACCACGGCAATCTCGGGGTCGACGGCTTCGAAGAATCCCTCGAGCGAGGTGTCCCCGCCGTGGTGCGGCACCTTCAGCACGTCGGCGTGGAGCGGCGCGCCTTCGTCCATCACCGCTTGCTGCGACGGTTCCTCGGCATCACCGGAGAACAGCACCGCGTCCTCTCGCCACACCAGCCGGATCACGAGCGAGTCGTTGTTGGGGTCCGAGTCGGTCCCGTTGAAGCACCCTTCGGGAGCGAGGATGTCGAGCGTGAGGTCGCCCACCACGATTCGGTCCCCCGCCCGGGGATGCTCCACGGGCAGGTCTTCGTCGGCGACGGCGTGAAGGAAGTCCTCGTACGAGGGGGAAGCCTCGTGACAGCCCGGTTCGAGGACCAGTCCCACCGGGAACCGGGCGAAGACGGCCGGGAACCCGGCGACGTGGTCGGCGTGCGGGTGGGTGGCGACCACGGCATCGACCCGCTTCACCCCGAGGGCCGAGAGTTTCATAGCCACGGTCTCCGGCTCAGGGCCGGCGTCGATGAGCACGGTGGCGCCGGCCGGCGAGGACGCCAGCGCCGCGTCCCCCTGTCCGACGTCGAGGAACCGGACCACGAGCCCGGAGGGCGGCCCCGCGGACAGCGCCGTGGACCATATGAGAAACGGCAGGAGAACGAGCCCCGCGGCGAGCACCCGCCGGTGGAGGCGGCGACCTGAGCGCAGCCACCACGCCGCCCCGCACACGAAAACGAGTCCGCCGACCAGGGGAACGAGCGCACCCCGGAAGGTGATCCACGGCACCGGGGCCGTGGCCAGCCGGTCCGCCACGAGCTCGAGGTAGCGGATGGGAGCCAAGGCGGCGGCCGCCAGGAGCCGTCCGAGGACGTCGATCACCATCCCCGCCGCGGCGGCGGCCAGACCGAGGAGCAGGGCGGGCGAGACCGCCGGGAACGCCAGGACGTTCGCGATCAGTGTCACCCCGGGCACCTCGTGGAAATGGAACAGCAGGAGCGGCGTCACGCCGGCCTGTGCGGCGAGCGTGGCCCCCGCGGCGAGCGCGACCGGGCGGGGCAGGAACCACATGCGCTCGGCAATGGGCGAGGCCATGGCCACCATGCCCGCCGTAGCGGTGACCGAGAGCTGGAAGCCGATGGCCCACACCAGCGTGGGATCCAGGACGAGAAGGACGAGCACGGCTCCCGCGAGGATGGACGCCGCGCTCCGAGGCCGTCCCACGAGCACGCCGAACAACGCGAGCCCGGCCATCACCCCCGCCCGCATCACCGAGGGCTCGGCACCGGTCAGGACGACGAAGAACGCCACTGTGCCGAGCCCCAAAGCGAACCGGAGCGCCAGCGACAGTCGCAGGAGCACGGCGAGCGCGAGCACCGGTCCGACGACCATAGCCACGTTCCCGCCGGACACCACGAGGAGGTGGCCGAGGCCGGTGGCCCGGAAGTCGCGTTCAACTCCGGGGTCGAGGCCCGAGTCGTCACCGAGGGCCAGCCCCAAGAGGAGCCCGGCCTCCCGGGGCGGGAACAACCGGCGGATGGAACGGCCAACCACGGCCCGGCAGGCCTGCGCCGCCCGTACGAAAGGGTTCGGGGAGCCTCCGAGACGCTCGAGGGCCCGCGCCCGCAGCTCCACCGCCACCCCCCGGCGACGGAGCAACTCGGCGAAGCCCGGGTCGTCGGGAACGCCGAGCTGACCGTCCAGCCGGACCCGGTCACCCCGAACCGCCCTCGGCGGCTCGTCCCGGCCGTGCACCCACACCGATTCGTGGACGGCCGCGGCCCCGCCCTCCCACTCCACCACGGAGACGTCGGCGATCGCGAACCACCCGTAGGTCTTCGGGGAGGGATCTGTGCGAAGGGTCGCCTCGAGCATGGCCCGACCCGGAGCGATGCGGCGAAGGAGGGACCCCTCCACCTTGTGGGCGTGCACGCCGCTCCACCCCACGCCCAACAGGAGAACCCCGAGCACGGCGACGACCGCGACGCCGGCCGGCGGCGCGCGGCCCCAGCGTCCTCGCCCGGGCGCCACGGCCGCAAGCGATGCCGGCTCCCTATCGCCGCCTACCAGGCCGGCCGCGCGGACCGGGTCCTGGCCCTCCCGGATCCCCGGGGCGAGCGGGACGGCCGAGGCCACTCCGCCCAGCCCGGCCAGAAGCCAGGCCCAGACCGGCAGGAGGTCTCCCACGGCGGACCACGTGAGGAGCCCTATCCAGAACGACGTCGCCGCGCCCGGCATGATCCAGGCGCTCACACCGTCACCAACTCCCGCATCGACGCCAGGGTGGACTCGCCGATCCCGCTCACGTCGATCAGCTCGTCCACCGATCCGAACGGGCCGTTGGCGGTCCGGTAGTCCACGATGCGTTGCGCGATCACCTCGCCGACGCCGGGCAACGCTTCGAGCTCGGAGGCCGTCGCCGTGTTGATGTTGACCTTGCCCATCGAGGCCGATCCGGAAGCAACCGCCCCCGAGGCCCCGCCCGCCACCGCCCGCGGGACGAGGACCTGCGTCCCGTCCACCAACGGCATGGCGAGGTTCAGCGACTCCAGGGACGCCCCCCGGCGAGCGCCGCCGGCGGCCTCGATGGCGTCGATGACGCGGTCGCCCTGGTGGAACTCATAGACGCCCGGACGGCGGACCCACCCGGCCACGTCCACGATCAGGATGGTTAGCTCCGGCGACGCGTGGGCGGGGGCCCCGCTCGGCATCGGAGCCTTGGTGGTTCGGACCTCAACGGGCCGGGGCAGTGACCTGACGTACCAGAGGCCGGCCCCCCCGAGGGTCACTGCCACTACGACGGCCAGCCCCGCCAGCTCCGCGCGGGACAGCGCGGACAGGCGGTCGCGCAGGGATTCCTTCGACATCTCCCCCGCTCCTCCTCGGCCACTCCGTGGAGCGCGCAATGGTGAGGGGGAGTCGCCGGCGCGACGCTAGCAGCCCATCGCGCGGGGCGCAGTGAGCTACTTCACACGCGACGCCGTGAGCTACGTCACGCGCTGGTCGTGGCCGAGGGGCGGGGCGCCGAGGGGGCGCCGCCGGTCTGGGCCTTGGGGAGGGCGAATAGGAACTCCGCGCCGCGCCCCGCGGACTCCTCCACCCTGATGGAGCCCCCGTGAGCCTCCACCAGGCAGCGGGCGATGTACAGACCCAGGCCCGAGCCCGGCCGGTCCGGCTCATCGGCCAGCCGACGGAACCGCTCGAACACCTCCTCGCGCTGTTCCTTCGGGATGCCCGGCCCTTGGTCCCGAACGCCGAACGTGACGAACCGCTCGTCCTCCGTGACCGTGATGAAGACGTGCCCGTCGGGCGGCGAGTATTTCCGGGCGTTGTCCAGGAGGTTCGTGACCACGCGGACCATGCGGTCGCGGTCGCAGTGCACCTCCGCGATCCCGTTCAGCTCCACCCGGACGATGTCGGCAGTCGCCGAGGCCTGCACCGCCTCGGCGATCATCTCCCCCAGGTTCGCCGGCCGAACGTCGAGGCGAAGCGCGCCGTCCTCGATGCGAGAGACGGTGAGGAGGTCCTCCACCAACCGGGCCAGGCGTTGGGCCTGGACCTGGGCCCCCTCGAGCAGCTCCTCCCGGATCGACGGGTCGAGGTCGTCGCGGTGCGTTCGGAGGGTTCCCATCACGCCCAGGATCGTGGCGAGGGGCGTGCGCAACTCATGCGCGGCCACGGCCACGAACTCGGTCTTGGCCAGGTCCACCTCCCGAAGGCGCGTTACCATGGCCTGCTCCTCCGCCAGCGCCCGGGATCGGTCCTTCGCGATCTGGACCAGCACCTCGCGCTGGTCCTGGTTGGTCCTGCGCTGCTTGGCCAGGACTCCGACGGCGCACCCGGTGATGAGCATCAGGGCCGGCCGCGACAGGAGGGCGGTTCGGGACAGACCGCCTGCGACGCTCACGACCAGCACGTACAGCACGGCGAGACCGAGCGCCGAGAAGAGGGTCTCGAGCACGTCGAATCGCATCGCCACCGCGATGATCGCGATGAGGTACAGGGCCCAGTACTCGCTGTCCGGCCCGCCGGTGGCGAGGCACCACATGGTGATGAGGACGGTGTCGGCGAGAAAGACCGCAGCCCGGAACCGGTTCGCCCACACGGTCTCGTGCGGACGGGCCAGGAGCGACCACACGCTGTACAGGGCGGCCAGGGCCAGGATGGATACCGCGAGCCGGCCGGTGATCCGCGCCATCCCACCCGAGTTCAGGTACACGACGGCCACCACGAGCACGACCGCCATGCGGATGAGCGCGACCGAGCGCTCCGTTCGGAGCTCCTCGGGGCTCAGCCCACCCCGAACCCTCTCGGTCCCGGAGGTCCCGGACCCGCCCATGAACCCCTCACCTCGCATGAGACGACAGGGGTACCTCGCGGGAGGACCCAACAGTGGTATCGGCGCAGGCGAGGGCGGGCAGAACCGAGGGTTGCGTCAGCCCGAGGTGACGATGTTGACCAGGCGCGGAGCCCGGATCACCACCTGCCGGACCTCCCGTTCCTCCAGGAACCGGCGGGCCTTCTCCGAGGCCAGGGCGAGCTCGCGGCAGGCGTCCTCGGTCGCGCCCGCGTCCACCTCGATGCGGTCGCGGACCTTCCCGTCGACCTGCACCACCATCGTCACCCGATCCTCGCGGGCAAGCTCCGGGTCGTAGGTGGGCCAGGACGAGACGTGGACGCTGGTCCCGTTCCCCAGGGCCTCCCGCCACAGCTCCTCGGCCAGGAACGGGGCCATCGGGGCGAGCAGCTGAACCAGCGCCGCGGCGGCCTGGCGCGCCCCCTGCCCGGCGTCCAAGGCCGCCCGGATCTCGTTCGACAGTACCTGGCACTTGGAGATGGCCACGTTGAACCGGAACCGCTCCATGTCCTCGGTGACTGCCTTGATGGTCCGGTGCGCCAGCCGGGTGAGCCCGTCGGGCTGCGCAGCGTCGCGCTCCGCGGCCTCGAGCACGGCCGCGCGCACCCGCCCCAGCCACCCGTTCATGGCGGGGCGCCGGTCGGGTTCGGGCTCGATGAGCTTCCAGTCGATGTCGTCCTCGAAGGGCCCGGCGAAAAGCATAGTCAGGCGCATCGTGTCGGCCCCCCACCGCTCCACAAGCGGCATGAGCTCCACGAGGTTGCCCCTCGACTTCGACATGGACGCTCCCCCGTAGATCAACTGGCCCTGGTTCATCAGGCGGGGGAAGGGCTCGGTGAAACCGACCAGGCCCATGTCGCACAGGACCTTGGTGAAGAACCGCGAGTACAACAGGTGCAGGATGGCGTGCTCCACGCCGCCCGTGTACTGCGACACCGGCATCCATCGGGCCACCATCTGAGGATCAAACGCCCGGCCGGCCTCGTGGGGCGAGCAGTACCGGAAGAAGTACCAGGACGAATCGACGAAGGTGTCCATCGTGTCGGTGTCGCGCCGGGCCGGCTTCCCGCACGTTGGGCACGTCGTGTTGACGAACCCCTCGTGGCGGGCCAGGGGCGACTCGCCGCCGGGACGGAAGTCGACATCCTCCGGGAGCAGGATGGGGAGGTCGTCCTCCGGGACGGCGACCTCGCCGTGTTTCTCGCAGTGGATGACGGGGATCGGCGCGCCCCAGTACCGCTGGCGCGAGATCAGCCAGTCGCGCAACCGGTAGGTCACTGCCGCCCGGCCCTTGCCCTGCTCCTCCAGCCACCGGGTCACCGCCGCGATGCTCTCCGGCGAGCGCACGCCGTCGAACGGCCCCGAGTTCACCATCACGCCTTCGTGGTCATAGGCCTCGGTCATCGTGTCTGCGTCGCGCGCCTCACCCCCCGGCTGCACGACCACGCGGACGGGAAGCCCGTGCTCCCGGGCGAACTCGAAGTCCCGCTGGTCGTGCGCGGGGACGCCCATCACGGCGCCGGTGCCGTATTCCATCAGCACGTAGGGCGCCACGAAGCAGGGCACCTTCTCCCCGTTCACCGGGTTCACGGCGTGAACCCCCAGGCGCACGCCCTCCCGGCTCTCCGCCTGCTCACGGCTGGTGAGGGGCGTGGCCTGAAGGCGCTCGCCGAGCTCCCGGGCCTCCGTCTCCGAACCGCCGGCCTCGGCCAGCTTCGTGACCAGAGGGTGCTCCACCGCGAAGACGAAGAAGGTGACCCCCCAGAGCGTGTCGGGGCGCGTGGTGAACACCTCGACCCGGTCGCCGGTCTCGGCGATCTCGAACTCGACCGAGGCCCCTTCGGACCGGCCGATCCAGTTCCGCTGCATGGTGATGACCCGCTCAGGCCAGTCCACCAGCTCGTCGACATCGTCCAGCAGCCGCTGCGCGTAGTCGGTGATCTTGAAGAACCATTGGGTGAGGTCTTTGCGGACCACGGCCGTCCCGCACCGCTCGCAGGCCCCGTTGATCACCTGCTCGTTGGCCAGGACGGTCTGGTCGTTGGGGCACCAATTGGCAGGGGCCAGCTTCCGGTAGGCCAGGCCCCGTTCGAAGAACTTGACGAACAGCCACTGCGTCCACCGGTAGTACTCGGGGTCGCACGTGTTGAACTGGCGGGACCAGTCGAACGACATGCCCATCCGCTCGAACGACCGGCGTTGCTGGTCGATGTTCGCATACGTCCACTCCTTGGGGTGGATCCCTCGCTTGATGGCGGCGTTCTCGGCTGGGAGCCCGAACCCGTCCCACCCGATGGGGTGCAACACGTTTCGGTCCTGCATCCAAGCGAACCGGGCCACTGCGTCGCCGCCGCTGAACGCCTCGGCGTGGCCCATGTGCAGGTCGCCCGAGGGGTAGGGGAACATGTCGAGCGCGTAGAACCGAGGACGGGACTCGTCCTCGTCGTCGGCCCGGTACAGGTCCTCCCGCTCCCAGACCTCAGCCCACTTGGGCTCGATCACGCTGGGGTCGTACCTGCGCATGGTGCGAACGATGGTAC
>Ga0209853_1000253_pt1 | contig 14777 bp, 11 predicted proteins | sample GWRWS1_30_40_FD_187224 | JGI IMG/M metagenome (GOLD analysis project Ga0209853, IMG submission 187224) | Riverbed sediment microbial communities from areas with vegetation nearby in Columbia River, Washington, USA - GW-RW S1_30_40 (SPAdes)... | ecosystem: Environmental > Aquatic > Freshwater >...
CGAGCCACGCGAGGGCGATCACCAAGGCGGCGGACGTGGTCGAGACATTCCACCGAGCCGCTGCGGCGCACGGGCTCCCGGCCTCGATGCTCACCGACAACGGGGCGGTGTTCACCGCGGCTCCGCGCGGCGGTGGCCGCTGTGCGATCGAGATCGAGCTCGCGAGGCTCGGGATCGCCTACCGTCACTCGAGCCCCTACCACCCGCAGACGTGCGGCAAGGTCGAGCGCTTCCATCAGACGCTCAAGCGCTGGCTCGCCAAGCAAACGCGTGGCAGGTGACCTGGTCATGCTGCAGGACCAGGTCGACCGGTTCACGGCGTACTACAACGACCTCCGACCGCATCGGGCGCTTGGTCGCCGCACCCCGGCCGAGGCGTTCGCGGCCCGGCCGAAGGCGATGCCCTCACGCGCCCGTGAGCAGATCGCCCCCCACTACCGCGTCCGCAGGGACAAGATCGACACCACGGGCGTCATCACGCTTCGCCACAACAGCCGGCTCCATCACATCGGGATCGGGCGCAGGCACGTCGGGATCCGGGTGCTCGTGCTCGTCGCCGATCTCGACGTGCGGGTCGTCACCGAAGACGGTGAGCTGCTGCGGCAGCTCACCCTGGACCCCACTCGGGACTACCAGCCGCACGGCCAGCGGTGAACGTGGAACGATGTCCCGGGACACGTGTGCACGATGTCCCGAGACATCACAACAGTGCCCGGGGTGGGATTCGAACCCACATGCCCTTTCGGGCCGGTGCTTTTAAGGCACCTCCGTATTCCGTTCCGGCACCCGGGCCTGAATAGGATAGCTGGCGATACCGATGTTGCGACCCCTGTATGTCGCGGTCTGCGCGTGGCAGTTGGGGCAGAGGACACGTAGGTTCTCAAGGCGATTGTCGTCACGTCGACCGTTGACGTGATTCAGCTCGAGAGGGATCGGTTGACCGTTCCAGCTGTCGCGTTCGCAACTCTCGCACCTCGCCTCTTTGATCCCTTCCTGGAGGAGGCCTTCAGACCGTCTGGACAGGTCGGCCTTCAATCAGGTATTCGTCCAGCGGCCTTGGAGGAACCACCGGCGTGGTCGCGCCTCTTCTCCACGCTTCCCCCACGAAGTGCGAGGTATCCAGGCCCAGATCTTCGATACGTCGCTTCACACGGGCCTGGTTCCCCCCGGGCCTCAGGCGCAGCCTCGCGAGCACTTGACCAAGGGATCGGAGGCTTGCACCGCCACCGTCAACTCGTCATCGGTGCAGCTTCGGAGTCCTTCCCCGGCGGAGGTGCGAAAGGTCAAGGCCCAACGTCTCTGCTCGGCGTCGGACAGACTCATAGTTGCCGCCGAAGGGTGCCATGCCCGGGAAGAGCAGGATCTCGTGCATACTCCTGCATGTAGCTACGGCGTCCGCAAGCTGGCCATCGGTGTACTTCCTCCGTCCGGCACCATCCCCGGGAAGCGTAGCCAATGCCTCTGACATTTCCGCCCAGGCAGCCCCGCCCATCGTCTGCCTGATCCGACACCGAGCAGACTCACTCTGGCGGGCCCTACCTCGAGACGGCGATGATGACCTTCTCGATGTAGACGGCCTTCGTGGGCTGCTGTGCGGACAGGTCGCCCGCGGCTGCCGCCTCTGGATCCTGGATCGGGATCTCCGCGATCCGCCTGGCCACGTCCAGCCCCTCCACCAATTCTCCGAAGATCGTGTAGTTGGGCTGGGCGTCCAGGTCGTGGCCGTCCTTGCCGTAGATCACGAAGAACTGGCTCCCCCCGGTGTCCGGGCCGGCGTTAGCCATGGCCAGGACACCCGGCCCGTAGCTCTCCTCCCCGGTCAGCTCGTCGGGGATCGTGTACCCGGGCCCCTCGGAACCGGTTCCAGTGGGGTCACCCCCCTGGATCACGTCGATGTCCGTGGCGATCCGGTGGAACCGGGTCGCGTCGAAGTAGCCCTTCTGCGCCAGGAACACGAAGCTGTTCACGGTCTGAGGGGCCCGATCGGCCAGGAGTCGGACCACGATCGGGCCGCACGACGTATCGATGGTCGCGGTGTAGATCTTCTTCCGATCGATCTCCATGGGGGGCGGCCCGGCGAACTGCGGCTTGGGCTCGTCGGCGCCGGGCGGCTCGTCCGCGCCGCACGCCACCGTGTCAGGCCCGGGCGACGGCTCGACCGTCCCGGTCCGCTCCCCCGGCGACGCCGGGGGGGTCGGGCTGGTTGAGGGCGTCGGTGTGCCGGTGGCTCCCGGGCCAGGCTCGTTCCCCCCGGTGAAGGCCACGAACACCACGAGGCCACCGACCAGGGCCGTCACCGTGGCCACGGCGATAGCGGCCGTCCGCTGTCGCTGCCGCCGCCGCTTCTCCGCCTGGCGGCGAGCGGCGAGCCTGGCGAGCTGGCGATGGCGCGTGCTCCTGGGCATGGCGGGAGAGGTTACAGGGTCTCGAGTATCTCGAAGGCCAGGCCGTCGAGGATGTCGGTCTCCGACACCAGGGCCCGGTCGAACCCGAACCTGCGCATCGTCTCGACCAGGATGATGGCGCCGGCCACGATCACGTCGCCCCGGCCGGGCGCCATCACCGGCGTAGCGGCCCGCTCCGGGTTCGTCATCCGGGCCAGGCCTCCAAGGACCCGCTCGGCCTCACCGACCGAGAGCCACGTGCGGTGGATGGCCTCCGGGTCGTAGAACGTGAGCCCCACCGAGATGGCCTGCACGGTGGTGGCGGTCCCGGCGACAGCCACGAGGGTCCGGGCGTCGCGGACCGGGACGGTGCGCGACGCCTCGTCGAGGATCCCGGCCACGGCCTTCCGCGCGGCGGCCAAGTCTTCCTCCGACGGCGGGTCGGACCGGACCAGCCGTTCGGTCAGCCACACGCTTCCCATCGGGGTCGAGATGGCGACGTCAGGGCGGTCCGTCCCCATCACGAGCTCCGTGGAGCCGCCCCCGATGTCGAGGACCAGGAACGGAGAGGGCGCGTCCAGGCCACGGGTGGCCCCCAGGAAAGAGAGGCCCGCCTCCCTCTCACCCCCGATGACCTCGAGCTCGGAGCCGGCGTGCTCCCGGACCGCTACCTCCAGCTCCTCCCGGTTCGAGGCCTCCCGAACCGCGGCCGTAGCCGCGACCCGGATCCTCCCCGCGTGCAGGGCCCTGGCCCGCCGGCAGTACCGGGCTAAGACGCCGACCGATCGGGCCAGCGCCTCGGGGTCGATCCGCCCGGTTCGCTCCACGCCCTGCCCGATCCGGGTGATGACCATGTCCCTGGCGAACTCGTCCAGGCCGCCGTCTCCCCGCCCCGAGGCCACCACCAGCCGGATCGAATTCGTGCCGAGATCCACCGCCGCTACTCGGCCCGGAGCTTCCTTGGGGTGGACCGGCTCCACCCGTTCGGCCACCCAGGCCCCAACCGGGTCCGGCCCGCCCGCCAGGTGGTTCGCGTAGTGGGCGTGGAGGCACTTCACGCCCCCGCCGGTGCCCCCCACCCCGCCCCACGCAAGGGCTTGGGCGAAACCTCTGGAGCGCTCCCGGGCGTAGTCCTCGTGAGCCGCGGCCAGGGCTTCGACGAAGGCTCGGTCCTCCTCGGCCCGGGCGTTGAACCGGCCGATCCATCCTTCGGACTCCGGCCGCGAGACGGCCTTCACCGCGGCGGGGCAGGTGAGCCAGAACAGCGTGGGGAAGGGCCGGCCGTCGCCGTCGACGGGGTGGTTGCGGATGACAAGGGGGTGGCCACCCGGGCAGCGGGCCACCACGGTGAAATGGGTGGTGGGCTCGCGGCCGAGTTGGCCGCGGACGATGCGGAGGTCGCTTCCCCGCCGTTCGCCCACGGGGGGCGCTACTTGCGCTTGTGCTCGACGGAGCGCTTGAAGTCGACCTGGCGCTCCTCGCTTTGGCGCATGAACCTCTTGAGCATGGACTCGAACCCGGGGTCCGAGCCCCGCCGGGGGCGGGGCGGCGCCGGGTCCTGGAGGGCCTTGATCGAGAGGTCGATCTTGCCGTCTTCCTTGATGGCGATGACCTTGGCCTGGACCACGTCGTTCTCGCGGAGGTGCTCCCGGACGTCCTTCACGTAGTTCCGGTCGATCTCGGAGATGTGCACGAGCCCCATCTTCCCCCCCTCCAGGGTCAGAAACGCCCCGTAGGGAGTGATGCGGGACACGGTCCCGTCGATGACCGCGCCAACCTCTAGCTCAGCGATCTCGGCTCCTTTCCACACGCCGGGGGCTCTTTTCCACACCCCAGGCACCGGGCAGGCGGACACTATCCCATCAGCCGGAATCGAGCGTCAAGCACCTCTCCGGCTCCGCCCCCCCGGGTCGTTCAGCAGTCGGAGAGCTCGGCCTCTCGGGCGCGGGAGGCCGTGACGAAGGCGATCTCGCCCGGCGCGACCATGCCCAAGCACTCGCGGGCCAAGCGTTCCAGCTCGGCCGGGTCGTAGAGCTTGGCCATGTCGGTTCGGAGCCCAGCGTTCTCCTGCTCCAGGGTCCGGGCCTGGCGCTCCAGCTCGGCGATCCGGGAGCGCTGCGAGAGGTACTCCCGAACCGGGACGGTGGAGAAGACGGCCAGGACGGTGAGGACGATCAGCAGCAGCGCCGCCCGGCCGGTCAAGCGGGGCCTGGGGGCGGCCTCGGTACGGACGGTCACGGCGCTCCTCGCCGGATCGCACCCGCCCCGGCGTAGCGGGCGCTCTCGCCGAGCTGCTCCTCGATCCGGAGCAGCCGGTTGTACTTCGCCGTGCGCTCGCCCCGGGAGGGCGCGCCAGTCTTGATCTGGCCGGCGTCGAGGGCCACCGCCAGATCGGCGATCGTGGTGTCCTCGGTTTCGCCCGAGCGGTGGGAGACGACGACGCCGTACCGGTTCCTCGCCGCGAGCCGCATCACGTCCATGGTCTCGGTGAGGGTCCCGATCTGGTTCACCTTGATCAAGATGGCGTTGGCCGCGCCCTCTCGGAGCCCTCGCTCCAGCCGCTCGTGGTTCGTTACGAACAGGTCGTCGCCGACGAGCTGGCAGTGGCCGCCGAGCTCGGCCGTGAGCTCCGCCCACCCCTCCCAGTCGTCCTCGGCCAGGCCGTCCTCGATCGACACCACGGGGAACGACCCAAGAAGTCCACTCCAGAAGGCCACCATGTCGCCCGAGCTCCGGTCGGCCCCCTCCAGCCGGTACCCGCCGTCCCGGTAGATCTCGGAGGCGGCCGGGTCCATGGCCAGGGCGACCTCGTCCCCGGGCTCCAGGCCGGCCGTCTCGATGGCCCGGACCATGAACTCCAGGGCCTCGGAGGCCGTCCCGATCTGCGGGGCGAACCCGCCCTCGTCGCCCACCCCGGTGGCCAGCCCCTTCTCCTTCAGCAGACCACGCAGGGCATGGAAGATCTCCGCGCACCACCGGAGGGCCTCTGAGAACCTCGCCGCGCCCACGGGGGCCAGCATGAACTCCTGGAGCTCGAGCTCGTTGTCGGCGTGGACGCCGCCGTTGATCACGTTCATCAGGGGCAGGGGCAGCAGATGCGCGCCGGGCCCGCCGAGGTAGCGGTACAGCGGGAGGCCGAGGGCGGCGGCTGCGGCGTGGGCCGTCGCGAGCGACACGCCGAGCAGCGCGTTGGCCCCGAGGTTCGACCTGTCGGCGGTCCCGTCGAGGTCGATGAGGCGCGCGTCCAGCCCCCGCTGGTCCAGAGCGTCCAGCCCGATGATGGCCGGGCCGATCGCGCCCACGACGTTGTCCACCGCCCGCAGCACACCCTTGCCTCCGTACCGGTTGGGGTCGCCGTCCCGAAGCTCCAAGGCCTCGTGCTCCCCCGTCGATGCACCAGAGGGGACGGCCGCGCGGCCCGCGGTCCCGTCGTCCAGCACGACGTCGACCTCAACCGTGGGATTTCCCCGGGAGTCGAGGATCTCGCGCGCGGCCAGTGAGGCGATGGCGGGCATGGGGGGACGATTGTAGAGCGCCCGAAGGGCGCAAACCGGACTTCGGTGGCGCTGGAAGGCTAGGCGGCGTCCGACCCGTCGCCCGCCGCCGCGGCGGCGTTCAGGAACACGACCTGGCCACGTCCGCGCTCCTTGGCCTCGTACAGGGCCGCATCGGCTCGGGCCAGGAGCCCGTGGTCGCTCTCGCGCCCGTCCCACTCGGCCAGGCCGATCGAGCAGCGGGCCGAGGGGACCGCGCCCTTCAGCCGCTGGGCGATGGCTGCCCCCGTCTCAAGCGAGCACCCCGGGAGCAGCACGGCGAACTCGTCCCCGCCGATCCTGCCGAGCAGGTCGCTGGCCCGAAGGATGGCCTGCCACGCCGCCGACACCTCCTTCAAGAGCAGATCCCCCGCCTGGTGGCCGCGGCGGTCGTTGTAGGCCTTGAAGTCGTCGAGGTCGAGGAGTGCCACGGTGACCGGCATGCGCTCGTGCCCTGCCCAGTTCAGGGCCCGAACGAGCTCCTCGTCCCAGGCCCGCCGGTTGGCGGCACCCGTAAGGGGGTCGGTGCCGGCCAGGAGGCGAAGCCGATTGGTCTGGCTCCGGAGCTGGGTGAAGAACCGGTTCAACACGAAGCCGATCGAGCCGCCGATCGAGGTGATGGCGGTGACCCGGACCCAGTCGTCGGCGGTGGCCGGCGAGAACATCGGGATGGCCAGGACCACGGCCATGCCGGCCATGGCGAGCCCGAGCTCGAGGGCCGTCCCGTACACGGCGACCCACAGCACCGGGAGCATCGCGAGCTGTACGTAAGTGGAGTCCGCGCCGCCGGTGGCCTCCCGGGTCATGAAGGCGACGAGCAGGTAGACGAACGGAAGCACCCGGTGCAGCACGGCGGGGAGCCGGTCCCACGGGACCATGTTGATCGCCCCGATGGTGAGCGCGGCGAGCGCCGAGGCCTGGAGGATGTCCCCGGACCGGTCCGGCCCCACCTGGCGGGCGGCCATCGACAGGAACCCCAACAGGACCGCCCCCACCAGGCATCCCACCTGGCGGAACAGCGCCTCCCGGCTCAGCGGGTCGGTGCGCCCGTGGGTCTGAGGGCCGCTGGCCTGGGCTGTCGTCACGCCGGATTCCCCTTCGGCTCGTTCAATCGACGTCGCTGGCTCGAACCGGCCACGCCGGACCATCCACAAGGGTTATCGGTGGATGGGCCGCCTCCGGACGAGTCCCGAGGTGGAGGATTTAGCCGTTCGACCCCGGCCGATGCGGGGCCTCCTCCACCTGGGGGATGCCGATCGTCTTGAGATACGCCAAGAGCTCGTCCTCGGAGAGCGCGGCGAGGTCCACGCCCTCCTCGCGGGCCTGCGCGAGCGCGCGTTCGTAGCGCTCGGCGAACTTCGCGGTGGACCGGCGAAGCGCGCTCTCCGGGTCCGAACCGAGCCTTCGGGCCACGGCGACGGCGGCGAACAGCACGTCCCCCAGCTCCTCCTCGGCCTCCTCCGGCGTCGCGGCCCCGGCCAGCTCCTCGACCTCCTCCCGGAGCTTGCCCATCGCGCCATCCGTGGTGCGCCAATCGACGCCCCACCCTGCGGCGCGGCGGAGGACCTTGGCCGCGCGGGACAGGGCCGGGAGCGTCGGCGGGATGTCGTCCTCGACGTGCTTCCGGCCTTTCTCCTCGGCCTTGAGCCGCTCCCAGTTCACCAGCACCTCGTCGGCGCCGGACACCTCGAGCTCGCCGAACACGTGGGGGTGGCGGCGGATCAGCTTTTCCACGACGCCCCGGGCGACGTCGTCGACGTCCCACGCGCCCTCCTCCGCCGCCATCTGTGCGTGGAAGACGACCTGGAGCAGGACATCGCCCAGCTCCTCGCGCAGACGCCCCCGGTCGCCGGCATCGATCGCCTCGAGCACCTCGTGGGTCTCCTCCAGCAGGTGCCGGGCGAGCGTGCGGTGGCTCTGTTCCCGGTCCCACGGGCATCCGCCGGGCTGCCGGAGCCTCGACATCACCCTGACCAAGTCCAGCAGGCGCTCGCCGCGATCGCCGGACGGGACTGGGCCACTCGGGACGTGGGCGAAGACCTCGTCGGGTGGTCGGCCGGTCACGGCGTGGAGCCGGGGGTGGCCGTCGCGGTGGCCGGCGTGGCCGGCGTCGTCGCCGTGCTGCGGATCGGCAGCACGTCGCCGGTCGCGGGGTCGAACCGCCCATACTTCGGGTTCACGGTAATCTCGACCTCCGCGAGCTGATCCCTCAGCCAGTCGGAGAACACCTGCGCCTGGAGCGTTCCGGCGAGCTGGTCCCGCACCTCCTCGAGTGGCAACACGTCGACGCTCACGAGCTGGATGACGTGCCACCCGAACCGGGTCCGGACGGGCGGGCCGATCTCGCCGGGGTCCAGCGCCAGTGCCCCCTCCACGAAGTCCGGGTCGAACGTCGATGCCGCCACCGTCCCGAGGTCGCCGCCGTTCGGTGCGGACCCGGGGTCGATGGAGAACCGCTTGGCGAGCTGCGCGAAGTTCTTCGATGTTGCCCGGTTCGCGATCCGGACGGCCTCGGCCTCCGTCTCGAGCAGTATGTGCTTGGTGTGGATCTGGGTGAACTGTTGGCGCTGCTGCTCGTACAGCTGCCGGATCTCGTCCTCTCCGAACTCCGTCGTCGACAGCACCTGCTCCACCTCGTCGAACAGCAAGATCCGGCGGACGATCTGCGTGAGGTCCTCTTCGGTCAGGCCTTGCGCCTTGAGCTGCGCGTCGAGGTCCATGCCGACGGCCGAGCGCACCTCGGCGATGGTCTCCGCCACCTGCCCATCGTCGACCGCGATACCGCGGCCCCGCGCGTAGCCCTTCACGAGGTCCTCCCGGATCATCGTGGACAGCGTGAAGCGTGCGCAGGCCGACTGCTCCGTCTCCCCCGCCATGACCTGGCCGCACAGCTGCCCGTTCAGGCCGGCCAGGAACCGGAACACCGCCATGTCCTCTTCCAGCTGTTCGTCGGTGATGCGGTCGTCGCCGACCTCGGCGGCGGGCGGCGGGCCCGCGCTGCACGCGGACACCGCGAGCGCGGCGACGAGCGCGAGGACGACGAGAGGCTTGGGGGGGCCGGGCATCAGCCGGCGATCGTAACAGAGGGGAGCTCGGAACCGGTGGCCGCAAGCAGGTCCCGCTCCACCCACCCGGGGAGCTCGATGCCGCCCACCCGTCCGGGCGAGAGGTTGAGGGTCGACGTGGCGGCGTGGTACCTGCCCTCCGGGACCCGATCCGCCAGCCCCAGCGCCTGCGTGTCGGAGAGCGCGACCGGCTTCGCCCGGACGTGGTCGCGGTACGTGGTGATCTCCTCCACGCCGAGCCGAAGGCAGGTGATCCGAAGCGACGCCACCGCGAAGAGCGTCTCGACCTCCGGCGGGAGCCGGCCGAACCGGTCGGTGGCCTCCACCCGGATCTCCTCCAGGCGTTCGTGATTTCCGGCCGTGGCGATCCGGCGGTACAGCTCGAGGCGAAGGGCCTCCTGGCCCACCCACCCCACCGGGATGAACGCCCTCACCGGAAGGTCGATGCGGACCTCTCGCTCCTGCGGGGGCGGCTCGCCCTTCACGTCGGCCACCGCCTCCTGGAGCAGCCGGGCGTACGTGTCGAACCCCACCGCGGCGATGTGACCGTGTTGCTCGGCCCCGAGGAGGTTCCCGGCGCCGCGGATCTCGAGGTCGCGAAGGGCGATGTGGAACCCGCTCCCGAGCGCGGTGTGCCGGCTGATGCTGGCCAGTCGCTCGTGCGCGTCCTCGGTGAGCTGCTGCGCGGGCGGGAAGAAGAAGTAGGAGAAGGCCCGTTCGTTCGACCGGCCCACCCGGCCTCGGAGCTGGTACATCTGCGCCAGCCCAAGGCGATCGGCTCGGTCCACCACCAGCGTGTTGGCCGAAGGCACGTCGAGCCCGGACTCGATGATCGTCGTGCACACGAGCACGTCGGCGTCGCGGTCCCAGAACCGCATCATCTGCTTCTCCAAGAGGGCCTCGTCCATCTGGCCGTGGGCCACCACCACGCGGGCCTCCGGAAGCTGCTCGGCCACCCACGCGGCCTGGCGGTCCACCGTGGCCACGCGGTTGTGGACCCAGAACACCTGTCCCCCCCGGAGCAGCTCGCGGCGGACCGCGCCGAGGGCCATGCCCTCGTCGTACGGGCCGACGAAGGTGAGCACCGGCTGCCGGTCCTCGGGCGGGGTGTCCACCACGCTCATGTCGCGGATGCCCGTGAGGGCCATCTCCAGGGTCCGGGGGATCGGGGTAGCGGTCATCGTCAGCACGTCCACCGAGGTCCGGAGCTTCTTCAGCCGCTCCTTGTGGGCCACGCCGAACCTCTGCTCCTCGTCCACGACCACCAGGCCGAGGTCGCGGAACGCGACGTCGCCGGAGATCAGCCGGTGCGTCCCGATCACCACGTCGATCCGGCCCGCGGCCACGTCCGCCACCACCTGCCGCTGCTCGGCCGGTGACAGGAATCGGGACAGCATCGCCACCGTCACCGGGAACGCCGCGAACCGCTCGGAGAACGTCACGACGTGCTGCTCGGCGAGGAGCGTGGTGGGGGCGAGCACCGCCACCTGCTTCCCGTCCATCACGGCCTTGAACGCCGCGCGGATCGCGATCTCGGTCTTGCCATAGCCGACGTCCCCGCAGACCAGTCGATCCATCGGCTTCGGCGTCTCCATGTCGCGCTTCACCTCGTCCACCGCGGCGAGCTGGTCGCGGGTCTCCTCGAAGGGGAAGGCATCCTCCATCTCCCGCTGCCACGGGGTGTCGGGGCCGAACGCGTGGCCCGGCACGCTCAACCGGACCGAGTACAGCCGGACCAGCTCGCCAGCCATATCGCGCACGGCTCGCTTGACCCGTGCGGTGGTCCGAGCCCAGTCGCTCGACCCCAGACGGTGCAGGCGCGGCACCTCGCCGCCCGCGTACCGCGCCACCATGCCGACCTGGTCCGTGGGGACGGACAGCCGGTCGCCGGCCGCGTACTCAATGACCATGTAGTCTCGTTCGGCACCGGCCACCGCGCGCCGCCGGATCCCCTCGAACCGGCCGACCCCATGGATCCGGTGGACGGCGAAGTCGCCCGGCCGGAGCTCCGCCGCGATGGCGTCGGCCCGTCTCCTCGCGATGCGTGGCGCGCTCCGCGTATGTCGGCGAGAGCCGAACAGGTCCTCCTCCGTGGCCACGGCCAGCTTCCCCGGCGCGAACACGAAGCCTCCGGCCAGCTCGGCCTCCACCGCGGCGGCGCGACCCTCGCCGTCGAGACGCACGCCGTGCTCGCCGACCACCTCGCGCGCGCGCTCGAGGCTCCCGTGGCCTTGCGCCGCAACGACGACGCGGTATCCGCGCGATGCCAGGTCGGCCAGGCGCTGCGCGAGCTCCGCCGCGTTGCCCCGGGCCGTGCCCCAGCCGTCGAGACCGAGGTCGATGCCCTCGGCGAACTCGGTGAGATCGAGGCGGGTCCTCCCGCGCAGGGCCTCATCGAGCGACTTCAGGACGGGCGGGCCCGGCCACCCCGAGGCCTCCGCCAGGGCTTCGGCTTCCTCCACGGCCGTGCGGGCCCGGTCGAGTGTCCTCCGGGCCTGCGACAGCACCACCCACGACCCCGCCGGCAGCAGGTCGGCCGGGAAGGGCATCTCCTCGAACAGGAGCGGCGCGAGCCCCTCCATCCCCTCGAACACCAGGCCGTCGGCGAACCGCGTGAGCTGGTCCCGGAAGCGGTCCATGAACCGCGGCGCCAGGCGTTCGGCCTTCTCGCGGAGGTCCCCCGAGGCGAGCAGCTCGCGGACCGGCTGAACCTCCGCACGTCGGACGGGTTCGGTGGAGAGCTGGGTGGCCGGGATGAACTCCCGCAGCGATTCGAGGTCGTCGCCATCGAACTCGGCCCGCACCGGGCGGCGCGCCGTTCCCGGGAAGACGTCGACGATGCCGCCCCGCACCGCGAACTCGCCGCGATGCTCGACGACGTCGGCGCGGACGTAGCCCAGCTCGACCAGCCGTTCGGCCAACGCGTCGGGCGCGACCGTCGAGCCCAGGGACAGGACGACCGGCTCGACCCGGCCGAGGGTCGGCGCGATCCCTTGGAGCGCGGCGTGGGCCGGTGTCACGAGGACGAACGGACCGCTCGCCCCGCGGAGGGCCCGGACCGCCTGTGCCCGGCGGGCCGCGGTCTCCGGCGAGGGGCTGATGCCCTCGTACGGGAGCGCCTCCCACGCCGGAAGCAGCGCGACCCGCTCGGGTCCCAGGAACGCCCCCACCCCGTGCGCCAGCTCCTCGGCCTCCCGGGGCCCGGGCCCCACGGCCAGGGTCGGCGCATCCAGGGCCCGGGCGACGGCGGCGACGACGAAGTCGGCGCCCGCCGCCGCCCGGGCCAGGACGGGCCGGACCCGCTCCAGCAGGAGCCGTTCGAACGGCTCCGAGCGGACCAGGTCGTCGAGCAGTCGGTCGAGTGTCACGTCACTCCGTTCGAACCTCGGACAGCACGAAGAGGCCTCATCGCGGGGCGACGGGGCCTGGGGTTCGAGTGTACCCGTGGTGGTGCGGAGGGCGGCTCGGTGGCGCGGGCGGGGCGGCGAACGGGTGGCCTAGACGGCCTTCAGGTGGCCGAGGGCCGGTCGGTCCGTAGCTCGGTCCCCGTTCCGTTCCGGCGGGGCCAGTACGCGGGCCGCGCCGCGCTCCTCGAGCCATCGGGTGACCTCGCGCTCGGGCATGGGCACGCACAGGTGGTAGCCCTGGGCCATGTCGCAGCCCATGTCGACCAACCGGTCCATGGTCTCGGCGTCCTCCACACCTTCGGCCACCACGGTCAGGCCGAGGTTCCGGCCGAGGTCGACGGTGGCCTGGACGATCATCAGGTCGTTGGGGTCCTCCCGCATGTTCACGACGAATGACCGGTCGATCTTGATCTCGTGGATGGGGAGCCGCTTCAGGTGGCTGAGCGAGGAGTAGCCGGTCCCGAAGTCATCGATCGACAGCGTGATGCCCACCTCCGAAAGCAGCGCCATCGTCCCCACCGAGCGCCCCGAGTCCGCCATCAAGAAGCTTTCGGTGAGCTCGAGCGTCAGGTGCGCGGGCGGAATGGCCCACTGCGAGAGCAGGGCGGCCACCTGGTCCGGGAGCTGCGGGTCGAGCAGGCTTCGGGGCGACAGGTTCACGGCCACCTCGAGGGTCAGTCCCTGGCGAGCCCACGCGTGCGCCTGGCGGAGCGCCTCGTTGATCACGTACAGCGTCAGCGGGCGGAGCAGCGCCGTACGCTCGAGCATGGGGATGAACTCGTCGGGCTCGACGCGACCGCGCTCGGGATGCTGCCACCGGATCAGAGCCTCGACCCCAGCGGTCCGTCCGTCTTTCACCGAGACCTTGGGCTGGTAGTGGAGCGCGAACTCGCGGTTCTCCATGGCCGGCCGGACCTGGCCGATCAGGGTGAGTCGGTCGGGGCTGTGGTCGTCGAGGGACGGCGTGTACACCTCGAAGCCGCCGCCCGACTCCTTCGCTGCGTACATCGCGACGTCGGCCCGGCGGAGGAGCGTCTCCACGCTGAGGCTGTGCAGCGGGTAGATAGCGATCCCGATGCTCCCGGACACGTCGAGTTGAAGGTCTTCCACCGAGAGCGGCTGCTCGAGCTCCTCCAGGATCCGCTCGGCGATCCGGATCGCGGTCGTCTCATCTGGGATGTCCGGCAGCACGATGCCGAACTCGTCGCCACCAAGCCGGGCCATGAGGTCCTGCTCGCGGAGGCAGGTCGACAGCCTTGGACCGATCTGCTGGAGCAGCTGGTCTCCGAAGTGGTGTCCCAGGGTGTCGTTGATCTCCTTGAAGTGGTCCAGGTCCATCAGCATCACGGCGACGAGGTGACCCCCCTCGTTCGGGGAGATCGCCTCGATCGTCTCGCGCAGCTTGTTCTGGAACAGCGCGCGGTTGGGCAGGTCGGTGAGCGCGTCGTGCAGCGCCTGATACTCGTTCTCGCGCTGCTTCGCTTCGAGCTCGACCGTCGCCTCCTGGAGCGACTGCGTGCGGGTGAACATCTGTCGGGCGAAGGCGAGCGGCGCGATGAAGACCGCGATCGACCACGGGCCGATCCGCACGAACGTCGTGGCCACGATCACGGCGAACAGCGCCAGCCCCATGTAGCTGAGGACGAACTCTCCGAACACGCCGACGTGCATCTCCTTGAGGATGTGGAGGGTGGGTTCCTTCGACCGCAGGTGGAAGTGCCATGCCACCAGCACCGTGTTCACCGAGTACCCCACCACCGCGCACAGCAGCACGGAGGCGCCGAGCACGTACCAGTGAGACCCCAGCGACGCCAGTTGATGGAACAGCACGCTCTCGATCACCACCGACCAGGCGATCTGGCAGCGGTTCCACACCCCCTGCGCGAACGGGATCTCCCTCCGGAACTCCCGCCAGTCGCTACTGCCGAGGAGGGCCAGGGCCCCGGCCACCGGGGCCGGGTAGATCAGGGCCACCGAGAGCTGGAGGGGGAAGCTCAAGCTGAACGGGAGTCCCACCGTGGTCGGGATGGGCAGCAGGTCCACGATCGCGATGGCGACCACCCACTCGAGGAGCAGCGGATCGCTGATTTGAGCCGGGGAGCGGAGGAACGCCCAGGTGAGCCAGGCGAGCAGCGGGAGGATCACCCCCAGCTCGTAGATCCGGATCGAGGCAGTCCGCGCCGACCGGTCCCCGCGGCGATGCCATACCTGTACGGCGGCCTCAGCGGACATGCTGCAAGCTCCGGATCGCGTCCGACGTCACGCCGACCGGAATGGGCTGCGGTCGAACCCGCACTACCTGCCCCACCATGCTCATCAAGACCAGCCATAGGACCCCCGCATAGGCGATCAGGTCACCGACGCTCGCGACCATCGAGACGGGCCGGA
>Ga0209853_1000254_pt1 | contig 14759 bp, 12 predicted proteins | sample GWRWS1_30_40_FD_187224 | JGI IMG/M metagenome (GOLD analysis project Ga0209853, IMG submission 187224) | Riverbed sediment microbial communities from areas with vegetation nearby in Columbia River, Washington, USA - GW-RW S1_30_40 (SPAdes)... | ecosystem: Environmental > Aquatic > Freshwater >...
GAACGCCAGGTACGACGCGATGTTGATGATCGACCCGGCGTGGTGCCGCTGCATCACCGGCACAGCGTGCCGGCAGGCCAGGAAAACACCGGTGAGATTCGCCTCGAGCGTGCGGTCCCAGACGTCCCGTGATAAATCCGGCAGCGGGATGCGGTTGATCACACCAAAAGAATTGACCAGCACGTCGATGCGTCCAAAGCGGTCCACAACAGCGCGCATCAGGTGCATCACCTCGTCCTCACGGGTGACGTCCGTCCGCACGTAGAGCCCATTTGTCCCGAGCTCGCGGGCCACGTCCTGGCCCTGCTTGTCCCGGCGGCCGGCAACGACGGTTGCTGCGCCGGCGCGGTGGAGCCAGCGGGCGCTCTCCGCGCCGATGCCGGACGTCCCACCGATGACCACGGCCACCTTGCCATCCAGCCCGAACATGCCTCACCCCCACCGCCGATTCGTGCTACAGGGTTTCGGTGCAGTGGAGAGAAATCCGGTCGCGTGGCCCCCCGCGTCATCCTCCACGTCGACATGGATGCGTTCTTCGCGGCCGTGGAGCAGCAGCGGCGCCCGGAGTTGAGGGGCAAACCGGTCGTCGTCGGCGGAGACGGCAACCCGCATCGCCGCGGCGTCGTGAGCACGGCGTCCTACGAAGCGCGCGCCTACGGCATTCACTCGGCCATGCCGCTGCGCACGGCTTACAAGAAGTGCCCCAAGGCGATCTTCCTCCCGGTCGATTTCCGGGCGTATGGCGAGTTCTCGCGGCGGATCATCACGATCCTGCGAGAGTACACACTCCTGGTCGAACCGATGTCGATGGACGAGGCGTTCCTCGACGTCTCCGGGCGCTCGGAAGATCCGCCGGCGCTTGCCGAGGAGATCCGGCGGCGCATCAACGACGAGACCGGCCTCACCGCCTCCATCGGCATCGGGCCGAACAAACTGCTGGCGAAGATTGCCTCGGGGCTGCGCAAGCCCGACGCGGTCACGGAGATTACGGCCGACGGATCGGCGGAGACGCTGCGAGATCTTCCTTCGATCGTGCTCTGGGGCATCGGGCCCAAGACCGCGGCCCGGCTCGAAGAGTCTCTGCGCGTGCGTACCATCGGCGATCTGTGCGCGATCTCTCTGGAGTCACTGCAGGAGCTGCTGGGCCCGCGCCACGGCGAGTACCTCTATCGCATCTGTCGGGGCCGGGACGACAGCCCCGTGATCACAGAGTGGGAACCCAAGTCGTTGAGCCGAGAGACCACCTACCAGCAGGACACGCGCCGGCGGGAGACGATCGTAGGAACGTTGACCTCACTGTCCGGAGAAGTCGCAGCGGACCTGCGCCAGGAAGGATACGTCGGCCGCACCGTCACGGTGAAGATCCGCTACCATAATTTCAAGACACACACGCGAGCCCTGACCTTGCCGGAATCCACCGGTGACCACCAGCGCATCCTGCAGACAGCCGTGGCGCTGCTCGATCGCTTCACGATGGACCGGCCGGTCCGTCTCGTCGGGGTGCGGGTGTCGGGCCTGACCAGGCCGCCGGAGGGAGAACCGCAGACGGCGCCCCCAGCGGGCGAGAGCGTAGACGGACGACGAGATGCGAAGGACGGTGAGTCATGGAGCGACTAAAGGTCTCCACCGGAACGAAGTGGGAACCGATCGTCGGGTATTCGCGAGCCGTGCGCGTGGGGCAGCTGGTCTTTGTCTCAGGGACCACCGCGACGGACGAGCGCGGAGAGATTGTCGGACGTGGAGATGCCTACGCGCAGGCGAAGCAGACGCTCGCCAACATTGCGCGGGCGCTCGACCGCGCCGGGGCCCGCCTCGACGACGTCGTCCGTACACGCATCTTCGTGACCAGGATCGACGATTGGGAACAGATCGGCAAGGCCCACGGCGAAGTGTTTGCCCGCATCCGCCCGGCCACGTCGATGGTCGAGGTCAGGCGCCTCATCCTGCCTGAAATGCTCGTGGAGATCGAGGCCGACGCGGTCGTCTCGGATCGCGCATAGCCTTCGCTACGAGACGTTCTTCGCCGCGGCAGCGACTTCTTCGTAGTTGGGCTCAATCACCGGATTATCGGTCACCCACTTGTAGCGGACTACGCCGTCGCGGTCCAGGACGAAGACTGAGCGCTTGGCCACGCCGGGGAGCTGCCCGCCGCCGAAGTTCGGGTCTTCGATGCCGAACGCCTTGACCGCCCGGCGGTTGAAGTCGCTGAGCAGGGTGAAGTTGAGCTTGTTCGCGTCGGCAAACGCTTTCTGGGCGTAGGGGCTGTCAACGCTGATCGCGATCACCTGCGCGTTCAGCGAATTGAAGCGCGCCAGCGAATCGCGGAAATTGCACAATTCCTTGGTGCAGACGCCCGTGAAGGCACCCGGGAAGAACAACAAGACCGTGGGCTTGCCGCGAAACTCCGAAAGGGGAACGGCCTTGCGGTCCTGATTCACCACCATAACGTCCGGGGCGGACTGGCCTACCTCAACTGCCATTGGGATCACCTCCACTCATACCTGCGGCATCGAAATTATAGCACGGCAGGAGGGAGTTCCCTCCACGCGAACACAACCCCGGATCGTCCTGATCCGTCCTGATGTCACCCGCATGAAGATCATCCGGTACACTCCCGACCGCATCGTGGAGGATCCTCCTGAGGCGCTGCCGGACATCATGGCGCGGCCTGAGGGCGCGGTGTGGGTGGACATGACGGGGCCATCGGAAGACGACGTACGCGCGATGCGCGACATCTTTCATTTCCATCCCCTGGCCGTCGAAGACACCATGAAGCAGGCGCAGCGCCCGAAACTGGAGGAGTATGAAGGGTACTTCTTCATGACGCTGCACGCCATGCGACCGCCCGGGCAGCAGCGCCAGCCGGTCGGCCTCCAGGAAGTCGACCTGTTCTTCACCGCGCGCTACGTCGTGACCGTGCATCCGCATCCCGTCGCCGCGCTGGACGAAGCGCGGGCGCGTCTGACGAAGGCCTCCTCAGCGCTGCGCACACACACCGACTTCCTCCTCTACACGATTGTGGACGCCGCGGTGGACACCTACTTCCCGGTGATCGATCGCATCGATCAGGCCCTGGACCGCACCGAGGACCAGATCTTCAAGCGGCCCAGCCAGCAGGCGCTGGACACCCTCTTCACGCTGAAGCGCAGCCTGCTGCAGATGCGGCGGGTGGCGGCGCCGCTGCGCGACATCTTCAACTCCCTCACGCGCCGTGATCTGGCGCTGGTGCGGCACGAGACCCTGGTGTATTTCCGCGACGTCTACGATCATCTGCTGCGGATCACGGACATGATCGATACGCACCGGGACCTGCTCACCGGCGCGGTCGAGATCTACCTCTCATCGATCAGCAACCGTCTCAACGAGGTGATGAAGGTCCTCACGGTGATCACGGCCATCTTCGCGCCGCTTGCCGTGATCACGGGATTCTACGGCATGAACTTCGAGCGAACGTTCCCACCGTTCGAGTGGACGTATGGCATCGTCCCCGTCATCATCGTCATGGTCGCGGTCGTGGCGGGCATGCTCTACGTCTTCGGCCGCCGGGGCTGGCTGTCAAGATGACCTATCCCGCCTTCGGCTTCGTGACCCCGCGCAACATGGCGCTGCTGATGGATCTGTACGAGCTGGTCATGGCCGACAGCTACCTGCGCGAGGACATGAACGAGCCGGCCACGTTCGACCTGTTCGTGCGTACACTGCCGCCGCGGAGGTCGTTCCTGGTGAGCGCGGGGTTGGAGGCGGCGCTCCATTATCTCGAGCACTTCCACGTGGACGACGAGATGATCGCGTACCTGCGGGGGCTGGGGCAGTTCAGCGATGCCTTCCTCGACTACCTGCGCCGCTTCCGGTTCACCGGCGAGGTGTGGGCGATTCCCGAAGGCGAGATCTTCTTCCCGCCCGAGCCGGTGCTGGAGGTGATCGGGCCGCGCATCGAGGCCCAGATCGTGGAGACGTTTCTCCTGAACGCCGTGAACTACCAGGTGATGGTGGCCAGCAAGGGCGCCCGGGTCGTGCTGGCCGCGCGCGAGAGGGGGGTGGTGGATTTCTCGCCGCGGCGGGACCACGGCGCCGACGCCGCGATGAAAGCGGCGCGCGCATCGTACATCGCAGGCTGCGTGGGCACCAGCAACGTCCTGGCCGGGATGGAGTACGGCATTCCCGTCTACGGCACGATGGCCCACTCGTACATCATGTCGTTCCCCGACGAGCTCAGCGCCTTCCGCGCCTTCGCCCGCGACTACCCCACCAACGCCATCCTGCTCATCGACACGTACGACACGATCCAGGGGGCCCGGCACGCCGTCATCGTCGCGCAGGAGATGGCCGCGCGTGGAGAGCAGCTCCGCGGGGTGCGCATCGACAGCGGGGATCTCGCCCCCGTGAGCCGGCAGGTGCGCGAGATCTTCGACAGCGCGGGCCTGCCCGACGTCCAGATTCTCCTCAGCGGCGATCTCGATGAATATCGCATCGCTGAGGTGCTGGCGCGGGGGGCCGCGGCGAATGCCTTCGGCGTGGGCACCGCGTTGGGCACTTCCGAGGACGCGCCGACAATGGGCGGCGTGTACAAGATTGTCGAGGACCGGCACGGGCCGAAGATCAAGCTCTCCACGGGCAAGGCGACGTTGCCGGGGCGCAAACAGGTGTGGCGGCGGCAGACGTCAGGCGGACCGCGCGACACCATCGCGCTCGAGCATGAGGCCGCGCCCCGCGGTTGTGAACCGCTGCTCGTGAACGTGATGGCGCAGGGCCGGGCGGTGCGTCCGGAATCGCTGCAGGAGATGCGCGCGCGCTGCCGTGCTCGCCTGGGGGCGCTGCCGCAAGCGTTCACCGACCTGCAGACGGTCCCGCCGTCGCCGGTAGGTCTCAGCCGCGAGCTCGAAGCGTTGCAGGGGGCGATGTTCCAGAAAAACGAAACGCGGCGACGACCGTGACGGCCGCCGCCGCATCTCGTGCAGTGACGATCGTTACTTCTTCTTCTTCTTGGCCGCCTTCTTCTTTGCCACTTCGAATTTCCCCCCTTCGCGCTTTCGCGCTGTGTGATCGCGCACCGGGGGAGTTCACCCGGAACCCGCGCGCCGGCGCACTTACCGTGCACCGTACCACACGTCGGAGAGCGTTAGACGTGCGTTGTGCAATTGGATGCGACATCGATTTGAGATTTTCCTGCTTCGTCCAAAAAAAGTTTCCGGCGCGATGATGGATGAGGTGACCATTCGTGCGATCATGGCGCTGCCGGAGTTGCGGCAGATCGAAAGCCTGCAGCGCGACGTGTGGGGCATGCCCGATCGCGACGTGGTGCCGTCCCATCAACTCCTTGCGGCGAGCGGCGCCGGTGGCGTCGTGCTCGGCGCGTTCGATCCGTCGGGTGATCTCATCGGCTTCTGCTACGGGTTCATTGGACTGCGCGACGGACGCCCGCTGTTCTACTCGCACATGGCCGCAGTCGTCGAAGCGCATCGCGGCAAGGACATCGGCTTTCGGCTGAAGCGGGCGCAGCGCGAGGAGGCGGTGGCGCGCGGACTCGACTGGATGGTGTGGACCTACGATCCGCTCCAGGCCGCCAACGCGTACCTCAACATGCACAAACTCGGGGCGCGGGCGTCGCGCTACTACGTGAACTATTACGGCGAGATGGAGGACGAGCTCAACCGCGGGATCCCCAGCGACCGCCTGGAAGTAGACTGGTGGCTGCGCGATCCGCGCGTCGCGGCGCTGATGCGCGGTGAACGGCCCGCGGCGCCGTCGGGTGCGGCTGTGGCGCGCATCGAGATCCCGGCGGATCTCGGCGAGTTGCGGCGCACGGATCCGGCGCGGCTGCGGCAGTCGCGGCAGCGCACAAGGGAGGCTTTCCTGGAGTTGTTTGGGCGGGGATACGAGGCGGTCGATTTCGTGGACGGCGCATATATCCTGAGGCCCAAGGAGCCCGCGCCGCGATGAGAATCGAACGGGCGGAGCTACGAGCAGTCGAGCTCCCGTTAGTCTTCCCGTTTGAGACGAGCTTCGGCCGGGAAGACATCAAGGCCGGCATCCTGGTCAGGCTCTTTGCGAGCGGGCTGGAGGGCTGGGGGGAGGCGCCGGTCTCCCGGGCCCCCCTATATAATGAGGAAACTGTCGGGACCGCCTGGCACGTTCTGGAGGAGTTTATCCTCCCCCGCCTGCTTGGCCGGGAGCTCTCTCACCCCCAGGAGTTTCCCCCGTTGGTCCGCCACCTCCGCCGGCACCACATGGCCAAAGCGGGCGTCGAAGCAGCCCTCTGGGACCTGCATGCTCAGGCAAACCGGCTCCCGCTGGCGCAGGCGCTCGGCGGAACGCGGGACCGGATCGAGGTGGGGGTCAGTCTGGGCATCGAGCCAAGTATCGACGGGTTGCTGCAGCGCGTCGAGGCATTCCTGAAGCGCGGCTACCGACGGATCAAGGTCAAGATCAAGCCGGGCTGGGACGTCCAGGTCGTCCGGCGGATCCGCCAGGTCTTCGGTTCCATCCGGCTTCAGGTTGATGCGAACTCCGCCTACACGCTGGAACAGGCGCAGGTGCTGCGGGACCTGGACGATTACGACCTGCTGCTGATCGAGCAGCCGCTGGGCGAAGACGACATCGTCGATCACGCGGCCCTCCAGGCACAATTGCGCACCTCCATCTGCCTGGATGAATCGATCGTCACTCCCGACGATGCCAGGAAGGCCATCGCGCTCGGATCGTGCCGCATCATCAACATCAAGGCCGCGAGACTCGGCGGCCTCACCGCCGCCGTCGCCACTCACGACCTGTGCCGCGACGCGGGCATCACGGTCTGGTGCGGCGGGCTGCTCGAGACCGGCATCGGCCGCGCTGCCAACATCGCGCTCGCCTCACTCCCGAACTTCACGTTGCCGGCCGACCTCTCGGCGAGCGATCGCTATTTCCACGAGGACGTGATTGAGCCGGCTGTCACGCTCAATAATGATGGGACCGTCACGGTCCCCCAGTCGCCCGGTCTTGGATTTCAGGTGAGGGTGAAGCGTGTTGACGAGTGCACTGTCCGAAAAGCTGAGTTCAGACCACGCTAGCGCTTGCGGGGGGGGTTGACACGCGAACCGACCATGCTATGATGACCCTAACGAATTAGGTAAATGAACGCGAGGCCGCGACGCCTCCGCACTGTGCGGAGGCGTCGTGTCATTTCAGGAGGTTAACAGGTATGGAACGCCATCGAGATCCACTGGAACTGTGGGTCGGAACCTGGACGCCCGACGAGCTCGCGAAGCGGGAGAGCCGCAAAGCGGAGGAGCGGAAGACGACGGAAGAGCCCTCCCCGGAAGCGGACGTCGGCAAGCGGGACTAGAGTTCCGGCCGGCCCAGAGGCCGGCCAGGTCACCTCTGCATCTGCTCGAGTTGTCGAAGTAACGCCCCCAGCCGCTCGATTTCCCGCGCGTAGCCGGTAAAGTCCCCCTGACGCAGCAGTTGCTGCGCCCGCTCAAAGCTTTCCCGCGCCTGCCGGATCAGATTACCCGGCACCCCGCCCGCAGGAGGAACCGCCCCAGGCGCCGCCCGTGGCGCGCGGCCAAGAAGTCGCGCCATCGCGGCGTCCAGACTTTCCTCCATGACGATGCGTGGGCCGCTGGCCACGATCACCCGCTTGAGTTCCGGCAGCTGGCTGCGCTCTGCCTGCAGAAAAAGCGGTTCCACGTACATCAACGTGTTTTCCATCGGAATCACGAGCAGGTTGCCGCGGATGACCCGCGAGCCTTCCTGGTTCCACAAGGTCAGCTGCTGACTGATCACCGGGTCCTGGTTGATGCGCGCCTCCACCTGCATCGGCCCGAAGGCCAGGCGGTCTTTGGGGAACCGGTAGACGACAAGCTCGCCGTAATTGGGCGCGTCGTTGCGCGCCGCCATCCAGGCGATCATATTGTCGCGGTTGGCCGGAGAGAACGGCAGGATCAGGATAAACTCGGGCCGATCCTCGGAACCCAGTCGCATCGTGACATAGTAGGGCTCCACCGGCACGGTCTCGTTCCCGAACACCTCGTTGGGAATCGACCAGACGTCCTCCCGGTTGTAGAACACCCGCGGGTCGCGCATGTGGAAGGTGGCATAGACTTGGGCCTGGATCTCGAACATGTCCACGGGATACCGGAGGTGCGCCGCGATTTCCGCCGGCATCGACGACGCAGGCTTGAAGAGCTCCGGAAAGATCGCGGTGAGGCTCGCCGCGATAGGATCGTTGGGGTCCATCAAATAGAAGTCGACCGTGCCGTCGTAGGCGTCCACGACGACCTTGACCGAGTTCCGGATGTAGTTGATGCCCTCGGCGGGCGTAGCATAGGGATAGCGGTCCGTTGTGGTGTAGGCGTCGATGACCCACAGCAAGCGGCCGCCTGCCAGCACGATGTACGGATCGGTGTCGTAGGTCAGGAAGGGCGCAATGCGCGTCACCCGCCGCGGGATGTCGCGGGCAAAGAGCAGGCGACTGTCGCGCGTGACGTCCCGGGAGAGCACCAGGTTGAGGTCGCCAAACCGGTAGGCAAACCCCAGCCGGCGCAACCGCCCGAGGCGGATCCCCCCGCGCCCCTGATAAATCGTGTTGACGTTCTCATCCCCGCGGGGATAGTCGAGCTCCGCCACTCCGGTATTGACGATCACGTAGCGCTCAGTGTGCTCACCGAAATAGATCTGCGGCCGCATGATCGTCAGTCCTGGTGCAGCGGCCGGCGGGATGTCCTTGATAAAGAACTCCGGCATCCCCTCTTCCGAGATGCGGTTCACCGGGCTCATCACGATGCCATAGCCGTGGGTGTACACGAGGTGCTGGTTTACCCACGTGCGCGCCTGCTCTGTCAGCCGCGACGTGTCCAGCTCTCGCGCGGCCAGCATGACCTGGCGCTGCGCCCCGCCGATGCGATAGCGGTCGATGTCGACGTCGCCGAACACGTAGTACGGCCGCAGCGCCTGCAGCTGCCGGTACGCCGAGAGCAACGGGCGATAGTCCCACAGGCGCACGTTCTCGATCGTGGCGCGATTGCGCTCGGCGACGTCGGCCGTCACGGGCTCGGCCGTGAACTCCTGCTCGCGCACCCGGTCCAAGCCAAACGCGCGCAGCGTCGAGCTGATCCCGTGCCGGATGTACGGCGTCTCGACCGTGAGCTCGTTCGGCGCGACCCGGAACTGCTGCACGAACCGCGGGTAGACGCCGAGACCCAGCATCCATGCCACGGCGATGACGAACACCGTCAGGACCGCCGGACGCATCATGCGTACCCGCACGTTGGCAAACAGCAAGACCGCGGCGATGATGAAGAGCACGGTGAGCAGACGAAGCACCGGGAGCACGGCGTGGACGTCGGTATAGGTGGCGCCGACGATGGCGCCGCGCCGCGAGTACTCCAGCGCATAGGCGTCGAGCCAGAATCCCCACCCTCGCACCAGCAAGATCATGCCGGCCAGCAGGCTGAGGTGCGCGCGGACGCCTTCCGGCAAGGCCCAGATGCCGCGGATCATCAGCGAGGCGTACCGGAGATAGTACCCGGCGGCGATGACGACGAAGATCAGCACCAGCCAGCCGAACAAGGAGGCCTCGATGAAGCGGTAGACCGGCAGCTGGAAGACAAACAGGCGGAGGTCTTTGCCGAAGATGGGATCGGTGATCCCAAAGGCCCGCGAGTGCACGAACTGCTGGAACATCGCCCACCGCGTTGAGGCCGTGAGGCCGGCGAGAAACGCGACCGTGCCCAGCAGCCACCAGAACAGGATGGGACCACCCAGCCGGCTGAATGGACGCCGAAGACCCCGGCGCCGCCTGGGCGGTTCCACGTCAATGACATCGAGCTGCCGCTCTTTGAGTCCGCCGACGAGGGGCCGGAAGTTCAGGTAGAACAGCAGAAACAGGGACCCGCCCACGACCGCGGTGACCGCGATCCGGGAGAGGAGCGGCACCCAGAAGACACGGCGGTAGCCGACCTCACCGAACCACAGCCAGTCCGTATACCATCGGGCCAGGGTCGGCGCCAGGATGAAGAGCACCACGAACAGGACCACGAGCCACAGACGGGATCTCACCACGCGGTTCCTCCACCTGTGTATTGTCGCCGGCGGAGAGGTTTCCTTGTCGTGCTACAATCATTCCATGATTGAAGATACCGAAACACTGGCGCGCGAGCAGATCATCGAGGTCCTGAAGATGATTTACGACCCCGAGATTCCTGTGAACATCTACGACCTCGGGCTCATCTACGACCTCGAGGTCACCGGGATCGACGTCGGAATCAAGATGACGCTCACCGCGGTGGGATGTCCGATTGGCCCGCACGTGGCTGAGGAGATCCGTCAGAAGCTGCAGGCGATCGGGGCCGCCGATGTGGTGGTGAACTTCGTCTGGAGCCCACCCTGGTCCGCGGAACGGCTGACGGACGATGGCCGGCTGGCTTTGCAGAGCATGGGGTATCCCGTCTAGCGGAGTGAACTCGCGCCGTCGGGGGCGGCTACCGTTAGAAAATGGTTCGCCGAATGCCGCGGGCCGCGACTGCCAGGAGCATGTAACCGACCGCAAGGTATCCCACCGGCACCAGCTTTAGGAGATCCAGGTAGTACTTAAATCCAAGCCGCAGGTCCGGCAGGTACCACGCAAAGCGAATGTCCCACAGCCAGTAGAAATACAACACCTGTAGCACAAGGGCGTAGGCGACCAGGAAGCCCGTGTCGAGTCCGGTGCGCGCCGCGTCGCCGATTCCACCGCGCGCTGTGAGCAGCCCGGCGAGGAGGCCGGCCGCTGAGATGGCGATCGCGGCGTCAATCAACCGCTGGTTGAAGAAGCGCAGGATGTTCGCTTCCGTATTGAAGACGCTGAGCGAGAAGACGTACCCGCGGCCGTAGAACAGCCCGTAGTCGATCGCAAAGAACGCGGCCGCGGCCAGCGCCGCGGGGAACAACAGACGCCTGCGGTCGTGGACGATCACGTACAGCAGCGGGAGGGCGGCAAGGATCGAGGCGATGGGAAGCCTGCGCGCGCGTTCCCGCTCCAGGCGGGCGCTGCGCGCCTGATAGTACTCCAGTGCGATCTGGTCCGAGAAGGTCGCCACGGCGTCAGGCCCATCGGTGAGCGTGGTCAGGCGGGCGTCGCTGAAGAGCCCGGCGAGCGCTTGACCGCCGAGGTATCCCGCAATGTACGAGTACAGGCCCCGCTGTTGCTCGGCCCACCGCGGGCCAAATACCCGCCCATCGGCCTCGAGCGCCTCCACCAGCGGCCGGCCCTGGCTGTGTGACGGAATGGGGATGCCCAGCAGGACCGCGACGGTCGGTGCGACCTCAACCTGGCGCACGTCACCCCCTTGGACCCCACGCCGGATCCCTGCCCCGGCCAGAACGAGCGGTACCTGCTTGACGACCGGTTCCCACCCGCCGTGCCCTCCACGATCGATGTGGCCGTGATCCGACGTTACGATGACGGTAGTGGTGCCGAGATCTACGGCCGTAAGCAGCGATGCCAGAAGCGTGTCGACGCGGCGCACGGATTCAGCGTATTCCGGGCTGGCCCCACCGAAACCGTGGCCGAGCAGGTCGACGCTCGGGAAATGGACGAGAATGAGTTGCAGATCCTGCTTGAGGAGGCCGAGCGCACCCGCGGCCACCGTATCGCTCGTGCGATACAGTGGATCGATCTGGGTGTACGTGGGCGGATCGCTGACCAGAACTCGCGCGTCGAGGGAGCCGGGAAAGAGCTTCCCCCATCCGGAATGGCCCGCCACTCCCGTCCGGAATCCCGCGCGCTTGGCCGCCGCGAAGAGATGGTCCACCCGCACGGGCCCCTCATACCAGTTGGTCGTCACGCCACTGACTTCTTGGGCAGCGCCGGAGGCGATGAGCGTCCAGCCTGGATACGAGAGCGACGGCTCGCCGGTCCATGCCCTGAAGTCGGCCCCCTGCTCCCGGAGCGCATTGAGCGTCTTCATGGTCCGGGATCTGTCGAGGCGGAGGCCATCGACCACGACAAGGACCACCCGCCGAGTGAGCGGTGCGCCGCCAACCCCGAAGGGCAGCGGGCTCGAGAAGGGGGAGCGGTATTCTACTACGGCGTTCCACGAATACACGGTCAGCCGCTGCGCGCCGTAACCCGCGGCGGCGAGAATCCAGATGACCAGCAGGGACGTCAGTAACCGGCGACCGATTGTCCACTCTCCTTCTGCAACATGCTGGCCGTTGCTTCGGCGGGCCTCGGAATCGAACCTCCTCGGGCTTATTCCTTATATGCCTCGCGAAAGCGGCGGCAGGCGTCGACAAACCGCTGCGCCATCTCCGGCCTGGAGGCGAAATGCACATGCGAGTACGCGGCGAGCAGAGAGCTCGTGGCGATCCCATCGCGACCATCCTCAATGCCGCGGCCGCCGGCGGAGCGGTACGCGAAGTCGAGCGGGCCCTCCGGTTCCACGGTCGACCAGTGGAACTCGTGGCCACGCACAGACTCCCCGCGCCGCAGCAGCAGCGTGTCGGAAGCAGCCTCGAGCGTGACGTAATTGAGGGCGACGAGACGGCCATGCATCCGCGCCGTCGCCGCCACGACGCCGGCCATTTCGTACGATTCCTCGTCCGCGCCTGAGGAGGAGGACCCTACCAGACGCCGGCTGAGATACAATAGGCCGCCGCATTCCGCGTAGGCCGGCATCCCGCCGCGCACTGCGGCCGCGATTGTCCGCCGCATCGCCGCGTTCTCTGCCAGCTCCCGCGCATACACTTCAGGGAACCCGCCACCCAGATAAAGCCCATTCACATCGGGCAGGGTGCGGTCATGGATCGGACTGAACGGCACGAGCTCCGCGCCGAAGCTCTCCAGCATCTCCAGGCCGTCCGGATAGTAGAACGAGAACGCCTCATCCTGCGCGATGCCGATCCGCGCCACTTCCGGAGCCGGGATCGGCGGAAAGGCCAAGGGACCGGGGACGACGACGGGAGCGGCGGTGCGCGCGATCCGGATGAGGGCGTCGAGGTCTATGTGCGATGACACGGCATCGCTGAGGGCTTCGATGACGGCATCGGGAGGCGCTTCCGGCGCCGGGATGAGCCCGAGGTGTCGCTCGGGAATCCTCAGGCGGTCATCCCATGGGACGGCCCCGAGCAGGGTCAACCCCGAGGATTGCAGGGCATCGCGCAGCATCGCCACGTGACGTGTACCGCCCGCGCGGTTGGCGATCACACCGGCGATCGTCACCTGAGGATCGAATGCGGCGAACCCGAGCGCCGTCGCCGCCGCGCTGCGGACGGAGCCGGCCACATCGACGACCAACACGACCGGCGCCCCGAGCAGCCGCGCCAGTTCCGCCGTCGACCCCTCGTCGCCGGCGCCGCCGTGGCCATCATAGAGGCCCATCATCCCCTCAATCACGGCGATATCGGCGGCTGAGCACCCACGGGCGAAGAGTTCCAATACCGTTGGATGTGGCAGCATCCAGGAGTCCAGGGTACGCGCGGAACGGCCTGCCGCCGCGCCGAGCAGCGACGGATCGATGAAGTCAGGACCTGCCTTGAAGGGCTGCACCCGTAGGCCCCGCCGCGTTAGCGCGCGCAGCAGTCCCATCGCGACGGACGACTTGCCACAGCCGCTGTGGGTCCCGGCAATCACCAACCTTGACATCTGCATGGGGGTCTCCGGTGAGGCTGGTTCGACGCCTGGCGAAGGCGACCCTTGACGCCCAGGAACTCCGATGCTACGCTGGTCGCGTTTCAGGTTCTAAAATGGCTGATAGAAAGGGGGTGAGGCCGACGATGCATAGACTGACCCCGGCCCACCGGAAAGAGGTTTCGGGGTAAGGCGGAACCTTTTCCGTCTTGCCAGCGTCCTGGTTCTTGTGGGCCGGGGCGCTTTTCTTTTGTCCCCGTCTAGTGCGCCGTCGCCCCGGGGCATGCAGTAAGGGGAAGGTCACGGCAGCCTTGCGCACACTATACCTGACCGTCATCCTGATCATCGTTCTTGCGGGGGCCGGTGCGGCCTCATGGGCCCAGATGTCACCGGACGACCCGGGCATCCCTGCGGAGGAAGAACCGGCTGAGCCACAACCGGCTGAGCCACAACCGGCCGAGCCACACCCGCCACCGTCGCCCGCGCCACAGCCACCCGCATCAACGCCCACGCAAGTGGACGATCAGCCGCCCACAGCTGCTTCGGTTCGCCTCGAAGATGTCGTATGGACCGAAGAGGGCCAAATCGGCAAGCTCACCATTCGCACCGATGCCCCGGTGAACTTCCGTGCCTTCGCCGGGAAGAGCAGCATCGCCGTCGACCTCTGGCGCGCTCACAACGCGGAGTGGCGCACGGAGCCGCTGGCCCACGCGTACGCGAGACGCCTGCGCATCCGCCAGTACACTCCCGAGCTCGCCCGCATTTACATCGACCTGAAGAAACCGGCTCGGTACAAGACGTTTGTGAAGTCAGATCCGTACGGCCTCGCCGTCCTTGTCATCCCCCCGTGGATGGCGACCACGAAATTGCCGGCCAGCGTGGCGTATGAGAAGATCCGCGTGCCCAGCGGACGGGGCTCCTCGGCGGTGCACATCCTGCGCGTGGATCCCAGCTCTCCGGACATCGTGATCCGTCCTGTGCTGGCGGGGGACGTCAGCTCGGGTGCGGAGACGACAAGCGTCATTGCCACTCGCTATGACGCACTGGCAGGGATCAACGGGGGATACTTCGCCGGATCTGGACGCCCCCTCGGGATGATCGTCATCGACGGAGAGCTCGTGTCCGCCCCGCTGCCCCGCCGTTCGGTCTTCGCGATCTCCACTGACGGCCG
>Ga0209853_1000255_pt1 | contig 14735 bp, 13 predicted proteins | sample GWRWS1_30_40_FD_187224 | JGI IMG/M metagenome (GOLD analysis project Ga0209853, IMG submission 187224) | Riverbed sediment microbial communities from areas with vegetation nearby in Columbia River, Washington, USA - GW-RW S1_30_40 (SPAdes)... | ecosystem: Environmental > Aquatic > Freshwater >...
GCGGCGAACGCCGACCGCGGCTGGTGCGCGAGCAGCAGCCGGACGCCGGCATCGCTCGGGGCGCCGGCGATGGCGGCGGCAGGATCGCTGCGGTGCGCGGGGTCGAAATGGCCCGCGCTGTAATCGGTGACCCCCGCCACCACCACGGCCGCGCCCTCGTGCTGGAGCACGACGTGCTCGTTCATGAGCACCGAGAGCCCGAGGCGACGCACCTCGTCCACCCAGTCGCTCGCCCCCGAGTAGTACTCGTGATTCCCGGTGACGAAGAAGGCGCCGTGCCGCGCGGACAGCCGGGACAACGGTTCGGTGTGCGGCGCGAGCTGCGTGACGCTGCCGTCCACCAGATCGCCGGTGACGGCGATCATGTCCGCCTCGAGCTCGTTCACGGCGTCGACGATCCCGTCCAGGTAGTCGCGCTTGATCGTCGCGCCGACGTGGATGTCGCTGATCTGGGCGATGCTGAACCCGTGCAGCGGCGCCGGCAGGTCGGCGATCGGGACGTCGACGCGCCGGACCCGGGCCCGCCGGCGGGCGTTGACGAAGCCCACCAACGTGAAGAGCGCGGCGAGGATCGGCACTGCGAGCGCGGTATCGCTCCGGAACCCCGCCAGCGAGGCCGCTGCCACGATCGAGCCGCTCATCGCCGAGCCGGCGAGCAGCCCGACGTCGCGGACGACCGTCAGGACGAAGAGCGAAGAGAACGAGCCGATCGCGAGCAGGGCGGCCCAGGTGAGCAGCTCCGAAAGCGGTTGGTGCTTCATCCGCGCGAGCAGCCCAAGCGGGATCACGATCGCCGAGCCGATCAACCATAGCGCCGTCGCGGCAATCGCGAACGCGTCGAACGGCATCTCGGGAAGGAGGCGCCAGCCAACGTACGCGTGTAACAGGAAGACGAAGCCAAACAGTCGGAGCATTACGGGATGCGTTCCTGGGGAGAAGTCGGCCGTCCCCGGGATCTTCCGGGACGTACGGCGGTAGGTGGGGGCGGTTGCCGGCAAGGCAAGGGAACCGAGTCCAAGGCCTTGCCGGGCTCGCCCGTCAGTCAGAACGAGTAGGGAATAGGAGGTTCGCACGAGCCGCGCACAGGCGCATATGACGCCACCTTCCGGGCGCTCGAGGCAGGCAGATCGATCTGCCAGAGCGTGCCGTGGATCGCATTTGCCGCGATGAGAGTTCCGTCTGCGGCGAACGCGAGTCCGGTGAACCCCATGTCCTTGTCCTGGTCCGAGTCGAGCGCGATGTTGAGCACCGTTACCTCGAACTGCACCGGATCGATGCGCCATAGCACCGGCAGCACGTTGCTCGTGACGAATACCGCGCCGGAAGGATCAAGCGCCAGGTCGGGCGGGCAGCCGAACTGCTTTCCAACATAGGTCCACCCCGGCAGCACGACGCGCTGCAGCAGCTTGCCGCTCCTGTTGTCGTAGAGCGAAACGGCGTCGTGGTCGAGTAACCACAGGCGGTTGCGCTCCGGGTCCTCCCGGATGCGCATGACTTGCAGCTGGTCCTCCTGGGGCGATGCGCGGGCGCCCAGCGGGTCGCCGTCGCAGGCAGCGAGCATCGCGGCTGCGAACACCACGACGATGCGTTGCGATCTGGAAAATCCGGAAGAAACGAGTCTTGAGCGGGACAGCATTTCGCCACCTATCTCCCCGACAAGCGGGGCTCGTGCAGTACTTGGGCGAAATGCCTTGGGTGGCCGGGCGACTGCGCTGGGCCCGACGCTAGGTCACATCAAGTGATCGACGCCATGCGCTCCGATTCCTTGGTTTGTCGATACGCCGAATAGAAGAGATCCAGGATTCGGATTGCCTCGGAAAGCAGCTCATCGTCGTCGTGGGCTTTTTCCCTGATTCCGATGAGCACGGTTTCCAGGCCCTTGGCGTCGGCGATCGGGACCCCACCGACGTCGAGGAAGTGGACCGCGGCGCCGATCAAGACCAGCGCCTGGTCATCATCCAGCCCAAACGTCGCGAGGAGCACCTCGTAGGTCACGCGGCTCCCGGAATGCGTGAACTCGGCGCCGTCGAAATCGAACCCGACTGCGCCCGTGGGGCGGTCGCGCGGGCGGTCGATCCATACGAATCTCGCGTCCCGATCGATGAACCGCTTGATCAGCCAGGCGCTCGCCAGCCGGTCCACCCACGGATTCTTGCGAGTTGCCCATACCCGCCTGCGGTACCTCGATGGGCTCACCCGGCGCAGCCGTTTCCCCGAAGGATGCGGCTCGCCTTTCGAAAACAGCTGCTGACAGCGCCGCTCGAGGCCCGAAATCGCCTCCGCGGTCTGCAGCTTGGCGTGGCCGGGGAAGAAATCCATTTCCGCAAGGCTGTCGAACGAGCGCTGCAGGCGTCGCACGGCCGTTTGCGATTTGCGCTGGCCGAGGCGCGGCAGGGCGGTTTTCAAGGCGTTGACCTTCTGGATCAATGCGCCGTACTCGGTGCTGCGGTCAAACAACTTCCGGACATGGTCGAGCTGGGTGGAGGTCTTGAGCTGCAGGCCTACGGTCATCGCGAAACCGCCGGCTGAGCGGATTTCGGACTCCATTTCCGCCAGCGCCGCAGCGCGCGCAGCGTCGGCGGGAAGCACATAGACGCCGTCGCGCAGCACCCCGCACCCAGCGTCCTTCAGCGCGCGCCAAACGCGCATGCGGGTCGTGGAATTCCGGGTCGGCAGACTGAGCACGAGGGCCTGGAAGCTGGTCAATGTGACGTAAGAAGTACTACAACATTGTGATACTGTCAACAAATCAATGAAGACGCAAAAAGTTCTCTGAATTCAATGCCCAACCGCGAGAGATCGGTAGCGATGGGACTTTGCCAATGTTGGGCACGAGACGAGTGCTCGCGAAAACAAAAACGCCCGGCAGCGCCGGGCGTTTCTTCGATCTGGCGTCTCGATTACCGCAGCGACGCGTTGAACTTCTCGAGCGTCGCGGCGCCCGGGCACAGCTCCCGCTCGCCGAGCTTGTTGAGCGGCGCATCCACCGTGTTGAGGTTGGCGTGCAGGTCCTCGGGCTCGCGCTCGACGTACAGCAGCCCCGTCACGACCTGGCCCTTCGCCTCGTGCTCGGCGAGGTGGTTCATCGCCGCGATGCGGTCGTGCGGATCGTAGTCGGCGTGGAGCTTCCGCAGCACCAGCGTCGACCCATCGTGCATCATCACCGCCTGCACCGAACCGGGCTCGTACTCGGTCGTGATCGGCGCCCGCGGCGGCATGAAGTCGAGAAAGTTCACCGCCTCGTTGTGCTCCCGCACGTAGTCGTAGCTCTTCGTCGACCCGGGATGATTGTTGAACGCCACGCACGGCGAGATCACGTCGATGAACGCCGCCCCACGGTGCTCGATCGCCGCCTTGATCAGCGGCACGAGCTGCTCCTTGTCCCCCGAGAACCCGCGGGCGACGTAGGTCGCGCCGAGCTGCAGCGCGAGCATCACCATGTCGATCGACGCGTCGGTATTCGCGACGCCCTTCTTGCTCTTCGAGCCGCGATCGGCAGTAGCGGAAAACTGCCCCTTCGTCAACCCGTACACCCCGTTGTTCTCGACGATGTACAGCATGTTCACGCCGCGGCGCATGCAGTGCGCGAACTGCCCCAGCCCGATCGAAGCCGAGTCGCCGTCCCCCGAAACCCCCAGGTAGATCAGCTCCCGGTTCGCCAGGTTCGCCCCGGTCACCACCGACGGCATCCGTCCGTGCACGCTGTTGAACCCGTGCGAACTGCCCAAGAAATACGTCGGCGTCTTCGACGAGCACCCGATCCCGGAAAGCTTCGCCACCCGGTGCGGCTCGATCTCCAGCTCGAAGCACGCCTGGATGATCGCGGCCGAGATCGAGTCGTGCCCGCACCCGGCGCACAGCGTCGAGATCGCGCCCTCGTAGTCGCGCCGCGTGAACCCGAGCTTGTTCTTCGGCAGCGTCGGATGGTGGAGCTTCGGTTTGGCGAGATAAGTCATTGGGCTGCCTTCCGCAGCGGCTGCACGTTCAGTCGACGCACCCGTTCCGCGACCGCTTCGGTGATGAAGCGCGCGGTGATCGGCGTGCCGTCGTAGTGCAGGATCGGGATCAGGCTCGCCGGGTTCACGCCCGCGTCGTTGACTAGCAGCGTCTTCAGCTGCGCGTCGCGGTTCTGCTCCACCACGAACACCTTCGTGTGCGAGCGGACGAACTCCGCGACCTCGTCCTGGAACGGGAACCCCCGCACGCGCAGCGCGTTCACGTAGATGCCTCGCTCGGCGAGCGTCTCGAGCGCCTCCTGCATCGCCGGGCCGGTGGAGCCGTAGTAGATCGCACCGAAGCGCGCCGGGTACTTCGCCGGGGTGAGCACCGCCTGCGGGAGCAGCGCCTTCGCGGTCTCGAACTTCTTCAGGAGCCGCTCCATGTTGTCGACGTAGTCCGGGCCGGCCTCGCTGTACCGCGCATAGCGGTCCTTGGTCGTGCCGCGGGTGAAGTAGGCACCGCGCGTCGGGTGGGTGCCGGGATAGGTGCGGAACGGGATGCCGTCGCCGTCCACGTCGAGATAGCGGCCGAACTCCTTGCCCGCGTCGAGGTCCTCGCGAGTCATCACCTTGCCGCGGTCGTACCGGCGCGCGTCGTCCCAGGTGAGCGGAGAGGCCAGGCGCTCGTTCATGCCGATGTCGAGGTCGAGCATGACGAAGACCGGCGTCTGCAGCCGGTCGGCGAGGTCGAACGAAGCCGCGGCGAACTCGAACGACTCCTTCGGATCCTCGGGAAACAGCAGCGGATGCTTCGTATCCCCATGCGAGGCGTACGCGCAGCTCAAAACGTCCGACTGCTGCGTGCGCGTCGGCATGCCGGTTGACGGCCCGCCGCGCTGGACGTCGAACAGCACCGCCGGGATCTCCGCGAAGTACGCGAGCCCGATGAACTCCTGCATCAGCGAGATGCCGGGGCCCGAGGTGCAGGTGAACGCGCGCGAGCCGTTCCATCCCGCGCCGATCACGATGCCGATCGAGGCGAGCTCGTCCTCGGCCTGGATGATCGCGTAGCGAGCCTTGTTCGACTCCGGGTCGTGGCGGAACCGCTTGCAGTGCCGCTGGAACGCTTCCGCCATCGACGATGAGGGCGTGATCGGGTACCACGCCGCCACCGTCGCGCCGCCGTAGACGCACCCGAGCGCCGCGGCGTTGTTGCCGTCGATGAAGACCTTGTCGCCGACCGCGTTCGCGCGCTTCACGCGCAGCCCGATCGGGCACGCGAGCTTGGCGAGCGCGTAATCGCGGCCGAGCTGCAGCGCGTGCACGTTCGGCTTGAGCAGCGCCTCCTTCCCCTTGTACTGCTCGCCGATCAGCTCCGCGATCACGCCGGGGTCGATCTCGAGCAGGGCCGAAAGCGCGCCGACGTAGATGATGTTCTTGAAGAGCTGCCGTTGACGCGCGTCGGTATAGGTGTCGTTGCAGATCGCGGTGAGCGGCATGCCGATCACGTTGATGTCGTCGCGGAACCGCGACTTCGGCAGCGGCTTCGTCGAGTCGTAGAAGAGATACCCGCCCGCCTCGATCTCGGCGACGTCCTCCTTCCAGGTCTGCGGGTTCATCGCGACCATCAGGTCGACGCCGCCGCGGCGGCCGAGATAGCCCTTCTCGGAGACCCGCACCTCGTACCAGGTCGGCAGCCCCTGGATGTTCGAAGGGAAGATGTTGCGCGGGCTCACCGGCACGCCCATGCGCAGGATCGCCTTCGCGAACAGGGCGTTCGCCGAGGCGGAGCCGGAGCCGTTGACGTTGGCGAACTTGACGACGAAGTCGTTGGTCGCCTCGATGGGTTTCGCCATTGCCGTTCCCGTTCAGGTCTTGTAGGCGGGATCTTTCGCGTCGATCACACGCACCAGCGCGTCGAACTCCAACTCGCCGAGGCCCACCTCGCCGCGGTCGGTGAGGAACGCGTCGGCGAGCCGCGCCGACTCCTCGCACACCTCCGGGCTCGGCAGGTGCAGCGCGCCGCCCGCCTGCGCGGCGATCTGGATCTGGCAGGCGCGCTCGAGCCGCCACATCCTGAGGAACGCCTCGGGCACCGTGCGGCCGACCGTGAGCAGGCCGTGGTTGCGAAGGATCAGCGCCGGATGCGAGCCGAGGCTCGCCACGAGCCGCTCGCGCTCGCCGAGGTTCATGCTCGGCCCCTCGAACTCGTGGTAGCCGACGCGGTTGTGGAAGTTGTGCGAGTACATGTGCACCGGCAGCAGGCCGGAGGCCTGCGCCGAGACCGCCATGCCCGCGAGGGTGTGGGTGTGAAACACGCACTGCGCGTCCTCGCGCGCCGTGTGCACCGCGCCGTGGATCACGAACCCCGCCTCGTTCGCCTTGTACCGGCCGTCGCCGACCGGGTTGCCGTCGAGATCGATCTTCACCAGGTTCGAGGCGGTCACCTCGTCGAAGCGCAGGCCGTACGGGTTGATCAGGAAATGGTGCTCGGGGCCGGGGACCCGCAAGCTGATGTGGGTGTAGATCAGCTCTGACCAGCCGAGATGATCCGCGATGCGATAGGCCGCGGCGAGTTGGACGCGGAGTCGCCGTTCCGCCGCGGCGACTTCGGGTTCCCGGGCGACCGGGGAGAGGCTGCGCGCGGGAGCGTTCATCGGTTTCTCATTCGTTAGTCCTGCGTCCAGCGTTCATCGTTCCGCGCCCCTCACGCCACCTTGAGCTTCGGCTTCCGCGGGTCCCGGCACGCCGGCCCGGCATTGGTCATGTCGAGCAGGAACTTCTGCATGTCCCACGCCCCGGTCGGGCAGCGCTCGGCGCACAGCCCGCAGTGCAGGCAGACGTCCTCGTCCTTGACCATCACGCGGCCGGTCTTGAGCCCGTCGGAGACATACACGTCCTGGGTCAGGTTCGTCGCCGGCGCCATGAGCCGCCCGCGGAGCTCCTGCTCCTCGCCGTTGCCCGTGAACGTGATGCAGTCCATCGGGCAGATGTCCACGCACGCGTCGCACTCGATGCAGAGCCTGGTGGTGAATACGGTTTGGACATCGCAATTGAGGCAGCGTTGCGCCTCCTTGAACGCGGTCTTCAGGTCGAAGCCGAGCTCGACCTCGACCTTGATGTTCTTGAGCGTCTGGTTGACGTCGCGCCACGGCACCTTGAACCGCTGGTCGAGCGTGATGTCGTTGTCGTAGCTCCACTCGTGGATCCCCATTTTCTGCGACATGAGGTTCACCATGGGCGGCGGGCGCTTCTTCACGTCCTCGCCGTTCAGGAGCCGGTCGATCGAGATCGCGGCGTCGTGGCCGTGGGCGACCGCCCAGATGATGTTCTTCGGCCCGAGCGCGGAGTCGCCGCCGAAGAACACGTGCGGGAGCGTGGACTGGAGCGTCACCGGGTCGAGCTTCGGCATCCCGTTCTTGTCGAACTCGAGGCCGAGGTCGCGCTCGATCCACGGGAACGCGTTCTCCTGGCCGACCGCGACCAGGACGTCGTCGCATTCGAAGTGCTGCTCGGGCTCGTTGGTCGGGAGGAGCTGCCGGCGGCCCTTGGCGTCGTAGACCGCCTGCACCTTCTCGAAGGTGACGCCGGTGAGCTTCCCCTGGTCGTGCGTGAAGGCTTTGGGTACGAGGAAGTTGAGGATCGGGATGCCCTCGTGCATCGCGTCTTCCTTTTCCCACGGGCTCGCCCTCATCTCCTCGAAGCCGGAGCGGACGATCACCTTGACGTCGTCGCCGCCGAGGCGCTTCGACGACCGGCAGCAGTCCATCGCGGTGTTGCCGCCGCCGAGCACGATCACGCGCTTGCCGATCTTCGTCGTGTGGCCGAACGACACGCTCGAGAGCCAGTCGATGCCGATGTGGATGTTCGCCGCCGCTTCCTTGCGGCCCGGGATGTCGAGGTCCCGCCCGCGCGGCGCGCCGCAGCCGACGAAGACGGCGTCGTATTTCTCGGCGAGCAGCTGCTTGAGCGAGGAAACGTAGGCGCCGCCGCGGAACTCGACGCCGAGGTCGAGGATGTACCCGACCTCCTCGTCGATGATCTCCTCGGGGAGCCGGAACTTCGGGATCTGGCTGCGGATCATCCCGCCCGCGCGCGCGTCGCCGTCGTAGACGACGACTTCATACCCGAGCGGCGCGAGGTCGCGCGCGACGGTGAGGGAAGCGGGGCCGGCGCCGATGCAGGCGACCCGCTTGCCGTTCGTCTGAGTCGCGGGCTTCGGCAGCCGGTCGCGGATGTCTTCCTTGTAGTCGGCCGCGACGCGCTTCAGCCGGCAGATCGCGACCGGCTCCTTCGACTGGCCGTCTTCAACGCGGCTGCGGCGACACGCGGGCTCGCAGGGCCGGTCACAGGTACGTCCGAGGATCCCGGGGAAGACGTTTGACTTCCAGTTGACCATGTAGGCATCGCCGTAGCGGCCCGCGGCGATCAACCGGATGTATTCGGGGACGGGGGTGTGGGCCGGGCAGGCCCACTGACAATCAACGACTTTGTGAAAGTAATCGGGGTTACCGATATCCGTTGGCTTCACTCCGCGCTCCTACCCAGGGGCGTGCCGCTTCTTCACGCCGGACCCGGCTAGCTCCAGGTCGCGGCAGGCGGGTCGCCCGTCATAGGGAGCGTAAGTCTACTCCTCGGCCGGGCGCAGGAAAAGATTCGCATTTTCAACCGCCTGTCGGGGAGCGCCGGGTCAAACCTCACGGTCGAGCCGCATGTCGTCGTACGACGCCGGGTCGTCCTTCGGCTCGAGGTGGGTGAACACGGTCGCGCCGGGGACCGCGCCGCGGACGCGCGCCTCGATCTCCTCGGCCAGGTCGTGCGCGCGCTGCACCGTCCAGTCGCCCGGGACGAGCACGTGCATGGACACGAACGACCGGTGGGCCGCCCAGCGGGTGCGCACGGCGTGGAACCCGATGCCGCGCGCCCGGAACTCCATGAGGACCGCGTCGATCGCCTGCCGTTCCGGGTCGGGCAGGGCGGGGTCGAGCAGCCCGACCAGCGAGCGCCGGACGAGCTTGTAGCCCTCCCAGAGGATGTGCGCCGCGACCGCCAGCGCGATCGCCGGATCGAGCCACAGCCACCCGGTCGCCGCGACCGCCGCGACGCCGACGACGATCCCCGCCGAGGTCCAGACGTCGGCCATCAGGTGCCGCGCGTCGGCCTCGAGCGCGATCGAGCGATGCTGGCGGCCGGCCCGCGCCAGCACCCGCGCGACGCCGAAATTGATCGCGGAGGCCGCGACCGACACCGCGAGCCCCGCGCCGACGCGCTCGAGCGGCTGGGGCGCGAGCAGCCGCTCCACCGCGGCCCATGCGATCAGCACCGCGGCGAGCGCGATCAGCGCGCCCTCGAAGGCGCTCGAGAAGTACTCCGCTTTCGAGTACCCGTAGGCGTGCGCCTCGTCCGGCGGACGGGCGGCGACGATGAGCATGACGAGCGCCATCCCGGCCGCGCCGAGGTTGACGAGCGATTCCAGGGCGTCGGACAGGAGCCCGACCGAGCCGGTCAGCCACCAGGCGATCGTCTTCAGCACGATCGTCGCCGCGGCGGCGGCGATCGAGAGCCAGGCGAAGCGGACGAGCGAGCGGCGGGTCATGAGGGCGCGCGCGAAGGAACGCGAGCGCGATGCCTACGGTCGCTCCGCGTTCCCCACGGCCGGGATGATACGGGCGACGAACGCTTCCTGGTCCCACGCCCCCTCGTCGATCGCATGGCCGAGGCGCACGACGACCAGCGCACGCGACGGCACGATGCTGACGTACTGGCCGCCGTGGCCCGCGGCGTGGAGGGTGTCCGGAGGCAGCTCGGCCGGCCGCGCACCCGGCGGGCGCGCGAGCTTCAGCCACCAGTGCGCGCCGTAGTTGCGCGCCGCCGCGGCCGCCGCCGGCGTGGCGGAGTAGCGGACCCAGCCCTCCGGCAGCACGCGCGTCCCCTTCCAGAGGCCGTCGTTCGCGAACAGCAGCCCGAACCGCGCCCAGTCGCGCGCGGTCGCGAGCATCAGCGAGGAGCCGACGAACGTTCCCGACGCGTCGGGCTCGAGCACGGCGCTCGACATGCCGAGAGGCTCGAACAGCGCGCGGCGCGGATAGGCGGCGTACGCGGTGCCGAGCGTCTCGCGCATCGCCGCGGCGAGGACGTTGGTCGTCCCGCTCGCGTACTGCCAATGCGCGCCGGGCGCGTGCGCGAGGCGCTTCGCGGCGGCGTAGCCGCCGGCGTCGCCCCCGGCCCACAGCATCAGGTTCACGTCGGAGAGCGGCGAACGGTAGGCCTCCTCGAACTCGAGCCCGCTCGACATGGCGAGCAGCTGGTCGAGCGTGATCGCGGCGCGCGGGTCGCCGGGCGCGCGCCACGCGGCGAGCGGCACGGGTGCGTCCAACCGCCACAGCCCGAGCCCGACGAGCGTCCCGGCGAGCGCGCCGACCACGCTCTTCGACATCGACCAGCCGGGCAGCGGGGTGTCCGGCCCGAAGCCCTGGGCATACCGCTCGGCGACGATGCGGCCGCGGTGGACGACGACGACCGCCCGCGTGCGCTTCGGGGCATCGGCGCCGGGCTCGGCGAACGCTTCGTCGAGCGCCTGCTCGAGCGCGGCGCGCGGCGCGAACGCGACCTGCTCGCCCTCCGGCCACACGCCGTCGCCGCGCGCGATCGGCACCAGCTTCGGCGCCGCCGCCTTCAGCCCCGCGACGCTCGTTCCGATCGCCAGGGTGCACCCGAACCCTTCCCGATACACGGCCTGGCGCTCCGCGAAACCGAGGAGCCGCCCGGTCACGACGCCCGCGGCGCGATCGACGTCGACTTCGACGAGGTCGAGGGGCCGCGAGCGGTACGCGCCGAGGTCCTCGGCCTGCACCGACTCGGGCGGTCGCCCAGAGAGGAACGCCGCCGAGCAGACGGTCTTGGCGGCGAAGCCCGTGCCGATCTGGGCCACGCGGTGGCCGGTGTACAGGGCGACCGCCGCCGCCGCGCCGAGCCCCAGCAGCGCCAACGCCAGAACGAACCGGCGGAGCCCCATCCCGATCACCGCGCCGCGCGCCAGGCGACGAACGCCGCGAGCGCCGCGGCGGCGATCCAGAGCGCCACGATGACTGCGGCGGCGACGCGGCTGCGCGGGCGCGGATCGGCGAGCGCCATCCGTGCCCGCTCGCGCGCCGCCGCCATCACGTCGGCGGGGATCATCCGCAGCGCGAGGGCGACGCCGAGCGGGATCAGGATGAGGTCGTCGAGATAGCCCAGCACCGGGACGAAGTCGGGGATGAGGTCGATCGGCGAGAGCGCGTAGGCGACGACCGCGGCGACGAAGAGCTTGGCATACCAGGGCGTCCGGTCATCGCGCGCCGCGAACCAGAGCGCGAGCGTCTCGGCCTGCAGCCGGCGCGCCCAGTCGCGGAGCTTTTGCACCGCGCAATCTTACTGGGGCGCTTCCGGGAAGCGTCGCGCGCCGTGGTTGAGGTCGTGAAGAAAGGCGGGAATCGCGCGCTCAGGCGACGCTGCCCGGCTGCGTCTCCATCCAGCGCGTGACGCCGGGCGCGGCGGCGTGCCTGCGATGGCCGCTGACGAGCGCGAGGCCGAGCGCGGCGAGGTGCTCGATCTCGCGCATCCCGGTCCAGGCGGCGTCGACGTCGATGCGCAGGCCCTGCCAGTCGACCCAGATGGACACCACGTCCTCGGGCGGCGGGCTGACGCGCCCCCAGTCCATGACGAGCGCCTCGAACGCGTCGTCGACGAGCGCCCGGGCGAGGCGGCGGTTCCGGGCGAGGACGACGAAGCGCTCGCGAAACCGCGCGCTTCCGACCTCGGCCGGCAGCGTGCGCTCGACGAACTCGGCGCGCGCCTGGGCAAGGGCGATCTCCCGCGGGCTGAAGACGAGGCTCGAGAGCTTCTCGATCACCGGCTCGACGAGCGCCTTGCCGCGCTCGTACCGCGCGCGCCCGATCACCCTGAGCTCGGTCGCCGAGCCCTGCACGCTGCGGGTCGCCCAGCTGAGCGTCGGGCGGGCCTCGGGCTGGTCCGGGTCGGCGCGGTAGCGGATCTTCCACTTCACTCCGGCGTCCTCGCCGCGGACCGTGAACACGGTATCCCCCACCGCCGTCTCGTCGTAGGCCCAGCCGAGCTGCCGGGTGCGGCGCAGGCGCTTCCGCGCCGCGGCCTGCGGGTTGCCGGAGGGCGACGCGGTGTGCCGGCGCGCGAGCCAGAAGGCCACGGGCGTGAACGCCGCGAACAGGCCGAGCGCGGCGGCGGCGAGAAGGGCGGGGGAGCCGGGGTCCATGCGGAGTGTCCGGCGCCGCTCGGCGTCAGGAAGCCGTCAGCGGCGGCGTTCGGACATGCTAGTGGCATAGCCCGCGCGCGGCGCGGAACTCGTTCCGCTTTCGGGCGCGGGCGGGGACAGCCGGCGGGAAACGGGCGACGAACGGCACGGCACGCGGCTCGCCCTGCAGGGCGAGCCGGCGGACGCGGCGTCGAACCCAAGCAGTTGGGTTCGCCGAAACCCCGCTTCCGCCTACCAGAACTTCAGACAGTCACCCTTGGCAACGACCGGGCCCGTCGGCAGGCCGGTCTTCGAGCCGCTGGCCGGCTCGATGCTGATCGCGAGCGCCGGAAAGTCCTTCAGGGACTGGTCGGCGACCGCGGCGAGCTTGATCGTGCCCTTGTCGATCTTGGGCAGCATGCCGAGCGACTTGGGCGGCTCGCCGGCCTTGGCCGGGAGGCCCCACAGCTCGTAGCCGTGCTCCGGCGGCGCGTCGCCGAGCGCGACATTCTTTACCCACAGCTCGTCGGAATGGCGGCCGGCATAGGCGACGAACACCAGTTTTTGCCCGTCCTGGGTCGCATGGAGGATCGCAACATAGGAGGCCTGCATCCCCTTCGGCGGCACCTCGACGATCTTCGGCACCTCGACGACCTGCGGCTGCTGCAGCGCGAGCGCGCCGAGGAGCGCCGCGGCGCAGCCCGTGGCGATGAGGCCCCAGCCGCGCCAGAACGCGAGGCTCTCCCAGACGCCCGACGCCTGCCGCCCGGTGCTCGCGGCGATCCGCGCCTGGATGGCTTGCCACACCCGCCGCGGCGGCGCGACCTCGGCGACGCCCGCGGCCATCGGCGCGAGCCGGGCTTCCCATTCGGCGACGGCGCGCCGGAGCCGCGCGTCATCGCGCAGCCAGGTCTGGAAGCGCGAACGGGCGCGGCCGCGGAGCGTGCCCAGCACGTACTCCCCGGCCAGCCGGTCCTGCAGCTCCGGTTTATCGCGGTATTTCATCCTCTTACATCGAACCTAAACAGCCCTTCAGGCGCTCGAGCCCGCGCCGCACCCACGTCTTCACCGTGCCGAGCGGCTGGCGCATGTGGCTCGCGAGCTCCGAGTGCGAGAGCCCGTCGTAGAACGCCAGCATGATCGCCTGCCGCTGCTTCGCTTCCAGCCGGCGGAGGCAGTCCGCGAGCGCCTTTGCGTCGGCCGACGAGGCCAGCTGGTCGAGGGGCCCGGGCCCGTCGAAGGCCATCCCCTCGATCGGATCCTCGGCGTCGTCGTCCGCGGCCACCAGCACCACCTCCAGGTTGGGACGGCGCAGCCAGTCGAGGCAGCGGTTGCGCACGATGCTGGTCATCCAGGTCATCGGCGCCGAGAGCCCCGCCGAGTAGCTCCCGGCGTGGTTCCACACGCTCACGAAGCAGTCCTGAACCACCTCCTCCGCCCAGTCCTCCCGCTTCAATATACGGACTGCGACGCCGAACAGTTTCGGGGCCGTCGCCTGGTACAGCCGGGCGAATGCGCCCTCGTCCTTGCGCGCGCACGCCGCGAGCAGGTCCTGGAGCAGCTTGTTCTGGGCCGGATCCATGCTACGGGCGATGGGTGCTCGGGGATGGGCGAGGCGCGACGGTTCCGTGATGCATTTGACGCTGGCCGCTACCCGTTCCCCGTCACCGCTTGCCCTTCACCGGCTTGCGCTGCCACAGCACGTCGGTGCCCCCGCCGGCGCGGTTCAGCGCCCGGCCGAGGACGAACAGCAGGTCGGAGAGGCGGTTGAGGTAGATTCGCGCCGCGTCCGAGACCCGGTCCTCGCGCGCGAGCGCGACGAGCGCGCGCTCGGCGCGGCGGCACACCGTCCGCGCGAGGTGCGCGGCCGCGGCCGCGCGCGAGCCGCCGGGCAGGATGAACTCCTTGAGCGGCGGGAGGTTGCGGTTGAAGCTTTCGAGGAGGCGCTCGAGCTCGCCGACCTGGGCCTCGGTCACCATCGTGTGCCCGGGAATCGAGACCTCGCCGCCCAGATCGAACAGATCGTGCTGCACGCCGAGGAGCGCGTCGCGGATCGCGGCGGGCAGCTCCTCCGCGAGCAGCACGCCGATCGCGGAGTTGAGCTCGTCGACCTCGCCGAGCGCGGCGATGCGCGCGCTCGCCTTCGACACGCGCGAGCCGTCGCCGAGACCGGTTTCCCCGGCGTCGCCGGTGCGGGTGGTGATCTTCGAGAGGCGATGTCCCATGTCCCAGGACGGCCAAGCGTTCCGAACGGGGGCGCAAATATAGCACGCGATTTCCGCCCTCCAGCCTTGCTCCCGGCACGAAAAAAAGCCCCGCGGGAACGCGGGGCGCGAGCCGCTCGCGGGGGGAGAGCAAGCGGGACGACGGCAGAGGGAGCACCGTCGAGTCCTGATACGCTGGCGACGCCGCAGCGGATGCGACGCCGTCAGCCGAGCACGACGACGTCGACCGGGGCGGCGACGCCCGCGACCTCGCGTCGCGGGCGGACTCCCTGCGGCCGCCGGGGCGCGTAGCCCTGCGCGGCGGCGCGGTCGCGCGCCGCGACC
>Ga0209853_1000256_pt1 | contig 14712 bp, 13 predicted proteins | sample GWRWS1_30_40_FD_187224 | JGI IMG/M metagenome (GOLD analysis project Ga0209853, IMG submission 187224) | Riverbed sediment microbial communities from areas with vegetation nearby in Columbia River, Washington, USA - GW-RW S1_30_40 (SPAdes)... | ecosystem: Environmental > Aquatic > Freshwater >...
ATTCGCGCTGGTGATCGGCAGCTTCGTCGGCATCGGCATCGCCACTGCCACCGGCAGCCACATCGCGCCACGCTTCGCCTACGGCTGGGTGCCGGCGTCATGGGGCCCCTTCATGGACCGCCTGGCCGACGTGCTGACGGGCCTCTTCCTCGTCGCCGTCGCGATGAGCCTGTATCACCTGTACGCCGCGTCCGAGTACGTCAACACCCAGACGCTGCGTTACGTGCACGTCGGCTTCGTGCTGTTCCTAGTCTTCCTGCTGTTCCCGGCGGCGAAGCGGCTGCGCAACCGCTTCAGCTGGATCGACCTCGCCTGCGCCCTCGCGGGCGTCGCCACGATCGCGTATGCGATCGCCGGCGGCGACGACTTCCTCGACCGCAGCACCCAGCCGAGCACGCTGGACATGGTCATGGGCGTCACGCTGGTCGTTCTGGTGCTCGAGGCGGCGCGGCGCTCGACCGGCTGGATCATGCCGTTCGTGTGCGTGCTCTTCCTCGTCTACGCGATGGTCGGCCCGTATCTCCCGGCGCCGTGGACGCACCGCGGCTACGACGTGGGACGTCTGGTCGGCACGATGTACATGACGCTCGAGGGCGTGTTCGGGACGCCGGTCGACGTCTCCTCGTCGCTCATCATCCTGTTCACGGTCTACGGCGCCTTCCTCCAGTTCTCGAACGCCGGGAAGTTCTTCATCGACTTCTCGCTCGCCGCGTTCGGCGGGAAGCCGACCGGCGCGGGCCGGGCGGTCACCGCAGCGTCGTTCCTTCTTGGCGGACCGTCGGGGTCGGGCGTCGCGACGACGGTGACGCTCGGCACCGTCGCCTATCCGATGCTCGCGAAGGCGGGCTACGAGAAGAACGCCGCGGGCGGACTGCTCGCCGCGGGCGGCCTCGGGGCGATCCTCTCGCCGCCGGTGCTCGGCGCGGCGGCGTTCCTGATCGCCGAGTTCCTGAAGATCTCGTACCTCGACGTCATCCGGATGGCGGTCATTCCGACCGGCCTCTACTACCTCTCGCTCTTCCTGATGGTCGAGATCGACGCGCGCAAGTACGGCATGCGGCTGGTCCCGATCCAGGCGAGCGCCACGGCGTGGCAGCTCACCAGGACGATGGGCTTCCACTTCCTGTCGCTCGTCGCGATCATCGTGTTCATGCTCGTCGGCTTCTCGCCGACCGGCGCGGTGTTCTGGGCGACGGTGGTCGCGTTCTTCGTGAGCTTCCTCAACCGCGACTGCGCGCTGCTCAACCTGCGGCTCCTGCGCGACCGGCCGCGGGGATGGGTCGCCGACCTCACGCTGCGCTCGAAGCTCATGCAGGCGCTCGCGGCCGGCTCGATCAGCATGCTGAACGTCGCGGCGACCTGCGCCGCCGCGGGGATCATCGTCGGCGTCGTGACCCTCACCGGGCTCGGATTGCGCTTCTCCGACATCGTCATCTCGTACGCTGGCGGCAGCCTGATCCTCACCGCGATCTACACTGCGCTCATCGTCTGGGTCGTCGGCCTCGCCGTGCCGGTGACTGCGAGCTACATCATCTGCGCGGTGGTCGCAGCGCCGGCGCTCATCAAGCTCGGCGTGCCGGATTTCGCCGCGCACATGTTCATCTTCTACTACGCGGTGCTCTCCGAGGTCTCACCGCCGACCGCGCTCTCGCCGTTCGCGGCGGCGGCGATCACCGGCGGCGACCCGTACAAGACGACGCTGCAGGCGTGGAAATACACGTTGCCGGCGTTCGTCGTGCCGTTCGTGTTCGTGCTCGACCCGAGCGGCGTCGGGATCCTGCTCGCGGTGCCGAAGGGCGGCGCGTGGTGGGACATCGTGTGGATTACCGTGCTCGCGATGCTTGCGCTCGTCGCGCTCGCCGGCGCCGCGGAGGGCTGGCTGCTCAAGAAGACGAACGGCGTGGAACGCCTGCTGCTGCTCGTCGCGGGGCTGCTGCTCGTCTACCCGAAGGCGTTGTTCGACGCGATCGGCTTCGCGCTGCTCCTCGCCGCGGTGGGCCTGCAGCTCGTGCGCCGCCGCGCGGCGGTCGCGCGGGAGGGTGGCTGAGCCCCGCCCCAACCCCCGCGGTCGGCCTTGACGATCGTGGCGACGCGGCGTTGACAATCCTTGGACGAGCCCCGCGGCAGCGGCGATGTCCATTGACAATTATAATCCAGATTTGTTGACAATAATGTGACAATCTGAGAGCGTCGGGCGGGTGGACGCGAAGCGCCGACTCCTTGCCCATCTCGCCCGTCGCAAGCTCGCGACCGGACGCGAGCTGCGCGAGCGACTCGGCATCAGCCGGCAGGCCCTGAGCCTTCACGTCCGCGCGCTGATCGACGCCGGGAAGGTCGTCCGGTCGGGCACGACCCGCGGGGCCCGCTACGCCTTGGCGAGCCGGGCGCCGGCGGCGGCCGTTATGTCGCGGGTCGTGCGCATCCCGGGCCGGGACGAGGGCCGCGTCTGGGACGAGCTCGCCGCGGGCCTCAACCTCCACCGCGCGCTGCGGCCGAACGTGGAGGCGATCGTTCACTACGCCGTCACCGAAATGCTCAACAACGCGATCGAGCACTCGGAATCCGATCGCTGCGCGCTCCACTTCCGGCTGGAAGCGGGTGCGGTCTCCTTCGAGGTGCGAGACCCCGGGATCGGCGTGTTCCACTCGATCGCCTCGAAGCTTCGCCTGGAAGACGAGGAGGCCGCTCTCGTCGAGCTGCTGAAGGGCAGGACCACCACCATGCGCGAGACCCACTCGGGGGAAGGGATCTTCTTCACTTCGCGGGCGGCGGACCGGTTCGTGCTGCGCTCGCACCGGATCCAGATCGAGTGGAGCCGAGCGAGGGACGACGTGTTCGTTTCCGGACGGCGCTTCCTGGCGGGTACCGACGTGCGCTTCTCGGTCGAGCGCAGCACCCGGCGGCGGCTGGAGCAGCTCTTCGGCGAGTTCGCGCCCGAGGAATACGACTTTCAGTTCCAGAGGACGAAGGTGCTCGTGAAGCTGCTGCGAAGCGATTACGTTTCGCGCTCCGAGGCGCGACGGCTCCTCGCGAATCTGGAGAAGTTCAGCGAGATCGTGCTCGACTTCCGGGACGTGCAATCGGTCGGACAGGGTTTCGCCGATGAAGTGTTCCGCGTCTTCGCGGGCCGGCATCCCGCGATCGGGATCGCGACCCAGAATACGACCCCCGTGATCGACGCAATGATCCGCCACGTCGCGTCTCCCGGACGCTAGCGGTCGGACGCGCCGCGCGGGGTGACAAGCGAACGGGGGTGCGTTCTGGTCTAGTCTGGTCTAAGCTGGATGCATGGACTCGATCAACGTGTCCCAGGCCAAGACCAAGCTCTCCGAGCTCATCGACCGCGCCGCCGCGGGTGAGGAGATCGTGATCTCGCGTCACGGGCGTCCGGTCGCCCGGCTCGTGCCTTACGGCCCGCCCGCCGGGAAGCGGCGCAAGCGCGGCGCGCTCGCCGGAAAGGTCCGGATTGCGGACGACTTCGACGCGCCCTTGCCCGACGAGGTCCTGGCGGATTTCGCGGGCCGGGGAGCCCGCTAGACCTCGACGCTCGCGCCCTTCTCCGCGCGCTTGCGTTCGTGCGCCTTCAGAAACCGCTTGCGGATCCGGATCGACTGCGGCGTGACCTCCACCAGCTCGTCGTCGGCGATGAACTCGACCGCGTACTCAAGCGTGAGCTTCACCGGCGGCGTGAGCAGGACGTTGTCGTCCTTGCCGGCGGCCCGGATGTTGGTGAGCTTCTTCCCCTTGAGCGGATTGACGGTGAGGTCGTTGTCCCGGCTGTTGATGCCGACGACCATGCCCTCGTAGACCTTCTCGCCCGGGGAAACGAACAGCCGGCCGCGCTCCTGCAGGTTGAAGAGCGCGAAGGCGACGGCTTCGCCCGTTTCCTGGGACACGAGCACGCCGTTGCGGCGGCCCGGGATCTCGCCCTTGACCGGGCCGTACTCGTCGAACACGTGGGTCATGATCCCGGTGCCGCGCGTGAGATTCATGAACTCGTTCTGGAAGCCGATCAGCCCGCGCGCCGGGATGCGGTAGTCGAGCCGCACGCGCCCGCGGCCGTCGGGCTGCATGTCGCTCAGCTCCGCGCGCCGGCCACCGAGCGCCTCCATGACCGCGCCCTGGTGTGCGTCCTCGAGGTCGACGGTGAGCGCCTCGTACGGCTCGCTCGTCACGCCATCGATCGTCCTGGTGATCACCTTCGGCCGGCCGACGGCGAGCTCGTAGCCCTCGCGGCGCATGTTCTCGACCAGGATCGTCAGGTGCAGCTCGCCGCGCCCGTGCACGACGAACACGTCGGTGTCCGCGCTCTCCTCGACCCGCAGCGCCATGTTGGTGAGGAGCTCCCGCTGGAGGCGTTCGCGCAGGTTGCGGCTGGTGACGTACTTGCCTTCGGTGCCCGCGAACGGCGAGGTGTTGACGACGAACTGCATCGTCAGCGTCGGCTCGTCGACTTTCAGCGGGGGCAGGCCCTCCGGCCGCTCGGCGTCGGCGATCGTCGCGCCGATCGCGAGCTCGTCGATGCCGGTGACGAGCACGATGTCGCCGGCCAGCGCCTCGGCGAGCGGGACGCGCTCGAGCCCCTGGAAGCCGAGCACCTGGTTGACCTTCGCTTTCCCGAGCGCTCGCTCGCCGAGCACGACGGCGACCTCCTGGCCGGGGACGAGCCGGCCGCGCCGCATCTTGCCCACGCCGATCCGCCCGACGTAGCTCGAGTAGTCGAGCGCGTGGAGCTGCAGCTGCAGCGTCCCGCCCACGTCTTCGTCCTGCGGCGGCGGGACCTTCTCGAGGATGGCCTCGAACAACGGCCGCATATCGAACCTGCGCAGCGAGAGGCTCGCGGAAACGGCGACCCCGCTCAGGTCGGTCGCGGCCCACCCTTGCAGTGCCGAGGCGTAGACCACCGGGAAGTCGAGCTGCTCCTCCGTCGCCCCGAGCTTGTCGAACAGATTGAAGGTCTGGTTCACCACCCAGTCGGCGCGCGCGCCGGGCCGGTCGACCTTGTTCACGACGACGATCGGCTTCAGGCCGAGGGCGAGCGCTTTGCGGGTGACGAACCGCGTCTGCGGCATCGGTCCCTCGACCGCGTCGACGAGCAGCAGCACCCCGTCCACCATGCCGAGCACGCGCTCGACCTCGCCGCCGAAATCGGCGTGCCCGGGCGTGTCGACGATGTTGATGTGCACGCCCGCATAGTCGATCGCGCAGTTCTTGGCGAAGATCGTGATCCCGCGCTCGCGTTCGAGGTCGTTCGAGTCCATCACCCGCTCGGGCGGGCGCTCGTGCGCGGCGAAGGCGCCCGACTGCTGCAGCAGGCGGTCGACCAGCGTCGTCTTGCCGTGATCGACGTGGGCGATGATCGCGACGTTGCGGATGGCTCGCGGCATCTATCTCAGCGCCTCGAAGAACTTCGCGAGCTTCGGGCTGCCCGCGTGGGCAACATGGAAGCGCATCCAGGGCGAGCGCGCCTGGGACGGGCTGAAGAGGCTTCCCGGCGCGAGGATGATCCCCTGCTGCTCGGCGGCGGCGGCCAACGCCTCCGCATCGCGCTGTTCGCCCGCATGGGCCCACAGGAACATGCCCGCGGTGGGCTCGTGGAACAGCTTCAGGCCCGCGCGCTCGAGGTTGCGGATCGCCGGCTCGAGCGCGCGCGCAATGCGCGCCCGGACGTGGTCGACGTGCTTGCGGTAGTAGCCGTCGGAGAGCACCTGGTACACGAGCCGCTCGCCGAGCTCCGGCGTGGTGAGCGTTGCGAGCATCTTCTGCGCGGTGAGGTCGCGCGCGAGGTCCGGATGCGCGGCGAGGAATCCGACCCGCAGGCCCGCGCCGAGCGTCTTCGAGAAGCTGCCGACGTAGATCACGCGATTCAGCTGGTCGAGCGCGGCGATCCGGTGCGCACGGCCCGGATGGAGGTCGGCGAGGATGTCATCCTCGACGATGTGGAAGTCGTGCGCCTCGGCGAGTCGCAGTACGCGGTGCGCATTCGCCGCGGAGAGCGAGGTGCCGGTCGGGTTGTGGAGCACCGAGTTGGTCATGAAGAGCTTCGGCTGGTGCTCGGTCGCGAGCGCGTCGAGTCGCTCGACGTCGAGCCCGTCCGCGGTGCGCGGCACGCCGATCGGCCGGATGCCCATCACCGCGAGCCGGCCGAAGAGCACGTAATAGCCGGGGTCGTCGACGAGCACCGTGTCGCCCGGCTGCAGGAAGTAGCGCGCGACGAGGTCGAGCGCGCCGCTCGCCCCGGCGGTGAGCACGATGTTGTCGGGCTGCGCGTTGATCTCCAGCTCCGCGAGGTAGATCTGGAGCAGGTCGCGCAGCGGCGCATAGCCGCGCGGCGTTCCGTAGCCGGTGAGCGCGCTCGGCTCGCGCCGCGCGAGCGCCCGTAGCCCGGCGTGCAGCATCTCCTCGTCGAGCCAGCTCTCCGGCATGCAGCCCGAGCCGGCGAGGAGGACGTCGCGGGCGTCGCTCCCGGCGTAGAGGTGATGGAGCAGCCAGAACCCGTCGATCCGCGTCGCGGGCGGCTCGCGGCGTTCCGCGCGCCGCACCGGCTGCGGCCGCTCGCGGACATAGAAGCCCGACCCGCGGCGCGACTCGAGGTAGCCCTGGGCGACGAGCCGGTCGTAGGCCTCGACGACGGTGAACCGCGACACGCCGTTGCCCTCGGCGAAGCGGCGAATCGAGGGCATGCGGGTGCCCGCACGCAGGTGCCGCTCGTCGATCCGGGTGCGCAGGAACCCGGTGATCTGCTCGACGAGCGGCAGCGGAGCGTCGTGCGAGAGCGGGGTAACGGTAACGTGCTGGATGCCTGTCATGGTCGCTCAGCCTGTACAGATGCCCGAGTTTTCTGCGAAGGTGTACATGTGGTGTATCGGAAGCGGCCGCTATTGTACAGGCTCGAACCCGGCGGATCACTCTCATGCGCGGCCTACTCCTCCTCGTTGCTCTCCTCGCCCTCGCCGGCTGCAAGCCGGCTCAGGTCACGCTGGGGGTCCCGCCCGGGTTCTACCCGTCCGCGGTGGCGCACGATCCGGTCAACGACCGGTTCTTCATCGGCAGCTACGCGACCGGCGCCATCGCAATGGTCCGCCGCGACGGCTCGATGATCACCACGGTGCGGCCCGAGACCGCGCCGCACCCGATCGTACAACTCGCCTATGACGCTAGGGCGCGCCGCCTGTGGGCGCTTACTCCAGACACGGTGGAGGTGATCGACTTGGCAGCGTTGCCGGTCCGGCGCGGGGTGATCGCGCGGGCCGAGGCGGGCGGCCGCTTCGCCGACATTGCGGTTGTCGGTGGATCGCCCGCGTTCGTGCTCGCCGCCGGCGGCGCGGTCGTTGCGGTCGATGCGGCGCGCGGCGCCTCCCGCGTGCTGGCGAAGCTCCCCGACGGGGAGGCTGAAGGGTCGCTGGCGCTGCTGCCCGACCGGTCGGCGCTCGTGGTCGCCCGGGCCGGCGGCCTGTGGCGCGTCGCGGTGGGGACGGGCACGGTCGAGAGGGTCGCGCTCGGCGCGCCGCTCACGGACGTGTCGCAGCTCGTCGTCGTCGCGAGCGACGCGACCGCCCACCACGTCGCCGCCTTCCGCGGGCGCGCGAACGAGATCGTCACGCTGCGCCTCACGCCCGACGCGCGCCGCGCGGTGGTCGATGCGGGGACGCGCATGCGCTTCGACACGCCGCTCCATGGCGTGCTCGAAGGCCGCGAAGTCGTGGTGCTGCTCGGGCGGCTCCGGCATCACCCGAGCCTCGGCGGCGACGGGCGCCCGAACCTGCCGCCGCGGCTCGCGACCTACTTCCCGGGCCGGGCGAGCCCGCCTCGCCTGGCCGAGTCGCTCCCGGCCGCAGGCCCGGCGCTGGTACGCTGACGCCCGCTCCGTCCACGGAGGCCGTTCATGTCAGCGCTGCGCTTCAAGCAAGTCGATGTCTTTACCCGCCGGCCGTTCTTTGGCAACCCCGTCGGCGTCGTGCTCGACGGCGTCGGCCTGGATCCCGAGGCGATGCAGCGGATGGCCGGCTGGGCCAACATCTCCGAGACGACGTTCGTCCTGCCTCCGACCCAGCCGGGAGCGGACTATCGCGTACGCATCTTCGCGCCGCGCCGGGAGCTCCCGTTCGCCGGGCATCCGACCATCGGCACGGCGCACGCGGTGCTGGAGGCGGGCATCGCCCGCCCGCGCGACGGCCGGCTACGGCAGGAGTGCGGCGCGGGCGTGCTCACGCTCGCGGTCGCGGGCGAAGGGAGCGACCGACGGATTGCCGTGGAGGTGCCGCCGGCGAGGCTCTCCGAGGTCGATCCCGCGGCCCGCGCGCGAATCTACGCTGCGCTCGGGCTGGCGGCTCCGCCCGCGGGCGAGCCGAAGGTCGTGGATCTCGGACCGCGCTGGGTGGTGGTGGAGCTCGCCGACGCGGCGGCGGTGCGCGCGCTGGCGCCGGACCTGGCGGCGATCGCCGAGGCGAGCCGGGCGCTCGGCATTACCGGCGTGACGGCGTTCGGGCGTGCTCGGGCCGCCGATCACGCGCTGGCGGTGCGCAGCTTCGCGCCCGCCGAGGGCATCCCCGAGGATCCCGTCTGTGGTAGCGGCAATGCCGCGATCGGCGTGCTGCTCGATTCCGCAGGCGACCTGCCCGGGCCCGGGCGGGAATACGTCGCGAGCCAGGGGCGCGAGCTGGGTCGCGACGGCTACGTCACCGTGCGCGTCGACCCGGAGACGCGGCGGACGTGGATCGGCGGCCACGCGGTCACCTGCATCGACGGCACGCGGCCCGAGTGAGCCGCGGCGGGCGTTGACGGCGGGCGCCGGCGTCGGTACGGTCGGAGGCATGGAGCACCGAGCGACGCAGGGCCGGCTGCTGTCACCGACCGAGCTGACGCGCTTCGACGCGGTGATGCGGGCGCCGTTCGGCGCAGTCGGGGTGCGCACCGAAGCGGTCGGCACCGAGGACGAGTGCGTCGCGGAGATCGTCTACCTGCCGCACGGGGCGCGCGAGATCTCGCCGAAGGATCGGCTCGCACAGCAGGTGTGCCGGCAGATCGAGCAGTACCTCGAGGACCCGGCGTACCGGCTCGAGCTCCCGCTCCGGCCGGTCGGCACCCGCTATCAGCGCCGCGTGTGGGAGAAGATCGCCGAGATCCCCTGCGGTCGCGTGCGCAGCTACGGCGAGGTCGCGAAAGACCTCCGCTCCGGTCCGCGCGCCGTCGGCCAGGCCTGCGGCGCCAACTTTTTCCCGCTCGCGATTCCATGCCATCGCGTCGTCGCCTCCGGCGGCATCGGCGGGTTCGCAAGGGGCGACGACGGCTTCCACATCACGATCAAGCGGTGGCTGCTCGCCCACGAGGGCATCGCCTTCCACGGATGAACGCGCGCGACGCGGCGCTCCTCGACGAGTTCTGCGACCAGCTGTGGCTCGAGGACGGCCTGGCGAAGAACACCCTCGAGTCGTATCGCCGCGATCTCGCGCTCTTCGCGGACTGGCTCGCCGGCCGCGGGAAGGCGCTCGACGCCGTAGCCGAGCCCGAGGTGCTCGGTTACTTCGCGTTCCGCCACGGGGGAGCGAAGCGCTTTCGCGCGAGCACCCAGGCGCGGCTCGCGTCCAGCCTCAAGCGCTTCTACCAGTACCTCGTCCGGTCGAATCGCATCGCGGCCGACCCGACGCTGAGGCTCGAGGCGCCGAAGCGGACGCCGCGCTTTCCGAAGACGCTCACCGAAGGCGATGTCGAGGCGTTGCTCGGGGCGCCCGACGTCGATCGCCCGCTCGGGCTGCGCGACCGCGCGATGCTCGAGCTGCTCTATGCGACCGGCCTGAGGGTGTCCGAGCTCGTCCGGCTCAAGGGCGGCGAGGTGAGCCTCGACATGGGCGTCGTGCGGGTGTTCGGCAAGGGGTCGAAGGAGCGGATGGTGCCGCTCGGCGAAGAGGCGGCGGCGTGGCTCATGCGCTACCAGCGCGAGGCGCGGCCGGCGCTCCTCAAGGGGCGCGGCGCCGACGCGGTGTTCGTGACCGCGCGCGGCGATGGGATGACGCGCCAGGCGTTCTGGCACCTCATCCGGCGCTACGGCGCGCGCGCCACCCCCGGGAAGCATCTCTCGCCGCATACGCTCCGGCATGCGTTCGCGACGCACCTGCTCAACCACGGCGCGGATCTTCGCGTCGTGCAGCTGCTCCTCGGCCACGCCGATATCTCGACCACGCAGATTTACACCCATGTCGCGCGCGAGCGGCTGAAGGCGCTGCACGCGAAGCACCATCCGCGAGGGTGATGAGCAAACGCGTTTCCGAGACGCCGGGCTGCCGAAGATCTACATCAACGGCGGCCGGCGGGGCGTCCTGGTCGGTATCGACCCGAACGCGCTCGCGCGCGTGCTGAAACCGACGCTGGTCGAAGTCGGGTTGACCGACTGACGCGGCTAGCGCCTCGCCCGCTCGACCGTCACGCCGACGCGCCCGACGTCTTTCAGGATCCCCAGCTTCGCGATGCTCACGCGGACCCGCGGCGAGCCGAACTCGTCGAGCAATAGCCGCGCGATGAACTCCGCGAGCTCCTCGACCAGACCGAACCGGCGCGCCTCCAGCTCGGTGCGGAGGCGTGCGACCACCACCGCGTAGTCGATCGTGTCGGCCACCTTGCCGGTCGCGAACACGCGGTCGGCCGGGAGCTCGATCTCGAGGTCGAGCGCGATCGGCTGCGAGGTCACCCGCTCGCGCTTGTAGATCCCCACCTTGGCCTCGAGCCGGACGTCGCGCAGGAAGAGCTGGTTCATGGGAGGTGGCGGACGGGAAGGATTACACTGCGCGCGCGATGGCGACGGTCGCATTCATTGTAATCGCTTACCTCATCGGCTCGCTCTCGTTCGCGGTGATCGTGAGCAAGGCGTTCGGATTGCCGGACCCGCGCAGCTACGGCTCCGGCAACCCGGGCGCGACCAACGTGCTGCGCACCGGGAACACGCTCGCGGCGACGCTCACCCTCGTCGGCGACGCGCTGAAAGGCTGGGTCGCGGTGTTTCTCGCGCAGCGCCTCGCGTGGCGCTACGGGGTCGACGACGCGGGCATCGCCGCGGTCGCGCTCGCCGTGTTCGTCGGCCATCTCTTTCCCGTGTTCTTCCGCTTCCAGGGCGGCAAGGGCGTCGCAACCGCCGCGGGCATCCTGTTCGCGATCGACTGGCGCGTCGGGCTCGGGACGCTCGTGACCTGGCTGGTCATCGCGTTCTTCTTCCGCTACTCCTCGCTCGCGGCGCTCGTTGCGGCGGCATTCGCGCCGTTCGCGACCGCGCTCGTCCTCGGCTTCAACGTCTATGCGGCGGCCGTCCTCGCAATCTCCGCGCTGCTCGTGTGGCGCCACGCGGAGAACATCAAGAAGCTCGTCGCCGGGACCGAGGGCCGCATCGGCGAGAAGAAGGCGCCGGCGGAGGGTTAGGGCGCGGGCAGCTCGGCGAGCGCCCAGCGCGGCCGCACCGTGAATGCGTAGTCGGGCTGCGTGCCCTCGCCGCGCGCTTCGAGCCGCCGCGCCGCCGCGTACGCGATCATGGCCCCGTTGTCGGTGCAGAGCTCGAGCTCGGGGTAGAACACCTCGAAGCCCTCGCGGGCGGCCGCGGCGTCGAGCCGCTCCCGCAGCCGCCGGTTCGCGCCCACGCCGCCCGCCACGACCAGCCGGCGGTGGCCGGTCGCCGCGAGCGCCGCGCGGCATTTAACGACCAGCACGTCGACGATCGCTTCCTGGAACTCCGCGGCAAGATCGGCGCGCGCCGGCTCGTCCAGGCTGCGGCTGCGGGCGAGCGTCGCCACCGCGGTCTTCAGTCCCGAGAAGCTGAAGTCGAGGTCGCCGCTCGCGATCACCGGCCGCGGCAGCGTGAAGCGCCCCGGCCGGCCGGTGTCCGCGAGGCGCGCGAGCGCGGGCCCTCCCGGATAGCCGAGGCCGAGGAGCTGGGCCGTCTTGTCGAACGCTTCGCCCGCTGCGTCGTCGGCCGTCTCCCCGAGCAGCGCGTAGCGGCCCACGTCCCTCACGTCCATCAGCTGCGTGTGCCCGCCCGAGACGAGCAGCGCGACGAACGGAAACGCGGGCGGCCGCGTGGAGAGCAGGGGCGAGAGGAGATGGCCCTCGAGATGATGGATGCCGATCGCCGGCACGCCGAGCCCGTAGGCGATCCCGGTCGCGATGCTCGCACCCACCAGCAGCGCGCCGGCAAGCCCGGGGCCTTCGGTGTAGGCAACCGCGTCGAGGTCCTCGAGGCGCGCGCCCGCGCGCGCGAGCACGCGCTCGAGCAGCGGCAGGGTCCGCCGGATGTGATCGCGCGAGGCGAGCTCCGGCACGACGCCGCCGTACTCGGCGTGCAGCGCCGCCTGCGAGTGCACTTCGTGCGCGAGCAGCCCGCGCGCACTGTCGTACAGCGCGACGCCGGTCTCGTCGCAGGAAGTCTCGATGCCGAGGACGAGCATCGCCGCAGGGTAGCAGGGTAGCCGATTGGCCGGCGCGCGACTAACATTTCCGGAATGCGCCTTCTCATCGTCGAAGACGACGCCATGCTCGCCGACGGGCTGGCGCGGAGCCTGCGTCAGGCGGGCTACGCGGTCGACTCCGTCGACAGCGCCGAGCGCGCGCTGCTGGCCGTCGAGCACGAGGTGTTCGACCTCGTCATCCTCGACGTCGGGCTGCCGGGCGTCGACGGCTTCGAGTGGCTGCGCCGGCTCCGCCGGGCGGAGCGCTACGTCCCGGTCATCGTGGTCACCGCGCGCGATGCGGTGACCGACCGCGTCCGCGGCCTCGATCTCGGCGCCGACGACTACCTCGTCAAGCCGTTCGCGTTCGACGAGCTCGAGGCGCGCGTCCGGGCGCTTATCCGGCGCGGCCGGACCCCCACCACGCCGCGCGTCGCCTATGGCGCGCTCGCGCTCGACCTCGTCGCGCGCGAGGCGCGCGTCCATGGCGAGGCTCTCGATCTGACCGCGCGCGAATGGGCCCTCATGGAGCTGTTCGTCACCCAGCCGGGCGTCGCGCTCTCCAAGGACCGCATCGTGCAGTCGCTCTCGAGCTGGGACGAGAAGCTGAGCCACAACGCGATCGAGGTCTACGTCTCGCGGCTGCGCACCAAGCTGGAGCCCGCCGGCGTGCGCATTCGCACCGTCCGCGGCTTCGGCTACCTCCTCGAGACGCAGCGTGGCTGAGCGCAGCATCCGCCGGCTGCTCCTGGGGTGGCTGCTCTTGCCGCTCGCGATCGTGCTCGTCGCGAGCGAGGTCGCGGGCTACCGCACCGCCCTCGCCATCGCCTCCGAGGCCTACGATCGCGCGCTCCTCGACCCGGCGCTCGCGCTCGCCCAGCGCCTCTCGGCGACCGAGGGGCCGGTGGAGCTCGATCTCCCCGCGGTGGCGTCCGAGATGTTGCGCGTGGACGCGACGGACCGCGTGTACTTCGCGGTGAGCGCGCGCGGCAGGCTCCTCGGGGGCCAGGCCGACCTGGCGCCGCCGCCCGAGCCGCCCGTGGCGGGCACGCCGGTGTTCTACGACGGGACCGTCGGGGTCGAGCCGGTCCGGATCGCGGCGATCGCGGTGCCGTTCGCCGAGGGGCCGGTGCTCATCCAGATCGCGGAAACGCTCGTGAAGCGCGACCGGCTCGTGCGCCAGCTGCTGCTGACGAACGCGGCGCCCGAGCTGCTGTTCTTCCTGGCCGCGCTTGCGGTCGTCTGGTTCGGCGTGAAGCGGGGGCTCGCGCCGCTCGGCGAGCTCCGCGCCGAGCTCGCCGCGCGCTCGCATCGCGACCTGCGCCCGGTGGCCGAAGCGCGCGCCCCGGCGGAGGTGCGGCCGCTCGTGCAGGAGCTGAACCGTCTGCTCGGGCGGCTCGCCGAATCGATCGAGGTGCAGCAGCGGTTCGTCGCCGACGCGGCGCATCAGCTGCGCACGCCCCTCGCCGCGCTGCAGGCGCAGGTCGAGGCCGCGCGCCGCGAGGGGCTCCCCCCCGAGCTCACGCCGACCGTCGATCGTCTCTCCGCCGCGACCCGCCGGGCCGCGCATCTCGCACGGCAGCTCCTCACCCTCGCCGCGATCGCGCCGCCCGCGGAGCGGCCGTTCGCCGCCGGGCAGGCCGATCTCGCAGAGGTGGTGCAAGCCGGGGTCACCGACTGGGTTGCGCGTGCGGACGGCAAGCGGGTCGATCTCGGGTTCGAGCTCGAGGCAGCGCCGGTCGAGGGCGAGCCGCAGTTCCTCCGCGAGCTCGCGGCGAACCTGCTCGAGAACGCGCTCAACTACACGCCGGCGGGCGGGGAGGTGACGGTGCGCACCGGCCGCCGCAACGGACAGTCGTTCCTGGAGGTGGAGGACAGCGGTCCCGGGATTCCGGAGTCAGAGCGGGAGCGGGTGTTCGAGCGGTTCCACCGGGTGCGCGGCACGACCGGCGAAGGCACCGGTCTCGGGCTCGCCATCGTGCGTGAAATCGCCCTCCGGCATGGCGCCAACGTCGACATCCGGACGCCGCCGTCGGGCGCCGGCACGGTGGTCGCCGTCTCGTTTCCCGCGCCAAACGGGCGGAGTGACGAAAGCCCGGAGCCGCGTCGATCGGTCGGGTCGGGAGCCGCCAAGTAAGCGTTTTGTCAGGCGGGCTGGCGTATGGTGACGCTGCTTCCTCTCAACTGGTCGAATCTTCTCTAGGCCCGGTCTTCCGGGCCGTTTCTTTTGCGGGAGGGCCATCACCGCTCCGGCGCGTGCCTTGTCCGCAACCTCCTGATTCGGCTA
>Ga0209853_1000257_pt1 | contig 14707 bp, 15 predicted proteins | sample GWRWS1_30_40_FD_187224 | JGI IMG/M metagenome (GOLD analysis project Ga0209853, IMG submission 187224) | Riverbed sediment microbial communities from areas with vegetation nearby in Columbia River, Washington, USA - GW-RW S1_30_40 (SPAdes)... | ecosystem: Environmental > Aquatic > Freshwater >...
CCCTACTCCCAGGTTGGGGGTTACCGCACCCCCGGCGTGGTGCTCGGGCGCACTCCGGGTTGCCACCCCACGGTTCCTCCTGTAGAACAGGGCACGAATCCCATGGCCGAGAGGGTTCAACGCAGACTTCCTGTGCCACAGCGCCGGCGAGGCCTTGGCGCTGAGGGCGTATTCGGGTTCCTGGGGCAGGACATGGCGGTCGACCTGGGGACCGCGAACACGCTCGTCTACGTTCGGGGGAACGGGATCGTGTTGAATGAGCCCTCCGTGGTCGCCGTGAACACGCTCACCGGTGCCATCATCGCCGTCGGCAACGAGGCCAAGCGGATGATCGGCCGGACGCCGAGCCACATCCAGGCCGTGCGTCCGCTGAAGGACGGCGTCATCGCCGACTTCGATGTCACGGAGAAGATGCTTCGGTACTTCATCCAGCGGGTGCACAAGCGCCGTCTCCTGGCCAAGCCGCGGGTCGTCGTGTGCGTTCCCTCCGGATGCACCGGTGTCGAGCAGCGCGCCGTTGAGGAGGCGACGATCGCGGCAGGCGCACGCCGGGCGTACATCATCGAGGAGCCCATGGCCGCGGCCATCGGCGCAGGCCTTCCCATCCACGAGCCCTCCGGCAACATGATCGTGGACATCGGTGGCGGGACCACCGAGGTGGCGGTCATCTCGCTCGGCGGCATCGTCACCAGCACCAGCCTTCGGATCGGCGGCGACGAGCTCGATGAGGCGATCATCAGCTACGTGAAGAAGGAGTACTCGCTCCTGTTGGGCGAGCGAACCGCCGAAGCGATCAAGGTCGCCGTGGCGTCGGTGTACCCCATGCAGGAGGAGTTGATCGCGGAGATCCCCGGACGGGACCTGGTCAGTGGCCTGCCCAAGACCATCCAGATCTCCGACAGCGAGATCCGTCAGGCCATCGACGAGCCGGTGACCGCGATCATCGATGCCATCAAGTCCACCCTGGACCGAACGCCGCCCGAGCTCGCGGGCGACATCATGCACAAGGGCATCGTGCTCACGGGTGGCGGCGCGCTGCTGCGGGGCTTGGACAAGCGACTCCGGCACGAGACCGGCATGCCCGTCCATATCGACGAGAACCCACTGTCCTCCGTGGCCATCGGGTCCGGTCGCTGCCTGGAGGAGTTCGAAGTGCTCCAGCGGGTCCTGGTGAGCCCGTCCCGCGGGTAGCGGGATGGCCCTGCCGACCAGAGCTCGAAGCGCGAGGCTCGTTGTCGTGGCGCTCGTCTCGGTGTCCCTGCTCACCATCACGATCGACTACCGGGAAGGCGAGGACGGTCCGCTCGCCAGTTTGGGACGCGTCGCGCTCACGGTGATCAGCCCGCTCCAGGAGGTCATGTCCAAGGTCACGCATCCGATCGGCAACTTCTTCTCCACGCTGGTCCGCCTGCCCGCCATCCGGGAGGAGAACGAGCGATTGAAGGACGACCTCGCAGAGGCCGAGTCCCGTGTGGCCACGGCGGCCACGAACGAGCGGCGCCTCCACGAGCTGGAGGGGCTGCTCCAGGTGAGCCAGAGCCTCGGTCCGAACGTGCGGACCACGGCGGCGCAGGTGATCGCGAGCGGCGTCTCGAACTTCGAGTGGACCATCACGATCAACGAGGGTTCGAACCAGGGGATCAGGCTGGACCTGCCGGTCGTCGCGAGCGGCAAGCGCCTGGTGGGCCACGTGATCCGGGTGGCCCCGGACTCCTCGATCGTGCAGCTCATCGTGGATCCCGACTCGGCGGTCGCCGGACGGCTGGAGATCTCCGGGACCACCGGCCTTCTCGCCGGTCAGGGCGACCGGGACATGAAGATGGGCCTCGTGGACGCGAGCACCGAGGTCCAGGCGGGGGAGCAGGTCGTCACGGCCGGCTACCGGATCCCCGGCGTGGCCAAGAGCCTGTATCCGCCCGGCATCCTCATCGGGACCGTGTCGCACGTGGTTCCCGACGTCGCCGCCCTGGAGAAGTTCATCACGGTCGCGCCGGCCGTCGACTTCTCGAGCCTCGACGTCGTCTTGGTGGTCCTTTCGAGTGGGTCGAGGTAGCCTGGCTCGTGCGCCGGTTCCTCACCCTTGCAACAGTGATCGTGACGGCGTTGCTCCTCCAGACCACGGTGTTCGCCGACATCCGCCTGCTCGGCGCGCGCCCGGAGCTCATGTACCTGCTGACGATCGTGTTCGCCATGCTGGAGGGGCCGTCATCGGGCGCGATCACCGGCTTCGGCGGCGGGATGGCCCAGGACTTCCTTCTGAACCAGCCCAAGGGCATCACCGCGCTCACCCTCACCTTGCTCGGCTACGCGGTGGGGCTGCTCCGCCAATACGTCGTCAGCCCCTCGCCGTTCCTTCCGGTCCTCGTCGTGGCTGCCGGGACGTTCTGCGGGGTCCTGTTCTACGGGGTCGTGTCCTTCCTGCTCGGACAGTTCGACAGCACCACCCTGTACCTGTTCCGGGTGGCCGCGCTGTCGGCCGTGTACAACGCGATACTGACCCCGCTCGTGTACCCGGTCCTTCGACGGGCGGCCGAGGCGTCGCGCTCGCAGCGCGTGGTGCGGTGGTGACGGACGCATGACCGATGGTAGGTCCGGGCTGCGGTTGAAGGTGTTCGCCGCGCTCGTGGCGTTCATGTTCGCGGCGCTCACGACGCGGTTGTGGTTCCTGCAGGTGCTCGCGGCGGGCCAGTTCCGCGATCTGGCGAAGCAGAACGCCGTGCGCCTCTTGGACATCCCCGCGCAGCGAGGACGGATCCTGGACGACGACGGCAACCTCCTGGTGACGAACCGGGTGAGCCTGGTGGTCACGGTGAACAAGCAGGAGGCCGGGTCGCATCTGGAGGAGGAGCTCTATCAGCTGTCCAAGCTGCTCGGCGTGCCGGCGGAGGAGCTCGCCGAACGGGTCGAGGATCCCCGCTACTACGTGTTCCAGCCGGTCCCGGTGGAAGCCGACGTCGGCAAGCGCATCGCCTTCTACATCCGTGAGCACCAGACCGAGCTTCCCGGTGTGGCGGTCGTCGCGGAACCCGTCCGGGTCTACCCCGAGGGGAGCCTTGCCGCCCACGTCCTCGGGTACCTCGGACAGATCAGCCCCGAACAGCTGAAGGATCCGGCGTTCGCCGGCTACCGGCCCGGCGACGAGGTCGGCGTCACCGGCGTGGAGTCCCAGTACGAGGGCTTCCTGCGGGGGACGGAAGGCGTCATCAAGTACCGGGTCAACTCGACCGGCCAGAACCTCGCCGAGATCGGCGAGCAGCAGCCCGTACCCGGCCAGGACGTCGTCCTCACCATCGACACCGAGGCCCAGAGGATCGCCGAGGAGAGCCTGAACCTCGGCCTGGAGTACGCGCACGGGGTCTTCGACTCGGGGACCGGACGTGACTTCCAAGCGAACGGCGGGGCCGTGGTGGTGATGGATCCGGCGACGGGAGCCATCAAGGCATTGGCTTCCGCGCCATCCTTCGACCCCTCCCTGTTCGTTCGGAGCATGTCCACGGGCGAGTTCGAGCGACGGTTCGGCGCGGCGAACGGCTATCCCCTCCTGGACCGGGCCATCCAGGGCCTGTACCCGCCGGGCTCCACGTACAAGCCGTTCGTCCTTCTCTCCGCCCTCCGACGGGGGATCGTGTCGACCACGGACTATTACCCCTGCCCCCCTTCCTGGGCCGTGCCGGAGGACCCCCTGCACGAGGTGTTCCACAACTGGACGACGGCGAACCTGGGGTCGATCACGCTGGCCAGGTCGCTGTACGACTCGTGCGACACCGTCTTCTACCCGATCGGGTACGAGTACTGGCGGCGCTATTATCCGCCGACCGAACCCCCGGTCGAGCAGATCCAACGCGACCTCCAGGCGTTCGGGTTCGGCCGGCCCACCAGCATCGACCTTCCGTTCGAGCAGGACGGCCGCGTACCGGACGCGGAATGGAAGTCGGCCATCCACAAGCAATTCCCCAAGTCGTTCCCCGACGGCCAGTGGTTCCCCGGCGATTTCATCAACATGTCGATCGGGCAGGGCGACACGCTCGTCACCCCGTTGCAGCTCGCCGCGGGGTATTCGGCGATCCAGAACGGCGGCCGGGCCTGCGTGCCCCACATCTTCCTGCGGGCCCAGGAATCGGACGGCCACGTCCTCCACTCGTGGCACCCCCGATGCCACCGCACACCGTTCCTCCAGGCGCAGATCGAGTACGTCCACCAGGCCCTGACCGAGGTCCCGGTCCAGGGAACCGCGGCCTCGGCGTTCGTCGGGTTCCCGTTCTCGCAGGTCCAGGTGGCAGGCAAGACCGGCACGGCCCAGGTGTTCGGCCAGCAGGACTACTCGTGGTTCGCCGCGATGACTCAAGCACAGGGCAAGCAGTACGTCGTGGTGGCCCTGGTCGAGCAGGGAGGACACGGCTCGACCACCGCGGCCCCCATCGTGCGACGGGTCGTGGAGGGGCTGTACGGCCTTTCGACCACGCAGTTCACGAACGGTGGGGTGACCGACTAATGGACCTCGTCGCCACCAAGCTGTACGTGTCGAAACGGCGGCCGCTCCGCCACCTCGACCCCGTCCTGTTGGTGGCGGTGCTCGCCCTGGGGATCGTGGGCCTAGCGACGATCTACTCCGCGACGCACGCGTCGCTCGTCGCCCAGCGCATCGACCCGGGGTTCTACCTCACGAAGCAGCTGACCTTCGTGACCTTGGGCATCGTGGCCATCCTGGTGGCCGCGAGCTTCGACTACCGGTTCGCCAAGGTCTACGCCGGCATCGTCTACGTGGCGAGCCTGGCGTTGCTGGTCCTGGTTCGAACCCCGCTCGGCACGACCATCCGTGGGTCCCAGCGCTGGTTCCAGCTGTTCGGGTTCCAGCTCGCTCCGTCCGAGATCGCCAAGCTCGCGCTGGTCGCCATGCTCGCCGCGTTCCTCTCGGGGCTCCGGTCGAGCGACCTGTCGCTCCAGGACCTGTACCGGGCCACCGCCATCGCGGCCATCCCCGGGCTCCTCGTGTTCCTCCAGCCCGACCTCGGCACCTCGATCGTGATGGTCGCGATCCTCGTGGGGATCCTGGTGGTGGCCGGGGCCCGGGCCCGGCACCTGGGGGTGCTCGCGCTCACGGCGATCGTCCTGATCTTCGGGGCGCTGCAGCTCGGCCTGGTGAAGGACTACCAGATCGCCCGGCTCACCGCGTTCTTCGACCCCCAGAACGACCCGCAGCGAACCGACTACAACCGAAACCAGGCGGAGATCGCGATCGGCTCGGGCGGGCTGTTCGGCACGGGCTACCTGAATGGCACGCAGACGAACCTGGACTTCGTGCCGGAACAGCACACCGACTTCATCTTCACCGTGATCGGGGAGGAGTTCGGCTTCGTGGGGGCCATCTTCGTCCTGCTGTTGTTCGCCCTCCTCATCTGGCGGGCGGTAAGGATCGCGCTGTTAGCCAAGGAACCCTTCGGAACGTATCTGGCCGCGGGGATCGCCTCGATGTTGGCCATCCAGGTGTTCGTGAACGTGGGGATGACCCTCGGGATCATGCCGATCACCGGCATCCCGCTCCCGTTCGTGTCCTACGGCGGGAGCTCGTTCCTCACGAACTGCGTGGCGGTGGGGCTTCTCCTGAACGTCCACATGCGTCGCCTGGCGTAGCCGCCGGACGTTCGCTTCATTCCTCGATGGCGATGGTCCACAGGAACGTGGAGCCCCCCGGCCCCGAGGATTCCAGGACCACGTCGCCGCCCATGGAACGGGCCGCGCCTCGGGCGAGCGACAGGCCGAAGCCCAGGCCCTGATGGACCCGAACGTTCAGATCCTCGAGCTGCTCCAGGAAGCCGAAGATGCGCTCCCGGGCGGCGGGCTCGATCCCGGGCCCCTTGTCCACCACGCGGACCTCGATGCCGGCGCGTCCTCGGGCCACCTGGACGGCCACCGCCGCGTCGGGCGGTGAGAACTCGAGCGCGTTCGCCACGAGCTCACCGAGGATCCTTCGCCCGACGACTGGGCTGAGGGTCGCCGCGAACGGGCCATTCTTCGCCACGACCCGGACCCGGGGATCGGGCGATGCCACCTCCTGGGCCATGGCCGCCACGTCCACCTTCTCCGCCATCCCCGCGTCGGTCGCGAGCTCGAACCGTTCGACCAGCCGGGCGAGGGCCTCCGAGCGCTCGACGATCCGGGCTAGGAGCTCCTCGCGTTGAGCGAATCCGTCGTCGGCCTTGGCCAGGGTCTGGGCCATCCCCAGGATGACCGTGACCGGGGTGCGGAGCTCGTGGGAGAGCCGGGCCACCAGCTCGTGTCGCTGGGTGGCCCGCTCGACCAGCGCTGCCTGTGCCTCCTCGAGCTCCCTGGTACGGCGGCGCTCCCGTTCCAGGGCCTCGGTGAGCTCCTCGATCACCCTGGGGGTGACCTCCGGGGACAGGACGCCGCCGCCCAGAGCGGCCTGAAGGACGGCGTTCAGGATCTCGTCGCCGTCGGAGTCCTTCAGCACGTACCCGGACGCGCCGGCCACGAGCATCTCGCGGACGATGTGCTGGTCCTCGTGTCCGGACAGCGCGACGATGCCGATCGCCGGACGGAGCTCCTTCAGCCGGCGCGTGGTCTGGATCCCGTCCATGTCCGGCATGCGCACGTCCATCAGCACCACGTCGGGATCGACCACCGGGACGAGCTCGAGGGCCTCGGGGCCGGAGCGGGCCTCGCCGACGACGTCGAGGTCGCCGGCGTCCAGCAGGGCGAGCAGCGACTCGCGGAACCCGGCGTTGTCGTCCACCACCACCACCCTCACCCGACGGGCGGGCGCGGGCGTCGTCTGGGTGGAGCCGCCGCCGCTATCGTCGTTGGGGCCCATGAGGGAAGTCTCGGGGACCGAGGGCCGACAGGTATATCGGACGGCTTCCCGTTTCCTGGCCGACGTCGAGCCGACAGCGCGCTAGCCACATCGGCCTAGCCCGCCGGGCACACCGGCCGGCTACCGGGAGACCGGGCGAGGGGTTGCTATCCTGTATCCAGCTTTTCTCGCCGGGCCGAGGCCGCGGGCCCCGGTTTCCAGGCGAGACAGAGGTGGCGCGGGCCAGGCCCCGCCGGCTCCGGGCGATCGCCCGAGGGCCGCGGCCGGGGCGGCCGGCACCGGAACAGGGCGTACAGGTTGCAGGACGAGCGGCGCTTGGCTGCGCCGAATGGCTCACAGCCATACGGGCGCGGTCGCGCTCCCAGGAGACCCCGCGCCATCCCCCTCGACGTAGGGCCGGCTCTTGCACTGTCTCGACTCGTCTTCGTCCCCTTCCCTGCCGGCCGGCACCCCCGCGCCCACGAGCGAGCGGGAAGGAGTTGGAACACATGACGGAGCAGACAGAGTCGCTCCCGACCTCCGAGGTGACGCCGGGATCCGAGGGCGAGGTGTCCACGGGGCCCCGCCCCCGGCGGCGGCGCCGAAGCAGCCGGGGACGGGCTAGGACCGCCGGTCGCACCACCGAGGCGTCGTCGAACGAAGTGGCCGAGGAGGGCCCGGGGGACGCCACCGCGATCGAACCGATCGAGGGCGTCCCGTCGATGGATGGTGAAACGGGACAGGCCGCGGTCCGTCGCCGGCGCCACCGCGGCGGGCGGGGTCGAGGCCGATCGGGCACTGCGGCGCGACCGGCCGGGGAGACCCAGCCCGAAGCTCCGCAGGCCGAGGAGTCCGAGGAGGCGCATCCCTCCGGAGAGGCCGAAAGCGTCGAGGAGTCGGAGGCCGCGAGGATCGGAGAGAGCCCGTCGGCGAAGCGGCGCCGACGGCGCCGCCGCCGCAAGGCGGCGCTCGGCGGCGCAACCGAAGGCCCACCGGCGGCCGAGGAGTCGTCCGAGCCCGAGCGGGTCACCAGGCGCACCAAGGTCGCCGCCGCCGAGGACGAACAGCCCGCGCCCTCACCGGCACGGCGGAGGACCCGCCGCACCGGGTCGGCTCGGGGCAAGGCCGGGGCGAAGACGGATGCGAAGGCCGAAGCGGCCGTTGCTGCCGAGCCCGCGCCGGAGCCCTCCAGGCCGCCCGGGCGTCGGACGCGACGCAAAGCGGCCGAGCCGGCCGACGCGACCGTGGCCGGCCCCACCCGCCTTCGCCGAGGGCGACAGGCCGTCGGCCGCAGGCGCCGGGAACCGATGCCGGTGGCACCGAGGGTCACCGACAAGCTGATGGTCATCACCGAGCACGGCGACCGTGACCAGATCGCCATCCTGGAAGGCCGTGAGCTCGTCCAGCACTACGTCACGCGGGCGGGCGCGAGGTCGATGGTCGGCAACGTGTACCTGGGCAGGGTCCAGAACGTGCTCCCGGGTATGGAGGCGGCCTTCCTCGACGTGGGTAAGGGAAGGAACGCCGTCCTGTACGCGGGCGAGGTGAACTACTCGCCGGAAGATCTGGAGGGTGCCCCACCCAGGATCGAGCACGTCCTGAAGAGCGGCCAGTCCATCCTGGTGCAGGTGACCAAGGATCCGATCGGCGGCAAGGGCGCCCGCCTCACCGCACAGCTCAGCATGCCCGGCCGCTACCTCGTGCTGGTGCCGAACTCCGACATCACCGGCATCAGCCGTCGCCTTCCGGAAGAGGAACGCAAGCGCCTCAAGCTGATCCTCAAGACGATCCGGCCGGAGGGCCACGGCGTCATCATCCGGACCGCGGCCGAGGACGCCGAAGAGGAGGCGCTTGCGGCCGACCTGGCCCGGCTCCTGGACGAGTGGAAGGCCATCGAGAAGAAGGCCAAGCGGGCCAAGGCGCCCGCGATGCTGTACGAGGAGCCCGAGCTCACGGTCCGCTCCGTGCGCGACCTGTTCACCGACGAGGAGTTCCGCGAGCTCGTGACCGACTCCCCGAGGGTGTACCAGCTGGTCACCCAGTACCTCGCCGGGATCGCCCCCGACCTCCTCCCGAAGGTCCGGCTGCACGAAGGGAAGCTGCCGGTCTTCGAGGAGTTCCACGTCGTTGAGCAGATCCACAAGGGCCTGGACCGCAAGGTATGGCTGCTCTCCGGCGGCTACATCGTCATCGACCGGACCGAAGCGATGACGGTCATCGACGTGAACACCGGCAAGTCGGTGGGCAAGACGAACCTCGAGGAGACCGTGGTCAACACCAACGTCGAGGCGGCCCGCGAGGTAGCCCGGCAGCTTCGCCTCCGGGACATCGGCGGGATGATCGTCATCGACTTCATCGACATGCTCCTGGAGCAGAACAAGCGGAAGGTCATCGAGGCCCTCCGCGAGGAGATGGCCAAGGACAAGACCCGGTCACAGATCTTCGACATCAGCCCCCTCGGGTTGCTCGAGGTGACTCGGAAGCGCGTTTCTGGTGGACTCTTGGAGTCGTTCTCCGAGACCTGCCCGACGTGCGACGGGCGGGGTCTGATCGTGACCTACGAAGCCTGAGGAGGAAGCCGATGTACGCCGTCATCAAGACGGGAGGCAAGCAGCACCGGGTGAAGCCCGGCGACGTCATCGAGGTGGAGTACATGCACGGCTTGGGCGACACCGTGACGTTCCATCCGCTGCTGGTGGTGGACGACGACGGCAAGACGCACTTCGGGAAGGAGGCCGAGGGGGCCGTGGTCACGGCGAAGCCGGTGGGCGAGCAGAAGGGCGACAAGGTCCGGGTGATGAAGTACAAGAACAAGACGGGCTACACCCGGCACCAGGGCCACCGTCAGCTGATGACCCTCCTCGAGATCTCCGACGTCACCATGTCCGGCGAGAAGAGGCCTGCGGCCAGGAAGCCGGCCGCCAAGCCCGCCGCCAAGCCCGCCGCCAAGCCCGCCGCCAAGAAGGCCGCCTCCAAGGCGGCGGCCCAAGCGCAGGAGGACGCTGCGGAAGAGGCCGGGGAGTAGCCGGGCCTCTGGTACGCTCGGTCGCGCCATGGCACACAAGAAGGGCGGCGGCTCGACCAAGAACGGGCGCGACTCCGAGTCCAAGCGGCTCGGCGTAAAGGCCTTCGGCGGCCAGGAAGTGAGCGCCGGATCCATCATCGTGCGCCAGCGGGGGACCAGGATCCACCCGGGCCCCGGTGTGGGGAAGGGCGGGGACGACTCTCTGTTCGCCCTGGTCCCCGGGATCGTCCGGTACCGGTCGTCCCGGGGCCGCCGGGTGGCCTCCGTCGAGGCCAAGCAGCCCTCCTAGCCCGTCCGGTCCCGCACGGCTTTCCTGATCGCGTCCTCCCACTCCGCGATGTCGGCCTTGAGCTGCCGGTTCCACATGCCGAGGTAGCCGATGTTCTGCCGCCTGGCCCTTCTCCTGGAGCTCTTGCGGAAGCCCAGCGGGGATGGCCTTTCGGGCTGCCCCTCCCCTCGGAGGTCCTCGAGGGGCGGCGGCTGCACGAAGTAGAAGGCGGTCCGTGCGGCTCGGCCGCGGGCATCGTGAACCACCAGGAGGACGGGCGAGCCGCGGAGCCGCCGGGCCCTTCGGACGTCGGCCAGCGGGATGCGCATGTCCTCCGAGCCGTCGGATGCCTCGAAGACGATGGCGTCCGGTTGCAGGCTCAGTGTCCCCCTGCGCTCCTGGGCCAAGCCTGGTGAGAGCTCGACCACCCACACGGTGACGGCCTCAGGCATCGCGGTCATCTTCGTCGCAAGAGCGCGTTTCGACCACAATCACGGTATGGGCTTCGTGGACGAGGTGACGGTCTGGGTTCGCGCCGGGCGGGGAGGACACGGCTCGGCGGCGATGCTGCGCGAGCCGTTCAACCCGCAGGGTGGACCGGAAGGTGGCAACGGAGGCAAAGGCGGGGACGTCGCGTTCGAGGTCTCGTCCGGGGTCCGCGACCTCTCCGCCCTGGCCGAACGGCCACACCTTCGTGCCGAGGACGGAGAGCCCGGAGGTCGGAGCCGGCGCACCGGGGCGAGCGGCGCGGACCTCGTGATCCAGGTCCCGGACGGAACGGTGGTGGCCGACCAGGCCGGCCTGATGGCCGACCTCGTCGGCGACGGCTCGCGGGCGGTGGTCGCCCGAGGCGGCCGGGGCGGCCGAGGGAACGCCTCGCTCGCGTCCCGCCGCAACCGCGTCCCCCGCACCGCGGAGGCCGGCGAGCCGGGTGAGGAGCGGCGCCTGTCCGTGGAGTTTCGGGTCGTGGCCGACATCGGCCTGGTGGGCCTGCCGAACGCGGGGAAGTCGACGCTGCTCGGCAGGCTCACGCCCGCGAGGCCCAAGGTCGCTCCCTACCCTTTCACCACCGTCCACCCCAACCTCGGCGTTGCCGACGGCGAGCGCAGGTTCGTCGTGGCCGACGTCCCCGGTCTGGTGGAGGGGGCCCACGAGGGCAGGGGCCTGGGCCACCGGTTCCTCCGCCATCTCGACCGGACCCGCGCGCTGGTGGTCGTGGTGGACCTGTCGAGTCCGGACCCGGCCGCCGATCTCCAGACGGTGCGAAACGAGCTCGAGGCCCACGATCCGGGGCTTGCCGCTCGGCCGTCGATCGTCGTGGGGACCAAGGCGGACCTGGTGGAGGAACCGGAAGCGGCGGCCGGCCTGCTCCACCCGGACGCCGTCGCCGTGTCGGGCCTCACGGGGGACGGGATCGACAGGCTGGCCGATCGGGTGGCCGGGCTGCTCGAGACGTCCTGGAGGGACGATGAGGATGAACGGCAGCCCCTCGTCGTGCTCCGTCCGGCCCGCCCGCCGTTCGTCGTGCGAAAGGAGGGTCACGGCTTCCGCGTGGTCGGGCGGGCTGTGGAACGATGGGTCGCCGAAACCGACTTCGATGACCCGCGCAAGGTCGTGCAGCTCCAGAAGCGACTGGCCAAGGAGGGCGTGGAGCGCCAGCTGGCCGCCTTGGGGGCACGACGGGGTGACGAGGTCCTGATCGGGGAGCGGGCCTTCGAGTTCCTCCCCGAGGGGGAAGGCTGATGGTGGGTCGGCGCGAGGACCTCCTGCGGTCGGAGGACCAGGGTTGGGCGGAGCTCCATTCGCTGCTGGACGCACTGTCGCCCCGGCAGATGCTGGAACCGGGGCTGACGCCTGAGGGATGGTCGGTCAAGGACCTGCTCTGGCACCTGGGCGCGTGGTGGGCGGAGGCCGTAATCATGCTGGAGCGGATCCGCGCCGGGACCTACGACCGGAAGGATGAGGCCACAAGCGTCGACGAGCTGAATGCTCGGTTCCTGGAGGAGGGCCGCCGTCTCGACCTGTCAACCGTGAAGGCCGAGCTGTACGCGGCCAGGAACCAGGCGCTCCTGGGATTCGCCGCGCTCCCGGAGCTGACCCCCGAAGCAGAGGAGTGGTTCAGGGAGTCGGGCCCCGAGCACTATGAGGAGCACCTGGACGACCTCCGAGCCTGGGGGAGCAAGCTCACGTCGGCCGGCTGAAATACGAAGGAAGGTAAGGGGCCGGCCGTAGGATTGCCCCGTGGAACGACGCCTGGGCGTCATGGGCGGCACGTTCGACCCGATCCATCATGGACACCTCCTGACCGCGGAGGAGGCTGCAGTGCAGTTCGGCCTGGACGAGGTGGTGTTCGTGCCGACGGGACAGCCGTGGATGAAGGAGGAGCGGGACGTGTCCTCGCCCGAGCACCGGTACCTCATGACGGTGATCGCCACCGCCAGCAACCCACGGTTCTCGGTGTCGCGGCTGGAGGTGGACCGGGAGGGTCCGACCTACACCGTGGAAACCCTTCGCCAGCTGAAGGAGCAGCAAGGCGGAAACGTCCATCTGTTCTTCGTGACCGGCGCCGACGCTGTGCTGGAGATCTTCCAGTGGAAGGATCCCGACGAGATCCTGGACCTCGCGCACTTCATCGCGGCCACCAGGCCCGGCTATGACCTGGCCCGGTTCCAGGCGGAGGAACCCACCCGCCATCCGAACGTGAGCGTCATGAACATCCCTGCCCTGGCCATCTCCTCCACGGACATCCGCGAGCGTGTCCGGGAGGGGCGGCCCATCCGCTACCTCGTGCCCGAGGGCGTGGAGAGCTACATCGAGAAGGCCGGCCTGTACCGATGAAGCGCGCGCACCATCGGGGCGAGGTCGACCTGTTCGTCCGGCCCGGCCGGCACGCGCGGCTCCGGGCCATGGCGGCGGGATGGCTGGCGCCGGTGGCGGCGGCGCTCCTCGTCGTCGGAGCCGTCGTGGCTTGGGGCGTCGTGTCGCCTCGTGATCAGGGCGCCGCGCCTCAATCGGGAAGTTCGGCCGCCCCTTCGAAGCTCCTGTTGCTCGAGCTTCGGTCGAATGACGCCGTCATGATCGCGGTGGTTGGATCGTCGGGGACCCCGCCACCGGTCGCGTTGACCATCCCGCCGAACGCGGTGATGACGATCCCCGGGCAGGGCGACGGGACGGTGAAGGACGTCACGCTGCTCGACGGATCCGAGGCTGCCGCGGCCATCTCCAACCTGGTCGGCGCGTGGATCCCGCACTACGCCGTGACCGATCCGAGCCGCCTCGCCGCGGTCGTCGACCGGGCGGAGGGGATCCAGCTGTTCGGGTCGATGACGAGCGGAGCCGAGGTGGCCGCCGCCCTTGCGGAACCCGGGCCGGCCCGGGCGCTCACGTGGCGGGAGACGCTGATCGGGTTGTTCCAGGCCGGCCCCAAGTGGACGGCCGGTGACTTCGTGGGGTCCGACGATGCGACCGCGGGCGCCCGGATCCTCACTGCGGCGAAGGGGGCGGCCATGCGGGCCCTGCCGACCGCGAACGTGACCCCCGGGTACGTAAGGCCGGACTACGATGCGGTGGCGGAGCTCATGCAGGAGGGGTTCGGGATGCCCCGACAGCTGCCCGTCCGGGTGCTGGTCCTGAACGGGACGGGTGCCCCCGGGGTGGGGGAGTCGGTGGCCGAGCGCCTCATCCCGGACGGCTACCGGGTGGTGGTCTCGGAGAACGCGTCGAGCTTCGGCCACGCAGAGACGCTGGTCGTGGCGGCGTCGGAGGAGTCACGGGAGGCCGCGGAGCGGGTCCGAAGGCTCCTGGGGGTGGGAGCCCTGTCCGTGTCCGCGGTACCCTCGGGGTTGGGAGAGGTCACGATCCTGGTAGGAGAGGACTACACGAACGGATGACGGTGGAAGAAAGACGTGCCCGGTAGCCCGACCGGGATCCCGGAGAGCAAGGACGTGGCGGTGGCGGCGGCGCGGGCCGCGGCCGCCAAGCAGGGCGCGGACATCGCCATCCTTGACGTGCACGAGCTCATCGTCATCACCGACTTCTTCGTGATCGCCAGCGGATCGAGCGACCGGCATGTCAAGACCATCGTCGACGAGGTGGAGAAGGCGGTCCGGGAACGCGGGGTGCGCCCCGTCCGCCGTGAGGGCGAGACCGAGAACCGCTGGGTGCTCCTCGATTACGTGGATGTGGTGGTCCACGTGTTCGCCGAGGAGGAGCGGGAGTACTACGACCTCGAGCGGCTATGGCGGGACGCCCCCAGAGTGACATGGGCGGAGTCAGACGCCGCCTCTTTGGGCTGAGTACACTTCCCGACTGCCTGGGCCCATAGCTCAGCTGGTAGAGCGCATGGCTGGCAGCCATCCCGGACTGAACGGTGTGCTGACCTGCGGAAACGCACTCTCGCGGCGAGCGAAAGCGCGAAGTTATCGGGTGTAGAGAGCCCCGAGCCGCCGAGGCCTGGCTATTCTGCTGCGGACCAAGCAGGTGGAACCTCGTGGCATTCTTCGACCGCCCACACTACGTGCGACGAGCACTTCTCACGCTGGTAGCGGCGGGGTTCTTCCTTGCCGCGTGCGCTGACCCTGCCGTTCGAGACAACAGCCCCGCCCGC
>Ga0209853_1000258_pt1 | contig 14688 bp, 16 predicted proteins | sample GWRWS1_30_40_FD_187224 | JGI IMG/M metagenome (GOLD analysis project Ga0209853, IMG submission 187224) | Riverbed sediment microbial communities from areas with vegetation nearby in Columbia River, Washington, USA - GW-RW S1_30_40 (SPAdes)... | ecosystem: Environmental > Aquatic > Freshwater >...
CCGCAGAAGGTTTTCGCGCAGCCAGCCGGCCAGAGCAAGCTACAAGAGGTGCTCAACCGGAAGGTCCTGATCGTTGGCACGGGCAGCACCAACCCTCCCTGGCATTTCGAGGATGCCCAAGGCAACCTGATCGGTATGGACATTGACCTGGCTCGCTTGGTGGCCAAGGGACTCTTTGAAGATGCGAAAAAAGTACAGTTCGTACGCGAGGCGCCGGATGCGCGGATCCCTAATCTCGTGACGAATAAAGTCGACGTGGTCTTCCAGTTCATGACGGTAACGGCGATCCGGGGTCAGCAGGTCGAGTTCACCATCCCTTACTACCGAGAGGGCGTTGCTCTCCTCGTTCGGAGAGGCGGCAGGCATAAGAACCACAAGGATCTGCTGGCCGCCGGCAACCGTGTGAAGGTTTCGGTCCTGCAGAACGTGGGCGCCGAGGAATTCGTGCACATTGCTCTACCCAAAAGCCAGGTGCTTCAACTCGACAGTCAGGCGACGGTCATCCAGGCCCTGGACTCCCGGCGTGTGGACGCCGCCGCGGTCGACCAGTCTACGGTCCGATGGCTTGTCGTTCGTTTCCCAGACAAGTACGGGGATTCTGGGTTTGGCTGGTACCCGCAGACCTATGCGGCTGCCATCAGGCCGGGGGATCCGGTTTGGCTCAACTTCCTCAACACCGCACTCCATGAAGCAATGACCGGTGTTGAGTTCGCGAGCTACAAGGAGTCCTTCAAGAAGTGGTTCGGCATTACATTGAAGGAGCCGAGTGTGGGGTTCCCCGTGGAGTTCGCGTATAGAACCGCCTAGGGCTATGGTGAGACCAAGCGGTCAGTGACCTACCTCCAGATCCGCTATAACTTCAACTGGGACGTGGTCTGGCGGCATTTTCACCGCCTGTACGAGGGATTGTTCCTCGGGCTGGAAATCGCTGTCGTGGCGCTCTTCATCGGCAGCATCATCGGACTGGGAGGTGCGTTTGCCCGCACCTCCCGGTCGCGCGCCCTGCGTTCCATCTTCGCCGCATACGTAGAGTTCATCCGGAACGTACCGCTATTGCTCCTCGTGTATTTTGTGTACTTCGGGCTGCCAAAGCTCGGTATCACGTTCTTGAGTAACTTAGCCTCATTTGTCGCCGCATTGGCCGTCTACAGCGGGGCGTTCCTCACCGAGGTGTTCCGGGCAGGGATCAGCTCGATCCCTGTTGGCTACGTCGAAGCAGGCAAGGCGATTGGGCTAACGCGACTCCAGAACGTCAGATATGTGATCCTACCCGTGATGTTCCGCATCGTCTTGCCCTCATTGAGCAACACGTTCATCTCGCTCTTCAAGGACACTTCTCTGGCCTCGGCCATCGCAGTACCGGAGCTGACGTACGGTGCGGTCTGGATCAACGTCAACACCTTCCGGGTCGTGGAGACTTGGACCGTCGTGGCGGCAATGTACATAATAGCGGGCTATGGAATTGCCTATGGACTCCGTCAGGTCGAGCGGCGCTACGCTGTTATTCGGTAACACTGGAAGGGATTCGGCGAGGTGCGAAGGTGTGGCTTGAGCTGTGGACAGCCGTGCCCGCCCTGTTGCGCGGCCTGACGGTCACGCTTGAACTCTCAGTGCTGGTAATCTTCTTGGGCTCGGCTATCGGGTATCTTGGGGGATTGAGTCTGGAGTACGGTCCGAATCTGCTCCGGATATGGGTTCGGCTCTATGTTGACACCGTCAGAGGGATCCCCGTCCTTGTCCTACTCTTCGCCGTGTTCTATGGCCTGCCGATTCTGGGAACTCAGATCGGGCCCTTCGAAGCTGGCGTGGTCGCGCTCAGCGTCTTCGCGGGAGCCCACATGACCGAAGTTGTGCGAGGAGGCATCGCGTCAATTCCCAGGACCCAGAGCGACGCGGCGAAGGCTATCGGCCTGGGATTCTGGGACCGCCTGCGGTGGGTCATCCTGCCACAGGCCATCCGAAGGATTCTCCCCCCGTGGGTGAACACGGCTGTGGAACTCGTCAAGGGGTCCTCGTTGGTGTCGCTGATCGGCGTGGTTGAGCTCCTACTGGCTACGCAGCAGGTGGTGGGCCGAACGTTTATCGTCATACCCACCTATACTCTCGCGGGCTTGATGTACTTCACCATCAATTACACAGTGTCGCGACTGGGTGCGCTCCTGGAGCACCGGTACGCATTCCTGCGCTACTGAGGATAGTTCAACATGCGGTCACCGGAACAGGCGCGAACCCCTATCCGTAACGAGCCCATCCTCCGCGCCGTGGGCGTGCACAAACGATTCGGCTCGCTGGAAGTACTGCGCGGCATCGATCTGGATGTGCGGCGCGGCGAAGTGGTAGCCCTCATCGGTGCCAGTGGGTCCGGGAAGACGACCTTCCTCCGCTGCATCAATTTGCTGGAAGAATACGATGCCGGACAGATCTTTGTCGACGGCGAACTCATCGGTTACGGCGAACGCGATGGTCGTCGTGAGCTTCTCCCAGAGCGCGCGATCACCAAGCAGCGCGCGGCTATCGGCATCGTTTTCCAAAGCTTCAACCTCTTCCCTCACATGACGGCCGAAGAAAACATTCTCCTCGGACCGATGCGGGTCGGCGGCAAATCCCGGCAGGAAGCAAGCACCATCGCCAGAGCCTGGTTGGCGCGGGTAGGCCTGGCGGACAAACTCACCGCACATCCTTTCCAACTCTCAGGCGGCCAACAACAGCGCGTCGCCATCGCGCGAGCACTGGCCATGGAGCCCAAGCTGATGCTCTTCGATGAGGTGACGTCGGCGTTGGACCCGGAACTCGTCGGCGAGGTGCTGGCGGTGATGCAGGACCTAGCCCGCATTGGCATGACCATGGTCGTCGTTTCGCATGAGATGCTGTTTGTTCGGGAGGTCGCACATCGCGTCGTGTTCATGGACGAGGGGCGCGTCGTCGAAGAGGGCTCCCCCCACGACCTCCTCATCAATCCGCGGTCGGAGCGATTGAAAGCCTTCCTCAGCCGATTCCAGGGGGTCTTCCGTTAGGCAGGGAGGTTTATCTTCCTCGGTCCGTGCTCATGGACGAGGGGTCCGAGGGCTAGATCCTGCTTCAGCTATTTGAGTGGGGAGAGCTGATAAATCCTGTCGGCTGCCTCGGCAATTTCGCGGTGTTCGACCATAATCCGCAGTCTCAACATTTTCAATACGGCGAGGAAATCCCTCACCTCTGAAATCACCCCTTCGGGTCCGGCGACCACTTCGACCAGTTGCGTAAGGGTGTCTGTGCGCAGCTCGGCGGCTTGCTTCGTCGAAAGCAAGCGGCCGAGGTAACGGACGATGTTCTCAAACGCTCCGTGGCTGAGCCAGATTCCTTGGCAGTTGGGACATCGATCAATGACCACGCCAGACCGTTCGTAGGTCAGCGTAATCATCTGGGTCGAGTCCCTCGGACAGCGGTTGCCCTTCGATGGCATCGTGAAGCGGTCGGCCTCCTTACCGAAGGGATCGAAGTCAAGCCACCGGAGGTCATCGTCTGTCCGATCCTTGGCCTTTCTTAGTTCGTCGCGATCAAACCATCGCCCATGGCACCGCGGGCACTCGTCGATGGGGACGCCTTTGTAGTCAGTCGTCTGCAGCTCGGATCCGTCCTCGGGACACAGCATCCGCTTCTTTTCGCTCTGCATGTGCTGTGACTATACTATATCCCTGACGATCGCATCGGTCATCCGGGCGACGCGGGCCATTGCCCGCACATCATGCACGCGGACAATGTCGACCCCTTGTACAATGGCCACCGCCACCGTTGCGGCCGTGCCCTCTACGCGCTCCTCCACTGGCAGACCTCCGAGCACCTTGCCGATGGTCCCCTTTCGAGAGGTGCTGATGAGAAGAGGGTGTCCCAGCGCTCGGAACTCTCCGAGCCGGCGTAATAGCTCCAGGTTTTGCTTCACTGTCTTGCCAAAGCCGAAGCCGGGATCGATTAGGATCCGCTCGCGGGGGATCCCCGCAGCGACTGCTGCCTCGATGCGTTCCGCCAGATGCACCCGGATTTCGGTGACGAGATCTCTGTCGGCCTGTTCCTGCTCGGTGGGCCGCGCTCCAATATGCATGAGCACGACAGGTACCTGCGCCTCGGCCACGACTGCGGCCATCTGGGGGTCTGCACGCAACGCACTCACGTCGTTGACCATTCCGGCCCCGATGCGCAGCGCCTGACGCGCCACCTCCGCTTTTCTGGTATCCACCGAGACAGGCGCACCCAATTCCTCGACCAAGTGTTCCACGACCGGAATGACCCGTCGGAGCTCCTCCTCAAGCGACACTGAAATCGCGCCGGGACGGGTGGACTCGCCGCCGACGTCGATGATGTCTGCCCCCTCGGCAAGCATAACCCTCCCGCGGGCGACGGCACTCTCGACCTCCATCACTCCGTTCCCAGCAAAAGAATCTGGAGTGACATTGAGGATCCCCATAAGATAGGTCCGGCTCCTAAGTTCCAGCCGGAGCGGCCCCACCTGCAGCGTTGTCATCGAGCCCTATTTGTAGGAGTGGCCTGTCCCTCCCTTCACGAGATCGCCGCCTCGCTAGGCTGCGATAGAATGGAAAGCAGTAATTGGAGGGCGTGCTGTTCCTATCTGAGGTGATGCAAATGGCGCTTGTGAAGGTCGCAAACGTAGGCGAGTTGGCGCCTGGAAAGGCAACGGTAGTACAGGCCGCAAGCAAGGTCCTGGCTCTCTTCAATCTGGGCGGCACCTTCTACGCGCTGGACAACAAGTGCACCCACGTGGGAGGACCGCTGGGCGAAGGGCATCTACAAGAGAACGTGGTGACCTGTCCCTGGCATGGGAGCCGCTTTGACATCACCTCGGGCCAAGTGGTCGGTCCTCCCGCGCGCAGTCCTGTCGCTGCCTATCCCGTGCAGGTCCGAGACGGCGACGTCTTTGTCGAGGTATAAAGTTAGCCGCGTTGGGCGGCGATCGGAACCTCTCAAGCGCTACCCCAAGAGGAATAGGCCAGACTCACAGTGAACCACGGCGGTGACTTCCTGAGCCGGGGCGAACGATGTGGGCCTAACCATCCTGCCCACCAAACTGCAGATCCCACTCCCCTCTCCGAAAACGCTCGACCGCCCGCGTCTGGCCGCGCGTCTTGCTGAAGCTTTCCGCGCACCCGTCACCTTAGTCGCGGCCGACGCCGGTTTCGGCAAGACTACGCTTGTCGCGAGTGTCCTGGCTACCGACAGCCGCCCATCCGTCTGGTATCGGCTCGACGCCAGCGACAGTGACCCTGCCATCTTTGCTGCGCATCTGCTCTACGGCCTCAGGCGGAGCATGCCTCAAAGGGCATACACGTCTGCGGTTCGCGGCTTCAGTCAGGTAACAGACTGGAACGCTGCCGCGCAACTCCTCTCGCTGGTGATGCATCGCCTTCGGAACGAGGTCCTCATCGTTCTGGATGATTTCCATCTCTTGACCGCTCCGACGTTCAATGAAGGAATGACGCGTCTTATCGAGAGGTTGCCGCCGCGCATCCGCCTGGCCATCCTTACGCGGGTGGTTCCAGAACTCACACTCCCCCGCTGGCGGGCACAGGGCCGCGTCGCCGAGATCGGTCCCGACGACCTCCGTTTCACTATTGCGGAACTCCGCGCGCTGCTGGTCGACCTTCACGGTTTACCCCTCTCAGATGCGTCGATCCACCTGATCGCCGCACGAACGGAGGGATGGCCCGCAGGGGTCGTGCTTGCGCTCCACGCCGCCCTGGCAGAGGGGCCGGCTGGTGCAGCCCAATCGCTCAGCACCCTCTCAGGTTCGACACGCGATATCTACGACTACCTGGCACAGGAGGCGTTTGCGCGCCAGACGCCGGAGACACAGAGCTTCATGCTCGCGACCGCTGCGGTCTCCCGTTTCAGCGTCGCACTCGCCAGCTCGATACTTGGTACGTCCGCAGGTGAGAACTGCGAAATCCTCGGCCACCTCGAACGCAGTCACCTCTTCATCGTACCCCTCGACCGGGAGCGTCGCTGGTATCGCTACCACCATCTTTTCGAGGAGTTCCTGAGGCGCACCGCGACCGATCGCGATTCTGCTTGGCTCCAGAATGTCCACCGTCGTGCCGCGGCGTGGTGGGAGCAGCATGGCGAGGTGAGTGAGGTACTACAGCACCTCATCGCCTCCCGAGAATTCGAGCGCGCGACCCATCTCATCGGCGGCCACGGTCTCGAAATGGTAGCGCGCGGACACTTCGAGACCATCAGGAGGTGGCTGGCGGTCATCCCGGTAGACACGTGGGCCGCCGCGCCGCGTCTCTACCTCATCCGGGGACTCATTGAAGTAGTATCGGGGGAAGCCCGCGAGGCTATTCGTTCATTGGATGAAGCGCGCCGCCGCCTCCGCGCGCTTGGCGACATAGAAGGAGAGATTTCTGCGCTGAGATGGCTGGTAAACGCTGCGGCCTGGGAGGGTGGAATTGCTCTCTTGGCTCCCATTCTCCCGGAGATCGCCGAGGTCGAAACTCGTCTGCCAGGCCTCCCTCCTCCCGCGAAGGCACATGTGCTGGCAGCGGCTGCGCGGATCGCATACTGGCGAGGGGATCTCCCACTGGCAGAACAGCGGTTTCATGAGGCGGTAACAACGGCACGCTCAAGTGGCGACGACTACACATATCTGTGGTGTGCTCGCCCGCATGCGGAACTCCTGTCCTCCACAGCTCACTTCCGCGAAGCTATTGCCCTCTTGGAGGATCTCCTGGCCGTTACGCGGCGACGAGACTGGCCGCACGAGGCTGCACACTTTCACACAGAACTGGCGGAGGTCCTCCTCCTCGTCGGTCAAGCCGACAACGCCGAACGGCACCTGGGTGAAGCCCGCCTGCTCCATGCGACCATCCCCTGCCGCGTTCTGCAATCGCACCTTGCGGTCGTAAGCGCTCGGTCGGCGGCCGGGCTGGGCGCGCGCGAACGGGCGGAGACTCTGTTGCGTGAACTGCTGGGGCCGGGGGACAATCAGACGCCCTACGGGCTCTGGCGCTTTGATGCGACGGTCGAACTCAGCCTGCTCCTGGCCAACACGAATCGACATGAGGCGCAGCGACTGGTGACGTGGGCTGTGGGAGCAAAGGAACAGTTCGGCGTGTTTCGTTCAGCGCAGGCGCTCCTCGCCGCCGGGATCGTCTCACGTACAGCCAAATACTGCCAGCAGGCGGCAGAAGCTTTCGCAACAATAGCGGCCCCCCACCGGCAAGCCCTAGCGTTGCTCAATGCCACTGCCTTAGCGCCGTCCGACGAGCGTTCGCACGTTGCGGAAGGAGCCCTTCAGATGCTGCGCTCCCTCACTACAGAGGCCTGGGAATTTCTCCTCGCGCAGGCTCCACCTGATCTTTTCACGCCTTTCGTGGCGGACCCGGAGGTCGGGCCGCGGATCAGCCACCTAGCATCCGCCTCCTCGCAGGAACCACGGATTGCCATCAATTGTCTGGGATCTTTTGAGTTGATCCGTTCTGGACTATTGCTCGGCCAAAGTACCTGGCAACGTGCAGCTCCGAGAAGACTGCTACAGTACTTACTTTTGCAGAACCGACCCGTGCACCGTGAAGAGATCATTGATGTCCTCTGGCCAGACCTCGAGCCACATCACGGTGCGAATCAGCTCCGGGTTGCGCTGACCCACCTTCGCCGAATGCTTGAGCCCGAGCGTCGGGCGCGGAAGCCCTCGTCTCTCCTGCTCACGTCCGGATCGACCATCGCCATTGCACGGGATCGCCTCGACCTCGACCTCGACCGCTTTCACCGCGGGCTGGCCCAGACATCCTCCTCAGAAAGCCCGACACGACGCGACGCTCTGGTTGAAGCCATCGGCCTGTACCGCGGCCCGCTGTTCGCAGACGATCCGTTTGAGGAATGGGTCCAGGTGGTTCGCAACAAAGTCGCGCAGCAGTATGTGGAAGCGTTGGGCTTACTGGCGGAAATCGAAGAGAATGAAGGCCGTCACCAGGCCGCTGTGCCTCGCTGGCTGACCGCCATCGAAGCCGATCCTGCCGCTGAGCATGCGTATCGGGGCCTCATCCGTTGTTATCTAGCGCTCGGGCGCGTGCCCGACGCGCTTCGGGCGTTCGAGTCGTGCCGGCAGGCTCTGGCCGACCTGGGCGCCGAGCCTTCTTCAGAGACGCTCGCCCTACGCCGATCGATCCCGAGCCCGACCCAGGAAACACGTCGATAATCCTCGGGTAATGGCAGCCCCCTAGAGTGGGCGATGAAACCACTCGCAGAGGGGGTATGCAGCATGCTAAAGAGAAAGGCAGTTGTTCTGGGTTTTCTGTTGAGCACCGCGCTGCTCGGAGGAGTCGCGTGGGCGCAGGCCGTCGGCGTGAGATCAACGCTGATCCTTCAGGCATCGACAACTCCATCCGGCCAGCCTCTTGAATTTCCCGTTTTCCGGAACCAGTTTACAACGTCCCTCGTAGAGATTGCGCCTGGCGGACAGGTGGGACGCCACATGCACCCGGTGCCCGTGATGGTTTACATCCTCGAAGGGGAACTGACCGTTGAAACGGACGGCCAGCAGCCAAGGACCTACAAGGCAGGACAGGCCGCGCTCGAAGTGGTCAATACGTGGCACAATGGCCTCAATCGCGGTAGCGCCCCCTTGAAGTTCCTCGCTATCTTCGCAGGCGAGGAAGGCAAACCGGTAACGATCCGGCCGTAGGGCGGGGAGCGGCCATGCGCCTAGCGTACGATGCACAGGCAGATGCGCTGAGCCTCGTCTTCCGGGATGTAGCCGTAGAGAGCAGCCGAGAGCTTGCCCCTGGGGTGCTCGTGAATCTGGACGGCCACGGGCAGGCCGTGGCGATCGAGGTGCTGGACGCCCGAACAAGGATCGGGAGGAACGGGCTCAGCCTCATCGCGATCGACTTACAGGACCTCTAACTGGCGGGGCTGCTCCAGTACGGGGCAGCCCCAGTCACACCTCGTCGGTGCGCCTTAACAGGAAGTAGGTGGTCATCGGTCCTTTTCCCTTAACCTCAATTGCGCCCCGCGCTTCGAACTCAAACTTATGTCGTAGCTGTTCAAATGTCGCCTCTGTCACCTGGATACGCCCGGGCAGACTTTGTGACTCCATGCGGCTGGCAGTATTCACCGTATCGCCCCACAGATCATAGATGAACTTCTTCTGCCCGATCACCCCCGCGACCACGGGACCTGTGTTCAGGCCCGTCCTAAGCGTAAGCCGAATGATTCTCCGATCCACACAGATCTTCTCCAGAGTCTCCCCCATGCGGAGTGCCATCTCGGCCACCGCCTCTGCGCTCCGAGGGCCAGAATCTGGTAAGCCCCCGACGACCATGTAGGCATCGCCGATCGTTTTGATCTTCTCCAATCCGTAGCGATCCGCGAGACGGTCGAACGAGGAGAATACCTCATTGAGGAACGCAACCAGTTCCTCTGCGGAAAGTTTCGCCGAAAACTTCGTGAAATCCACGATGTCGGCAAACAGCACGGTGACCTCAGTCAAGGCATCAGCAATCGCGCTGGGGTCTCGCCTCAAGCGGTCTGCGATCGGCTTGGGGAGGATGTTGAGGAGCAATCGCTCCGAACGATCTTGGGCCTTTTCCATTTCACGGACGAAATACCACAGTACCAGGAATACGACCGTCGATACAGTCCCCACGTTGAGGGCAAAGAACGCCACGCGGACAGAAAGGGGCAGCGGGGTCGCCCAGATGGCGACCCGACCCTCAATGACCGCGGAGAACACTGCCAAAACGAGATAGGCCAGAAACCAACCTGTCGCAGGACGCCTCCCGTGGAAGAGCAACGCCCCGATCGGAGCAAGCAAGGCCCAGACCATCACTGCCCCGGAAGCCACGAACCCACCAAGACTCCACTGAAGAAGGAACGGCAGCCAGAGAATCAGGAGGATCTGTGTGAATCGGAAAACGGCGTACCGTTTCCACAAGGCCAAGGTGATTAGGTTGAGGATAGAGAGGATCGAGTACGCGAAGGGAAAAATCGACGACCGGTATTGCCCGAGAGCCACGTACATGGCACCCCATAGGATGCCAGCGAGCGTAATCAGCTCCACGGACAGAGTCAAAGTCGCCTTGCGCAGGCGCACATCGTCGCTGTCCGAGGGCACGGTACCCACCGCTACCAGCTGTACGAGCCACTCGGGTATCCGGCGGCGAGGCTCCGAGATTGGCTGCAGCGCTGCGGCGTTGATGATCGTTGGGGTTGCCTTCTTGACCTCACGAAAATGATTCGTCGGAAGCCCAGCTCTCGTCCTATCGCAACGCGCCGCGTTCCGTAATAGTCGGACAAGCTCTGCCTCGCACATTTGCGGATACTTGGGAATCGCAGTTCGAAGAGTCGAGGGGCCTCAAGACCAGCAGAAAGCCGCCCGTTTGCGTGTGCTACCGGGCGGCTTTTGTAGCGCTGCGGAAACTTACCGGATGGAAATTCGTGGTGCTGGAATGGGATTCTCTAGTTACCGCACCTAGGCTGTTCGATCAAACCTTTGCTGAGGGTTCTGCTCGCACTTGCTACCGCTGAGGCGTAGTACCCCGGACTGCCCAAGCCCGAGCCTCCAGAGTGAATGGTCCGTCGGGTTTTCCGCCTAAGAGCGCTTTCCGCAGTCGTTCCCGCAGCGCTCGCTGTCGGTCAGGTGGCAGGCTGGTCACATACGACCCGGATGGCCCCTGGCCTCCAAGGAAGGGAGTCCAGAAGTCATCAAAAGAGGAAAAGTTCATCGGTATTACTGGGCTGGTTTCCTCGACCTCCTCAATGTCGCTCTCGGTCCAGAGGGCGGACAATTGGCCCCTCCGGCAGTAGGGCATGTGACGTTCGTCGCGCGGTTCGGCAGCCGGGTCCAGGGCAACGGCCGCATCCCAAAAGGTATGCAGCATCTTCATGCCGTCGCCATAGTCCCATACGGCGGCAGCCACCCGCCCACTTGGCCGTGTTACCCTACGCATCTCCGCTACAGCCTTCGGTGCATTAGGGATAAAGTTGATCACTAACAGAGCCAGGCACTTGTCAAAAGAAGAATCTGGATATGGGAGCGCCTGAGCGTCTCCCACCTCAAACCGCACGCGTGGGTCGGCTGTGCGTGAGCGAGCATGCTCAACGTAGGCGGCCGAGGGATCGATCCCTACAACCTCCGACCTGCGTGTAGCGTTTACTGCCAGGGCAAGAGAACCAGTTCCCGAGCCCACATCGAGAACTCGGTCGCCTTCTCGAACTTCGGCGAATTCAATCAGGAGGGGCGCCAACTGTCGGCTCCAGCGGCCCATTAGCCGCTCGTAGGCCTCCGCGTTGAAGAAGGTCATAAGCCCCTCTGCCTCAGCCAGGGATTCTAATCAATCCCATTTCGTGGAGTGCCGTCCTGTGCGGGTTTCGGCCCATCGGTTTTGTCGTCCTGTGCCGTCCTGTACCGCCCTGTGCCGTGCCGCGCGGTAGCAAACCGGTAGCAAGTCCAGGTCCTTTATGCTCCGAGGTACAACGCCCCTCGCTCCGAACTAAATGTAATCGTTCGATATCAGCAATGGGGGGTGGTAGCTGTGGAGGAGGCTGATGCGTATCGTTATCTGCAAGTATTGAAGGAGGCCGAGTCGGAACTCAAAGGCCCGAAGCCCGAGGCCTGGTTCGACCGTCTCGAACAGGAGCACGATCAACTGCAGGGTGCCCTGCAGTGGTTCCTCGAGCACAAAGACCTGCAGCGAGCGATGGAATTGGCCGAGCTCGCTTGGCGGTTTTGGATGAATCGGGGCCATATCGACGAAGGACGCAAGTGGCTCGGTGCTATGCTGACTACAGCCGAGACAACTGAGTCGTCTGCCTTGAAAGCAGAGGTCCTCTACGGCGCAGGCACCCTGGCCTTCCAACAGCGCGACCAGGAGGACGCGCGCGCCAACTTCGAGCAAAGCTTATCAATCTCACGTCGCCTAAAGGACGGGCAGGGAATCGTCCGTGCTCTGACCGGACTCGCGCGCGTGGCACTGAGGCAGGGTGACTACCCATCCGTGCGAAGACGAGCCGAGGAGGCGCTGGCAACGGCTCGTAGCACAGGCAATCGCCGCGATTTGACCGGCCCCGTCCACCTCCTCGCCGCCGTGTCGCGCATGGAGAAAGATTATCCACGGGCACGCGAGTTCTATCAAGAAAGCGCCGAACTAGGCCGGTCTCTGGGCGACGAGCGAGGGGTGGCGATGGAAATCATCAACCTTGGCTCGGTGGAGTTCCTGGCAGAGAACTTTGATGAGGCAGCCAGGTACTACGTCGACGGACTCAAGAAGGCCCACGCCTTGAGGAACACGTACCTTCTCCCGGGCCCTCTGATCGGCTTAGGCGCCATCGCTGCAACGAGAGGGGAAGGCGGACGCGCTGCGACACTGCTGGCGAAAGGTGAGGCTCTTGTCGAGGCCACCGGGGGCGTTTTGGACCCGGATGATCAACCCCTCTTCGACCAGGGTGTATCGATGGCGCGAGCAGCGACGGATGAGCAGACTTTCACTGCGGCGTGGGCAGAGGGCCGGGCCATGCCACTCGAACAGGTCATCGAATACGCCTTGCGGGGTGAGCAGCGCTAGAAACGGTAGGTTAGAACGTTCCTCTACTCTGGTGGAGACGGCGGGATTTGAACCTGCGACTGACCTGAAATCGGCTAGTATCGGGAGACAGGCAGTAGACGGGACGGCCCAGTCCCGCATAATCAAACAGGGCAAGCGCCGCATCGACCTCCTCAACGCTCTTGTAGATCCTGCCTGCGAGTTCCCATGCCCTACCACATTGCGTTGATGCTCTAGGTGGCGGCAACGGGCTTGGCAGCGCGAGCGGTAATCCGCAGGGCAATAACCCAGCCCAAGAGGACTACGATCAAGCCTACCCAGGACCAAATGCCGGGCAACGCGGTTCCCCACACTGCGTCAAGCGAAAACCGCCCAGGTCCCTGTAATGCCAGAACGATGACTACTGCAGAGATGAGCAAAGCGTACTCAAATCCGCCGCTTGCAACCCACAGCTTCGGCCAATGGACTTTGGCGATGGCCGTCAGCATTGAGGCGAGGATCCCCAATGAGCCCAGCGGGTTGAATAGTCCAAGAATAAACAGAAGCCCACCGCCAAACTCGAGCAGTCCGGCGAGGAACGCCCATAAGGGCGCAGGCCGGAATCCCATCGAGCCGAGCCAGCCGGCGACTCCTGATAGCCCCGGGCCTCCAAACCACCCGAAGAGCTTTTGGGCTCCATGTCCAGCTAGTAACAGTCCCAGCGCAAGGCGTAGAATGAGCGATCCGTAATCCGCCGACATGTGATTACATCCTTTCTCAACCCCACCCCTGCCGCGATACTTGCTCGTTCACCACGGCTAACGTCAGCCGTTCGATGAAGTTGTTCGCCGACCCGGGAGCAAACGCTTGCTTTCCAATTTTTCGGGCTGCTGACGATGTAAAATGCCGGGCGAGGAGGGCTGATATGCGCGGGATCGCGACGACGGCAAAAGCATGGACTCCGCGCGCATTGCTGGGGGTCAGGCTTGTCTTGGGACCCATGCTACTAGTCGCTGCCTGGAACGGGAACGCGGGGATCGGGTGGGTACTGATCCTGTCCGCTGGTATCCTTTCCGACATCTTCGATGGCTTTGTCGCTCGCCGCCTCAACGTCGCAACACCCAGACTTCGGGAGCTCGACAGCTGGGTCGACGGGTGGTTCTTCATTTGTGCGATGACCAGCGTCTGGTTGGTCCGAGGCGAGCTCTTACGACCATTCCTGACGCCCCTAGTCGCGATGATCGCGGTTTACTTGCTATCCTTAGCCGCTGGCTGGCTCAAATTCGGGCGAGTGGCTGCATTTCGCGCATAGTGCGAGGGTAGCGGGTGGTTTGCTCTTCTTTGCCGCGGCGCAGTTGGTCGTATTTGGTCGCGCTGGCTGGCTCCTCTGGGCGGCAATCATAGCAGCGATTCTCAGTCACATCGATCGTATCGCTATGGTTCTTGTGCTCGATCGGTGGACCCATGACGTACCTAGCGTGTGGCACGCGCTACGAATACGAAACGACGGAAGAAGTCTACCAGAACACACACATCGCGCTGCAAATGGAAACCTTCCTCAACCATGAACGAGCCTGCCGGTGGGCAGGCGAGTCGAATGCTTGTTTGAACCAGTCGCTACGCCCAACATCCAGAGTACATGGCTGATGTGCTGAACGAAATCGAGCGGATAGAAGCTCTCACTTTGGGCATTCCTAACCTGGTGCTTATTGATAGATCCCATAAAGCCAAACTGCTCATCTGGTGCGGGTTCTATGTGGTGGAGACGGCGGGATTTGAACCCGCGACCCCCTGCGTGCAAATTTGGTACACCGTTTGTTGCCCTGTGTCGTCCTGTGTCGTGGAGAACCGTCCTGTGCGGGTTTCGGCCCCGAGCTTTGTCGTCATGTACCATCCTGTGCTGCCCTGTGCCGCTCCGTGCCGTGCCGCGCGGTAGCAATCCGGTAGCAGACTCTACGTAAAGAAGACTCTGTTGGGAGGGTCTATTGGAGCTGGACAAACTTGGCCTTGGACGGGATTCCCTGGCGGACAACAAAGAGCATGTAATACCCTGGCGGCGCGAGGTTCTTGTTGGGCGGTACGACCGCAACGATTCGGTTAGCACTGAGCTGGCTGAACGGGAGGCCCACGTACCTCGAGGTCGTCAGACAATGCGTTGTCGCTGCCGGCCGGATTA